>WNGE01023998.1_pt1 | contig 14520 bp, 14 predicted proteins | sample 5400651 | NCBI WGS metagenome assembly WNGE01 (sample SAMN13153370, study PRJNA577476) | soil metagenome | isolation source: 60 cm soil or saprolite under grassland replicate 2 | place: USA:California | collected 2016-06-15 | reverse complement strand
ATGGGAGGATTGATGAATATGTCGCACGGCGCGGCTCACGACGTCAGCGCGCGGCTGGAAGCCGCCATCATGGCGGCGATCGGGCGACGCTCGGTCGTGCTCGTGGGCATGATGGGCTCGGGCAAGTCATCGATCGGCCGGCGCGTGGCACTGCGCCTCGGCATTCCATTCGTCGACGCCGATGCGGAGATCGAAAAGGCGGCCGGCATGTCCATCAGCGATATTTTCGCCATCCGAGGGGAGGCTGAATTCCGCACTGGTGAGGCGCGCGTCATCGCGCGCCTGCTGGAGGGCGGGCCGCAAGTGCTGGCGACCGGCGGCGGAGCGTTCGTGAACCCGGACACCCGCGCTGCCATCGCAGCCAAAGGCGTTTCGATCTGGCTCAAGGCCGAATTCGACGTGCTCATGAAGCGTATCAGGCGCCGGCACGATCGGCCGCTGCTCAGAACCGAAGATCCCGGCGCAACGCTACGCAAGCTGTTGGAAGAGCGCGATCCGATCTATGCTTTGGCCGATCTCACGGTACAGTCGCGCGACGTGCTGCACGACAAGATTGTTGACGAAATCGTGCGCGCGCTCGCGGGGCAGATGCGCGTGGCCTGCGCGATCCCGGGCCCGCCTGCCGAAGGAGATCGCCGGTCATGACTGCGCCGCTGCGCGCCAGCGATCCGATCGTCGTCAACGTCGCGCTCGGCGAGCGCAGCTACGACATCGTCATCGGGCGCGGTCAGCTGACCCTGCTGGGCGAAAAGATTGCCACGCTGCGTGCGGGCGCCAAGGCTGCGATCGTCACCGACGAAACGGTCGCGCGCCACCATCTGGCGGCGACCGAGGCCGCGCTTGCCGCTGCCGGCATCGGCACCACGTCGGTGACGGTGCCAGCGGGCGAGACTTCGAAGAGCTTCTCGGTGCTCGAGCGAGTCTGCGAAGCGCTGATTTCCGCGCGCATCGAGCGCGCCGATGTCGTGGTGGCGCTCGGCGGCGGCGTCATCGGCGATCTCGCCGGCTTTGCCGCCGCGGTTGTCCGCCGCGGTCTCGACTATGTGCAGGTACCGACCACGCTGCTTGCGCAAGTCGACTCCTCGGTCGGCGGCAAGACCGCAATCGATTCCGACCACGGCAAGAACCTCATCGGCGCGTTCCATCAGCCGGTGCTGGTCTTAGCCGACACCGCGCTGCTCGACACGCTGCCGGCACGCCAATTCCGCGCGGGCTATGCCGAAGTCGCCAAATACGGGTTGATCGGGGATGCCGGCTTCTTCGCCTGGCTGGAGGCGAATTGGCGGGAGCTGTTCGCAGGCGGCTCGGCGCGCGAGCACGCCATCGCGGTGAGCTGCCGCATGAAGGCCGCGATCGTTGGCCGTGACGAGCGCGAAGTCGGCGAGCGGGCGCTGCTCAATCTCGGCCATACTTTCGGCCACGCGCTCGAGGCGGCGGCTGGTTTCTCCGACCGCCTGTTGCACGGCGAGGCGATCGCGCTCGGGATGGCACTCGCCTTCGCATTCTCTGCCAAGCGCGGGCTGCTACCCCCGGCGGAGGCGGAGCGCGTCGAGCGCCACCTTGCGGCGGTCGGCCTGCCGATCCATCTCTCCTCGGTTCCGGGCGGCCCACCGGGCGCCGACCGCCTGATGGAACTCATCGCCCAGGACAAGAAGGGCAAGCGCGGCACGCTCACCTTCATCCTGGCGCGCGGGATCGGCGCCAGCTTCATCGCGCCCGACGTCGACGCCGCCGAGGTCCGCGCCTTTCTGGTCGAGAAGCTCGCCGAGCGATGACTGGCTACGATTGGTTCGCCCTTGTGGCGGTTCTCATCTGCATCCTGCTCTCCGCCTTCTTCGCGGGCAGCGAGACCGCGTTGACCGCGTCGTCGCGCGCCAGCATGCATCGTCTCGAAAAGCAGGGGAATCGGCGCGCGGCGCTGGTCAATCGCCTGCTCAGCGCGCGCGAAAGATTGATCGGCGCGCTGCTATTCGGCAACAACGCCGTCAATATCGCGGCCTCCGCTCTCGCGACCGGCGTGCTGCTCACCTGGTTCGGCGAGGTGGGGGTGATCTATGCCACCGTCGTCATGACCATCGTGATCGTGGTGTTCGCCGAGGTCTTGCCGAAGACCGCGGCCTTCAACGCGCCCAACCGCATCGCCCTTGCGGTTGCGCGCCCGATCGATTGGACGGTCCGGGTGCTCGCGCCCGTCCTGATCGGCGTCGAATGGGTCGTGAAATGGGTGCTGCGGCTGGCCGGGATGAAGGTCGGTGAAATCGAATCGATTCTTTCGCCCCATGAGGAGCTGCGGGGAGCGGTCGATCTCTTGCACCGGGCCGGCAGCGTCGAGAGGCTCGACCGCGACATGTTCAGCGGGCTCCTGGATCTGCGCGATCTCACCGTCTCCGACGTCATGATCCACCGCACCGAGATGGTCATGGTCTGCGCCGACGACCCGCCGGAGCAGGTGGTGAAGGCGGTGCTGGAATCCGAGGTCACACGCGTGCCGCTGTGGAAGGGAAAGCCTGAGAACATCATCGGCATCTTGCACGCCAAGGATATCTTGCGTGCGATCCAGGTCTCGGAAGGCGACCTTGCCAAGATCGACGTCACCGCCATTGCGCGCCCGCCCTGGTTCGTGCCCGACATCCGCCCGCTCTCCGAGCAGCTCAAAGCCTTCCGGCGGCGTAAGACGCATTTCGCGCTCGTGGTCGACGAATACGGCGAGGTGATGGGCCTGGTCACGCTCGAGGATATTTTGGAGGAAATCGTCGGCGACATCTCGGACGAGCACGACATCGCGGTGCCTGGCGTGCGGCCGCAGCCCGACGGATCGGTCAACGTCGATGGCGGCGTTCCGATCCGCGATCTCAACCGCGCCATGGAATGGAACCTGCCCGACGACGAGGCGACCACCATCGCCGGCCTCGTCATCCACGAGGCGCGCTCGATCCCCGAGCCCGGCCAGACCTTCACTTTCCACGGCTTCCGTTTTCGGGTTCTGCGCCGCGACAGGAACCGCATCACGGCGCTGCGCATCACGCCGCTGGTGCGCAAGCCGGTGCTCAAATTGGCTTAGCGAGGACCTGGCGGCCGCTTCATGACCATCCACGTCGGCATTCGAGGACTCGTGATCGCCGCCGCCTTGGCGGGCGCGGCTGCCTACGCGCATGCGCATCTCGATCGCGCCAGCCCGGCCGCCGGTGCGACGCTTGCCGCCGCGCCGACCGAGGTCACGCTTCATTTCACCCAACAGCTCGAGCCCAAATTCAGCACCATCGTGGTGCGCGACGCCGCCGGCAAGCATGTCGACAAGGGTGATTCCCATGTGAACGAGGAGGACCCCGCCGTGTTGAAGGTATCGCTGCAGCCGCTCGGATCCGGAAGCTACAAGGTCGAGTGGCGCGTGACCTCGGTCGACGCCCATTCGACGAAGGGCGAGTATACCTTTCGCGTCGGCAAATAGGTTCGCCGAGAGTTCGGCGCACGTCGCCTCCCGGGAGGGACGGGGTGGGTGATCCGCTGATCTTTATACGCATGATCCATTTTGCGGCGACTCTGTCGCTGGCGGGCGCCGTCATCTTCGGTGCCGTGATCGCCGGGCCGATCATGCGTCAAATGGAGGATGCCGGTGCAGCCTTGCGCGCGCGGCTCATGCGCATTGTGTGGTGGAATTTTGCCACCGCGCTGATCTCGGGTACGGCATGGCTCGTGCTGCTCGCTGCGGAGATCAGCGAGCGCGCGCCGGGCGAGATTTTTTCCGATGGCATTCTGTCGACGGTGCTTCTCCACACCACCTTCGGACATGATTGGCTCGCGCGGCTCGTGCTGGTGGCATTGCTTGCCGCAGCCTTGGGTGGGATTTCGGCAAAGCATGTGGATCTCCCGCGGTGGGCGATCGCGGCGCTGCTCGCCAGCGCGTTTGCCGCGGCACTGGTCCATTCCGGTCACGCCGCGGCGACCGCCGGTTGGCTCGGCACCTTCCATCGCGCCGCCGACGGGCTGCATCTGATCGCCGCGTCGGCGTGGCTCGGTGGCCTGTTGCCGCTCGCGCTACTGCTGGCGGCGGCAAGGCGCGAGGAGATTTCGCTTGCGCTCGCGCGTGACGCCACATTGCGATTCTCAACGCTCGGCCTGATCAGCGTCGGCCTGCTCATCGCCACCGGCATCGTCAACGGCTGGATATTGGCCGGCAGCGTGCCGGCTTTGATCGGCACCGACTACGGCCGGCTTTTGCTCGCGAAGGTCGCGCTCTTCTTCGCCATGGTCGCGGTTGCCGCGGTCAATCGGCTGCGCCTGACCCCACGGCTCGCTCTCACCATCTCCTCGCCGCCTTGCGGGCAGGCCCTCGCCCACAAGCGGGGCGCGGATGGAGCGCCCGCCGCAGCCCGCACGGCGCTGCGCGCGCTAGCTCGCAACAGCCTGGTGGAGGCGACGTTCGGTCTCGCGATCCTCATCATTGTCGGCGCGCTCGGGACTCTGCCGCCGGGCGCGCATGTGCTGCAGCCGACCTGGCCGTTTACGGTTCGCTACAGCAATGCCGCCTTCGGCGATGCTGAGCTGCGTGCCACGCTCGCGCTGGCGCTGTGGGCGATCGGTGGCGGCTTGCTCTGCGGCGCAATACTGATCCTCATCGGCACGCGGGCGCGGCGCGCGCACCCGCGGATGGCGCCGTGGCTGATTGCGGCAGGCGCCACCGTGGCCATCGCCTGCGTTGCCTATTTCGTGCCGACTTTGACCTTGGTCACGGTCGAGGCCTATCCGACGAGCTTTTACGTTGCGCCGACGGGGTATTCGATCGATTTCGTGCGCGCCAACGCTGACGCTGCCCGCCTCGGTCGCGCGCCCGGCAAGGTGACCAATATCGGCTACCGGGCGCCGGATTTCTCCGCCGCTTGTCCCGACGGTTCGACGGTGTCGCGCGACCGCCTGCACGGCCGCATCGCGCACCTCGTCATCGCGGGCCGCGTTTCGGCGGCACGCGCGGCGCACCTAGCGGCTCACGATCGCGGTGTCGTCACCATCGCGATCCCGGTCGCGGAGGTTGCGACTGGAGCGGCCTGCCGCGCCGACGATGTCGAGCTTGCGACGGTGCTCGCGATGTTTGGCGGCAAGGACGTGGGGCAAGGCGACGGGCTGGAGTTCCTGGTGGATGCCGCGGGGACGCTGCGCGCCGTATGGGCTCCCGGCGGCAAGCCCGACTGGCGCGACGCCGATGTGATGGAACGCGAGATCGCGGCCATTCGCAATGCTCCGGCCGCGACCCGGACGACCGGATCGCACCTCCACGGGCGCTAGCATGGGACCTGTCTATGGGCGCCAGGCCCGCGGGACGCGCAGACGTCACGCCCCGCCTTCGCCCGGCGCCGAGGCGTGGATCGCGAGCGCGTGGACGCCGCCTGCGAGCTCACCGGCGAGTGTTTCGTTGATCATTCGGTGGCGCTCGAGCCGGCTCTTTCCGCGGAACGCTTCCGCCACGATATACACCCTGAAATGAGTCTCCCCGCCCTCGCGATGTCCGGCATGCCCGGCGTGCTGGTGGGATTCGTCCACCACCTCAAGGCTCGCGGGAGCGAAAGCCTTGGTCAGCTTCTCCGCGATGAGATCGCACCTTTCCATCGTATCCGCATAGCGGGAGGCGCAGCCTCCGGTCAATGCCGGGTCACGGCGCGAAAACGCGCAAACGCGCTTGTCAAGACTTGAAGATGGCTCCGCTACGCGCGCATACTGATCGGTCATGAAAAGCGACTCGCCCCTATTCGACCGCATCCGGGTCAAGCCCGACAAAGATCGTCGGCTGCGCGCCCAATGCCCAGCCTGCGAATGGCCGAATTGCAAGGCGCCCGCGACCCACCGCGCGCCCAAGGGGCGGCTGCGCGAGCGCGAATATTGGCGGTTCTGCCTCGACCACGTTCGCGAATACAACCATGCATACAATTTCTTCGCCGGCATGAGCACCGAGGACATTGCCCGCTATCAGAAGGAGGCGGTCATCGGGCATCGCCCGACCTGGAAGATGGGGATGAACGGCGGACGGCCGAGGTCGCGTTCTAATTCCTCCCGCCTTCACCCCGAATTCGCCGGGGCCGATGATCCCTTCGGCGTGTTCCGGGAGCTCGGCGGGCCGGCCGGTGCACGGCGTGCTTCAGAGCGGCGGCTGTCGGAGTTCCGCCCGGCGCGCAATGCCCAGCGCAAGGCGCTCGATGCGCTCGGCCTCGAGGCGGACGCCTCGGCCCAAGAGGTCAAGATCCGGTTCAAGACGCTGGTCAAGCGCCATCATCCCGACGCCAATGGCGGCGATCGCTCCTCCGAAGATCGGCTGCGCGAGATCATTCAGGCCTACAATTACCTCAAGTCGATCGGCTTCCGCTGAGACGTGACATCTGGATCGTCCCTGCCGCGGCGAGCTCCAGCATCATGCAGAGCGTGAGTGCGGCGGTGTAGCCGCCGGTTGCGTCGCGAACGATACCGAGCAGGCCAGGGCCGAGCGCATATGTGAACTGGCCGATGGCGGTGGACAGTCCGACCAACATGCCAAATGAGGTCGCTTCGAACTCGCGCTGAATGATCAGCGCGGGGAGCGAGACCAGATTTCCGGCCGACAGGCCGAATATCGCGCAGGCGAGGAAGAGGGCAGCAGCATTCGTTGTCTGCGTCATCGCAAACAGCGCCGCCGCTTGGCTCACCAGCGACAGCGCGGTCACGCGGCGAAGGTCGAGGCGCAACGCGGACACGCCGACCGCGAGGCGTCCGACGATCGCCATGATGGTCAGGAGGGCGACCGTCAATCCAGCCTGGGTTCGCCCAATCGCCGGTTCGAGGAAGGCGATCTGGTGCACGAAGAAACCAACCTGGGCCATCAGCGCTAGGGCGAACGGTCCCGCCACACTCCAGAACGCGAGGCTCCGCAACGCCTCCGCTCGCGTCCAACGAGGTGGTGCGAAGGCAGAACCCGCTCCCGATCTCGATCCGCCGTGCGGAAGGAAAACGCCTGTCGCTTCGGTGCGTACCGGGGGCCGGTCGATCCCGATGGTGATGGCGGGGATGAGAATCGCCGCCATGATGGTCGCTGCCCCGACCATGGCGGCTGCGAAGCCGGTCTCGGCAATCGCGACGATGAGGGTCGGCGCGACGAAGATGCCGCCGGAGCTCGCGCCGTTGAGCGCCAGGCTGATCGCAAGCCCGCGCTGGCGATCGAACCACAGGCCAAGAACGTTGGTGATCGCGCCGACGTGCATCGCCGCCGATCCCACCGCCATGATGAGATAGACTAGGTAGAGCTGCCAGGGTGCGACAATGAAAGCGAGCAGAGCGACTGCGCTGCCGAGACAACACGTGCCGAGCAGAAACACCCGCCGCGGTCCCAACCGGACGATCGCATCGCTGATGAATACGACTAAGGAGGCGGTGAGCAGGTAGTAGGCGGTGGTGGCGCCGGAGATCAATGATGCCGACCAACCGAAGAGACGCTGCAGTTCCGCCAGATAGATGCCATGGCTGTAGAGGCCGAATCCCCAGCAGAACATGGCAACCACGAAGCAGACCGCAGTGACGCGCCAGCCGTCGTAGCGTGGAGACGATTCGTCGACCGCGGGGAATGCGAAATCAGCCGGCATCGTCATGGCGTCACGCTTTCGCAGCGTAAGCCTCGATCTCCAACAGGAACTCGGGCTGCACCAAAGCCGGGACGATCAGCAGCAGCGAGGCCGGCCGCGCGCTGCCGAGATGGCGAGCGCGCACCTCAGCGTAGGCTGCGATGTCGGAGGAACGCACCAGATATTGCGTCACCTTCACGAGGTCATGGACCGACATGTCGGCGCGCTTGAGCATGGTGACGATGTGGGTCCACGCCAGTTCCGCCTGGGCGCCGAAATCGGGCGGCACCTTCCCGCCGGCGTCGAGGCCCGGCGTGCCCGCGGTGATGAGCCAGCGCGCGTTCGCGGGCGCCTCGACCGCGTCGCCGTAGGTTCCGATCTGCCGCGCGATGCCGATGTCGTGGATCCTGTTGGCCATGGTTGCTCATCTCCGTCGTGATGCCAGGGCGCATTTTCTCATCTTGACGCCCGACCACACTTCGGAAATAATCAAACTATGAAGGAAGGACCCGACATCTCGATCATCGCCGCGCTGATCGGCAATCCGGCCAGTGCCAACATGCTCATGGCGCTGATGGCCGGTCCCGCGCTCACGGCAACCGAGCTTGCCCAGGAAGCGGGCCTCATGCTCTCGACCGCCAGCGGGCATCTCGCCAAACTTGAAAACGCCGGGCTTGTCGCGGTCGAACGCCAAGGGCGGCACCGCTATTTCCGTCTGGCCGACGCGGACGTCGCGAGCGCGCTTGAAGGGCTGATTCCGCTGGCTGCCCGTGCCGGCCACACCCGCATCCGCACCGGTCCGCGCGATCCCGAATTGCGCCAGGCGCGCTCCTGCTATGACCATCTTGCAGGCGATCTGGCGGTCCGAATGTTCGACCGGTTCGTAGAGCGCCGGTTGCTCGCCGGTGGAGGCGATGCGCTGCGCGTGACGGCAAGCGGCAGGCGGTTTTTCGCCAAGGCCGGCATCGATATCGACGCTCTCGAACGCGGGCGGCGTCCGCTGTGCCGGCCTTGTCTCGATTGGAGCGAGCGGCGAAGCCACCTCGGTGGAGCGCTCGGGGGCGCCATCTTCGATCGAATCATCGCGTTGCGCTGGGCCGTTTGCGAAGCGCGTACGCGCATCGTGCGCTTCTCCGTCGGGGGCGAGCGCAAGATGAAGGCGTGGATTTCCGCGTAAGGCCGCGGCGAAATTTATTCGCTATCGCAACGGTCAAGCGCGCCAAATTGCCCCTGCCTGCCCACGTGAACCAAGCCCGCGGGGCCGCGCGTTGTGACCTCGCTCCGGCGCGCTCCATTGACCCGGGAGTGATCAATACTTACTTGAAATCACGAGATTTTCAGCCAACGACACGCCGCCTTTCGCGGCCTACCGGCTTTCTGCTAAATTCGCGGCCGAATCCGCGCCGCATTCCATCGACCGAAACGGGTCTCGGTCGTTTCCGAGACCACGGAGGAGCAATGACCGCCGCAACCCACGAGGTCGCCAGCCTCCCCGACATGAAGGTGTCGATCCGCCAGCTCTTCGGTTTCGACAGCGATATGGAGGTGCCGGCCTATTCGGAGGCCGATGAGCATGTCCCGGACATCGATGCCGACTACCGGTTCGACAAGCCGACGACGCTCGCCATCCTCGCCGGCTTCGCGCACAATCGTCGGGTCATCGTCACCGGTTACCACGGCACCGGCAAATCGACCCACGTCGAGCAGGTGGCGGCCCGCCTCAACTGGCCGTGCGTGCGCGTCAACCTCGACAGCCACATCAGCCGTATCGATCTGATCGGCAAGGACGCCATCGTCATCCGCGACGGCCTGCAGGTGACCGAGTTCCGCGACGGCATTCTGCCGTGGGCCTACCAGCACAACGTCGCCCTGTGTTTCGACGAATACGATGCGGGTCGTCCCGACGTGATGTTCGTGATTCAGCGGGTGCTGGAATCCTCCGGACGGCTGACCTTGCTCGACCAGAGCCGTGTCATCCGGCCGCATCCGGCCTTCCGACTGTTCGCGACCGCGAACACGGTCGGGCTTGGCGATACCTCCGGCCTCTATCACGGCACGCAGCAGATCAACCAGGCGCAGATGGACCGCTGGTCGATCGTCACCACGCTCAATTATCTGCCGCACGACAACGAGGTCGACATTGTGCTCGCCAAGGCCAAGCACTATCGCACCGACCAGGGTCGCGACATCGTCAACAAGATGGTGCGGGTCGCCGACCTCACGCGCAACGCCTTCATGAACGGCGACATTTCGACCGTGATGAGCCCGCGCACGGTGATCACCTGGGCGGAGAACGCCGACATCTTCAAGGATATCGGCTTCGCCTTCAGGCTGACCTTCCTCAACAAGTGCGACGAGTTGGAGCGGCCGATCGTGGCCGAGTTCTATCAGCGCTGTTTTGGAGTGGAGTTGCCGGAATCGTCGGTCAATGTGGCGCTGAGTTGAGCCGTCTTCCATGCCCATGACGCTGTGATGTCATCGAACATCAAGCCCAGAAATCCGTCGAAAGACTCGCCGACCGAGCCGTTCAAGCGCGCGGTCACGGGATGCCTGCGCGCGATCGCCCGCAAGCCTGAGCTCGAAGTCGCCTTCGCCGCGGAACGCCCCGGAATCGTCGGCGGCAAGGCGCGCCTGCCCGAGCCGCCGCGAAAGCTTAGCGGTCCGGATGCCGCGATCGTGCGCGGCCACGCCGACTCGATCGCGCTCAAGCTCGCCTGCCACGACCCGATGGTGCATCGCAAGCTGGTGCCGGGCGGGCAGCAGGCCCGAATGTCCGGCGTTGCGAAAAACCTCTCGGCCATGCTCGACGACCGTTTCCACCGCGGCAAGTTCGATCAAGTCACCGATCGGGCGGACGCACCCATCGAGGAAGCGGTCGCGCTGATGGTGCGGGAGCGGTTGACCGGCCTAGCCCCGCCGCCGGCGGCCAAGAAGATCGTCGATCTGTGGCGCCCGCTGATCGAGGATCGCGCCGGGCGCGATCTCGACCGTCTCGAGCGGCTGATCGAGAACCAGGCACGCTTCGGCGACGCCATCCATGATCTCCTCGACGCGCTCGACATGGGCGAAGACCGCAGCACCGAGTCCGACGAGGAGGAAGGCGAGGAGGGCGAGCAGGATCGCCGTAAGGAAGAATCCGGCGAGGACGGCCAGGGCGCCGACGCCGAGGACACGCAGACGCGGGTCGATGAAGCCGATGTCGCGGGCGAGGACATGTCCGACTCCACGGCCGAGGCCGCCGACGCGCTCTCCGCCGAGATGGCCGACGACGCCGAGATGGGCGACGCCGAGAGCCCGGCCGAGCCGCGGCGTCCACGCCGGCACGGCCAGAACGAGCCGCGCGGGCCGGATTACCGGCCCTTCATCACCAAACACGACGAGACGGTCGCGGCCGAGGATTTGTGCGAACCGGAGGAGCTCGATCGGCTGCGCGGCTACCTCGACAAGCAGCTCTCGCATCTGCAAGGCGTGGTCGCGCGGCTCGCCAACCGGCTGCAGCGCCGTTTGATGGCGCAACAGAACCGCGCCTGGGAGTTCGACCTGGAGGAGGGATTGCTCGATCCCGCGCGGCTCTCGCGCATCGTGGTCGATCCGCTCCATCCGCTCTCGTTCAAGCACGAGAAGGAAACGAGTTTCCGCGACACCGTGGTCACGCTCCTGCTCGACAATTCGGGTTCGATGCGCGGACGGCCGATCACGGTCGCGGCGACTTGCGCCGATATCCTGGCGCGCACGCTCGAGCGCTGCGGCGTCAAAGTGGAAATTCTGGGCTTTACCACGCGCGCGTGGAAGGGCGGGCAATCGCGTGAGGCCTGGCTCGCCGCCGGTAAGCCCGCCAATCCGGGGCGACTCAACGATCTGCGCCACATCATCTACAAATCGGGGGACGCGCCCTGGCGTCGCGCACGCAAAAATCTCGGTCTGATGATGCGCGAAGGCCTGCTCAAAGAGAATATCGATGGTGAAGCGCTTGATTGGGCGCACAAGCGGCTGCTGGGCCGTACCGAGCAGCGCAGGATCTTGATGATGATCTCCGATGGCGCCCCGGTCGACGATTCCACGCTATCGGTCAATCCCGGCAACTATCTGGAGCGGCACTTGCGCTGGGTCATCGAGGATATCGAGACGCGCTCGCCGGTGGAGTTGATCGCAATCGGCATCGGTCACGACGTCACGCGCTACTACCGCCGCGCCGTCACTATCGTCGATGCCGAGGAACTCGGCGGCGCCATGACTGAAAAGCTCGCCGAACTATTCGACGAGCGAGCGACCGCACGACGCGTTTGCGTTGCGGTCTCACATGGACAAACCGACGGACCATCACGGCGCTCATCACAAGTGCGCTGCTCTTGGCGGTCATGTCGGCCGATGCGCAGGTCTCGCCGTCCGCCCCGCCGCCGGTCGCGATCGAGGTTCGCAGCGAGCCGATCACGGCCTTCGACGTTCGCGACCCCTCCCGCCGGCAGTTCGGGCTGCTCGAATTCCGCGGCGGTCTCGTGCTGCGTTCGTCCTACGAGCACTTCGGTGGCATTTCGGCCATTCGCGTTGCGTCGGATGGCGCGCATTTCATCGCCCTGAGCGACAAGGGTTGGTGGTTTCGCGGCCGCATCGTCTACGAGGGCACGCGGCCGAGCGGCATCGCGGACGCCGAAATGGCGCCGATCCTGGGTGCCGACGGGCGACCGCTGGCGGCGCGCGGGTGGTATGACACGGAATCGATCGCGGAGGACGGTGGCACGCTCTATGTGAGCATCGAACGCGTCCATCAGATCGTCCGCTTCAATTACGGCAAGGAGGGCCTTCTTGCCCGCGGCCGGCCGATCGCGCTGCCGCCGGGACTGCGCTCGCTGCCGCCCAACAGGGGGATTGAGGCCCTGGTGTTCGTTCCGAAGGGTTTGCCGCTTGCAGGCACGCTGATCGCGATCTCGGAGCGCGGCCTCGACAAGGCGGGCAATACCAGCGGCTTCCTCATCGGGGGAGCGAGCCCCGGCAATTTCGCGGTCAGGCGAAGTTCGAACTTCGACATCACCGACGCCGCGCTCCTGCCCGGCGGCGACGTTCTGCTGCTGGAACGGAGATTCAGCTGGAGCAGCGGTTTGGCCGTGCGCATGCGGCGCGTCGCGCTCGGCGAGATCAAACCGGGCGCCGTGGTCGACGGTCCCGTTCTGTTCGACGTCGATCTCGGCTACGAGATCGACAATATGGAAGGCTTGAGCGTTCACCGCAGCGCAGGCGGCGAAACCGTCCTCACGCTCATTTCAGACGACAATTTTTCCGCGGTTCAGCGCACGCTGCTGCTTCAGTTCACGCTGGTGGAGCCCTAGTCAAGCCGCGATGCTACCGCGAATACCGCCCACTTTCGCGGTCGGCTCACCCCGCTGCCGCCGCTCTTTTCTTTCTGATCTGCCACTTCAACTCGAGCGCTTTCTCGGAGAGGTCGTTGTCCCTCGCCTTCAACAGGAATGCATCTAGGCCGCCGCGATGATCGACCGTCTTGAGCGCGTTCGCCGACACGCGCAGCTTGACCGAGCGGCCGAGCGCGTCCGAGATCATGGTGACGTTGAGCAGATTGGGCAGGAAGCGCCGCTTGGTCTTGATGTTGGAGTGGCTGACCTTGTGCCCGACCTGCGCAGTCTTGCCAGTGAGTTCGCACCGCCGCGACATTGAGAAACCTTATCCTTCAACGCGTTTGCCGGATCGAGCCTTTGCGCATTGTCAGCGGCGCGACCACCTGCGGCTTCGCAAGCCGGCGGACCTATAAAGAGCGCATGAATAGGCGTCAAGCCGCGTGTCCCCGGTGCGATTGCGCCCCGGATGACCAAGTCATTTTCGGCGGACTCCAATTGCCTTGATCGGGCCAAGATGCCGCGCCAAGGTTGCTGGAAATCGGCCAGCGGCCGGCCACTTGGTCGCGCCGAGGACAGCGGCCAGCCATGGGCCGGCGGTTTCAATAAAAAATGACGCGACAGCAGGGACTGGGCACTTCGTGGGTTCATACCGCCTCACCCGTCACGCGATTTTTCTCGGCGTGACCGCGCTCGCGCTAACCATGGTGGACGCCCAACGGGGCCGAAGCTTGGCCCAAGGCAAGCTCGATGCCCGCTACACCGTCACCTTGAGCGGTCTCCCCATCGGCCGCGGCGCTTGGGTGATCGACATTGGCGATGATTATTTTACTGCGTCGGCGAGCGGTGCGACGGCTGGCTTGCTGCGCGTCTTTGCCAGCGGCCAAGGTCAGAGCGCTGCGCGCGGGAGCATCGCGGGCGGCCAACTCGTCCCTTCGACCTACGCCTCGCGCATCGTCACCGACGACAAGTCCGACGACGTGCGGATGGTGATCAGCGCCGGCGCGGTGAAGGAGTTGGCGGCTAATCCGCCGACCGTTGCGAGCCCGGATCGCGTTCCAGTCACCGACGCTCACCGCCGCGGAGTGACGGACCCGATGACGGCGTCGTTGATCCGGGTCCCAGGCAGCGGCGACACCTTCGGTCCCCAGGCTTGCCAGCGCACGCTGTCGATCTTCGACGGCCGCATGCGCTACGACCTTCAGCTCGCGTTCAAGCGGCTCGAGCGGGTGAGGTCGGAGAGAGGCTACCAAGGCGTAGCCGTGGTCTGCGCGGTGCGTTTTTCGCCGATCGCGGGGCACGTTCCCGAGCGCGCCGCGATCAAGTATCTGGTGCAGTTGCGCGACATCGAGCTCTGGCTTGCCCCGATTGCGGGCACGCGCGTGATGGTGCCCTATCGGGTCTCGGTTCCGACCCCGATCGGGCTCGGGGTCATGCAGGCGACCCAGTTCATTTCCATGCCGCAACCGAGCAAGGCCACGGCAAAAACGCAATAATGGGGTCCCGCACGAGGCCGTTCCGCCCACGACAATCCTCCGAATTTCAGCGGCGGGCGTCGCCGTTAATCGATTTCAGATCGGGCGGGACCGGCCTTGTTG
>WNGE01006787.1_pt1 | contig 14520 bp, 16 predicted proteins | sample 5400651 | NCBI WGS metagenome assembly WNGE01 (sample SAMN13153370, study PRJNA577476) | soil metagenome | isolation source: 60 cm soil or saprolite under grassland replicate 2 | place: USA:California | collected 2016-06-15 | reverse complement strand
TCACGCGATCGATCGTTTCCGCGTCCACCATCCCGACGCCGATGGCCACCGCCCGCGCGCGGATGACCACGTACAGCGATTCCCGCTCCTCTGGCGTCAACCGCTTCGAATCGTCCACCCCGGCAATCCGAGTGCCGGGCCCGAGCACCACCGCCGCCGCCACCACCGGACCCGCCAGCGGCCCGCGCCCCGCCTCGTCGAGCCCCGCCACGGACACGAGTCCCTGCCGCCAGGCCGCCTTCTCGAAGCGGTACGCCGCGGGTGCCGTAGCTCCGGGCTCCTGCTTACTCGCTCTCGCTCGAGGCGGGGACCACGGCAATGCGCTTTTCTTTCAAGCGCGCCGCCTTGCCCGCCAGATCCCGCAAGTAGTACAGTTTCGAGCGCCGCACCGTGGCCCGCTTCATCACCTGGATCTTGTCGATCCGGGGAGAGTGCAGGGGAAAGGTGCGCTCCACGCCCACGCCGTAGGAGATGCGTCGCACGGTGAACGAGGCCGAAGCCCCCGCGCCGCGCTTCCGGATCACCACGCCCTCGAAGGCCTGCAAGCGCTCCTTCTCTCCCTCGACGACTTTGACCGACACCCGGATGGTGTCGCCCGGTTCGAAGCCGCCCCGGTCCTTCTTCAGCTGTCCCGCTTCGACGATGTGTATGGCTTGCATGCTGGTGGCTCCTTACTCGAGATAGTCATCGGGCGGCCGGCCCTGACTGAAGCCCGCCACCCACTTTTGCTCTTCGGGGGAGAGATCCGCCGTCTCCAGCAGATCCCGTCGCCGCTCCCACGTCCGCCACACGGACATGACGCGTTTCCACCGCTCGATCCGGGCGTGGTCACCGGAGCGCAAGACGTCGGGCACGCCCCACGCCGCGAAGACCTCGGGTCGCGTGTACTGCGGATGCTCGAGGAGGCCGCGCGAGAAGGAATCGCGCGACGGTGCCGCCTCGTCGCCAAGGGCGCCGGGACGAAGCCGTGTGAGCGTCTCCGTCACGACCAGGGCGGCCGCCTCGCCTCCCGAGAGGACGTAGTCGCCGATGGACAGCTCCTCGTCCACCACGTGCTCGCGTACCCGCTCGTCCACCCCTTCGTAGCGGCCGCACAGTAACACGAGGTGCGGGACCTGGGAGAGCTCGCGCGCGACCACCTGGGTGAAGCGCCGGCCCGCCGGGTCGAGGAGGATGACGCGCGCCCCGGGGGCTCGCAGCGACTCGACGCAGCGGGCGATGGGCTCGGGCTTCATGATCATCCCGCCCCCGCCCCCGAAGGGGGTGTCGTCCGTCACGCGGTGCCGCCCCTCGGCCCAGTCGCGCAGGTTGTGGACGCGGATGTCCACGATTCCGCGCGTGCGGGCGCGCCCCACGATGGAGTCGCGGAGGGCGGGCTCCACCATGCCGGGAAAGAGCGTCACGATGTCGATTCTCACAGGTCGAGCAGTCCTTCGGGCGGGTCGATGACGATCCGCCGCTCCTTGACGTTCACGTCCACGACGATCTCCGGCACCGCCGGCACCAAATGCTCACGACCTTCGGCGGCCACGATCCAGAGCGGCTGGGCCGTATGGTCGTCCACACCCACGAACTCGCCCACGCGCCGGCCGTCCCGCGTCTCGACCACCGCCCCCGCCATCTCCCAGGGGTAGAAGTGCCCCTCGGGCGCGGGCAGCGCGTCCTCCTGCGCCACCGCGAGCAGCCGTCCCGAGAATCGCTTCGCGGCCTCCGGCGACGTCACGCCTTCCATCCTCACGAAGAGCTCGAGACCTTCGAAACGGCAGCCCGAGATGCGGCAGTCTTCGCGCCGGTTGGCCGCAGGCTCCCAGAGCACGCAGTCACGCAGGCCCCGGAAACGCTCCTCCGGCCGATCCGTGAGCGGCGTGGGCGAGGAGATGCTTCACGGTGTTCGACGGCTGCGCACCCTTCTTGATCCACTCCGCCGCCTTGTCGGTGGAGATCTTGATGGTCGGCGGATTGGTCAGCGGGTTGTAGTGCCCGATGACTTCGATGAAGCGTCCGTCCCGCGCCGCGCGCGAGTCGGCCACCACCACGCGGTAGGCCGGCTTCTTTGTCGTCCCAGTTCGTCTCAGTCGAATGTGTACAGCCACTGGCTCACCTCTTTCGTGTGGTTATCTGGGCCATACCTGTCATCTGGGAAGAAAGGGCAGGGCGCCCTTGAGCTTGCCCATGCGCCCTTCCATCTGCTTGAGGCCTTTCATCATCTGCTTGAGCTGCGCGTACTGCTTGAGCAGCCGGTTGACGTCGGCGACCTGGGTGCCGCTGCCCTTGGCGATGCGGGCCCGCCGGCTGCCGTTGATGACCGCGGGCTTCACGCGCTCGTCGGGGGTCATGGAGCTGATGATTGCCTCGAAGCGCTTGAGGTCCTGCTCCTCCCCTTTGAGCTCCTTGGGCATGCCCTTGGCGCTCTTGAACATCGGGATCATCTCCATGATCTGCCCGAGCGGGCCCATGGAGCGAAGCTGCTTGAGCTGGGCCGCGAAGTCTTCGAGGGAGAAGCTGTCCTCGCGGATCTTCCGCGCCATCTCCTCGGCCTGGGTGGCATCCACGGTGGCCTGGGCCTTCTCGACGAGCGAGAGGACGTCGCCCATGCCGAGGATGCGCTGGGCGAGCCGGTCGGGATGGAAGGGCTCGAGCGCGTCTGTCTTCTCGCCCACCCCCACGAAGGCGATGGGCCGCCCCGTCACCTCGCGCACCGACAGCGCAGCGCCACCGCGGGCGTCGCCGTCCATCTTGGTCAACACCACCGCGTCGATGCCCACGGCCGCGTTGAACTTGTCCGCCACGGTGACGGCGTCCTGGCCGGTCATGGCGTCCACCACGAGGAGCACGTGGTGCGGTGAGGCGTCCTTCTTGATGGCGCGGAGCTCGTCGAGCATCTCTTCGTCGATGTGCAGCCGGCCCGCCGTGTCGAGAATGAGCGGGGAGAGCCCGCGCTGGGCCGCTTCGTCGCGCGCCGCGCGGCAGATATCGACGGGCCTCTGCTTCTCCTCGCCCAGCACGGGGATGCCCAGGTCCTTGCCGAGACGTCGGAGCTGCTCCATGGCCGCGGGCCGGTAGACGTCGGCGGAGGCCAAGATGGGATGCTGCCCCTGCTTCTGGAAATGCCGCGCGAGCTTGGCGGCGGACGTGGTCTTCCCCGAGCCCTGCAGGCCCACCAGCATGATGACGGTCGGAGGATGCGACGCCAGGGCCAGCCGGTGTCCCGAGCCGCCGAGCAGCTCGACCAGCTCGTCGTGCACGACCTTGACCACGTGCTGGCCCGGCGTGAGCGACGTGAGGACATCCTGCCCGATGGCCTTGACGCGAACGCGCTCGATGAAGGTCTTGACGACTTTGAAATTGACGTCGGCTTCGAGGAGAGCCACGCGCACTTCGCGCAAGGCCTCCTGGACATTCTCCTCCGTCAGCCGGCCGAAGCCACGGAGCCGGTCGAAGATTCCAGTGAGGCGCGCGGTAAGACTGTCGAGCATGGCGTACCCCTGAAGTAGCCTTCAGGAAACGCTAAACTATAATGGCGGGGAGGGGAAAAGTCAAGCCTACTTCGATACTTCCGACGCACTCCGCAAATCCTTGACGGCCTGAGCAGGATCAGGGGAGCCGAAGACCGCCGAGCCGGCCACCAGGGTGGTTGCCCCCGCCTGAGCCAGGGAAGCGGCCTTGTCGTGATTGACCCCGCCGTCCACCGAGACCTCCACGGGCCGGTTTCCCACGAGGGTCTTTATCTGGCGCAGCTTTGCGAGGGCGGACGGGATGAAGGACTGCCCGCCGAAGCCGGGGTTCACGGACATGACCAGGATGAGATCCAGGCTGTCCAGCACCCATTCGATAGCCTCGGGGGCGGTAGAGGGATTGAGGGCGACCCCGGCCTTGGCGCCCGCCTCCTTGATCTGGTGCAGAGTCCGGTGCAGGTGCGGGCAGGCCTCGGCATGGACGGTCACGAGGTCGGCCCCTGCTCTCACGAAGGTCTCGATATAGCGCTCGGGCTCAACGATCATCAGGTGGACGTCCAGGGGCAGGCGCGTGCGCTTCCGGATGGACTCGATCACCGGTGGGCCAATGGTGATATTCGGCACGAAGCGACCATCCATGACGTCCACGTGGAGCTGATCGGCGCCCCCGGCCTCGACGCGCGCAATTGCCTCGCCCAGCGCGGCGAAGTCGGCAGAAAGAATGCTCGGGGCGATCTTCATGTCGCTATGACCTTACTCCATGGCCCCCGCTCCGGCAAACCGCGGGCGGAGCCTCAGGTCGTTCGCCGGAGTCTGATTGCGGTGAAGCCGTCGGTGCCGTGCACGTGGGGGTAGAGGCGCACGAAGCCCAGGGCGTCGGGAGGCACGGGGCACGCCTCGGGCGGGTCCGGGTGCCAGTCCCTTCCGTAGCCGGGTAGCGAGTCGACCACGGCCTCGTTCTCCTCGGGCTCGAGCGAGCAGGTCGCGTAGACGAGCCGCCCTCCCGGCTTCACCATCGAGGCGGCGGCGGCGATGATGGTCTTCTGCTTTTCCTGGAGTCGGCCCAGATCTTCCTCGGTGCGGCGCCACTTTACGTCGGGGTTGCGGCGCAGCACGCCCATGTTCGAGCAGGGCGCGTCGACGAGGACGCGATCGCACTTGCCTCGCCAGCGGCCCGCGAGCGCCGCCGCTCCTCCCAGGTGGGCTTCGATGATGCTGATGCCAAGCCGCGCCGCCGCCCTTCCTACCAACTTGAGGCGCGCGGCCTGCGGATCCATGGCGATGATGCGGCCCCGATTGCCCATGAGTTCGGCGAGGTGCGTGGCCTTGGTGCCGGGGGCGGCGCAGGTGTCGGCCACGAGCTCGCCCGGCTTCGGATCGAGGAGACGCGCCACAAGCATGGAGGCTTCGTCCTGCACCGTGAAGGCGCCCTCCGCGAAGGCAGTCCATCGTCCCACCGCGCCGTGATCGATGATCAGTCCCTCGGGCGCGAGCTCGGTGGGCCGTGTCCGGGCGAGCTCCTCGTCCCTCGCGCGCGCGGCGAACGCGTCGCGGGTCATGCGGAGCGTATTGACCCGGATGGTTGTGGGCGGCCGCTCGTTCGAGGCGGTCATGAGCGCCTCCGCCTCCGTCACGCCATAGCGCGCGATCCAGCGGGCGGCTATCCAGTCGGGAAAAGAGCAGCGCACGGCCGCGGCCTCCACGGGCAGGGCGGGCAACGGAGGAGGGCCCGCGGCACGCGTGAGCGAGCGCAGCACCGCGTTGACGAATTCCGGTGGCCCGGGCTTGCGCGACTTGAGCTTGGCGAGGCTCACGGCCTCGTCCACGGCCGCCCAGCGCGGCACGCGGTCGAGGAAGAAGAGCTGATAGGCGGTGAGCCGCAGCAGCGCGCGGACCCAGGGGTCGAGCTTCTCGAGGGGGCGGTTCAGGTGGGGCGCGAGCCGCCAATCGAGATGCCGGCGCCATCTGAGCGTGCCGTAGACCAGCTCCGTGCAGAGCCCGGCGTCGCGGGCGTCGAGGCGCGCATGCTCGAGCGCGTGCTCGAGAACGATGTCGGCAAAGGCGCGGTCCTCCTCGACGCGGACGAGGACGCGGAGGGCCTCGTAGCGCGACTGCGAAACCGGGCCGGCGCGGAGCACGGGGCTCACGCGCCGATCTCCGTGACCTGCGCCCCCGGACCGATCCGCGCGCCGCGAAGGAAATCCTCCCACGCCATGGCCTTGCGGTTCTCCGGCTGGACCTGGACGGGCAGGAGCAGACCCTCGCCCGTGGCGATGCAGAGGGCGCCCGGCCCGCTCACCACCAGAGTGCCGGGCTCTGCCCGCGCCGGATGAGGCACGGCGCCCGCGCGCCAGATCAGGAGCCGGCCCGCCGGCGTCATGACCGCCGCGCCCGGCCACGGATTGCACCCTCGTACCCGGTTGACGAGCTGCCGTGCCGGCTCGCCCAGCCGTAGCGACCCGTCTTCCTTCTTGAGCCGGGGAGCCAGCGTCGCCTGCGCGTGATCTTGCGGAATGGGCGACAGAGTGTCGAGGGCGTCGAGGGTGCGGATGAGGACGCGGGCCCCCAATCTACTCAGCCGTGCCGAGAGCTCGCCCGCGGTTTCTTCGGCGCCGATGGGGGTGGATTCCGTAAGCAGCATGTCGCCCGTGTCCATGCCCGGATCCATCTGAAACGTGGTGATGCCCGTCTCGGTCTCGCCCCGCATGATGGCCCACGCGATGGGCGCGGCCCCGCGGTATCGCGGCAAGATCGACGCGTGAACATTGATGGAGCCGCGCCGAGGGACCTCCAGCACCGCCTTGGACAGGATCTGTCCGAAGGCGACCACCACGGCCGCGTCGGCGTCGAATTCCGCCAGCCGCTCGGGCCAGCCCGGCTCACGCAGGCGCGGCGGCTGGAGCACGGCGATGCCCGCGGCGCGCGCGCGCTCCTTGACGGGCGGGGGGCTCACATGCCGGCCGCGGCCGGCGGGCTTGTCGGGCTGGGTGACCGCGGCCACGACCGTGTGATGCTCGAGGAGGGCCTCGAGTGTCGGCAGCGCGAACTCGGGCGTCCCATAGAACAAGACCTTCAAGCTAGAGGGCGAAGGCTCGAGATCGCCTCTCCTTGGGGAAGCCGTGTTTCTGGATCTTCTTCTTGATGCGGTCGCGCGCCACGGGCGACAGGTGGTCGATGAAGAGGACGCCGTCCAGATGGTCCATCTCGTGCTGGATGACGCGCGCCGGCATGCCTCCCGCTTCGAGATCGAAAGGCTGGCCGTCCTCGTCCATGGCCTGCACGGTGATCGTCTTGCTCCGCTCAACGTCGGCGTAGATGCCGGGGAGGGAGAGACAGCCTTCCTCGTCCACCACGGAACCGCTGCGCTTCGTGATGACCGGATTGATGAGGGCCCGGGCGGCCCCCTTGCCGTCGTCCATCACGAGCACCCGATAGGGAATGCCCACCTGCGGGGCGGCGAGGCCGATGCCTACCTGGTGGAACATGGTCTCCACCATGTCGGCGATGAGCCCGCGCATCTCGGGCGTCACCTCCCGCACGTGGGCAGCCTTGCGCCGCAGCATGGGGTCGCCGTAGAGCCTGACGTCGAGTAGAGCCACGAGAACGAGTCTCCTATATCGAAACGGGATCCATCTCTATTTCTACCACACCGTGCGAGCGTCGTCCGCGCTCGAGGAAGGGGCGGAGGGCGGGGCCGATGCGCCGCGGCAGATCATCGGGCCCCTTGACCACGAAGCGCATGCGCGACGCGGTGGCGGCTCCCGCGGTGCCCAGGGCGAGGGCGGGATAGACGGTCAGCCCGGGAATGCCGCGAAGCGCTTCCGATGCCTCGTCGAGCAGCGTGCGCGTGCCGGCTGCCGCCTTGCCGCGGGCGGAGATCTGACAGAGCCGGCGGAAGGGCGGGTAGCCGAGCTCGGAGCGGAATTCGAGCTCGGCCCCGTAGAAGGTCTCGCGGTTCGCGTCGCGCACGGCGGCGAGGGCGTAGTGGTCGGGATGAAGCGTTTGGACGACGAGCCGTCCGCCGGTGCCGGTGGCCTCGGCCGCGGACCAGAGGAGCTGGAAGACGCGCTCGCCCGCTCGAAAGTCCGGTACGCGGAGCAGGCCGTCGAGCCAGATGAAGCCGACGGCGCCCCAGGGGCGGGGGCGGACCGCGCGCAGAAGGGCCGGGGTGCCGATCACCACCTGGGCGTCCGGGTCGGTACACGAAACGGCGAGCCGCGGGAAGCGGCGTCGCACCGAGGCCTCGACGCGCTCGGCATTCCAGCCGAACGGCTGAAGCTTGTGGCCGCCGCAGCTCGGGCAGCGCTCGGGCAGGGGATCCGCTCTCCCGCAGAGCCGGCAGGCAAGCGAGCGGCGATCGCGTCGCACGGCCAAGGCCACGCCGCAGTCGGGGCAGCGCAGGACGGCGCCGCAGTCATTGCAGCCGAGAGCGCCCGCGGAGCGACTTACCACGAGAAGAACTCCGCGACCGGCGCGCGACATGTTCTCGATGGCGCGCGTCATGGGCAGGGTCAAGGGATGGTTGCGGAGAATGCCCCGGGTGTCGGCCGTGATGATTTCGGGCCATGCGCCCGGGGGGCGCCCCGCGCGGATGAGGGCGCCTGAATTCGCTCGGTGCCAGCTCTCGACGGATGGCGCGCCCGCGAGCATGATGAGGCGGCTGCCCTCCAGCTCGGCGCGATGGAGAAGGATGTCGCGCGAGTGAAGCCGTGGGGGGCCGGGAGGCTTGTGGGCGGAGTCCTGCTCGTCGAGGAGCACGAGGGTCGCCGGCGGGGTGAGGGGCACGAGCAGCGCGCCGCGCGTGCCCACCACCACGCGCGGCCGGCCGCGCGCGGAAGCGAACCAGGTCGCACGGCGCTCCCCGGCGCTCGCCCCGCTATCGAGGCGGGCCGCGTCGAGTCGGCGGGCCCAGCCTGCCGCGCTCTCGGTATCGGGGGCGATCACGAGGGCGCCAGCGGGCGCCTGGCCGAGCTCGGCGGCGAGCCGCTCGTGTCGCTCCGCGTCCATCCATAGCTCGGCCGCCTGTGGGAGAGCCGCTGCGCTCGGACCGGCGGCCGGCGCGATGACCTCCACTCGCTTGCCCCGGGGCGGCGGCGGCAGCAAGGCGGAGAGCGTCGAGCCCCACGAGGAAAGGCTCTCGTCGGCGATCCACCGGCCGAGCGCGAGCCCTGCGCTGGAAAGAATGGCCGCGGGCTCGACCAGAGACTGTATGGGCTTGAGCTTCTCGTCGTCGCCCGGTCGAAGGGCCACCACCACGCCGACCCGCGGGCGCCCACCCAGCGGCGCGCTCACGCGTTGACCCACGGTCACGCGCAGAGCATCGGGAACCTGGTAGGAGAAGGGGTGATCGAGCGGAAGATCGAACACTACGTCCGCGGTCATTTAATTGCGGGGGCCTCGAAAGGGCCCCCGCACTCCCCCATTTTCACCGGGGCGCGCCCGGGGACGGGCGCGCGACAGCGGCCGGTACGCGCGGTGGTCTCTTTTCGTCGCGGCACCTCGAAAGGGCCCCCGCACTCCCGCATTTTCACCGGGGCGCGCCCGGGGACGGGCGCGCGACAGCGGCCGGTACGCGCAGTGGTCTCTTTTCGTCGCGGCGCCTCGAAAGGGCCCCCGCACTCCCCCATTTTCACCGGGGCGCGCCCGATGTGGGCGCGCCACAGCTCTTGATACGCGCGGTGATCGCGGACAGTGACGGCATCCCGGACGTCGAGGTCGAGCATGCCGGCTTCGGGAGGGGAGGCGGGGGAGGTCAGGTGGTGGCCGTGGTCAGGCGCTCCCACTCGCGGCGGGCGAGCTTGAGATCGTCCCACGCCATACGCTTGTACTGATCGCCGGGGTTACGCAGGAGAAAGGCGGGATGGAAGGTCGGCACGAGCACGACATCGCGGTAGAAGTACGCGCGTCCGCGCAGCTTGGTGATGCCGTCCTTGGTGCCGAGGAGGGTCTGAGCGGCGAAGTTGCCCAGGGCCAGGATCACCGCGGGTTGCAGGGCGTCGAGCTGCGCGAGCAGGAACGGATTGCAGGCGGCCACCTCGTCGGGCTCGGGATTGCGGTTTCGCTCCGGGTGGCACTTCACGACATTGCAGATATAGCAGTCGCGCTCGCGGTCGAACTTCACCGCGGCGAGCATCTTGGTCAGGAGCTGTCCGGCCCGGCCCACGAAGGGCTTGCCTTGCTTGTCCTCTTCCTCGCCCGGTCCCTCGCCGATCACCACCAGCTTTGCCTTTGGATTGCCCGAGCCGAAGACGATGGTCTTGCGGCTCTGGCAGAGCTTGCAGAGGGTGCAGCCCTGGAGCGCCCGCTCCTGTTCCGCGAGCGCCACCGAGGAATCCGGCGGCTCGGGGCGGTGGAGCGCCACCTCGGTGAGCCCCAGAGCGCGGTGGTGGCGCAAGGTGTCGGCGGCGGCGGCGAGCGCCTCTCCGAGGGCCTCGCGCGGATCTTCCATCGTGCTCAGCGGGAGGAGGTGCGGCGGGGCTCGGGCGTCGGGCGCAGGGCGAGCACCCGGTCGAGGATGGCGTGCGCCACCTGTATCTTGGTCATGCGCGGGAGCTCCTGGGTGCCGCCCCAGCGATCCAGCAGGATCACCTGATTGTCGTCGGCCTCGAAGCCGATGTCGTGGCGGCTCACATCATTGGCCACGAGGAGATCGATGGACTTGGCGCGAAGCTTGTCGGTGGCGTGCGCGCGCAGGTCGTTGGTTTCGGCGGCGAAGCCCACGAGGAAGGCGCCCCCCTTCTTCTGCGCCAGCTCCTTCAGGATGTCGGGATTCGGTACGAGCGAGAGAGTGAGCCCGTCGTTTTTCCCCCCGGACTTGATCTTGGTCGCGCTCGGCTTCTCGACACGGTAGTCGGCCACCGCAGCGGCCTTGATCACCACGGTGGCCGCGGCCAGATGCTGGAGCGCGGCCTCGCGCATCTCCTCCGCCGTCTGCACAGGCACGTACACGGCGCCCGCGGGAGGCTTGAGGGCGGTCGGCCCGGAGATCAGCACCACTTCCGCGCCGCGCCGGAGGGCCGCGGTGGCCACGGCATGGCCCATCTTGCCCGAGGAGCGGTTCGACAAATACCGCACGGGATCGATCGGCTCTCGGGTGGGCCCCGAAGTCACGAGGACGCGCTCGCCCGCGAGGTCGCGCCGCGGCGTGAGCGCCCGTTCTACGGCTTCGACCAGAGTCTCCGTCTCGGGCAGCCGGCCCTTGCCGCTGAGCCCCGAGGCGAGCGCGCCCGCTTCGGGCTCCAGCACGGTGACGCCGCGCTCGCGGAGTGTCTCCACGTTCGCCTGCACCGCCGCGTGCTCCCACATGCCGCCATCCATGGCGGGCGCGAGCAGGATGGGGCAGCGCACGGCGAGGAGGAGGGTGGTGAGGAAGTCGTCCGCGATGCCGTGGGCGGCCTTGGCGAGAAGATTGGCGGTGGCCGGCGCCACCACGAAAGCCTGCGCCCGCTCCGCCAGGGCCACGTGCTCCACCGCGTCTTCGCTCTGCGGGTCGAAGAGACTCGACAGCACGGGCCGGCCCGACAGCGTCCGAAAGGTGAGGGGAGCCACGAAATGCTCGGCGTTGCCGGACATCACCACCGTCACCACCGCCCCGCGCGCGGTGAGCTCGCGCAGGAGCAGCACGGCCTTGTAGGCCGCGATGCTGCCGGTGACGCCGAGGATGATGTGCTGACCCGCCACGCTCATGGCTCGCTCGCCGCCCGTGGCGCTACTCCTTGGGGGCGTCTTCTTCGCGGACGCGATAGCCGACCTTGGCGTCGGCGATCTCTTCGAGGGCCATACTGGTCGGCTTTTTGTGCTTGCTGTCGACCTGGGCCGCCGCGCCGCGATTCAGCTGGCGGGCCCGCTTGGCGGCGAGGACGACGAGCAGGTAACGGTTCGAGACCTTGTCGAGGGACTGCTCCAGCGAGGGAAATGACATCACTCTGGGACCTCCACGTCGGGGAATTTGAGCGTGAGACGGTTCGTCCGCCAGCGCTCCGCCTCGATGACGGTGGCCAGCTGGTCCACGGCCTCCTTCACGTCCCGGTTGATGATCAGATAGTCGTACTGCCGCCACGCGATAATCTCCTCGCGGGCGCGGGAGAGCCGCCGGGCGATTTCCCCCGGCGCATCGCTTCTCCGCTCCCGAAGACGCGCCTCGAGCTCTTTCATCGAAGGCGCCATGATGAATACCGACACCGCCTCCGGATAGCGCTGGCGGAGCTGCCGCGCGCCGTGGGTGTCGATGTCGAGCAGGACATCGAGCCCGCGGGACAGCGCCCCTTCGAGGGCCCGGACGGGCGTGCCGTAGTAGTGGCCGTGAACCGACGCCCATTCGGCGAAGGCGTCCCGGTCACGCATCTCGAGAAACTCGGCCTCGGTCACGAAGTGGAAATCCGTCCCGTTTACTTCGCCCGGGCGCGGGGTCCGGGTGGTGTGCGAGACCGAGTAGAAGAGATCGGGTACGAGCTGTCGAACTTCGTGGCACAGCGTGGTCTTTCCCGCTCCCGAGGGGGCTGAGACCACGATCAGGGCGCCGCGCCGCTTGATCAGTTCCATCGAGCTGGACTACTCAATATTCTGGACCTGCTCCCTGAGTTTCTCCAGCGTGGTCTTGGCGGCGATGGTGGACTGGGACAGCTCGAGGTCGTCCGCCTTGGCGCCTACCGTGTTCACCTCCCGGTTCATCTCCTGGATAAGGAAATCGAGCGTGCGCCCCACCGGCCCGCCCTCGTCGAGGAGCCGAGCGAACTCGCCGAGGTGGGCGTGCAGCCTCGCCACCTCTTCCGAAATGTCGCTTTTCTCGGCCCACATCGCGACCTCGGTGGCGAGGCGCCCTTCGTCGAGCGGCTGGGCGCCGAGGAGCGCCTGCACCCGCTCGCGGAGCCGCTGCTCCTTGCGCTCGAGCGCGGCCGGCGCGCGGCCGACCATGACGGTCACGTGCTCGCCAAGAGTGGCGAGAAGCGCGCCGAGCTCTTTGCCGAGCGCCGCGCCCTCTGCCTCGCGTCGCGCGCACAGCTCCGCCAGCGACTTGCTGAGCGCGTCGTGAAGGAGCGGCCAGCCGTCCTCCGGGGAGGGCGCCTCCTGGTCGTCGCGCGAGAGCACCCCCGGCCGCTCGAGCACCCACTGGAGATCGAGCCGGTCACCGAGCTTGAGGTCGTCGCCTACTCTGCGGGCCATCGCGACATAGGCCCGCGCCTGGGCCATGTCCACCGAGAGCTCCATGGCGGGGGTGCCTTCGAGGGGCGCCGTGCTCACGCCGACTTCCACCCGGCCGCGCTGAACCGCGCCCTGTATGATTCGGCGGGCGTCGAGCTCCAGCGGCGAGAATGCGCGCGGCAACTTGACCACGATGTCGAGGTGGCGGTGATTGAGGGACTTGCACTCCACGGTGAGGCTCAGGCGGGCCCCCGCGACTTCGGCGCGGCCGTACCCGGTCATGCTGCGGATCATAGGGGCCTCTGGCTGCGCGCGGAGGGGGAAGGCAGCACCGATTCCACTCATGGACAATAGCCCAAAAAACCTTTGCTGTCAACGTGTTTGGGCCAATGTGCGATTGACACTCGCCTCGTCCGCGTGTACATTCCGCCCGTTCCCCGGCCCGTTCTCCCGATCCCCTTGACCGAGGATACCCGATGGCACGGAAGCCAAGGCCGGCGCCCTGGACGCGCCGTGATTTCATCAAGACCGCCGGGCTCTTCGGCGGCGCGGCCGCGGCCGGCTTGCCTGCCCGCGCGTGGGCCCAGGCCCCGAAGCCCATCAGCGCGTCCCACAGCGTGTCGACCTTCGTCTACGGCCAGCACCTGGTCGCGGCGCAGAAGAAATTCTTCGAAGCCGAAGGTCTCCTGACTCCGGACTTCGTGGTGCCGGGGGGTGGCGCCAAAGTCGTCCAGGCGCTGGCCGCCGGGCAGGTGCTGTTCGCGCTGGGCGATTCGAATCATCCCCTCAAGATCACGGAGAAGGGCAAGGACGCCCTGATGATCTTCGCCACCGACACGCGCTGCTCCTACGCCAATATCGTCGTGCGCAAGGAGCTGTTCGACAAGGGCGTCAAGAGCGTGGAGGCGCTGGCCGATCAGAAGCTCGTGGGCCGCAAGGCGGTGATCGCGGCCACCGCCATCGGCTCCGGCACCTACGTCTACGGCGTCTACGTGCTCAAGAACATCAAGGGGGCCGACGGCAAGCCCGTGAACGATTCTGTCGAGTGGGTGGGCGGCGGCGGCGACTTGACCATGCTCGCCGGCCTCAGGGGCGCCAAATTCGACGCGATCATGGCCGTGCCGGAATGGCAGTCGAAGGCGGTGGCCCAGGGCTTCGGCCATCCGATCTACGATGTCCAGGACGAGAAGGCGTGGAACCGCGTGTTCGGCGGCCCCATCCCCGTGACCGTCGGCTACGTCTTGAAGGAGACGATGGAAAAGTCGCCCGATCTGGTGCAGGGCTATGTCAACGCCTGCTACCGCGCCCAGCAGTGGATCAGGAAGGCCAAGGACGAGGAAGTGGTGGAGCTGCTCCAGAAGCCCTACATGTCCACCTACAGCCGTGAAGAGATCCTGGAGTCCGTGCGCTACTACCGGACCATCTTCGACTGGGACTTCATCATCGACCCGAGGGACTACGAGCGGGGCATGAAGGTATGGGTGCCCCTCGCCGTGGAGAAGCCGATTCCCTTCAAGCAGGCGGTGGACATGTCGTTCGTCAGGAAGGCGCAGGCCAAGTTCAAATAGTGTCCCGCGTCCGTATCGCCATCCAGGACCTCTCGAAGACCTTCCACCAGGGTCCCCGAGACGTCCCCGCCGTCTCCCGCGTCTCCTTCGACGTGCGCGACCGTGAATTCGTGGCCGTGGTCGGCCCCTCGGGCTGCGGCAAGTCCACGATCCTCAACATGATCGGCTCCCTCGTCGCTCCCACGAGCGGGGAGATCCTTGTGGACGGCGCGAGGGTGGGCGCCCGTCCCGCGCCCCAGATCGGCTATGTCTTCCAGAAGGATACCGTCTTCCCCTGGCGCACGGTCGAGCGCAACATCGCCCTCGGCCTCGAGTACCGCGGGGTGGGCCGGGCCGAGGCGGGGACCCGCGTGAAG
>WNGE01006061.1_pt1 | contig 14521 bp, 12 predicted proteins | sample 5400651 | NCBI WGS metagenome assembly WNGE01 (sample SAMN13153370, study PRJNA577476) | soil metagenome | isolation source: 60 cm soil or saprolite under grassland replicate 2 | place: USA:California | collected 2016-06-15 | reverse complement strand
TCTGGCGCGTGTTACGCTCGCCGCGATATTGCATGACACTCGTACGACTGATGACCTTGAGATCGGCAATTTTTGCTAGCTTGGTCAAAACATCGTCCTGGACACCATCAGCAAAAAACGCGTCCTCTCTGTCGTTGCTGAGGTTTTCGAACGGCAGCACGGCGATGCTCTTTTCGGGTGCCGGGGTTTTAGGCGCAAGGAACTTCTCCCCGAGTAGCCAAACAACGGCAAGCGCGAGCAAAAGACATGCGGTGACCGCACCCGCTAAAATTGGGTTGCGCCGCGACCAGCGGAAAACTCGCGCTGGTGCTCGCACGGGCCGCGCGATGATCGGTCGTCCCTCCAGCCAGCGCTCAAGATCTTCCGCCAGCGCACCAGCGGTCTGATACCGCGCTTTGGGATCGCGTTCGAGACAACGCGCGACAATTGTTTCGAGATCGCGATCGAGCAATGGCACGAATGAGCGCAGCTTCGGCGCGGGCGTCGCGGCCGCCTGCTGAATAACCGAGAGCGCGTTGGCGCCGATGAAAGGCGGCCGGCCGGCAAGGAGATAGAACAGGATCGCACCGAGACTATAAATATCCGCTGCGGTTCCGAAGTGAGCGCCCTCAGCTTGCTCGGGAGCGATGTAGCCGGGAGTACCAAACGTGGTTAGTGTTTGAGTGAGGTCGCTCTCTTCAGCGAGCCATTTCGCCAGGCCGAAATCGCTCACCAGCGGTTCGCCGCGCGCATCCAGCAGAATATTTCCCGGCTGAAGATCGCGGTGAAGAATCCCCTGCGTGTGCGCATACTCAATGGCGCGGGCGATCTTCGCCATCAGGCGCACACATTTGCGCGGTTCGCTGCGAAGGCCGGATGCGCCAGTGCGCAAGCTTCCTCCGGTAGCGAATTTTATGCTGAAAAACGGAAGTCCGTCCTCTGTTTCGCTGACCTCGTAAACAGGAAGAATATTCGGATGGTCGAGACTGGCGGCTGCTTCCGCCTCACGACGGAACCGCGCGAGTGTCTCATGCGAATCCGCGTGATAAGTGACCACCCGCTTCAATGCCACGATGCGCCCAGAGTGGCGCTGCCGTGCACGGTAAATCACACCCATTCCGCCACGTCCGACTTCCTCCAGAATTTCGTAATTGCCGAGGCGCCATTGGGTGTCCAGCACATCGGCCTCTCCCAGCACGCCCTCGAAAACTTCTGCGGACGCTTCGACCTCTGCTTCAAAGTTTTCTTTGAGAAGACAACTCACGCAGCAGCCGTTACCGAGACGGGTGGTAGCACCACACCGCTCGCATTTTCCTGTGCCTTGGACGATGCCCGCGGCCGAGCCGGAAGGAGCTGCCCCGGCTTTCATCAGTTAGCCTCTGCCAGCGCCGCACAGAGATAGCGAATCTCGTGGTCAATGTCCGCCAGGTTTTCCACAGTGTGCGCGACTTCATTGCGCAAGAACCATCGGTAACGCCTCCGCAAATTGTGCAGCTGCTTTTTTACCACTGTCTCCGCGATTCCCAAAGCAGCCGCGAGATTGGCATACGATACATCGCTGCATCCCGAGGTAAGATGCACGCTCAACGTTTCGAATAACCGGAGCCGGCCTTTGGCTTCGCACTCCTCGCGGAGACGTTGCAGAGCGTGTTCTACAACTGTTGCCGCCCAGCGGAGATCAAAAAGATGCTCCGGCGGAATATACTGGAGGGTTTCAGCCGAGACGGACAACTGCGACGGCGCTTCGGCCATCCATTCGTCCCAGGAAACGAACGCCATTCTGCCACCGCGTTTAACCGCGCGAGTTCTCTCTTCGGCATGACTGAGAAAATTCTGAAGCGACTTAAGCAGAAACGAACGGAAGCGTCCGCGATGTTCGTCGGCGCGCCGGAGCCAGTTGCTCTCCAGGACCATGGCGAAAAAATCCTGGGTGAGATCTTGGGCTTCCTCGATGGGGTAACCCTGGCGACTTACGAACACGAACACGGGCCGCCAGTACGTCCGGCAGAGTTCAGCAAGTGCTTCGCGCGCCTTTTGCTCATCGGCGCTTGAGCCTGCGGCGGCAAGAATCAGGCTCCAGCGCGTCGTGCCGAAGCCGCGCGGTTCGGGTTCGGTTAAACCCCCCGCCGCCGTTTGCGATCTCATCAAAAGCACAGGCTGTCCGTTTTCCTGTTCTTTTACAAGCGTAAACACCGTTCGCCGAAGCACGCATCGCGATCGCGACGCGCGCAGCTGTGGCCACAGCTTAGTAAGCCGTCCGCACGTCGTAACCCGCCACCCGCCTTCGGCGCGGCAAGCAGGCGGGTGCCTACAGCCATTCTCAACGGATCGGGTTTCGTAACTTTTCAAAAATTATTTCGGAACTTGCGTCCTCCACTTCGTTAGAACCTTGATGAAAGGAAAAATTATTTAGATATGAAAAATCAAAACACCATATTCACAACAATTCTGCTTATGCTTGCCTGCTTTGTGCTTTTGCCAGGAGCGCAAGCGGTGGGTCCCGACACGGACGGTGCCATACCCGGCTCCAACAATGGCGAAGGTATTGGGGCGCTCGTCAGTCGCACCACCGGAGTCTGGAATGCCGGCACTGGTTTCGAGGCGCTTAACCAACTCACTGGGGGCAACCAAAATACAGCGACGGGCTTTCGAGCCCTGGCTAGCGATACCAATGGCGGCTTCAATACCGGCACTGGCGTTTTAGCGCTCTTTAGCAACATCAATGGGTTTTTCAATAGTGCCGCTGGTGCTTATTCGCTCGCGAACAATATTAGCGGCAACAGCAACACGGCCAACGGTTACGCTGCGCTCTATCGCAACACCGCGAACGGCAACACGGCCACTGGTTATGCTGCGCTCTATCACAACACGACCGGCGTCGGGAACACGGCCACCGGTCTTCGGGCGCTCGAGAACAACACCAACGGCATCCGCAACACGGCCGACGGTGTTTTTGCGCTCAATCACAACGTCTCCGGCGGCGGCAATACGGCCGTCGGTTATCAGGCGCTGGTAAACAACGCCGCCGGCCACAACAACACAGCGACCGGTAATGACTCGCTCGTTTCGAACACCAGCGGCTCCTTCAACACCGCCATCGGTGATGGAGCGCTCGCTAACAACATTGGCGACGGCAACATCGCAATAGGCTTTGCCGCTGGTAGCAATATTACTAACGGCACTACCAATATCGACATCGGTACTGCAGGTGTCGCTGGCGATACCTTCACGATTCGAATTGGAGGGGGTGGCGTCAACAGAGCTTTTATCGCTGGCATTCGCGGAGTAACAACGGGCGTGGCCGACGCGATCAACGTCATGATCGACTCAAACGGTCAGCTCGGGACGGTCAGTTCCTCGCGGCGATTCAAGCGCGACATTCAACCGATGGAAAAGACCAGTGAATCTATCCTGGCGCTCAAGCCGGTGACTTTCCACTACAAGAGCGACAAGACAAATACGCCGCAATTTGGTTTAATCGCCGAGGAAGTGGCCGCTGTGAACTCCGACTTGGTGGTGCGCGACGAGAAGGGCGAAATCTACAGCGTGCGCTACGACCAGGTGAACGCCATGTTGCTTAACGAGTTCCTCAAAGAACACCGCGCGTTTCTAGAAGAGCAACGCAAAGTTGAAGAGCAAGAAGCTACTATCTGCCAACTCAAATCAACCGTAGCCCAGCAACAGAAAGGGATGGAAGCTTTGGCGGCAAGTGTGAAAGAGCAGGCATTGCAGATTCAGAAAGTCAGCGCGCAAATCGAACTGAACAAAGCAGCGCCGCAAACAGTCGTAAACAATCACTGAGGTTGCCACAGCGATTAGCCGTCACGCGTCGTCAGCGCGTGGCGGCTTTTGCTTTTTGGCCCCTCATGCGTTTAACCGGATGAAGCCTGTCGATCACTTTGATCATAGACTGATGAATCGCCTTCCATCGTTGCAATTTTTGGATCGTAAAGTGTCTTCGGACTCTTGCGTCCAGCAATGATCATATTGCCTTTGTAAAGTTCGAGCCTAACGAGTGCGCCCTACCAGCGCATCTACTGCGCTGGAACTTGAATTCACACAGCGCGCTACAACTGCGGAGACAGATGAATTGTCGCGATCATGCAGCGAGCGCTCCCGCCACCAAGTTCAATGGTAGGAAGTTCAAGCGGCACCAGGCGCACGTAGCGGTTTAACGTTGCGCGTTGTTCCTCAGTCAAAGCTCGCATGGCGCGGTCAGACAGCACGAGCAATTTCTCGCCATGCATATCATGTAATTCAATCGCGTTCCCCGCGAAGTTGGCAATCTGATCCGGTGACAACTCGACAATGTCTTTGGAACTCTGTTGCAATCGCGCTCGCACCTGTTGCCGCTCGGCTTTATCCCGAATCATCTCCAAACCAACCAGCGCGAACGCAGTTCCGATGCACATCATCACGTTGGTGTGATAGATTGGCTGGCCATCCGAATCGGTGCTCGTGAAGCTAACCCGCTCGTAACCAAAATCCTTGGCAAAGCGGCAGATCACTTTCAGGTTCGACCGATTTGAAAGCGAGACGTAGGCAATTTTGTCCGGGTGATCGAGCACAAGACTGCCTGTGCCTTCCAGGCAGCACCCTTCATCCTCGAACCCCGAGTAATCCATCACGTCGGTGACCCGATAGTGCTGACGTAGTTCCTCGACGATGTCCTGCCGACGCTCGCGTCGCCGCAGGGCTGAATACATGGGGAACAGGGCGATCCGCCCATCGTGATGAGTTGAGATCCAGTTGTTGGGAAACACTGCGTCCGGCTTTTCAGGCTCGGCGGTGTCCTCAAACACAAGCACGTTCACGCCAGCGGCACGGAGTGTTTGCACTGCTGCGTCGAATTCCTTTCGCGCAACCGTGCTGAGCGAATCAACAGCGCAATCAAGTCGAGCTTGAAACGCGTTGTCGGCCGCCGTCTCGGGGTTCAAATAAAACCGGCAGGGCCGGATCATCAGCACCGAGTTAGTACTTTGCGTCAGCACAGCGCTCGCCGTCATTGCAGTTGTGACTACCTTTTAATCTCCGAAGGAGATTTCGACGTCACGAGCGGTCTGCACCATCTCACCATTGGGCGGGACGAGTCGTAATCGGTTCACCGCCTCGGCGATCGGCACATGGCGGACTTGATAATTTTGATAGCTGACCATCGATCCGAAATGTCCTTCGTTGGCTAGTTGGACAGCTTTCACACCGAAGCGCGTACCGAGAATTCGATCGAGCGTGGTGGGCGCACCTCCACGCTGTAGATGCCCAAGGACACAGGCGCGCGTCTCTTTGCCGGTGCGCTGCGCAATTTCACGCGCAACGATTTCGCCCATCCCGCCGAGCCGAAATTCGCCATCCTTCGTCTCGCGCATGACTTGCTGGCCGTCTTTTGGTTTCGCGCCTTCTGCCACGACAACCAACGAGCCGAGATAGCCGGCGGCATCGCGCGCTTTGATCGCAGCCGCAATTCTGTCGTAATCAAACGGGATCTCCGGAATCAAAATGATATCCGCGCCCCCGGCAATTCCACCATGCAATGCGATCCAGCCGGCATGGCGTCCCATCACTTCCACAACCATGACGCGTTTGTGGCTCGTGGCACTGGTGTGCAATCGGTCGAGCGCATCCATTACCATCGCGACAGCGGAATCAAAGCCGAAAGTCATCGCCGTCGCTTCAAGATCATTGTCGATCGTTTTCGGAACGCCGATGCAATTAATGCCCGCTTCTTGCAGTTGCTGTGCGGTGACCATCGAACCGTCCCCTCCTATAACGATTAAGGTTTTCACGCGCAGCTCATTCAAAACTCGCCGGGCATGCTCGATTACTTCTGCCGGAACGATGGTGCGCTCTCCCGCGCCGACTTTGGCGACAAAATGGCCGCGGTTGGTGGTCCCGATGATCGTGCCTCCCAGGGCCATGATCCCATTAATGCTCTTCCGATCGAGAATCACATGATCGCCCGGCGGAAGTAGTCCTTCGAATCCGTCGCGAAAACCGATTACTTCCCAGCCAAGCTTTTCGGCCGCGAGCACCACTCCGCGCAAGACCGCGTTCAGTCCCGGGCAGTCCCCACCGCTGGTCAAAACGCCAATCCGTGGCTTCATTTTGGTAATCGCTCGATTAGAGCAATTTTTTTGAATCGGCAAGACGGCCGGTGGCGGCCCACTGATCGTAGAGTTGCCACCCGCGTTGCACAAGCCCCCCACCCTCACCGAATCGGTTTGTGCTGCCGAGCAGCACCACGATCAAACGACGCGGATACACAGTTATCGCCTTGCCTTGGGTCACGACCTCTGGCTCGCGATTGCTGGTTAGAATCAAACAATCGCCTGCTCGGGCGCTGCGGCCGGTCTTGACTCCGTCGATGCCATTTTTTCCGAGAAGTTCGTTCGTGTTGCGAAGCAGATAATTGAATCGACGCCCAGCGCGACCGAATGAAATTTGCCGCTCCCTTTGCGACACATAAAAGCGGAAGCTGGCTTTGTTCATCGCATACCGGGTCAGGCGCGCCATATCTTGCGCGGTTGAAAACGGCAGTGGCTTCACCTTGTAGTCGATACCGTGTGGATTAACAAAGCGGGTGCGCTCCATCTTGAGCTGCTTCGCCAACGCATTCATCTGGGCAACGAACGTGTCCACTGGCGTCAGTTTCGAGGAAACGTCACTCGGCACGAGCGATCCCAACTGCGAGCCAACGTGATGCGCCAGCGTGTATGCCGCAATGTTGTCCGATTGGACGAGAGCGGCATAGAGAAGATCACGCAGAGTGATGCTGTCGCCCGGCTGCAAGCCGATGTTATTTTCCAAGGTCCCGGCAAACGCCTCCTGCGGAATCGTAACTAGCTGATTAAGATCGCCTGACTTTCGTTCTGCCCAATCAAGCACAACACTTGCGGTGGCGATTTTTGTCAGGCTGCCAATTTGCAGTTTTTTTCTGGGCTCTTGCTCTTCGAAAATATAGCCCGTCTGCGCATCGACGATAACATATGCTTGTGCTGCGGCAGCCGAACGGAGAATCGCTGCGCTCGCAAGAAGAGCGAAAAAGACGATGAAAAATCGGCGTGAAAAGTGCATAAGGACCTTCGAACCGCAGCACCTTAATCGACGCATTCTGATTGGCAACACATGCAGGTCGAAAAAACGCAACCGCGGCGCCAAGCTTACGCACCTAGGCGCTTTTCTGAGGTGTCCGCGCGCGGCTCACCAGCAGTCGCATTAAGAAATAGATGACGATTGCTGAAGGAATGGCAAGGAAGAGTGACCCAATAAACGCAGGCCAAAAAGTGGGCCAAACGACGCGCGAAAATACATGCCAGTGCAAGTAATCGCGCAGCGCAAAAAGACTGAACCGGATGCGATGCGGCGGCGTTCGACCCAGGGCCCAGCAACCCAGTTTATATTCTGCAAAATAGATCGCAGGCATCGCAAAAATTAACGCGTCGTGGAGAGTGACGGCGATCGCAGCCGCGATTTTGTTGCAACGAAGAACCCACGCGATCGCAATCGATAGTATGGTTTTCAGCGGATAGAGCGGTGTGAAGCCAAAAAAAATTCCTATGGCCGAACCGAGGGCAATGGAGTGCGGTGTATCCGCAATCGTCATCAACGTCATGTGATGGGCAACCAGCCAGCGCTTCAGGCGAGCCAGCCGCCATGGCAACCGTGACTGGTAAACGGGCTCTGCCGTTGGCGGCGTTTCCTGCACGATTAAAACTCTAAACTAAAAGAGCTCGAGTGTCTGCGGCCGCGCCGGGATGAGCTGTCCGAGCGCCGTGCGTAAACGCGCGGCCGCCCGGGGCGCGTAATCGAGTGCATTATTATTAAACACAACGTGCACTTCGTCTGCTTCGCGCCCGAGTTGCCTGCTGCGCTCTGCCACTTCACGAATCTCATCGTCGCGATAATCGTAATTGAACCGCGCGGCTACGGTTTTTCCGGTGATATAAGCGCGAGCGTTTCGTCCGTGCAGCCGCAGGTAAGCAAAGCCCTGGTTTGTGATTTCATTCAGATCCGACGGCATGATTGTGAAATGATCAGCCGCTGGCGCATCGACATTCACAAAGGCCACTCTGCGCCGCCTCAAGAAATCTATTGTCGATTTTAACTGATCGCCGGTCGCCCAGTTGCGGTTTCGAAATTCAATCGCCAACCGATAATCCCGCAGCATCCCGATCAAATTCTCGAGCTCTTCCAATTTGTGCGCGCGCGGCGAAAATGCAGGTGAGAGTTGCAAGAGAAACACGCCAAGTTTCCCAGCTGAGCGCAGGACCGACATCGAGCGCAAAAAGAGATCGAGCATCGTTTCCTTCAAATCTGGCGTGACCGTTACTTTGCCTTTTCGATCAATATCCGCGCGCTGTTGCAAATCTGGCGGCAACAATTTCGTTGCTGTCGAGTGAAACGAAAAGAGCTGGTGCAGTTTCACGTCGAAGGTGAACCGATCGGGCGTGGCAGCACACCAGCGCTCGACCATTCGCAAATCGGGCACGGAATAAAACGTCGAATTCACTTCAACCATCTCAAAGTATTGCGCGTACCAACCAAGCCGCTCATGCGCACGGATTCCTTTGGGATACCAATGCTGTACAAAACCCGGATCGGACCAGCTGGCCGTGCCGACAATAATTTTGGCGCTTTTCGCCTGGACCAAACTTTTCCTAGGCATGCCGAAAACAGGAACCATGAGTCGCGCGGAAAGCAAACCGCGTTTTGACTCAAACAGTGGAAGATTGGTTGCCGGGGGGCGGGATTCGAACTCGCGGTCCGGCGGCTGCCGGATTATCAGCTGGCTCGTTGCAGGCGAGTGATCGTATAGAAGCCTTTGCCTCGTCCCTGTCGTTTCAGCCGATTTTCCAATTTCCTTGCATCAGTCAGCGACAAATATTCACTTTGCCAAACTAATTTCCAAAGGCCCTTTACCCTTGGTCGATCTGGAAGAGCCAGAATTATGCTGCTCGATTCTACGCGCAAGATCGTCGGACAGCCCAAAGTAAAACTTTCCTTCGCGGTTTTGGAGGACGTAAACGCGATAAGTTGCCGGCATGCGGCACGAAGAAATTGGTTGCGGGGGCGGGATTTGAACCCGCGGCCTTCAGGTTATGAGCCTGACGAGCTACCAGGCTGCTCCACCCCGCGCTCTATTTACGTCGATAAGCACCGGGAAATCAAATTGAAAAAGCGGTAATCGAAGACCAGTTCAGTGAAATCGAAGATCGCTGCCCAATGCGCAGAACAAATTCACCTTATATTATATATTATATGACAGCACCTTGCCCGAGCAAAACATCGGGATCTTGCAGAACGTAAACGAAGAAGCTCATCGATTGAAAATTTCGCTCCAGCGGTAGGATTCGAACCTACCGAACCGTAGCTGAAGATCAGGCACTTGCGTTGCCTGACACACAAATAGACGCACAAAAGCCCGACGCACAGAGACAAGAACTGGCACAGATTCTTACAGCTTGGCCAATCTTATCTGCTCCTCTCAAGGCGGCAATTTTGACAATTGTACAATCAAGCCAGACCGATGAAAACCGATAAATGCAATCCCAATACAAAAGGCGCGTTCACGGCCAAGCAACATCCAAACGCGCGTTTTAAAGAGAGGGGGATACTCGCTCGCACAGGGATATTTAGGCGCGCAGACCTAGTATTTTTCTGTCAGCGATTTTGTTTACGGAGCAATTTCAAAAACACGCCCTTTGCATTTTGGCTCCCGAATTGCCCCCAGAATCGCCTTGAGAGGGAGCTTGCCTCCCTCGTGTACTTTTTGCCGTTGCTACTTTGTTGCTATTCCAAAGCGACATCGCCATTGAACACATGACTTCTTGACCGCCGTGCAGCGAGAAAGCTGGTTAATTCACGAGTGCTAACAATCGGCGGATTTCTGGATACAACGCACACGCCGCGGCAAAAGCGCCATCTTCGAAACTACGCTGCTCAGGGCCTGGCCTGCCTGTTTCTAAAAGCGGGGCGAGTCCGTCCCTTATGGTGCAATGAACGACGCCCGAATTTTCGAAGGAATCAACGAGCTTGATATAGCGGCGGAGATTCGATTCATTCTCGTCGGGTAAAGCGGGCGGCTTGGAACTGGTCTTTCGTGCACGTGCAAAAAGGTCTTGGAGTAAATTCGATTCTTCAAAGTTCATGTGTTTGCTGCTTTCTTGTGTAGATGATAAATGCGGGATTCGGCCCACCGTCGGTTCGAGGCTGGTCAAATATCGCCATAAGACCATCGCGACCTTGGTGCAATTCGCCAAAGTGATTCGGGCCGAGTTTCACCCACTCGTGGGTTTTGGCCGAGTGCGCGGTGGTTTCCTTCTCGACCAGAGCCTCGTTTGAATGTTCGATCACGAACGGATCATTCGCTGTTGCCCCCCTTTCCGTCCCCGGAACGGCATTTTCTACTACGTTTTTTGGGAACAATTTCCCTCTTTGTCACTTTGGCGATACTGTTTGTCGGGTTCCTTTTTCTGACGCGCGCTGACGCCGCATTTCTCGTGGGACTTTCCCGCCATCCTGCCACGACGACGACAACAGCCGCTACGCAGAACCTGCCTGCTCTCACCGAGGCTGAGATAGAACAAGCCCGAAGCTTGGTTACCGGACTGAACACGACTGCGGCGACGTGGGCTTCGGGAATATCGCGGTAGGAATGCTCACAACCCGCTCGCTTAATGGTCACCCATGCCGCACCAGGATAGGAAGCTTGGTGGCCATACTTCCTCGTTACCGTCCGTCAGCAATCGACATGATTATGAGCAGGATCAAAAGCAGTATTACTAAGGCAGATATCACTATCGCTCGCCTGCTGTAATCTGGTTTGATGCGCTCCGGAACTGGCGCTACTGGCGGAGGATTACCGACTGGAATCCACCAAATTTTTAATTGAGCCTGACGCTGCTTGGGTGCGTTCTTCGCTTCCATTGACCGGCAATTCTAGCACCTGGCCTCCACGAATGCGCGGAATTTTTCACAACTAGGTCACAGGTTCGGGAAAAAATAGAGCTTGCCTGCGCGAAAAATCAGGAGCAAGACCGCTCCCATGGATACATTTATCGTCGACACAAAATTTCGCCTTGTTGAATACAGTCTCGACTCGGAATCCCGGAAAGCAGCTGGCGCCTATGCCAAGAGGGCCAAAGCTGCCGTGGATGGGGGGAAAAGACAAGGACGGTCGACAACCTACCGCATTGGCTGATTAGACGGTCAAACCCGCGTTTGTTAAGCTGATGTTTCTTTTTATCTGCCATGCCTCTGAAGATCGGGACGACTTTGTCCGTCCCTTGGCTGAGGCACTTAGCCAGGAATATGAAAAGGTCTGGTATTCTGAGTACGAGCTCACGTTAGGAGACAGCCTTCTTCAAAAAATCGACGAAGGTCTCGCCTCGTGCGACTTCGGCATCGTTGTTTTAAGCAAACCCTTTTTTGAAAAGAAGTGGCCGCGCGCTGAACTCGATGGCCTGTTCGGGCGCGAAACGCAGTCACGCAAAATGATTTTGCCAATTTGGAAGGATATTACAGAGGAGAAGGTGAAAGCTCACTCCCCGATTTTGGGATCAAGGCTCGCTGTGTCAGCGGGCGCCGGTATACCTGAGGTCCTAGAGCAAATTGCGCTGGCGGTGAGCGTGTCCGAGCGACAGCGAGAATTGACGGCTATCGATCAAGCAGCGAAGAGCGTTCGGGCACTCAAACAAACTGTGGCGGAAAGCCAACGCGCCGAAACATTATTGCGAACTGAGCAGGGCGTAAATCTTGTTAGGAGCAGCATCGATAACCTGTGGGAGACGCTCCAGAAATTACTCTCTGCTGACTCGGACGCTTCAGCCGCGATAAAGTTTCAATTCCAGAGAAAGGTCTGGAGTAGTATGTACGTCGGCACCGTCCGCGGGATGTATTTGAACCTTCATACGACCAATGTGCATATGAACTCGGTAGCCAACGCGCGGCTCGAAGTCAAAATCTTCCAGCGACATTGGGACAACTTTGGACAACCCGCCTCCGCTGTTATGCCGCGACATGAGACTGAGTTTCAACCGACATTTCGGTCAGGCGATAAGCTTGTTTGGTTGAATCCGGATAAAACCGCGTCGTATACGACTGAAGAACTCGCCGGTCATGTGATCGAGCTTTTCGTAAAGTATGTCCAGAACGAGATCCGGTCGGGCAGGGATTAACGGAGATCGAACCTCCTAAAGTGGCATTCCCAGACTTTGTTGCGAATCTGTTGCGAAATTAGCCGTAAATTCGATTTTGCTATGGCAGCGCGTACGGGAGTCGAACCCGTGCACCAGCTTTGAGAGGGAGCTTACATCCTAGGTGAACGATCCCATGTTGCTATCCGGTTGCTGATTTTGACGGGCTTTCCAGCATCACCAGGATCGCACTAGGAATCGTTTTTGATTGCCGGATGGCGAATGATTCGGCCATGATGTCATCGACAATTCATGCACGTTTCAACCCCGGCCCGCCACTTGCGCCGCTATCTTTTGTTTTCGCCGTATTCGGGCCTCCGGATGAGCAGCGCGCCATTCGCGCTGTTTCCGCGTGTAATACGCGCGCCAGTATTCGGCCGAGCGTATTCGGCGCCGCCCACGCTTTTTCATGCTGACTTCTACGGAAACTGTAGGGCGAAGGTCTCAAATACTTCATTTAACCAAGCAATGCAGCCAAACCGCTGGCCGTTTCGATGACTAGCTCACAACACGTTTACGAAGTCCGCCCGCGCAAAGATAAGCGCGGTGTCGATCTCAATTTCCGATGTGGTGGCATTCCGTCGCCTTCGGTACGTAAGACATTCAGGCGTAAGGTATTCCGACGCTTTGATAACAGCCTTGTAATTAGTGCCTTTCTGCGGTGGGTCGTCAGATATTCCGACGATTTGCACAACTTCTCTGGCATCCTGATGTTAGCTCTTTGGAGGAAAGACTTGATGAGAGCAGGACGACCAAGCCGCACCCGCTCGCGAACGTCGAAATTCGCACGCAGACGGCGAAGGTCAGGCAAAAGGTCCGGCACATTGCGGCAGGCTATGATGGCTCACGAGGAAACTACCGACGTCGAACGAACTCCCTCCCTGCTCCTTTCATCGCTAAGATTCTGGGAGGTCGAGCATGATCTAATCGAGGAACGTCTGACCGCAATTCGTGAGCGCCAACAACGGCGACTATTCGCCGCTAGAAGCCACGCCTGAGACGCAGCCCAACTCCAACTGGCTTTGCTGAGATTGTCAGCGATGATTTTCCCAGTACTGCACTGCGGCAACTCTGCCGCTTTTTCCCTCCACACAGCAATGACAAAGTGATATAAACGCCGGTGTCCCTCGCCAGAATCGCGCCTAGAATCGTTTTTGATTGCCGGATGGCAGAATGATCCGGCCCAATATCATCATCCTGTTCGCCCTACCGGCAACGAGGAACACTACTGTGCTGCAACGCATCAGTGGAAGTTTTAACAAACCCAATAGCAGCAGCCGGTGGAAGTTTTAACAAACCCAATAGCAGCAGCCGCGTAAGCTGCTGCTTCTGTCTCGTCGCCGCGCGCGTAATCGGCGGCTGCTCTGTCATACGACTCCGCTGCTCTCATAAGCGGGTGCGAGACAGCCGCATCGGCACGTGCTGCACTAGCAGCTTTCCCGTCAAAAAGCCAAAACTGGCTCCAGCGGTAGGATTCGAACCTACGACCAATCGGTTAACAGCCGACCGCTCTACCACTGAGCTACGCTGGATCGTTTCAATGCTCAAAAAATCGGCGCGATATATCTTGCCCACCCACTCTCGCCCGGCAAGCGCCAATCGGTTAATCCCGACTCTGTCGGGACTCTACCACTGAGCTACGCTGGATCGTTTTCGCGCTCGAATTGAGAGTCGTATATGTTGCCCACGCGCCGTTGCGCGGCAAGTTGTACTTTAGTCCAATCAAAATCGATGTGGAAAACAAAAGCCATGTCTTGATTATTCAGATCGCTCGGCTCAGTTGTGGCGCAACTTCAGTGTGACCCGGCTGGATCGCGCGCGTGCGACGAATACAAATAAACTTTCCCGAAGCAAACTTTCGTAACCTTTCGAATCCAACTGCTGTCTTTCCGTAAGGGGTACCCCGATGGCCATTCGCGCGCTCTTCAGACGATTGTACGCCAGCGAATTCGCGCGCCGTTCTCTTCTTGGGCTTTTCATCGTGATGCTTTTCTTAGGCGGGGTTCAATTACGCCGCTGGACTGGGGAAAAGACGAGGCACGTACGTTTTCAGCACGACATCGTCAACGGCTTTTACTGGGGCAGCGAGACGCTGGCAGAAGCGCGTAAATTATCGCCCGACGGTCGCTCGGGTGATTCCTGGCCCGCATTTTGCCGAGGTTATTTAGCACTCTATGATCGGGTAAAAGACGACGCTTACGAGAAGGATTACGGCCTCGATTATCCTCCGTTACGACTCCTCGTGATGTCCGTCTGGGCAAAGCAAGTGCGCAGTGAATTTCCTGGAGTCGATGACGGACGCCCAAAGCTCGTCAATCCGCTGTTAAAGATGAATCTATTATGCGAACTGA
>WNGE01013400.1_pt1 | contig 14522 bp, 16 predicted proteins | sample 5400651 | NCBI WGS metagenome assembly WNGE01 (sample SAMN13153370, study PRJNA577476) | soil metagenome | isolation source: 60 cm soil or saprolite under grassland replicate 2 | place: USA:California | collected 2016-06-15 | reverse complement strand
GAAGTCCAGTGCTTACCTTCTCGGCATTTTTGCCATTCGTCATTCGAGCTTCGTCATTTAATATATTGAATGGATCACGAAGAAGCTCATCGTCATCTTTCCGTCAGCGACAAGCGGCTGGCGCGGTTGATCTCCCGCTCGCGCCGCTACGAAATTTCTCCGAACCTGAACGTGCGTCCGTTCGACGCATTAGCCGAGTCGATTGCCTACCAGCAACTGAGCGGGAAAGCGGCTGCGACAATTTGGAAACGGGTGCGCGCCATTTTCCCGAAACGAAAATTTCTCGAACCAAAACTTGTGCTGGAAACGCCGGATGAAAAATTTCGCGCCGCTGGTTTGTCGCGCAGCAAAGTTACAGCGTTAAAAGATCTCGCGGCCAAAACAATTGAGGGCACCGTGCCAACGGGCCGTGCGATGGCGAAAATGACTGATGATGAAATCATCGAGCGTTTGATTCAGGTGCGCGGGATCGGGCGCTGGACAGCGGAGATGCTTTTACTCTTCGATCTCGGACGGCCCGATGTCTGGCCAGTACACGACTACGGAGTGCGTAAAGGGTTCGCGAGAATCTTCGGTAAACGAAAACTGCCGACGCCGAAACAGATGGACAAGCATGGGCGCAAATTTCAGCCGTATCGTTCCGCATTGGCTTGGTACTGTTGGCGGGCGCTGGATGTGGAGAGAAAAAGTTAAAAGGTTAAAAATGTTGCAAGGTTAAAACGGTGAACCTTTGTAACTCTTTCAACATTTTAACGCGCGGCGAAGCCGCGCTGACTTCCGCGCTTGATACAAGCGCCGCTACAACGTAAAACCCGACGCTATGGCTACTTTTCATATCAACCGCAGCGGCACGAACCTGGGAACATTTTCGGAAGATGAAGTGCGCGAAGGATTGCGCAGCGGAAAATTCGTCGGCACCGATCTCGGCTGGCGCGAAGGGATGGCAACCTGGCAACCGCTTGCGCAAATTTCCGAATTCGCGCAAGAAACCGGGCCTGGCGGCGCGCCCAGCCCCCAACCGCAATTTACCGGCGGTAGCCCAATTACTCCCGCGGCGACAATCGCGCTCCGCTCCGGCCTTCCGTGGGATGATCGGCAGCAACGCGGAATTTTGCGCGCCTTTTTCGATACCTTGGTCATGGTTTTGACGAAACCGGCCGAAGCGTTCGCCGCGATGAAGCGCGAAGGCGGCTTCGGGGAGCCGCTCATTTATGCCATCATCGGCGGCAGCGTAGGCGGCATGATCTATTTCCTTTACAACTTTTTGCTGGGCTCGGCCCACATGTTTGGCAGCCACGAAAACCCGATGATGCAGATGATGGGCGGGGGGATCCGCCCATTATTCTTTATTATTCTCGTTCCATTCTTCGTCGCCATCGAAACCTTCATTTCCTCCGCGATTTTCCATCTCTGCCTGATGATTGTCGGCGGCGCGAAGCAACCTTTCGAAGCGACCTTCCGCGTCGTCTGCTTCGCGGGTGGTTCGGCTAATCCGCTCCTTATCATTCCGTTTTGCGGCGGCCTTATCGGCGGAATCTGGAAAATCGTCCTCTATTGTATCGGTTTTGCCCGCGCTCACGAAACCGACACTGGCCGCGCCGTCCTGGCGGTGGTCCTGCCGATAATCGTTTGTTGCGGCGGCGCATTTGTTCTCGGCATGATGGTGGGGCTCGGTGCATTTGGATTTCCACACCATTAACTAACGAGACCGATGCAGATCGTTCGCCGGCCACTTGCTCCAGGCGAGACCAATCACGAATTGCTTTGGCTGAGTGTTTCCTCGGGCGGGCTGGCCCTGGCGGCAACGTGGCTCGCTCTGAGATTGCCGTGGCCGATCTGTTTGTTTCATGCGCTGACCGACCGCCCCTGTCTGACCTGCGGCGCGACGCGATCGGCCGTCGCATTTTTTCACGCCCATTTCCTCACGGCATTGCAATGGAACCCGCTCGCCTTTCTTTTTTATTGCTCGTTGTCGCTCTTCAACGTCTATGCGCTCGCCGTTATCGGTATGCACTGGTCGCGCCTGCGCATTGTGCGATTGACCGCGAGCGAGAAGAAATTTATTCGCGGCTCCATCGTCGCGCTTTTCGCCTTGAATTGGGTTTATCTTTTGATCGCTAATCCGAGCCTCTGACGTTGGACGCTGGACGTTCGATGTTCGTCCTCCTCTCCCTCAGGGAGCGGATTGAGGTGAGGGCATTGGTCCGGTTCGTCCCACATCATCCTCCGGCGCGCCGCGATGTTTCGTGATGAAATCGCTCGGATTCAGCCAGCCGTCTGTTTTTTCGCGGTAACCGGGGCCAATAAATGGCGTAACGAATTCGCGCATTTCAAAATGGAGATGCGCGAAATATTGACCGTTAGCCGTGCCAACGGTTGCGATTTGCTGGCCGCGACGCACGTCGTTTCCCGCATCGACCAGTATCTCCTCGCAATGGCCATAATACGATTGAACGTAGCGCCGCGCGCCGTTTTCCTCGATGGCATGCAAAACAATGATGACGTTGCCCCAGCCCGATCCAGCATCGCGCGCGAGCAAAACGCGGCCATCAGCGACGGCGTAAATCGGATCGCCGAGGTCGGAATTTTCCCCGCCGATTCCGTTGAGATCGTCACCGAGATGATGATTTTCGGTGAAACGTTGCGCGTTGTACGCCAGCGCGCCGTGCTCGCTGCCCAGCGGGAAATCAAAGCGTGTCGCGACTGGAAGCGAGGCCAGTTCGAAGGGCGAAGGAATTTGAAATGCGGGATCGAGATGGGTTGGTCGCGTCAGTTCGGGCGCAAGTCGCCAGGCTAGCATTCCGAGCAATGCGGCGGCGAATAGGGCGAAGTAGAACGCAGCGCGCTTCATCTTTCGAGCACGAGCACGATTACGAGCAAGAGCACGAGAGTAATCGGAAATTGGCAATCGGCATTCGCAAATCTATTTTCGGGCCATGCGCATTCTTGTCACTGGTGGCGCCGGATTTATCGGGTCGCATCTGGTCGAAAGGTTACTCGCTCTCGGTCATGGCGTCGCGATTCTTGATGACTTCAACGATTTTTACGATCCGCGAATCAAGCGCGCCAACATAGCTGCGGTCAAAGATCACGCGCTGGTTTTTCAGATCGATTTGCGAAACAACAACGCCGTGCGCGATCTGTTTCACCGCGAGAAATTCGATTCCATCGTACACCTGGCGGCGCGGGCTGGGGTTCGCCCATCCATCGCTCAGCCGCAACTTTATTACGACGCCAATGTAACCGGTACCCTGCATTTGCTCGACGCGGCGCGGACCGCCGGGATCGAGCGCTTCATTTTTGCGTCGAGCTCGTCCGTCTACGGAATCTGTAAAACAGTCCCGTTTTCAGAAGATTTTCATCTTACCCAAACCATCAGTCCCTATGCGGCGACAAAAATCGCCGGCGAGTTTCTTTGCTCCACTTTTTCGCACCTCTACCAAATGCACATGATCGCATTGCGTTTTTTCACCGTTTACGGGCCGCGGCAACGACCCGATCTGGCGATTCATCAATTCACCCGCAAAATTCTGGCAGGCCAGCCGATCGATCAGTTCGGCGATGGCACGACACGGCGCGATTACACCTATATCGACGACATTATTCAGGGCGTAATCGCAGCGCTAAAATACGACGGCGCGATGTGGGACATTTTTAATCTCGGCGAAAATGAGACGGTGCAATTGAAGGATTTGATCGAAGCGATCGAAGCGGCCGTCGGCAGAAAAGCAACGATCAATCGATTGCCTGAACAAGCGGGTGACGTGCCGCTAACCTGCGCCGATATTTCCAAAGCGCGTCGGCTTCTCGGTTATAATCCGACGACAAACCTGCGTGATGGTTTGCCAAAGTTCGTCGAATGGTTTCGCGCCCAGCAACAATGATTCTGCCATTTGAGCAGCGCGCCTGTTTTGCCGCTGGCCAGGCCAAAACCGGCACGACCCTGCTCATCGCACTGCTCGATGGCCATCCGCAGCTGCTCGTTTTGCCGGAGGAAACAGCCTATTTTCCGACCGCTCTTAATAAGTACGGCAAGCAAGGCCGCCGGGCGCAGTTTGATTATCTGACCAAGGAGGCGCTTTCCCGCGTCCTTTTCGGCGGACCACCAGAGTGGGAGAAAATGGATTACGGCCATTTTCCGGTCGCGGACTTCCGCGAACGATTTGAAACGGCGGCGTTCGATCCAAAGAACGCCGGCAAAGATTTACTCGTCCTAATGATGGAAACGTATGCGGAGATGCTTGGCATCCCGCTCGATTCGATTGTGCGCTGGGTGGAAAAAACGCCGGCGAATCGCCGTTTCATTCCAGAGATTCTCGAGCGGTTTCGGCACGCGAAACTTCTGATCACGATGCGCGATCCGCGCTCGATTCTGGCGGCGCAAATTGCCTTGGAAAAAACGCGAAAAACCCGAGAGTTTTCGGTTTACTACTGCGTTTCGCACTGGTTGCAGGCGGCGCAGTTGGCTCTACGCGCGGAACGAAAAGAAATTTCCGGCATCGTTACCCGCTACGAGGATTTGGTCGCGGATCCAGCCCCGCCGATGCAACGGGTCTGCGACTTTCTCGAAATCAGCTTTGATCGCAGTGTGGTGTTGACCCCGACAAAAGCGGGAAAATTTTGGCCGGGAAATTCTGCAACCGAGCGCGAGTTCACCGAGGTGAGCGGGGAACGGGCGGCGAGTTGGCAAAGCGAGTTGTCGGTGGACGAAATTGGCTGGGTGGAATGGCATTGTCGCGAGTTGATGCCGCATTTTGGCTACGCGCCGCGGATGTCGCACCGAAGTTTTTTGCACCATTGGGCGCGCCCGATCCGGGAGGAACGACCGAAGCAGTATTTCAAGTCCCGTTATTACTCGGTGCGCGACAAATTGCTCGGACCGCGTAATAAGTAAGCGGCGCTTGCAATCGCCGTCAGCCCGTCGATAATGGGATCGTTAACGGTGCCGGCAGGCTTTGATCTTCCGCATCCGACGACTCAGATTTTGGAATTTATGAGGCGAACGCTCGCATGTCCCCTGTTTCGTTGGCTGACTGTAGCGCGATGTCAATTAGGGTTGGCCCGGCAATATGAGGCGGAGTTTCCGGCGGCGATTGCTCGTCCACATGAATGGACCTCGCGAAGTTCGCGCGCTGCCGGCCGTGCATCTACCGATGCGCTCCGCCTGATCAATCATCAGAAATTCATTAAGGATAAACATGAAATCTTATACATCCGGGAGAAGTTCGCGCCGCGGGCGCGGGCGTTCCCGCCGCCGAGGCGGCGATGGCCAGGGGCGTCGATATTCAGACGCCAAAGCGGCGCCACAGAAAAAAGGGTTCTGGTCACGAATCGCGGATTTTTTCGCAACGCCCGACAAGGGCGCAGCCAAAACAGCACAACGCAACGGATCGCAATCGCGCCCACAGGCGCGCACTCCACGTAAACCGGAACCGGTCGAAGTCACTACGCCGCGGCTTTACGTCGGAAACTTGTCATTCGACGCGACGGAGAGCGACTTGTTTGATCTCTTCAACGGTGTTGGCCACGTGCAAAACGCCGAAGTGGTGAGCTACAAGCATAACCAGCGCTCAAAGGGTTTCGCTTTCGTCCAAATGCAAACCGTGGACGAAGCGAAGCGAGCGGTGACCGAGTTACATGACAAGGAATTCCTCGGCCGCAAGCTGGTAGTGAGCGGCGCGAAATCCAGCGAAAATTCGCGGAACTGATTGTCGATTCGGATTTGAAAGCGGGAGTCGCGGGAACGTGGCTCCCGCTTTTTTTTGGCGCATTATCCAGGGCGCCGCGTGCGGCCGGGATTACCGATCCCGGCTACAAAACTCGCGCGAACCCATTGTAGCCGGTATCGGTGATGCCGGGATTCAAGGTAGATTGGCAACCGATGCGCTTGCCCTACAATTCTGAATGCAGTTCTTCCTGGTGGGGCCAACGGCTGTTGGCAAAACCGCGCTGGCGATCGAGCTCGCACAGCGAATCGAGGCCGAGATTGTCAATGCCGACGCGTTTCAAATTTATCGCGGTCTCGATATTCTCACCGCGAAACCAGACGCAGAATCCCAGCGCCGCGTGCGCCATCATCTGCTCGGCCAAATCTCGTTAATCGAGACAATGTCGGCAGCAAAATTTCGTAAGCTGGCGTGCGGCGCCTTAGCCGATATTCATTCACGCAAGAAAAACGCAATCGTTGTTGGTGGAAGCGGGCTTTATCTGAAGGCGATCACGCATGGGTTCGATCAAGTTCCACCGCCTGATCCGAAGCTGCGCGAGGAATTGAACGGTTTACCACAGAAAGAATTAGCCGAGCGCCTTCAGAATCTCAGTCCAGAACTTGCGGCCCGCACGGATCTGAAGAATCCGCGACGCGTTATTCGTGCGATCGAGATCGCTGCCTCCGTCATCCCGAGCCGTATTGTAGCCGCGGACGCTGTCCGCGGGCCGCGGTCAGCGACCAACGGCGTGCTCCTTCTGCGCGACCGCGACGATCTCTACCAGCGAATTAATGAGAGAGTGAACGCGATGTTTCGCGATGGCGTCGAAGAAGAAGTTCGCGCGCTACAAGATATCGGGCCGACTGCAGCCAGCGCTCTGGGATTAAAAGAAATTCGTGCTTTGATCGCGGGTCGGATTTCACGTGAAGAATGTATCGCGAAGATCCAACAAGCGACCCGTCGCTACGCCAAGCGGCAGTTGACCTGGTTTCGTCATCAAACTACTTTTCCACAGCTGAATTTGACACCGTTTTCACATCGGGAAGCAGTCCGCGCGATCACGCCAATGTTTCGTCGCGCTCAGGCATGATCGAGACCAAGCCGAAGAAGCAAGCGGAGCGCGCTCTGCTGATTGGCCTCGAGCAGAATGGTGTTTCCAAATGGGACCTGCGCGATTCGATGGAGGAACTGCGCGAACTGGCCAACTCGGCCGGCGCCGAAGTGGTCGATACCGTGACCCAGAAACTGGCCAAGCCGACCGCGCCATTCTACATCGGCAAAGGAAAAGCGGAGGCGATCAAAGAGTCAGTGCAAAGCCAGGGAGTCACCTCGGTAATTTTTAACGACGAACTTTCCCCAGCACAGGGACGTAATCTGGAAAATTTGTTTTCGCGCAAGGTCCTCGACCGCACCCAGCTCATTCTCGATATTTTCGCGCAACGCGCGCGGAGTCGGGAGGGCCGGTTGCAAATCGAACTGGCGCAATTGCAGTATCTTTTGCCGCGACTAACGAGAATGTGGCACCACCTTTCGCGACAGACCGGCGGAATTGGGACGCGAGGGCCGGGCGAAACACAGTTGGAGGTCGATCGCCGCCGGGTGCAGGAACGGATCGCGCGACTCGAACGCGAGTTGGAAGGCGTGCGCAAAGTCCGCAGCGTGCAGCGACAGGGCCGCAAGCGGCATCAATGGCCCGTTGCGGCTGTTGTCGGTTATACCAATGCTGGAAAATCCACGTTGTTGAACTTGATGACCGGAGCTGACGTTCTCGCAGTCGATAAACTTTTCGCCACTCTTGATCCGACCACGCGCAGTTTCACTCTGCCGAACAAACAGCGTGTTCTGCTCACCGACACGGTGGGATTTTTGCGCAAACTGCCGCACACCCTGATCGAATCCTTCAAAGCCACGCTCGAGGAAGTGAGCGAAGCCGATCTGCTCATTCACGTGGTCGATCTGAGTCATCCGCGAGTGGATGAGCAAATGGCAGCGGTCGACAGTGTCATCAAAGAACTAGATGCTTTCGGCAAACAGACCCTGATTGTTTTCAACAAGATCGATCTCCTGGAAAATCCGGACCTGGCCTCGATCTACTGCCGACGATTTCCCGAAAGCGTTGCGATTTCGGCGAAGACGGGGCAAGGCATCGATCAGTTTGTTGATGCCTTACAATCGGCTCTCAGCGCCTGGCGACTGCGCTCCCATTTCCGGGTGCCGTTGAGTGAATCGAACTTGATCGCGGAAATTCATCGCGTTGGTCACGTCCTCGACTTGCAGTACGACGGTGATCAGGCCGTGATTACGGCACACGTGCCGCCGCATCTCGAACAGAGATTCGCGAAAGTGTAACTGGTGGAGGCTCCGTTGTGAATCGTTGGCTTCAGAAGTGGATCGCGCGTTTCGGGCTCGAATCGCGGCCGCGCTTGCGCAGATTTCTCATCGGCACCATTGGCTTCAGCGTGGTCTTGATCGGCGTTGTCATGATCGTTCTGCCCGGGCCCGCAATTATCATCGTTCCCCTTGGTTTCGCCATTCTGGCCAGCGAATTCGCCTGGGCACGCCGGGTTTGGCGCCGCGGCCAAATTTTGGTTTCGCGCGTCCGCGGCAAACCGGTCCCGCGAGAACCGGTCGAAGCGCCATGACACCGCGGCGGATTGTTTGGCCCCCGCGGCGGAACACAGACTTTTCAGTCTGTGCGCCCAGCGGAGTTTTACTCCGCTGATGTGACGGTTGCGGGCGGTGCAGCAGCGGGTTGGAAACCCGCAGGCGCACAGGCCGCAGGCTTGTGTTTCGCCCGCTTCGGTAAATCTGTGCGTCAAACAGGCATCCCCGCCTGGTTCCTTTTGCAAACATAGCCCCCAAGGCATTCGGGACTGGGCGCACCGGCAGGAATGCCTATGTTCCGACTGGCCGCGACCGGCAGCAAAGATTTTTCAGATGAGGTCTCCGAAGATTGAACCGATGACTACGCGCGAACGTGCGCTCGCTTTGGCGCAACGCTTCCGGAAAGTTTATCCCGACGCGCATTGCGAGCTCGATTTCAAAAATCCGTTGCAGCTTTTGATCGCAACCATTTTAAGCGCGCAATGTACCGATAAGCGGGTGAACATGGTTACGCCTGCGCTGTTCAAGAAATATCCCGACGCGCGGGCATTCGCCAAGGCGAGGCCGGCAACATTCGAAAGTGAAATTCGCTCGACCGGTTTTTTTCGAAGCAAAACCAAAAGCATTCTCGGCGCATGCCAGGCCATCGTCTCGAAGCACGCGGGAAAAGTTCCTGATTCGATGGAAGAATTGTGTGCGCTGCCCGGCGTCGGGCGGAAAACGGCGAACGTTGTGCTCGGGAATGCTTTTGGGAAAAGCGAAGGGATCGTGGTCGATACGCACGTTATTCGTTTGTCGCAGCGCTTTAAACTAACGAAAAATAGCGATGCCGAGAAAATCGAGCGCGACCTGATGAAAATTGTGCCGCAGCGCGATTGGACGCTGTGGAGTCACTGGCTCATCTGGCACGGACGTCGCCGCTGTTTCGCGCGCAAGCCGGATTGCGCAAACTGCGAAGTGTTCGCGCTCTGCCCGAGCGGCAAAATTTTCCTGCGCACCGGTGAAGCAAAGAAAGCTTGAATTTGTATGTGTTTTGCTGGGCGACTTGGAGTCGCTCCTCCCAGGTAGGGCCTCTCGCGTCGTTCTCACATCGACCGCGAAATTGTAGGGCAACCGCTCCCGGTTGCCTGATTAAGAACGGCGGGCGAGAGCGCCTGCCCTACAAATTCCTGACGCCACCGCTTTTGCTGTAGCCGTGGTCGCCGACCGCGGCTCTTCGGCTTAAGTCTCTTCGGTGGGGTCCATCTCGGGATCGCGCTCGGCCGCCTTGTTGCGCACACGGGTGAACTGTTCCTCGAGTCTTTTTAGCTCGTCATCCGATAATTTTTCCAGATCAACCAGCCGATTGCGCGCCCCCCGGATGGCGCGGATTAATTCATCGAGCTTTAAGTGCATCGCCTTGGCGTCGCGGTTCTGCGTATTTTGAATGAGGAAGACCATGAGAAAAGTGACGATAGTGGTGCCCGTATTAATAATCAGTTGCCAGGTATCGGAAAAGTGGAAGGCCGGCCCGGTTAAACCCCATACGGCAATGATAAAAATGGCGCCGATAAAGGCCCAAGCCGATCCGAGCACCTCGGCAGACCTGTGCGCAAAGTGACGAAAGCCATCCCGCACCCGACAAAAAAAATCCCGCTCCTGCGGTTTTTCGCTGTTATTTAATGGCATGGTTCTTCTTTTCTCATCGCAGCGGCAACAACGTTTGCGCGTCTTCCCAGCCAGCTGGGCGCACCCGCAGCGTTGATTTTCACCGCTTCTAGGGAATAATTAGCGCGCTTCTCCACATGCAACACGTCACCGCTTTCTCGCGGCCACAAACCGTTCCGGCAGTTCCCGCCGCGCGGTCGCGCCCGAACCTTTGGATTCTGAATAGTTGGCGCGACCTGATTCTTTACGTCGGCACGCCGCTCCTCATTCTGCCGGTGTTCGCGCTCGCACAATCGCGCTGGAGCGCGCAGGACATTTACCTTTTCGTCGCCGCGTTCGGTGCGATGGGACATCACCTCCCGGGAATGATCCGGGCCTACGGCGACCGCGCCTTGTTTGAGCGCTTCCGCTGGCGCTTCATTTTTGCTCCGCTCTTTCTGCTGGTGACCTGTGTCGCCTTTTACTGGTGGGACCTGAAGGGAATCATCCTGGTTGTCTTCTTTTGGGGCGTCTGGCATGGGATGATGCAGACCTACGGTTTTTGTCGCATTTACGATGCGAAAACCGGCTCGTTCGCTGGCCTTAATCGTCGGCTCGACTTCTGGCTTTGCGCAATCTGGTTTGCGACGGCGGTCGTGTTGTCGCCAATGCGAATGACGGACACATTGGACGTGTTCTATTCCAGCGGCGGACCGTTCATTCAGCCGTGGATCTTGCACGCGGTGCAACGTGGCTTTGTTTTGCTCACGCTCGCCGTCTCCATCTTGTTCGTTGCGAATTTTGTCTGGATGTGGACGCGGGGGAAGCGACCTAATCCGGTCAAGCTCGTGCTGTTAATCACCAGCATCAGCTTTTGGTGGTACTGCAACAACCTCGTTTCAAACCTTCTCGTCGGGATCGCGTTGTTCGAAGTTTTTCACGACGTGCAGTACCTTTCTTTAGTCTGGATTTATAATCGCAACCGCGTCGAAAAGGATCAGAACATCGGCGGATTCATGCGCTTCATTTTCCGTCGCAGTGGTTCGCTTGTTGGACTTTATCTCGGCCTCATTTTTGCCTACGGCTCGCTCGCTTATTTCAATTCCCAATTACAAATTGAAACGATTAAGCGCGTGCTGACCGGGGTTGTTTCTGCTTCCACGCTCCTTCATTTTTATTATGACGGTTTCATCTGGAAAGTGCGGGAGAGTTCGACTCGGCAAGCACTGGGGCTGAGCGGCGGAACGGCCGAAGTTTCCCCGCACGGAATTTTTCACGGCTGGGTCTTGCACGGCGCGAAATGGGTGGCGGCATTCGTCGTCCCGCTCGGGGCACTATGGATGTGGCAAGTACATAGTTCGGTGCCGGCTTTGCAGCGCACCGGCTGGATAGTCCAAGATTTACCGGTAGGCGCGCGCCAGCATTACGAGTACGCCCGAAGCCTTCAGCAGGGTGGCCAGCTTGACGCCGCCGCCCGCGAACTTGATGCCACTCTAAAGTTCGATCCGAAACATGCGAGCGCGCATTATGCCCTGGCTTTGCTGCGGCAGGACCAATCGAAATTTGAGGCTGCCGCTGAACAGTACGAAGCGGCGCTGCCGCTGGATCCGAAAAACCCCGACTTGCGTTACGACTACTCTTACACTTTGGAACGTTTGGGTCGTGGGGAGGAAGCAGCCAGGCAAATTGCAGCCGCCCTCGAGATCAATCCAAGTTTACCGCGAGCACTTTACCGGCGCAGTTTTTCTTCGCTGGGGCAGGGAAAATTAGACGATGCAATCTCGGATTTGCGCAAGGCGGTGGAGAACCAGCCCACTTTTATCGAAGCGCGCTTCGCCTTTGCCAGAGCTCTCCTTGCCCGCGGTGATTTGGATGCGGCACGTTCCGAATTTGAGACCGTGATCAAGCAGGCACCAGGTCACGCTGACGCCGTCAATGGGCTTGGAATAACCTTTCTGCGGCAAGGTCAGACTTCGCAAGCGATCGTCCAGTTCGATCAGGCGCTCGAACTCAAGCCGGACTTCGCTGAGGCAGCAGAAAATTTGCGCATCGCGCGCGCGAGCGAATCGCGTTTTCAGTCCCGGCCGAAGCCGTGAACAGCCCGGCCAATTTGGCCGTTCACCTTAATCTCGATGCCGCCTGGCACGAGATCCCGCACGGCTTGCCCACCGTTGATGCGACGAAGTGGGGACCGCGTCTCCGTTTTTCTACTTCGCCGCGGGCGGTCGAGCAATTTTATCGCGAGATCGAACCGGCACTCGCGAAATTTATCCTCTACGGCTCGGGCGACTTCCATCATTTGACCGGATTGTGGCTTCGATCCATGCGCGAACCAGTAACGCTCGTTTCCTTCGATAATCATCCCGATTGGGATGTCCGTCCGCCGCGCTGGTGTTGCGGTGGCTGGATCAATCGCGCGTTGGAGTTGCCGCATGTCCGGCAAGTTGTGATTTGGGGTTGCGGGAATTTCGAGTGTTGGTGGCCGCATCAACTTTTCGGAAATCGCAAAGCGGAACGCGCCGGCACGATTGTGGTCCACCCATGGGCGGATGATCGGCCGCCGCGCGCGCGGAAACGGCGCGGAGCGATCTTGCGCGAAAATTGGCGGGAACAATTTGAAAATTTCGCCGGCAGCCTAACCGGCTCAAATATTTACGTGACCATCGATCTGGATTGCTTGGCGCCGGATTTTGCCTGGACCAACTGGGAAAACGGAAGATTCGATTTCGACGATGTTCGCTGGGGATTGGCGATCTTACGCCACCATGCGCGCATCGCGGGGGGAGACATGTGCGGCGCTTACTCCGTCCCGTCTTTTGCGCGACGGAAACAGCGATTCGCTTCGGAAATCGATCATCCAAAATTTAATTTTCCGTCGGCTGATACCATTCGCGCGATCAATTGCCGGGCTTTCGAGGCGCTGTGGCCCGCATTAACTGAATGATACCAGCACGACGCCGGCGCTGATCAATGCGGCGCCGAAGAAAAGACGCGGCGTTAATTTTTCCCGCAAGATCGCTGCGGCCAGAAGGCTGATGATAACGACACTCAATCCCTGAAAGGGATAGAGATAACTGAGGTCGAAATGCTGGAGCAGTCCCAGGGTAATAAAAAATGAAACAGTCATAGTCGAGAGACCGATAGCGAAGTTTTTCTTGAACCGCGCGCTGCGAAGGTCGTCTTCCATCGCGTGCTTTAGAAAGAGTTGGGCCAGGACAAAAAGAATCAGCGCAACGAAAATGAGAAGCGCGGAAACTGGCGTCACAATTTTTCCTCCATTCGTGCGACTGGTTTCGCCACGATAAGAACGCCGAGCAGCACCAGCGCGATGCCGCACCATCTCTGCAGCGAAATGATCTCATTGAGAAAAAACCAGGAGCTCAACGGCACGAGCACGTGAACGAAGTTGGAGAGGGGGAAGGCAATTGTCAGCGGAATGAAACGCAGGACATAGAGCCAGCTGACGAAGCTCGCGATCACGAACAAAATTCCGTACCAGACGTCGGGCGAGGCCAGACCGGAAACACCGGTCCAGTTCACTTCTTCCGGTAAGCGCGGTGCTTCCACGGCCCCGCGTTTAAGAAACACTTCCGAGCTCGTGACGAAGAGCACGCTCAGGACGAGCTGGAACCATGGATTGAGCAAAAGCTGCTTCGTTTTTTGAATCATCGGAGAAGATGAAGCTGGCGCCGCAACACCGGATCAGTGCGCGCCGGTTCAAAAAGCACGGCCAATACTTTGATCAATGGATTGAGCCAGGGCGAAGTATGTTTCACGTAAACATCCACCGGTTGCAGTTGGAGGCGCAGACGCAACTTCGGGTCGTAATTGAAGGGGGCGCTGGCATAGCGCCGCAGCCCGTTGCTTAGCGCCCAATTGAGGAGATCGCGAAATGTGACGTAATAAAGATTCAGCTCGTACGCGACCGCATAATCCAGACCAATATCGTTATCGTAGAGTGTTCCATTCCAGATCGTGCAAAAGCTAAACGCGACTGCACGGCAACCTTGTCGCCAAATGAAATAGCGGAATTTCCCCGGCGCACATCGCCCCGCTTCGAGAAAATATTCGCGAGTGAAAACCTCGAACCGGATCGTGCTGGTCTGAGCGACAGCGAGATAAAGCGGATAAATTTCATCAATGATCTGCTCTGCATCCGTCCAGACTTCAAGCGCAAGTGGAGGCGAGGCATCATCGGCCGCGCGGAATTTGCGGCGTAAATTTTTGCGGGTCGCCCTGCTCAATTGCATTGCCATGTATTCATCGAACGACGCGAAATTGAGCGCGAGAGTTAGCGGCGGAAAACCAGCGAGACGAGCGTAACCAGAGCGGTTTAGATAGGAAAAGGCGCGGCGCATTTTCGTCGGAAAATCCTTAAACGCCACGAAGGAGATGCCCTGGCCTCGCGCATATTTTTCCAGCGCCTCGGTGACCAGCGGAATTGCGATTTCGACAGACTCAATTGCGCCCGTTTCCCCTTCACCCACGAGACAGCCGGCCAGGGCCATGCGGCTCTGGCAAAAACGCGGCCAGAGTGTGCGCAATTTGGCGACGAATCGCGCGAGCGCTTCGCTAGCGGAAACG
>WNGE01011677.1_pt1 | contig 14522 bp, 10 predicted proteins | sample 5400651 | NCBI WGS metagenome assembly WNGE01 (sample SAMN13153370, study PRJNA577476) | soil metagenome | isolation source: 60 cm soil or saprolite under grassland replicate 2 | place: USA:California | collected 2016-06-15 | reverse complement strand
CGAGGCGTCGTCGATGTTTTCGAACCCGAGCTGCTTGAGCAGGTTGCGGATGATGCGGATCATGGTGTTGTAATCGTCCACCACCAGGATCGGCATCGAGAGATCCACGGTCATTCCTCGTCTCCGTCGAGCGCCGGACCGCCCGTGGCGCGCGCTCGGGCAGCCCCGGGGCGCCCGCCGGCGGCCCAGTCCCCGACGTTGACATTGCGCGGCCGCGAAACCGGGCCCATCGTAGCGCGGCCGAACTGGACGGAGAACCGATGTCGCTCTCGAGCCTCAAGCCCGCCGTCGATCCGCGCATGCTGAAGCTCCTCTATTTCGAGGATCTCCACGTCGGCTTGCGCGAAGTCCTGATGAAAACCGTGATGGATTCCGACGTGGTTGGCTTCGCGCGGCTCTCCGGCGACGACAATCCGATCCATTTGTGCGACGTCTATGCGGCGCAGACCCGGTTCGGCCAGCGCATCGCCCATGGGCTCTACACCGCGAGCCTGATCTCGGCGGTATTGGGCACGCGGCTGCCCGGCCCCGGCGCGGTCTATCGCTCGCAAACGCTGAACTTCCATGCGCCGGTGAAGATCGGCGACGTGGTCACCGTCATCGTCGAAGTCGTCGAGCTCATTGCCGATGGCAGGCGGATGCGGCTCAAGTGCGAGGCGATGGTCGACGGGCACCTGGTGCTCGACGGCGAAGTCTCGGTGCCGCGACGGCCTGCTTGACTTCGAGCGCGCGGCGGCGGCACCGTCGGCGCGCCTTGCATCACCCGTCCCAAAGCAGCGATCCGGCGAGCTCGACGCGGCCCTTTCTCGTGGTCCGCGACGATTCCCCGGCCATGTCCGCGCTCACAGGCGGCATCGTCGCGATCGGCAATTTCGACGGCGTGCACCGCGGCCATCGCACCGTGATCGCTGCCGCGGCGCGCCGCGCGAAAACGCTCGGCGCCCCGGCTGTCGCACTGACGTTCGAGCCGCACCCCCGCCGGTTCCTGCGCCCCGAGAGCCCGCTGTTCCGGCTCACCGACGAGAACACCAAGCTGCGGCTGCTCGCCGCGAGCGGGCTCGACGGCGCGCTGGTGCTCACGTTCGATCGCTCGCTCGCCTCGCTCTCCGCCGAGGATTTCATCACGCGCATCCTGGTCGGCAGGCTGGCCGTCAAGGGCGTCGCCATCGGCTTCGATTTCCACTACGGCAAGGACCGCCGCGGCTCGCCCGGCTTCCTGGCCGCCGAGGGCGAACGGCTCGGCTTCGCGGTCGAGATCCTGCCGCCGCTCGAAGACGAGGGCCGGCCGGTCTCCTCGAGCTCGATCCGCGCCGCGCTCGCCGCCGGCCGCGTGATCGAGGCGGCCGAGCTCATCGGCCATCCGTGGTTCGTGACCGGCACGGTCGTTCCCGGCGACCGGCGCGGCCGCGCGCTCGGATTTCCCACCGCCAATCTCAGGCTCGATGCCGATTGCGGGCTTAAGCACGGCATCTACGCGGTCCGCGCCCGCGTCGACGGCGCGGTCCGCGACGGGGTTGCGAGCTTCGGCCGCCGGCCGACGTTCGACGACGGCCCGCCGCTGCTCGAGGTCAACCTGTTCGATTTCTCGGAGGAACTTTACGGCACGGCGATCGATGTCGCCTTCCTGGGCTGGATCCGCGCCGAGGCCAAATTCGCCAAGGTCGAGGATCTCATCGCCCGCATGGACGAGGACGCGCGGCTCGCGCGCGAGGCGCTCGCGCGCACGAGGGCGGCGTTCCCTCCGCTGGGCACGTTCGTGGAAGGCTAAATGTGGTCACTCCGGCCGAGCGCGTAAGCGCGAGCGCCGGAACCTATGAACACCATCTGCAATATTCGCGAAATCCGTGGCCATGGCTCCCGGGTTGCCTCGCTGTGCTCGGCCCCCGGGACGACGGCCTGACCGGCTCTTTTCCTTGCGGCGCTCGCCTGCTAGGAAGCGCGCCATGCGCGCGCGCCCTGGGGTTTCGTCGATCATTCGGCCCATTACCGACCCGGCTTCCGCCTGAATTTCGGGCGGGAGACCGGGACCGCTTTTTTTTTCGAAACAACGCCACCGACGAGCCGCCATGACCCGCGATTACAGCGCGACGCTGTTCCTGCCGAAGACCGATTTTCCCATGCGCGCCGGCCTGCCGCGCAAAGAGCCGGAGCTTCTGGCGCGCTGGCAGCGCCTCGATCTCTATCGTCGGCTGCGCGAGGCAGCGAGTGGCCGGCCGAAATTCATCCTTCACGACGGGCCGCCCTATGCCAACGGCAACGTCCACATCGGCACCGCGCTCAACAAGATCCTCAAAGACGTGGTGACGCGCTCGCAGCAGATGCTGGGCTTCGATTCCAATTACGTGCCCGGCTGGGACTGCCACGGTCTGCCGATCGAATGGAAGATCGAGGAGGAGTACCGCGACAAGGGCAAGAACAAGGATGCGGTGCCGATCGTCGAGTTCCGCCGCGAGTGCCGCGCCTTCGCCGCGCACTGGATCGACGTGCAGCGCGAGGAATTCAAGCGGCTCGGGGTGGAGGGCGACTGGGCGCATCCCTACAGCACCATGAGCTTTGCGGCGGAAGCGCAGATCGCCCGCGAGCTGATGAAATTCGCCGCCAACGGCACGCTCTACCGCGGCTCCAAACCGGTGATGTGGTCGGTGGTGGAGAAGACCGCGCTCGCCGAAGCCGAGGTCGAATACGAGGATTACGTCTCGGATCAGGTCTGGGTGAAGTTCCCGGTCCGCGAAGCACTGAAGGATTATTCCGGGATTTCCGCGGACGGTCCCAGCGCGCGGGAGCCCGCGATCCTCATCTGGACGACGACGCCATGGACGCTGCCGGGCAACCGCGCGGTGGCGTTCTCCTCGAAGATCGCCTACGGCCTCTATGAAGTGACCGCGGCGCCGCCGGGCAATTGGTTGCAGAGGGGCGATCGGCTGATCCTTGCCGACCGTCTCGCGCCCGAAGTGATGCGGGAAGCCCGCGTCGAGCAGTACGAGCGCAGATCCGACATCGCGCAAAACTTCTTTGCCGGAAAGATCTGCGCGCATCCGCTGGCGGGCTGGAACAAATACTATCGTTTTCCGGTGCCGCTGCTCGAGGGCGACCACGTCAGCGACGACGCCGGGACCGGGTTCGTCCACACCGCGCCCGGGCATGGCCGCGAGGATTTCGAGATCTGGACCGCGAACGACGCGAAACTGCGGACGCGCGGCATCGACACCGCGATCCCGTTCACGGTCGATGCCGACGGGCGCTTCACCTCCGACGCGCCGGGATTCGTCGGCAAGCGCGTGCTGACCGAGCAGGGCGAGAAGGGCGACGCCAACGACACCGTTATCGCGGCGCTGCGCGAGGCCGGCATGCTGGTCGCGCGCTCCCGCCTCAAGCATCAATATCCGCACTCCTGGCGCTCGAAGAAGCCGGTCATTTTTCGCAACACGCCGCAATGGTTCATCGCGATGGACCGCGACATCGCCGGGCGGGGCGACACGTTGCGCGCGCGCTCGCTCGCCGCCATCGCGGCGACCCGCTGGGTGCCGGAGCAGGGCAGGAACCGCATCACCGGCATGGTCGAGAGCCGCCCGGATTGGGTGATCTCGCGCCAGCGCGCCTGGGGCGTGCCGATCCCGCTGTTCGTGCGCGAAAAACCGGACGGCTCGGTCGAGATCCTGCGCGACGACAAGGTCAACGCCCGCATCCTTGCCGCCTTCGAGGGCGAAGGCGCCGATGCCTGGTATGCGGACGGCGCCGCCGCGCGCTTCCTTGTCCCCGAACACGATCCGCGGGACTGGACCAAGGTCGACGACATTCTCGATGTCTGGTTCGATTCCGGATCGACCCACGCGTTCACGCTGGAAGTCCGCGAGGATCTGAAAGTCCGGCGGCGCAAGGACGGCGGTCCCGATACCGTGCTCTACCTCGAGGGCTCCGACCAGCACCGCGGTTGGTTCCAGTCTTCGCTCCTGGAGAGCTGCGGGACCCGGGGCGTCGCGCCGTTCGACGTGGTCGTCACCCACGGCTTCACCCTCGATGAAGCGGGCCGCAAGATGTCGAAGTCGCTCGGCAACACGGTGGCGCCGCAGGACGTCATCGCGCAGAGCGGCGCCGACATCCTGCGGCTGTGGGTCGGCTCGTGCGATTACTGGGACGACCAGCGCATCGGTCCCGAGATCCTCAAGACCACGGTCGATACCTACCGCAAGCTGCGCAACACCGTGCGCTGGATGCTGGGCAGCCTCGCGCATTTCCGCGCCGAGGATGTGGTGCGCTTCGAGGCGATGCCGGAGCTCGAGCGGCTGATGCTGCACCGGTTGAGCGAGCTCGACGCGCTGGTGCGCGAGGCCTATGCGGCCTTCGATTACAAGCGGATTTTCGCGGCACTCAACGCCTTCATGACCGTCGACCTCTCGGCATTCTATTTCGACGTGCGCAAGGACGCGCTCTATTGCGATCCGATCTCGTCGGTGACGCGCAAGGCCTGCCTCAATGTGCTCGAGCATCTGTTCCGCTCGACCGTGACCTGGCTCGCGCCCATGCTGTGTTTCACGGCGGAAGAGGCCTGGCTTTCGCGCTATTCCGCGGCGGAGGGCTCGGTGCATCTGGAAACCTTTCCGCCGGTGCCGGCGCAATGGCGCGACGAGGCGCTCGCGGAGAAATGGCGCAAAGTGCGGGTTGTTCGCCGCGTCGTGACCGGTGCGCTCGAGATCGAGCGCGCGCAAAAACGCATCGGCTCCTCGCTCGAGGCCGCGCCGGTGATCTACGTGACCGATCGCGCGCTTTTGTCGGCGCTTGACGGCGTCGATCTCGCCGAAGTCGCCATCACCAGCACGGCGAGCCTCGTCGCGGGCGAGGGGCCGGCAGATGCCTTCCGGCTCGAGGACGTGCCGGGGGTTGCGGTCGAGCCGCGCCGGGCGGAGGGAAGGAAATGCGCGCGCTCCTGGAAGATCCTGCCGAGCGTGGGCTCCGATCCGGAATATCCCGACGTCTCGCCGCGCGACGCCCAGGCGTTGCGCGAATGGGAAGCCATGCGCAAAGCCGCGGAGTAGTAGGAAGCTTATGCTAGCAGCGGCGGCGTATAAATACGCGGCGAGTGCGGCGGGCGCGCTTCCCTTCTCCCCTTGTGGGAGAGGGTGGCTCGTTGCGAGTGAAGCGAGCAACGAGCCGGGTGAGGGGTTTCTTGACAGCTCAAAGACCCCTCACCCTGTTCCTCGCTACGCTCGGAACCACCCTCTCCCACAAGGGGAGAGGGGAAGCGGAGTTCGCCTCGCGTGAAGGGAAAAACGTTACACGCGGGGTCCATGCAACGGTTTCATTCCTATCTGTTCGGCCCCCTGAGCGGGCTGGGCCTCGCGGCGGCCGCCGCCGCGTGCCTTGCCGACCAGGCGCTCAAGCTGTGGCTGCTGTTCGGCTTCGGCCTCGCGCACAAAGGCGTGGTGCCGCTCGCGCCGGTGCTCGACCTGCGGCTGATCTGGAACCAGGGGATCAGCTACGGGCTGCTGCAGCAGCAGACCGCCCTCGGCGGCCTCATCCTGCTGCTCGGCAAGGCCGTAGCCGTGATCCTGCTGTGGATCTGGCTCGCCCGCACGCGCACCCGGCTCGCCGCGCTCTCGCTCGGGCTGATCATCGGCGGCGCGATCGGCAACGCGGTCGACCGCCTCGCCTACGGCGCGGTCGCCGATTTCGTGCATTTCCACGTCGGCAGCTTCAGCTGGTACGTGTTCAACCTGGCGGACGCGGCGATCGTTGCCGGAGTCGCCGGTCTAATATATGAATCGTTTTTCGGCGACCGCGCCGCAAAAGCGCCCTGATCCAAGGGTTTATCCCCGACCGGCTCGACCGTTTTCGCAACAAGCTCAGGGCGGGGCAGAGGGGTCTTCGCACATGCGCGCACGTTCGGGGCGACGCCCCAGGCTCGCCGCTTTCGCGGCCGGTCATCATCATTGAGGCGATCTAGCGTGTCGAAACATTCCGCCTTCTGGGCCGTGCTCGCCGCAACCGCGGCGCTGACGGCCACCTGCCTTGCCGAGACCCCCAGGATCGCCGTTTCCGATTTCACCCTGGAGAATGGGCTCGAGATCGTCGTCGTCCCCGATCATCGCACGCCGGTCGTCACCCACATGATCTGGTACCGGGTCGGATCCGCCGACGAGACGCCGGGCCGGTCGGGGCTCGCGCATTTTCTCGAGCACCTGATGTTCAAGGGCACCGCCAAGAGTCCGGGCGGAAAATTCGCGCAGACCATCAACGAAATCGGCGGCCAGGAGAATGCGTTCACTTCCACCGATTACACCGCGTTCTACCAGCGGGTCCCGCGCGAGCACCTCGAGACCGTCATGACATTCGAGGCCGATCGCATGACCGGCCTGGTGCTGACCGACGCCAATGTGCTGCCCGAGCGCGACGTCGTGCTCGAGGAGCACAACCAGCGCGTCGCCAACGATCCGGCCGCGCGGCTCACCGAGCAGGTCCAGGCGGCGCTCTATCTCAATCATCCTTACGGCCGACCGGTGATCGGCTGGCGCCACGAGATCGAAACGCTCACGCGGGAGGACGCGCTGGCGTTCTACCGGCGCTTCTACACGCCCGACAATGCCGTCGTCGTCATCGCCGGGGACGTGAACGCCGAACAAGTCCGGGCGCTGGCGCAACAGACCTATGGCCAGGTCGCGCGCCGCTCCGAGCTCGGCCCTCGCGTGCGCCCGCAGGAGCCGGAGCCGGTTTCGATTCGCCGGGTCACGCTCGCGGATCCCCGGGTCTCGCAGCCGAGTGTGAACCGCAGCTATCTGGTCCCCTCGTTCGCGACCGCGCGCGCCGACGCCGACGCGCTCGATGTGCTCGCCCATATCCTGGGCGGAGGAGCGACCAGCCGGCTTTACCGTACGCTGGTGGTCGACAAGGGTCTCGCTGCGGATGCCGGCGCCTGGTACGCCGGCGTCGCGCTCGATGCGACGCGGTTCGGCGTCTATGCTTCGCCTCGGCCGGGCACCGGCTTGATGCAGCTCGAGCAGGCGCTCGACGGTGTGATCGCCGAGGTGGCCGAGCACGGGGTGACCGCCGATGAATTGACGCGCGCCCAGACCCGGCTCGTCGCCGATTTCGTCTATGCGCAGGATAATCAAATGGCGCTGGCGCGCTTCTACGGGCTGGCGCTGACGACCGGCTCCACCATCGAGGATCTGCGCGCGCGGCCCGATCGCATTCGCGCGGTCAGCGCCGATCGGGTGCGCGACGCCGCCCGCCGCTGGCTCGACGCGCGCCGCTCCGTCACCGGCTATCTCGTCAAGGATGCGGCAAATCGCGAGGACCGCTCATGAAGCTCCTGCCCGGCCGATCGATGCGGCGGCCCGCAATGGCGCCGCTCGCGGTGGCGTTCCTGCTCGGCGCGGCGGCTTCGGCGCCGGCCGCGACCGCGATCGAGCGCGTGGTGAGCCCGTCCGGCATCGAAGCCTGGCTGGTGCGCGAGCCCGCGACGCCGCTCATCGCCATCGATTTCGCATTCCGCGGCGGCGCCGATGAGGATCCGGCGGACAAATCCGGCCTCGCCCACATGTTGGCCGATCTGCTCGACGAAGGCGCAGGCCCGCTCGACGGCAATGCGTTCCACGAGCAGCTCGAACGCCACGCCATCGAGATGAGCTTCGGCGTCGGCCGCGATTTCTTTCGCGGCACGCTGCGCACGCTTGCCGGGCATCGCGACGCCGCGGTCGATCTGCTGCGCCTGGCGCTCAACGAGCCGCGATTCGAGCAGGAAGCGATCGAGCGCGTGCGGGTCCAGATACTCACGACCATTCGCCGCGCCAGCACCAGCCCGCAGGAGATCGCGAGCCTGCGCTGGTGGGACGCCGCGTTCCCCGGCCACCCCTATGGGCGCCAGGTGCGCGGCACGCTCGACTCGTTGCCGCGCGTCAGCGTCGAGGATCTCAAAGCCTATACGCGGCGGGTGTTCGCCCGCGCCAACCTCAAGGTCGGCGCGGTCGGCGACATCGACGCGGCGACGCTCGGCCGCATGCTCGACGAAATGTTCGGCGCGCTGCCGTACGCGGCGGAGCTTCGCGCGATTCCCGAGGCGAGTCCGCAGGGCCTCGGCTCCTTGATTCGCGTCGATCTCAACGTGCCGCAGACGGTCATCCAGTTCGGCGGGCCCGGCCTCCTCCGCAAGGATCCCGATTTCATCGCCGGAGCGCTCGTCAACCACGTGCTCAGCGGCGGCTCGCTCGCCTCTCGGCTCTATCGCGAGGTCCGCGAGAAGCGCGGTCTGGCCTATTCGGTCCACACCGGGCTTTATCCGTTCGATCATGCGGGCGTCTTCAGCGGCGGCACCGCGACCCGCGCCGATCGCGCCGAGGAGACGCTCGACGTCCTGTCCCGCGAGATTGCGCGGCTCGCCGCCGAGGGGCCGACCGAGGAAGAGCTCGCCAAGGCGAAATCCTATCTCAAGGGCGCCTACGCGCTCAATTTCGATTCCTCGAGCAAGATCGCCGGCCAGCTGGTGCAGCTCCAGCTCGATGATCTCGGCATCGACTATGTCGAGCGCCGCCGGGATCTCATCGAGGCGGTCACGCTCGCCGATGCCCGGCGCGTGGCCAAGCGCCTGCTCGCCGGTCCGCTGCTGTTCGCGATCGTCGGCCGCCCGGCCGAGGCCGTTGCCGGCTCACCGCCGGTCGCCGCAAAGGTGCCGGGCGCACTGACCCCCGCGGTCGGCGTCGATGCCGCCGGGCGCGGGCCGGTTTCCCTGCATTAGGTTCGCCCAGGAGCCGCCGGGATCGAGCTGCCGCCGTCGGGGAGAATGCCCGGCATGAAGGCGTGAAAAAGCCCCATAAAACGGGGCTGTTTGCATGTTCGTGGGGCGTTTTGCTACCGGATTGCTACCCTTTCCGCGAGCGTGCGCTCGATCTGCACCCCCGGCGCAGGATCATCACGGCGCTTCGGCTTCGAGAGGTGGAACTGCGGAACATCAGATCGATCGCAGGTGCTTGACCTTGCTCGGCTGTTCCGCTGTTCCGGGTTCCGCGCCGTACGCTGCCCATGCGCTCTCGAACTGAGCCCGAAAGTAACCTCGAACTGGCTTCCCGCCGGCTGGTAGCCCTCCGTTCAAGCTCAGCGCGTTGCTGCACGACAGTTCCGAGGCGTACCTGCTCGACCAACCAACAACAATCAAGCGGGTCCTCGGCAATGGCCATTATCTCCAGCTCGAGGATCGCATCATGCGGGTGATCGCCACCAAATTTGGCTTTACGTGGCCAGTGCCGGAGGAGGTGAAGATCATCGACCGGCGGCTGCTCACGACCGAACGCCATCAAGCGATGATCAAATCCGCCGCCGCCGAGGCGCTGTGGGGTCCCGGCGAACCGCCGTTCGACATCAAGCTCGAGTTTTGGCGCCCGGAGCAAGCGCGCACCGAATTCCTCGATCGATTCTACAGGCTGCACCCGGCATGTCCTGCCGAGTTGCGCAGAACGATGCGTGCGTGGGGTCACAAATAGCGTTCGAAGCGGCCGATGTGGAAGCCGACCGTGCTGCGCAACGCGCGCTGGCGCGACGCGCCGCCGGAGGCAGGCAGCTGCCCGAGATCGAAGAGCTCGAGGACAACCGTTTCCCCGAGTTCTGATCCGTTACCGCGTCCGGCGGGTCCCGGACAATCGAGCGCCGCCCGTGTGCGGCAGAAAGAGCAGATAGACATGTACAAAGAATTCATGGAAGCGGCGAAGCGATCGCCCCACCGACCGGGCGGTCGATACTCCGAGGGGCTGACGGATCTCGTCGTCGCCGGGCTCCCGGTCACCAAATCTCAGGTCGAGGCGGGATCAGATCTGTATCGAATCGCGCTCGAGAAGGCCGGTCTCGAAGGTCTGAGCAAAGCAGAGGCCGAGGCGAAAGCCGAGCGCGAACTGCTGGCGGCCGCGAAGCGCATGCTCGTAGCGGAAGAGGAGTGGGCGCCGGAAGGTGCCGAGCCGCAGTTCGACGAGCCGCGCCTGCCAGAATCACGAGCGGTCTCGGTCAAGGATCACGGCATCGGCAAGAATTTCGAAGACGAAGAAATCCCGTTCTGATGTTGACCTTGCGGGCGGCCCGTGCGCCGCCCGTCTTTGTCCCTTTTTGACGCGCGCCAAATGCCCATTCTTTTCCGCGACTATGAGACGCGATCCACGCTCGACCTGACGAAGGTCGGCGCGTGGAAATATGCCGCTCACCCGATGACCGACGTGTGGTGCTGCGCCTACGCGGTCGATCATGGGCCGGTGAAGCTGTGGATCCCCGGCGATCCCGTCCCGCCGGAATTCATCGAAGCCGCAAGCAATCCCGATTACCTTGTCGTCGCACATAACGACGCGTTCGAGCGCGCGATCGAGCAGCACATCATGAGCTCGCGCTACGGCTTCCCGCTCGTCCCTATCGAACGCCACCGCTGCACCCAGGCCGCGGCGCTGGCATTGGCGCTGCCGGCCAAGCTCGAACTGGTCGCTGAAGCGCTCGGGCTCGAGCACCGGAAGGACATGACCGGCCACCGTCTCATGCGGCGGATGGCTCGGCCGCGGAAGCCGCGCCCGGGAGAACCAGACGGCGTCTATTGGCTCGACGACGCGGAGCGGCTCGAAAAGCTCTACACGTATTGCTGGCAGGACGTCGAGGTCGAGCGCGAGCTGTACCATCGACTGCGGCCGCTGATCCCCGACGAACAGCAGCGCTGGCAATTCGACGCCACAGTCAACGAGCGCGGGTTCGCCCTCGACCGAAAGCTTGCCACAGCAATGGCTGAGATCGGCAGCGCCGCCAAAGCCCGGATCAATGCCGAGCTCGAGCAAATTACCGGCGGAGCGATGAAGAGCATCACGCAAAACGACCGGCTCGCCGCATGGCTCGAGGCGAACGGCTGCCCGGTGGACGACGTCACCAAAGGCACGCTGAGCCACGCGCTGCGCCGTAAGAATCTCGCGCCGGAGGTCGTCCGCGTGCTCGAGCTCCGGCGCGCCGGCGCGCACGCGGCAGCCGCAAAGCCGCTGGCGCTGCTCGATCGGTGCGACGAGGACGGGCGTGTGCGTGGAGCGTTCACGTACCATGGAGCCAGCACGGGCCGGTGGACCTCGCTCGGCGCCCAAGTGCAGAATTTGAAGCGTCCCGACGGGCTCGAGGATCCCGCCGGCGCGCTCGAGCTCGTCATGACGGGCGATATCGAGCGAGTGCGGGAGAAATACCCGGAGCCGCTTGCGGTCATCGGCAGCGTCGTCCGGGGGCTTATATGCGCCGGCCCGGGCATGAGGTTCATTGCCGCAGATTTTTCAGGGATCGAGAGCCGAAACGCGGCGTGGCTGGCCGGTGAAACGTGGAAGATCGAGCAATGGCGAAAGTTCGACGAGACCGGCGATCCGAACGATGAACCGTACCTGATCCTGGGTCGGAGGTTCGGCGTGCCCGAGAACAAAGCCCGGCTCATCGGCAAGATCACCGATCTTGCGTTCGGGTTCATGGGCGCAATCGGAGCATGGCGCGCGGCGTGCAAGCTATACGGGATCGATGATGACCGGACCGACCGCGAGGTCCGGGCCCTGCAGCAGGCATGGCACCGAACGCACCCGAAGATCAAGCAGTTTTGGGGCCAGCTGGACCGCGCAGCTATTGCGGCCACGAGGACGCCAGGCCGAATCTTCCACGCCGGCACCAAAGTTTCATTCCGACGCGAGGGCGAATTCCTCTTCATGCAACTGCCGAGCGGGCGCGAGCTCTCGTACGCATTCGCCGAACTGATGACGACCGACTATGGCGACCCGGCCGTCACCTTCAAGGACGTGCAGCACGGCAAGTTCGGGCCGTGCCGCGGCGGTCGCGGCAGCTACGGCGGCGTGTGGATGGAGAACGCGGTCAGCGCGACGGCGCGCGACCTGTTCGCCTGCGCGATGCCCCGGCTCGAGACGGCCGGATATCCGGTAGTGTTCCACGTGCATGATGAGATCGTCGCCGAGGTTCCGGTCGCTTCCGAGCACACGGCCGAACAGTTCGTGAAGATCATCACCGAGGTGCCGGCTTGGGGCGACGGCCTGGCGATCACCGCCAAGGGCCGGAGCGGCACGCGCTTCCTGAAAGCCGATGCGCCGAAAGAGGCCAAGCCGGAATCCCCACCACGATCCGACGACGCGTCAAAAACGGCGGGGAAAGCCGACGTACCACCATGGGAGGATATCGTCGACGCACCGGAGCCAAACACCTCGCCGGAGGACGAGCGGGTCGAACCGATCCAGCCGAAGCCAAAAATCGAGCCGGTGATCACCTCACTCGCGAGCGCCAGCGGCGCAGCCACGGACGAGGACGGCGAGCCTGATGAAGGCACCAGCAAGGCCAAGCCGAACGGGAACGGACATGATCCCGCCGGCTTCCGTGCTGAGGACGACCCGCGCCCGCGAGGTAGCTACGAGCACGGTGAAGAGGAACGCGGCCACAAAGTCGGCGAGTTCATTTATCAGCTAGCGAACGGCGAACCCTATCTGCGCGTCGTGAAGATGAAAGCGGGAACCAAGAAAAGCTTCCCGCAGTATCATCGCGAAAACGACCAATGGGTGAAAGGCGCGCCGAGCCCGCGGGTCCCTTACCGCTTGCCCGAGCTCGCCGCGGCCACGGCGCACGAGCCGGTCTGGATCCCGGAAGGCGAGAAGGATTGCGAAACCCTGGCGGCGCTCGGGCTGATCAGCACGTGCAACCCCGAGGGAGGGCTCAAGTTTGGGTCGGATCTCGTCAGCCATTTCGCCGGCAAAAAGCTCGCCTACGTACTCGAGGACAACGACGACATCGGGCGCAAGCACGCGGCACAGGTCGCCGAGGTGCTGCAAGGCACCGTCACCGAGATCCGCATCATCTCGTTTCCCGACGTGCCGGAAGGCGAAGACGTCAGCTACTGGCTCAATGAGCTCGGGCACACCAAGACCGAGCTGCTCGAGCGCGCCAAGAACGCGAAGGCCGCGCGCGCGACGAGCTCAATTCGGCTACACTGGTACGACGACGACGACGAGCCCGATCAACCTTGGCTGATTCACGGGCTGATGCCGGAGACCGGCTGCGGGCTGATCTCCGGCCAGTGGGGCGCGTACAAGAGCAGCGCTGCGCTTGACCTCTCCGCGGCCGTCATCACCGGTTCAGATTTCCTCGGCCATTCAATCATGCGCCGCGGCGGCGTGCTGTACCTCGCGGCCGAGGGCGGTAGCGGCGTCAAGAAACGCTTCCGCGCGATCCTCGAAGATAAATACCCAGGAATCGGTAGGGTGCCGTTCGTCTTCGCGAAATCATGCCCGCGCCTGCTCGACAAGAGCACGATCGAGGTACTTGCGCCGATCGTGGCGGGTGTGGCCAATCGGATGATGGCCGAGTTCGGTGTCCCGCTCGTGCTGATCATCATCGACACGATCGCCGCGTCCGCCGGCTACACCAAGCCAGGCGACGAGAACGACGCGGCGATCGGCGCAATGATCATGAACCTATTCACAGAGCTTTCCCGCCGGTCCGGCGCCCTGGTGCTCGGCGTCGATCACTTCGGCAAGGCGGTCGAGACCGGAACCCGCGGCACGAGCGCCAAGGAGAGCGCCGCCGACGTCGTCCTGGCGCTGCTCGGCAGCAAGGAGATCACCGGTGCCATGGCCAACACCAAGCTCGCGGTGCGCAAGGTCCGGGATGGTGAGACCGGGCGCGAAATCGCGTTCACGGCGCGAATCGCCGACCTCGGGCTTGATGCGCACGGTAAACCACGGACCGCGCCGGTGATCGACTGGAAGCTCGAAGATGCGGAATTCGCCAGCAAAGCACGAGCAGAAGGGTGGCCGAAACCGCTTCACCTGCTCCGGCGCGCCCTAATGGCCACGCTCGCCAACGGCGAGGCGCGGGACATGAACCCGAAACCCGGCGGCGCCAGCGTGCGGGCAATCGACATCGAGGTCGTGCGCGAAGAGTTCGACGCCATCTACCCGGCCGAGGGCGACGAAAAGAAGAAGAAAGACACGCGCCGGATGGCGTGGCGCCGGATGATCCTATCGGCCCAAGAGAAGGAGCTCATCGGCGTGCGCGAGGTCGGGGGCACGACACTGGTGTGGCTCGAGGCGCGGGACGTCTAAATCCGCATTTACTGCACAAAAAGAGACAAGCGGTGCGGGCACTGACCAGTTCCCTGGTTTTGATGTGTCGCGACTAAACTAAAATGTATTAGCCGACACTCGATCTGACAGAGGTTGCCTGTTGAGCGATCGGGTTCGATGTCCGATGCGGTCAGGCTGCGATCATTTTCTCCTTTGTCATCGGCATTGCATCTAGGAAGGTCTGCATCGGCGTCTTGCCGAAGCACCAGCGGCCCTGATGCGGTCGCGATTCATTGTACTCGCGCAGCCAAACGTCAAGGTCTGTCTGCAACTCGTCGAGCGAATGGTACACCTTCTTGCGGAACGCCACTCGATAGAACTCGTTGAGCGCAGTCTTGTGGAAGCGTTCGCAGATGCCGTTGGTCTGCGGGCTCTTAGTCTTGGTGCGCGAATGATCGATGTCCTCGACCGCGAGATAGAGCT
>WNGE01011681.1_pt1 | contig 14524 bp, 14 predicted proteins | sample 5400651 | NCBI WGS metagenome assembly WNGE01 (sample SAMN13153370, study PRJNA577476) | soil metagenome | isolation source: 60 cm soil or saprolite under grassland replicate 2 | place: USA:California | collected 2016-06-15 | reverse complement strand
GCCGTACTTCTTGATGACGCCGAATATGAACGCACCGACCGGATTGCGCTGCTGAGCCCGGTCTACCCGCCGGATAGCGCGCTCCACGGGGTTCATCGACGTGACCGGCCTCTCCCGTTCGCTGGTTCCGCTGAGCGGTCATGCTCCCGGCGGTTCGCCGGCTCGCAACACGAGCATGGTCATGTCGTCGCGCAGCTCGCCAGAGCAGAATTCCAGCACTGCCGCCTGCATGCGCGCGGCCACCTCCGCCGGCGGCTGGCCGGCCAGCGCGGCGAGTTCCTCGGTCAGGTGGTCCTCGAACGAGGTGAGCTCGGGGCTGCGCGCGTCGGTCAGGCCATCGGTGTAGAAGAACAGCACATCGCCGTTGGACAGCTCCAGGTCCTGGGCCTGCGGGCCGGAGTCGGGGAAGATGCCGAGCGGCAGGCCGCCGCCGTTCATCGTCTGCACCCGCCCGTCCGGCCGGAGGAGAACGGGCAGCGGGTGCCCGGCGCTGCCGAGGGCAACCCGCAGGGTGCCGTCCTGCCACCGCAGGTGCGCTGCGTCGGCCGTGACGAACCGCCCGCCGAACTCCTCGGCCAGCATGATCTCGTTGACCATCCGCAGTACCTCAGCCGGGTCGGCGCACCAGTGCCCGGCCACCCTGATGGAGTGCCGCGCGGCCGCGGTCACCGCCGCGGCGCCCTTGCCCTTCCCGCAGACGTCGCCGATCGCGACGCCCCAGCCGCCGGGGGTGCGGTACACGTTGTAGAAATCGCCGCCAGGTCCCGGGGTGCTGGTGGCGTCCAGATGCGCCGCGGCGATCTCCACGCCGGGTATGGCGGGGAACTCCGTCGGCCGCAGGCCAGCCTGCAGCGCGTCGGCGACGTCCGTGCGCTGCCTGAGCATCCGGTCCACCCGGATCGCGAGGGCCAGGTGCTCCCCGATCTCCTCGACGATGCCGACGTCCGCCGTGCCGAAATACCCACCGCCAGCCTCCCTGGCAAGGGTCAGGGCGCCATAGGAACGCTCGCCGTCCGATAGCGGGACGATCAGCACCGAGGTGGCGCCCAGCCGGGCGAGGAACGGGATGCCGTCGGACCCGGTGCCCAGCAGGGCGCCGTCTTCCGCGTGCGCGATCAGCAGCGAGCTGCCTGACTCGTGCACCTGGCCGGGCGCTGACTCCCGCTCCGGGTCGGCACCCGCCATTGACCTGGCGAGTTCCACGGACGGCTCGTCCTGCGGGCCGATCACGAACTGGCGCCGCAGCACTCCCTTCCGTTCTACGTCGACGACGACCCAGGCGGCGAGCTGACTGGCCAGCAGCCGCGCGCACCGCTGCAGCATGACGGACTCGCTGACCGTGGCGTTCTCGAGCACGAGCCTGGTCGCCGCGCCCAGCAGGTCGAGCCTGCGGGTGACGGTCCGGAGGGTGACCGCCGCTCCGCGACCCGGCTCGGCGCCCAGCGGCAGGCTGGCGTCCGGATCCTGGTCAGCCGCCGGCTGCTGCCCGGCGGCCGGATCCTGCCCGGTCGCGAGCTGCTGCCCGGCACCGCGCTCCGTCCCGGCGGCGGTGTCCGGGGCAGCGCCCTTGGCCGCCGCGCCCGGCCCGGACGGCGCCGGAGCCGCTGCGCCGAGCCGGGTGGCGGCGACGATCAGCCGGCCTGGATCCCCGGCCAGGCTGACCGGGCTGATATCCAGCACATTCGGCACGACACCAGCGTCACCGAGCAAGCTGCACTGGACTCGGCAGCCCTTTCCCGTGCGCCGGGCGGCGGCCAGCTGAGTCTGCACCGCCGCGCGCGCGGGCAGTTCCACGAAGGCCGCGAAGGGCTTCCCGGTCGCATATCCGGGCGAGAAGCCGAGCAGGTGACCGGCCCGCCGGTTAGCGCGCCGCACAGCGCCGTCACGGTCGAGCAGGAACAGCGGCACCGGTGCCTCCTGGAAGACCGCATGCAGCAGCCGCCGGTCCCCCGGCGCCCCGCCGGTCAGCTGGCCTGCCGCCGATTCGCCCGCCGCCTCCGCCTGCATCGTGTTGAGGGCATCGATGGCGCCGTCCAGCTCGGCGAACGCGGCCTCAAGCACCTGCCCCAGCTGGGCCCCCGGCAGGGCGGCGGCCTGCCGCAGCTGGCCGCGGCGCGCGGTCAGCCCGGAGATCTCGGTTTCGAGCCCGGGAGTGTGCGGCATGGCGCAAGTCCTATCTACTAGCTTCCTTTGTCCACTACCGCCCGCAGCGTTCCGCAAACGCCCGCGGAAGCTACCTGCCAGTTTCGCATGTTTGGCTGCCAGGCCATGGGTAGGGACAACGGCCGTCGACGAAAGGAGCTGACATGACAACGTGGCAGAGCGCGTCCGTGGCGTTCCTCGCCGCAGCCGAAGGGACCGAGCGAGTCGAGCTGACCGAGCCATGGCAGGCGGTGCGCGACATCGGGGGCAGGCCCGTGCTCGTGTCGCCAGAGCCGCGGGAAATCCAGTTGTTCGACCATCTCGACCGCGCCGCCACGATGCCGGTCGATGTGCAGGCCGCGGTGGCCGACCCGGGAGAGTATGTGGGCCTGGTGCTGCCGGGCGGCGTGGCGAATCCCGACCAGCTGCGAACCGACGCGGATGCCGTCGCCTTCGTCCGCGGCTTCGTTGAGGCCGGCCAGCCGGTAGCCGCGATCTGCCATGCCCCGTGGACGCTGATCGAGGCCGATGCCGTCCGCGACCGCACCCTCACCTCATGGCCGAGCCTGCGGACCGACCTCAGGAACGCCGGCGCCACCTGGGTAGATGAGCAGGTCGTCGTCTGCGAGAAGGGCCCCAGCGTGCTGGTCACGAGCCGGCGCCCGCAGGACCTGCCCGCGTTCTGCGCGGCATTCACCGAGGTATTCGGCACGTACTTGTAAGCCGGGGCAAGGCGGCGCGCGGCCCGGGCGAGGGCAAGGGCAAAGGGCCGGCAGCCGGTAGATGCAGGGCCAGCGGCCCGATGGATGCGGGGCCAGCGGCCCGATAAGCGGAGGGTCGGCGGCGGATGAACGTCAGGAACTCGTGGCACGCCAGGGCCGGCGCCACTTTCTGCTGGGCCTTTCTCGTCTGGGTCTTGCTGACCTGGACGCTGACAGCCGAGCAGCTGCTCATCGGCGCTGCCCTGGCCGCTGTGGTCGCGGTTGCGCTCGCGCCGCTCGGCAACGCCCCCGGCCCCTGGCTGCTGCTGAGCCCGGCCCGGCTGGCCGGGGCCGCCTGGCTGCTCGCGGTAACAGCCGGCCGGATCGTCATGTCCAACCTGCGGCTCGCCCGCCGGATCTGGTCTTTGCGCAGGCCGTTGAGCAGTGGCATGGTCATCGCGGCGACGCGGGAGCACCGCGCAGCCGGTCTCACCGCGGTGGGCCTCATGACGTCGGTGGTGGTCGACAGCCAGCTTGTCGACCTCGACGCCCGCCGTGGGCAGCTGCAGTATCACGTGGTGGCCGCCCCTGCTGGCGGCCCCGACGAGAGGCGCGGGTCATCAACGCACCGGCCGAGCGGCTACTGCGGCCGCTGCTGCGGGATCCGGGAAGGCGAACGTGACCGGCGGCTACGAAACGATCGCGATCGGGGAGATCGCCATTGCCGCCCTCCTGCTGATCCGGCTGGCGGCCGGGCCGACGATCTCGGACCGGATCGTCGCGCTGAACGCGATCTCGACGCAGGCGGCTGTTGCCGTGTTCTACTTCGCCGCGTTCGCCCGCCGCACGGCCTACCTCGACGTGTCGCTCTGGCTGGCCTCTTTCAGCTACCTGGGAGCCATCGTCTGGTCGCGGTACCTGGAACGGGAGCTGCTATGAGAGAAGCCATAGTGATCGCGCTGGCCGCTGTTGGCGGGTTCTTCTCGCTCACCGCCGCGGTGGGCATCGTGCGGATGCCTGACGTGTACTGCCGGATTCAGTGCGCGAGCATGACGGCCACCATGGGCGCGCTGCCCCTGCTGGCCGCGCTCGTCATCGGGGAAGGCCCGCTCACCAGTTACGGCAGCCGGGCCCTGCTCGTCGCGGCACTGCTGCTGGTCATCAACCCGGCGGCAGCGCACGCGCTGGCGCGGGCTGCCTACAAGACGGGCGTCCCGCTGTGGCCAGGGGCCGTCACCGATCAGGTCAGGGATCAGACCTCGGGAAGAGCCCGCGGAGAGGGATCATGAGCGGATTCTGGGTGCTCGACTACCTCCTGCTCGCGCTGCTGCTGACGTCGGCGGTGCTGGTGGTCTGGCTTCGCAACCTCAACGGCGCCGTCATGGCGCTGTCCGGGGCCGGCACGATGCTTTCTGTCCTGTTCATCGTGCTCGGAGCACCGGATGTCGCGCACTCAGAGATCGCGGTTGGCGCGATCGCGCTGCCGGTGCTCTATCTCGTGGCCATCGGCAAGTCGCGCACGGTCGTCAGCGACCCGGATCTCGGCGAGACCGGCGAGCGGGACCGTGACGCCGGCTGACGGCGGCGCGCGGCCGGAGGCAGCCGAACGCGAGCCGCTGCACCGGCCCCGGCTCGGCGCCGCGATCGTCACCGGGATGGCTGTGGCCATGACAGTGGCAGTGGCCGGGATCCCGCGCGAGCACTCGCCGCTGCCCGCGGTCGCCCGTTACGCGCTCGCGATTGCCCTGCCGAAGTGGCGGCTGACCGAGCCGGTTAACGAGATTGTCTACGGCACGCGCGGCTTCGACACCTTCGGCGAGACGTTCCTGCTGCTCGCGGCCGTGGTCAGCGTGATAGTGATCACGCGCTCGCGCGAGCCACGGCGGGGATACTTCGGCGAGGAGACCGCGGCAGGACGGGAGCGGTCCGAATCGGATCCGGCCGAGCCGGCCGATGCGACCGAGGACGCCGCCCGCCGGGCCGAGCGCCGGGAGCAGGATGACCGGCCCGCCGTGGATCAGGCGCCGCCGCGAGACCGGGACCAGGCTGCGCTGGGCGCCCCCGCCCCGGAGACGGCAGCCGCGATGACCGTGGTGGTCAGGACGGCGATCCGCGTCGTCCTGCCGATCCTCGCGATGGCCGGGCTCTACCTGGTCGCCTGGGGGTACGCACCGGGCGGCGGCTTTCCCGGCGGGGCCGTCATCATGGGGGTCGTCCTGCTGGTTTACGCGGGATTCGGGCGCCGCCGGATCGGCCGGGCGGTCAGGCCGGCGTTGCTCGAGGGCATCGAGACCGCCGGGGCGGTGGCCATCATCGCGACCGGGCTGCTCGGCCTGCTGCTGCGCGGATCGTTCAGTGCGAACTGGCTGCCGCTGGCGGCGCCGCAGACCATCCTTTCCGGGGGGATCGTGCAGCTCTTCTCCGCCAGCGAGCTTGCCGAGGTCGGGACGGGACTCACCATCGCTGTCTTCGCGCTGCTCGCCATGCGCCACGACTGGACGCCGGACGAGCCCGGCGGCCGGGCTGGCCACGCCAGCGGCCCGGCCAGCCAGGCCAGCGGCCCGGCCGATGAGCGCGGCGAGCACGCTGACGACCGAGCCGGGCCTGCCGGTGATCCGCGGGATGCTGTCGGGTCCGCACGCCCGGGCGGGCCGGCCGACCGGAGCCGACCATGATCCTGGCGAATTACCTGGCCTCGGCGGCACTATTCTGCATCGGCTTGTACGCCGTCCTGGCCAGGCGAAACATGATCAAGATGGTGATGGGCCTGTCCCTGATGGAGGGCTCGACCTACCTGTTCATGATCTCGCTCTCGTACCGCGCGGGATCCACCGCGCCGGTGCTGCTGAACCCGCCGCCCGGGCAGAGCACGCGCACGCTGGCCCATGGCAACGTCGCCGACCCGGTGCTGCAGAACTTCTGCCTGACAGCGGTCGTCATCGGCGTGGCGGTCACGGCAGTCTTCCTCAGCGTGGTCGTGCGGATCGCTCAGCATTACCGGACGCTGGACTCCGACCGGGTCAGGGAGATGCGCGGATGACGGGCGCGGCGCTGGCATCGCTGCTGCCGCTACCCGTGGTGCTGCCGATCGCCGGAGCTGTCGCGGCCCCGTTGCTCGCGAGGGTTTCGGCACGGCTGCCCGTGATCGCTGCAGTCGTCGCCCTCGGTGCCACCGCGGCGGTCCTGATGCTCGAGGCGCCCGGTGTCTTCGGCGGCCGTGTGCTTGCGCATTACCTGGGTCTCTGGCGGCCCGTGCATGGTAAGGCACTCGGCATCGCGTTCGCCGCTGACCCGCTCGGCCTGATCTTCGCGCTGGCCGCCGCGGTGATCGGAGCGATCCTGCTGATCTACACGCTGTCGGAACTCGGCGGTCTCGGCCCGCGGGAACTCGGCGGTTATGCCTGCCTGTTTCAGCTGCTGCTGGCAGCGCTCATCGGAGCCGCGCTGACCGCGGACCTGTTCGACCTCTTCGTCTGGTTCGAGGTCGCCGCGCTGGCAAGTTACGGCCTCACCGGCTTCTTCCTGGAGCGGCCGATCGCGCTGGAGGCGGCCTTCAAGATCCTCGTGCTCACGACGCTGGCCAGCTTCAGCATCTTCACCGGCGCCGGGCTGCTGTACGCCAGCCACGGCGCGCTGAACTTCGCCCAGTTGCAGGCCGCACTCCGCGGTCATGTCACGACACCTGACCTGATCGCGCTCGGCTTGCTCATCGGCGGCTTCGCCACCAAGGCCGGGCTCGTCCCGTTCCACGGCTGGCTCGCCGACGCGCACACCGCGGCGCCAGGACCGGTCTCCGCACTCTTTTCCGGCCTGATGGTCAACCTGGGCATCGTGGCGATCGCGCGGGTGACGTTCGGCCTCTACGGGCCGGGCAGCACGCCCGTGCTCGGGCTGCTCCTGGTGGCCGGGCTGGCTTCTGCCCTGCTGGGCGCGGTGCTTGCCCTCGCGCAGGATGACCTGAAGAGGCTGCTGGCCTACGACACCATCTCGCAGATGGGAATCCTGGCCGTCGGCCTGTCGACGGGCAGCGCGGCCGGGATCGGCGGTGCTGCGTACCATCTCGTCAACCACGCGCTCTTCAAGTCGCTCCTGTTCTTGTGCGCGGGCGCCGTCGTGCACCGGACAGGGCTCACCAGCCTGTCTCAGCTGGGCGGCCTGGCGCGCCGGATGCCCGTGGTCACGGCCGCTTTCGTCATCGGGGCGCTGTCCATCGCCGGAGTCCCGCCCTTCAACGGCTACGTGTCACTTGGCCTTATCCACCAGGGGCTGCTGGAGCAGCATGAGGCCATTGCCTACGCGCTCATGCTGGCCGCGCAGGTGATCACCATCGCGGCCCTCGGCAGGGCAGCCTGGCTGGCGTTCTTCCGGCCGCGGGCACAAGATCACGGCCAGCTGGAGCAGCTTCGGCCGGGCATGCTCGCGGGCCTCGGCTGCCTGGCCGGATGCTGCGTGGCGTTCGGCGTCGCTCCCCGGTTCTTCCTCGAGACGGTCATGGCCCCGGCGGCCGCCGGCCTGCTGCATCCTGGCCGCTATGCCAGCGCGGTGCTCTCCGGCTCCGCCCGGCTGCCGCTCCCGGGAATCCCGTTTGACTACGCGCCAGGCGAGCTGGCCGCAGCCGCGGCGGGCCTTGCCGCGGCCGGGATACTGGCCTGGGGGTACCTGCAGATCGCCGAACCCGCTGCCGTCCGGGTACTGCGCGCGGCACACAACGGGTCAGCCAATGATTACGCCGCCTATGCGGTCACCGGCACGCTGGCCGTGATCGCTGCGCTCAGCCTGCTGCCGCGCCTACCGGGGCATGGCGTCGTCAGCGGGGGGATCGCTCACCGCGCCGGCCCGGGGCTCGCCAGCCACGGCAGCGGGCGGCACCGCCTCGGTTGCGCTGAGGGCATGCTCCACGCTTTCGTAGCTGGGCAGCCGGTCGGCGAGTCCGGTGATCCACAGCGCCTTGGTGTACCGGTAGCGGGCGCCCGCCAGCGCCAGCGTTCCGCCGGCGGCCACGAGCTTCTTCCAGTGACCGACGATGACCGCCAGGCAGCTCGTGTCCATGAAGTCGACAGCCGCGAGGTCGAGGATCACCCGGCTGCTTGCCCGCCGGGCCTCTGTCAGGCAGTCGTCAAACTGCCCGCTCGTGACGACATCGAGGTCACCGCCGATCGTGACGATCACGCTGTCGCCCCGGCGCTCGGTCGACAGCCGGAGTCCTTCCACCCTGCCTCCCGCCGGACAGGCCCCCTGCCAGGGGCGGCAACACAAGCTCATCGTATGCCCGCATACCCGCTCTGCGCCCGCCAACATCCGCCACGCCGCGGCGCCGGCCGCCCCGGTCAGGGATCCGCGCGTAACATTTCCCTGGGCGCGGAGCCAGCAGCGGCCACCCGCTCACCAGCTGCCCGCCCGCTCACCGCGGCCCGAGGGAGGGAGAGGTCCACGGGGCACTATGCTGCCCGACGCAACGCCCGCCGATAAGGGCTTTCATCATCTGGCACTCTTGTACCGCAGTAGCCAGGAGTATCTGGCAACCCTTCTGTCGTTCGCACGGGCCGGCCTTGCGCTGGCTGAGCCGGTGTTCATCGCGGTGCCCGCCCCGGCGGGCGACCTGCTGCGTGAACGGCTGGCGCCGGACCGCGGGCGGCTGGTCTTCGCCGACATGGCTACCCTCGGCCTCAACCCGGCGCGAATCATCCCGGCGGTCAGGGCCTTCATCGACGCCTACCCGGGCCAGCGGGTCCGGTATATCGGCGAGCCAGCCTGGCCGACCCGCTCGGCCGATGAGCTGCGTGAGACCGCCCGGCACGAGGCGCTGATCAACCGGGCATTCGCTGACACCCCGGCCACCATATTGTGTCCCTACAATGCCGCGGCGCTGGCGTCATCGGTCATTGGCGACGCCCGGCGGACTCATCCCACCCTGCTCCGCCGGGTCGCCGCTGCCCGAGCCGCCGTCCAGGGCGGCGATGCTCCGCTACGCGACCAGCCTGCGCGCGCTGCGCGATCTGGTCGCCAGGCACGCGGCCCAGGCCGGGCTGACCGCTGCCCGCACCGCCGATCTCGTGCTCGCGGTCAGCGAGATCGCCGCCAATACGCTCCGCTACACCCGCGCCGAGGGCACGCTGCATGTCTGGCGCACCCCGAACAGCCTGATCTGCCAGATTCACGATCAGGGCCGGATTACCGACCCGCTGGCCGGCCGCAGGCGCCCGGTCATCGACGCTCTCGGCGGCCATGGACTCTGGGTTGTCAATCAGGTATGCGACCTTGTTGAGATGCGCTCTGGCCGGACCGGCACCACCGTCCGGATGCGCATGCGCCTCCGCCCGGCGTAGCCGACCGGCCGACGCCGCCGACGGAGGCTGGTCACCCGGACCGGGCCGCCTTCACCGCCAGGACGCCGCCGAGCAGTGCCGATCCTGCCGCGATGCCGCTGACCAGACCCGCGTGCTGAGACAGCCACAGCTGCGGGCTGCGGTCGTGCGACCGCGCGTCGAAGCCGCCGCGGGCGCCGTGGTCGTGCCCGGCCGGACCGTCGACCGGCCGCCACAGGTTGTCGGGCCGGCCAGGTTCTGCCTTCTCCGCCGTCTGCTGGGACGCATAGCCGGTTCGGGCCAGGTACCTGTCCAGCACAGCTGGCATGATCCGGTTGGCCACGATGGTGGCAGCGGTGGACGCACCGACCCAGTACTGCCTGCGGCGCGGATGGTCGGCGGCGAAGACCACGCCGCGAGCCGCGACCTCGGGCTGGTAGATGGGCGGCACCGGCTGCGGGTGATGGGGCAGCGCGGACCGCACCCAGGAGAACTGCGGTGTGTTGACGGCCGGCAGCTGGACGACGGTCACGCTGATGCCCGAGCGCTCGTGCATCAGCTCGCATCGCAGCGACGAGGTGAACCCGTTGATCGCATGCTTGGCGCCGCAGTAGGCCGACTGCAGCGGGATGCTGCGCTCTCCCAGAGCGGATCCGACCTGCACGATGGTGCCATGGTCACGGGGCCTCATCCGGTTCAGCGCCGCCATGGTCCCGTGCACGTACCCCAGGTAGCTGACCTCGGTGACGCGGCGGAACTCGGCGGGTGAGATCTCTGCGAGGGGCGCGAACACCGAGGCGAACGCCACGTTGATCCAGACGTCGATCGGGCCGAAGAACTCTTCCACCTGTCGGGCAGCGTGCTCGACCTGCTCGTAGTCGGCGACGTCGGCGCTGACCGCGAGGGCCTTCCCGCCCGCTGCCTCGACGTCGCGCGCGGCGCTGTCCAGGCCCGCCTGGCCCCGGGCTATCAGCCCGATATTTGCCCCGCGCTGGCCGAAGAGCCGCGCGGTGGCGCGGGCGATGCCCGCGCTCGCGCCGGTGATGACAACGGTCTGGGTCATCGGATCGTCAGTCCCCGATTCATAGGTGCATCCGGATACGTCCGGCATCATCTGCCCCCGGTCAGGCCATCTATGCGCGCCTGACCGATCCGGTTTCCCGTACGCCTGGATGCATCCGGATTCACGGGCGGCAGCATCAGCCGGGACATCACCGGCCGCTCACCACCCCTTTACAGCGCGGGCCGCCGCATGCGCGTGAACGCAGCGGCGGCCCTAGATCACCCATCCCCCGAGAGGACGGAATGACCATGCAGAACACGATCCCACAGCCTGGCCCTGATGCCATCGAGGCAGTGCGCCGCGTGCCCTGCCCGCACTGCTGGGCCGGCGCCGGAGGCGTCACCGGCGAGTCGTGCGGACTGATCCCCGCGGGCGACCACTTCGCCCGCTGGTGCAGGGCACGGCGCCGCGGGCTGATCACCGCCGGGCAGCTCGGCGCCGCGATGGACCTGCTGGCAGTCATCACCAACGCCGCGCTCGTCCCGGACGTGTCCCGGTGACCGCCGACCCGCGGGTGACCGCGGCCCGCGAGTTCCTGGACGCGATCCGCCCCTACAAGGTCAGCGACCGGCCGCACTCGGTGCTGAGGCGCGAGGACGCCGAGCTGCGCCGCATGCTCCGCCAGCTGCTCGACGTCATCGACGGCCAGCCGTCCGCGCTGGCCGGCGTCCAGCGCGGCACGCTGCGCCTGGCGCTCGGCGACGCGATCACCTACAGGGAGCCGGCCGGGTCCTGCGCGGACTGTGACGCGGAGCCCGGCGGGCTCTGTTACGACCACGCCGGGGATCTCGACAGGTGCGACGCCTACGGGGCGCTGGCCGAGTCGCTGGGGATCGAGCTGTGAACGCCCTGCGCGGCCTGCCCGGCCTGCACGGGACCATCCCGGCCGGCAAGCGCACCGCTGAGTGCCGGGTGTGCGGCGTCCCGTCGTGGCTGCCGTGCCCGGTGCTGGGCAGGCACCTGGACTGGATGCGGATGAAGGGCATGTCCGAGGCCACCGTGCAGTGCCGCCGGTACGCGGTCGAGCGGATGGGCAGGGCGATGCCCGTCCCGGTCATCGAGGCGGGCAAGGACCACCTCATGGCCTGGCGGGGCTCCCTCGCCGTCGCCGACGGCACGGCCGCCGCGTACATCTGCCACGCCCGGGAGCTGTACAAGTGGCTGATCGCGGAGGGCTTCCGGGAGGACAACCCGGCCATGACCCTGCCGGTCCCCAAGGTCGGCCGGAGACTGCCCCGGCCGATAAGCGAATCGGATCTGATGACCGCGCTGGACGCGGCACCGGGCAGGATCCGGATCTGGCTCGTCCTGGCTGCCTACTGCGGCCTCCGGGCCAAGGAAATCGCCCTCATCCGCCGCGAGTCGATCATGGAGACGGCCCGCCCGCCGGTGCTGCTGGTGACGGCGAGGGCCACCAAGGGCCGGCACGAGCGGATCATCCCGCTGTCCTCCTGGGTCATCGCCGAGCTCGCCCGCGCGGACCTCCCGGCCAGCGGATTTGCCTTCCGGAGAATGGATGGCCTCAAGGGCCCGTGTAAGCCCTGGCTGATCAGTCATCTCGCCAACGAGTTTCTTCATCAGACGGGCACGGCCAGCACGCTCCACTCCCTCCGCCATCGTTTCGGCACGGCCACGTATGCCGCGGGCCGGGATTTGCGCGTCGTGCAGGAACTGCTCGGCCACGTTTCCCCGGTCACGACGAGCGGCTACACGGCTTTCTCGAACGCTGACGCCGCCGCGGCCGTCGCGTCGCTGGCCGTGCCCCGGCTGCGGGCCGTGAAGGGCGGGAAGGCATGACCGGCACCGTGCGGCGCTGGCCGCTGTTCCTGATCGCCGCCCCGGCTGCGGTCGCCGTCTGGTCCGGGTGGGTCGGCCTCGGTGCCCTGTGCGGGTTCGGCCCCGTCCGGCTGCTGCCCGGCATCAGCGGCCTGACGATCAACACGGCGATCACGCTGCCGGTCGGCGTGGAGGCGTACGGCGCCTACGCGCTCGGCGCGTGGCTCAACCCGTCGACCCGCCCGGGCGCGCGGAAGTTCGCCCGCAGGTCCGCGCTCGGCGCCCTGGCGCTCGGCATGACCGGCCAGGTCATCTATCACCTGCTGGCCGCCTCGGGCGCCACCCGCGCCCCGTGGCCGGTCGTGGTCCTCGTGTCCTGCATGCCGGTAGTAACACTCGGCTTCGGCGCCGCGCTGACGCACCTTCTACGCGCCGAGCCGGGCGCCCCCATAGACGCGGCCGTGGCGGCCTCGGCCAGCCCCCGGGCCATGCCGCCACGGCCGCCCGTACCCGCCCCGGGTACGGCGCACCCGCTCGCGCCCGGCAACGGTCACAGCGCGCCCGGAGGCGCTCGCGAGGTCGCGGAGCGGTACGCCGCCGAGCTGGGCCGCGGCGAGCTGCCGTCCATCCGCCGCATCCGCCGCGAGATGCACGTCGGCCAGGACCGGGCGCAGTCGCTGCAGGCGTACCTGGCCGCACTCGCCCCCTAGACACGAGCCGGCCCCGGGCTATCCGCGAAGAGCACCCGGGGCCGGTCTCCCCCCACCCTGAGACGGGAGATCACCAGCATGACGAACCAAGACGACGACCGCAGGCCGGACGCCGAGATAGTCCCGCTGCACCCGGAGCCGGAGAGCGAACCCGAGGTGCTCCCGGCCGTCCGCTCTGACACCTCCTACGAGATCGAGCTGGACGACGCGCCCGCGCCGGGCCCGCCCGTCTACGCGGACGTGACCGCCCAGGTTGCCGAGCTGCAGCCGGTCATCCCGGCGCACCTGCGCACCGCGGCGGGCCTGAAGGCAGCCGCCGGCCGGCACGCCACCCGGAACTGGCACCGCGCCCGGTACCACGGGCTGCGGTCTCCGCGCTATCTGCTGGCCGCGCTGGCGTGGGCGGTCGTCGGCGTGTTCCGGCTGGCCGGCCGGCAGCTGCAGTGGTGGTGGCACCTCGAAGCGCACTCGCTGCGCTCGGAGGCCGCCGCCGCCGGTGACTCCCGCGAGTACATGAAACTGCACAAGGAATCCAAGCAGGTCCGGCAGTTCCGCGGCACGATCCTCGCCGCCGAGGCCGCGGTCCTGCTGGCCGGGTGCGCCGTACTCGCGTTCCTGGCGCCGTGGTGGGCGTGGCTGCTGGCCATCGCGATCGCGCTGCCGCTGCTCGCCCGCGCCGGCCGGCCGGCGGACCGGCGGATCATCGGCCAGGCCGTCGTCGAGCCGCGGTTCCGGGTGCTCAACTCCGACGTCGTGCTCCGCGCCTACTACGCGGCCGGGCTCGGGCATCCGGACAAGCCCGGCCAGCAGGTCACCTTCGGCACCCGGATGGCCCGCGACGGCGACGGCACCTGGGTCCTGGTCGACCTGCCCTACGGCAAGGGCCTCAAGGACGCCATCGAGGCCAAGGACAAGATCGCGTCCGGGCTCGACGTCACCGAGTCCCAGGTGTTCCTGCGCCGCGATCCGACCAGCTACCGCCGGCACACCCTGTGGGTCGCCGACCGTGACCCGCTCGCCGTGCCGGTCGGCCGCACGCCGCTGCTGGCCTGCCGCCCGGCGGACATCTGGCAGCCCGCGCCGTACGGCCTCGACGAACGCGGCCAGCTGGTCACCGTCCCGATGCTCTGGCAATCCATCCTGATCTCAGCGCTGCCACGTCAGGGAAAGACATTCGCCGCCCGGGCCCTCGGCCTGTACGCGGCGCTGGACCCCTACGTGCCGGTGGACGTGTTCGACTTCAAGGGCTCCCCGGACTGGCGCAAGATGGCGCTGGTCGCCGACTGCTGCGCGTTCGGGCTGACCCCCACCCGGGCCGGCCTGCCGATCGAGATCTTCTACCAGCGGCTGGAGTACCTCAAGAACGAGGTGCAGGACCGCTACCAGCGGCTGTCCGAGCTGCCGCCGGACGTCTGCCCCGAAGGCAAGCTCACCCGCGAGATCGCCCGCGACAAGCGGTACAAGATGCCGGTCCGGGTGCTGATCATGGACGAGTTCCAGGAGGTCTACGACCTCGGCGAGATCTCCAAGGACATCGCCGCCATCCTCACGTTCCTGGTCAAGGTCGCGCCCGGCGCCGGGCTCATCATCGTCGCCTCCACGCAGCGGCCGTCCGGGGTCGGCACGGGCCAGGTCGCCCAGCAGTTCACGTCCTTCCGCGACAACTTCGCGGTGCGGTTCGGGCTGCGGACCTCGAGCTGGCAGGTGTCCGAGCTGTGCCTCGGCGCCGGCGCCTACTCCGAGGGCCTGGACACGTCCACTTTGCTGCCGCAGTACAAGGGCGTCGGCATCCTCCGGGGTGCCTCTGACGCCTCGCCTACGGTCCGG
>WNGE01005846.1_pt1 | contig 14525 bp, 12 predicted proteins | sample 5400651 | NCBI WGS metagenome assembly WNGE01 (sample SAMN13153370, study PRJNA577476) | soil metagenome | isolation source: 60 cm soil or saprolite under grassland replicate 2 | place: USA:California | collected 2016-06-15 | reverse complement strand
ATCGATCCGGACAGCAGCCGGAGGTCGCTCGAGCTGGCCGAGTCGTTCCGGGGGGTGTTCGCCACCGCCGGCATGCACCCCCACACGGCCTCGGGGTTCGACCGGCAGGCAGGATCCGTCGTGGAGGAGCTCCTGGCCGACCCGCTGGTGGTCGGGATCGGCGAGACCGGGCTCGACTACTACCGGAAGCTGTCGCCGCCCGAGGACCAGCAGAGCGCGTTCCGCACGCACATCGCCCTGTCCCGGGAGACCGGCAAGCCGCTGGTGGTCCACGTCCGTGAGGCGTGGGAGGACGCGATGCGGATCCTCGCCGAGGAGTCGGCGGAGCGGGTCGTGCTGCACTGCTTCTCCGGCGACGGCTCGCTGGCGGCCGAGGCCACCCGTCGCGGCTACTTCGTCTCCTTCGCCGGCAACCTCACGTACCGGAACACACCGAACCTGCGCGAGGCGGCCGCGACGGCCGGGGAGGACCGGTTGCTGACCGAGACCGACAGCCCCTTCCTGGCACCGCAGTCGGAGCGCGGGAGGCCGAATCACCCCGCGAACGCCATGGCCGTGGCTCGCGCCCTCTCGGAGATCCGCGGCGTGAACCTCGATCGGATGGTTGAGCGCACCGCCGCTTCGGCGCTCGAGGCGTTCCCTCTCCTCCGCTAGAGCTCAGCCCTCCCTCCGTTTCCCCGGCCGAACGGGCGTTCGCTCGACAGGTTGCACTTTCGACAGGTTGCACTTGAGGTTGAGGCTTTGCTAGGGTCGGCGGGCTCTCGCCACCGCGGCGCCGCCCGAGTGGGCGGCACTTCTCCCCGCCGCGATCTTCGGGACGGTGTGGACATGTGGATGAAGGTGCGGCGCGGGGGAATCTCGGCTCTCGTGATCCTGACCGGAGCGAGCCTGCTCCAGACCTCGACATCGTTCGCTGGAAGCCATGACGGTCGCACCCTGAACTTGAGGGTGCCCGGCGGTGGATTCCGCGGTGCGCACGGCTCCGTCGGCGCCTGGGTGGTGGGGGGCGTGAAGGGCCAGATGCTTCGCGCGGCCCACGCCGTCGCGGGGGAGAATCCCGCGGAAGGGGGACCGTCGAAAGCGGGACAGCTCGTCATGGTGAAGCTCAAGCTCGGCCGGCGGCGGCGCGAGTTCGTGTTGACCAACGCGGCGAGTGTGTCGCAGATGCTCGACGCCCTCGGCGTCACCGTTCATCCCATGGACGTGGTGAAGCCGTCCGGTGATTCGCCCATCAGCCCGCGCGTCGGCATCCGGGTGGTCAGGATCCAGCAGATGGAGGAGACCCAGATCGTCGACGTCCCCTTCCAAACCCTCATCCGGTACTCGAAGGCGCTGGCGCCCGGACAGGTGAACGTGGTCACGCCGGGCACGGTGGGGAAGGCCCAGGCCACCTATCTCGTCACGTACAGGAACGGCAAGGAGAGGGCGAGGGAGCTGGTCTCCCAGGTGGTGGTGGTGGCGCCGGTGGACCGGGTCGAGGACAAGGGGCCGGCGCCGGCGACCCCCGCCGGCGTCGAGTTCGGCGACGCTTCCTGGTACTCGTGGTCGGGGTGCGGCTCCGGCTATCACGCCGCCCACAAGACGCTGCCGTTCGGGACCGTGGTGACCGTGACGGATCTGGACAACGGACGCTCGGTCACTGTCACAATCAACGACCGTGGGCCGTACATCGCCGGGCGCATCATCGACCTCTGTCCCACCGCGTTCTCCGCGCTCGCCCCGCTCGGCCAGGGCGTCGCGCGCGTCGAGATCACCTGGTGAGCCCGGGCCCGAGGGCCCGGCCGACCCGGAACGACTGACCCCCAGCCGGCTGCGCTCCCTGGCCGCCCGCCACGACATCCGCCCGAAGCGGTCCCTGGGACAGCATTTCCTGATCGAGCCCTCCCTGGCCCGGCGGATCGTCGAGCTGGCGGAGGTTCGACCAGGCGACCGGGTGGTCGAGGTGGGCGCCGGTCTCGGGTCGCTGACCGTGGCCCTGGCCCGGGCGGGAGCCCACGTGGTGGCCGTGGAGCTCGATCGTGCGCTGGTCCCCGCCCTGGAGGAGGCGCTCGGCCCGTCCGCATCCGTCCGGATCGAGGTCGCGGATGCCCTTCGGGCCGACTGGGCCGAGCTGCTGGACGGGCCGGGCCCGTGGAAGCTGGTGGCGAACCTGCCGTACAACGTGGCCGTCCCCGTGGTCCTGCGCACGCTGGAGCTCGAGCCCCGGATCGAACGCCTGCTCGTGATGGTCCAGCGGGAGGTGGGCGAACGGCTGGTTGCGGGCCCCGGGGAGCCACAGTACGGCGCGGTCAGCCTCCGGGTGGCCTATCGCGCGGCGGCGTCGGCGGTTCGGCGGGTTCCCCGGACCGTGTTCTGGCCTCAGCCGAACGTGGACTCGGTCCTGGTCTCGATGGTGCGGCACCCGCCTCCGGTCCGGATCGAGGGGGAACGGTTGTGGCCCGTGGTGCGGGAGGCGTTCGGCCAGCGGCGGAAGACCATGCGGAACGCGTTGGTCCGGCTGGGGCTCCAGCGGGACGAAGCGCTCGCCCTGCTCGAGCGGTGCGGGATCGCGAACTTGGCCCGCCCCGAGGAGCTGGGCCTCCCGGAATTCGCCTGCCTCGCCGCCGGGATCCCGATCCGGTGAGCCTCCCGAACACCATAAGCGTGGCGGCCCCCGCCAAGGTGAACCTCTTCTTGAGAGTGCTCGGGCGACGAGACGACGGCTATCACGACCTGGAGAGCCTGATCGTACCCATCTCGCTGGCCGACCGGCTCGAGATCCACGCGCACGCCGATCCGACCGCGTTCCGGACGCTGTCGTTCTCCCTCGCGGTGCTGGGCCATCCGGACCTGGTGCGGCGGGTCCCCGCGGACGAGTCCAATCTGGTCCTGCGGGCCGCGCTGGTCATGGCCGAACGAGCAGAGGTTCGCGGGTTCGCCGAGTTCCGGCTGGAGAAGCGGATCCCGGCCGCGGCCGGATTGGGGGGCGGGAGCTCGGACGCCGCGGCGGCCCTGCACGGGCTGAACGACCTGTGGGGCCAACCGCTCGATCCCGAACAGCTCGGATCGGTCGCGGCGGAGGTCGGCTCCGATGTCCCGGCGCTGCTGCTGCGGGCGCCGGCCATGATCGAGGGCCGGGGCGAGCGGGTCCGGCCGGGGCCTGATCTCGGCGTGTCCCTCGCGGTGATCACCTTCGGGTTCGGCGTCGCCACAGCCGAGGCCTACCGGTGGTGGGACGAGGACGCGGAGGCCACCGGCCCCGACCCCAGCCCGGCCCTGGAGGCCATGGCTTCCGGGTCACCGTCCCTGGACGGGAGGCTGATGTTCAACGACCTTGAGGGGCCGGTGACCCGCCGGCATCCGGAGATCGGGCGGGCCAAGGAGGCGCTGGCCGAGGCCGGCGCGATCGCGGTGATGTGCGGGAGCGGGCCCAGCGTGGCGGGATTCCTCCCGGACGGCCTGGAGCGGCTGCCCTCGGACGTCGAGGCCGGGCTCGAGGCGATCTCGGGCCGGCCGGTGGTCTACGCCCGGTCCTGGGAGGAATGACGCGTTCGCTGGCCCCCCGCGATTCGAACGCGGACTTCCGGGACCAAAACCCGGCGTCCTGCCAATTAGACGAAGGGCCAGAGCAGGCCCTCCCACGATACCCTCGCCGCGATGGCTTCGGCAGGCGAACGCCCGCGGGGACGCCGGGCGGTGGACGCCGGGCGGGGGGCCGGTGGACAATGACGGGCCCCCCGAGCCGAGTGCACGGGTGGGCCCTTCCGCGAGGCGGGTGAGACAGACGGTGGCCGGACCGACGAGAGGATCCCGAACGGTGGCCGCGGTGATCCTGGCCGCCGGCAAGGGCAAGCGCATGCGCTCCGTCCGCCCCAAGGTCCTCCACGACGTCTGTGGCAAGCCGGGGCTCTGGCACGTGGTCCGGGCCGCGATGGCTGCTCGGCCCTCCAAGCTGGTGATCGTTGTCGGGCACGGCAGGGAGGAGGTCGAGGAGGCCGTCCGGTCGTGGGACCTGCCGGTCGAGGTGACCTTCGTGGATCAGGGCGAGCCGCTCGGGACGGGCCACGCGGTCATGGAGGCCGAGCGGGCAGTGGGCGACGCCGACGAGGTCCTGGTCATGGCCGGGGACGACCCGCTGCCCGAGGGCCGGCACGTTCGGCAGGTGGTTCGGGCGCTGCGGACCGGGCGAACGGCGGCGGCCATCCTCACCACCGTCGTGGACGACCCCACCGGGTACGGCCGGGTGGTTCGGAGCGGCCGCAGGCTCGTGGAGATCGCCGAGCAGACCGACGCCCGGCCGGAGGTCAGGCGGATCCGGGAGATCTCGACGGTCGTGTACGCGTTTCGCCGCGACGACCTGTTCCGGGCCCTGCCCCGGGTGGGACGGGAGAACCGCCAGAACGAGTACTACCTGCCCGACGTCCTCGGCATCCTGATCGAGAAGGGCGAACGGGTGGCCGTGGTCACCGCCGACTTCGGTGGGACCTGGGTCGGCCTCAACTCCCGCGCCACGCTTGCGAAGCTCATCGAGATCATCCGGGGCCGGATCGTGGAGGGGCACATGGATCGCGGCGTGTCGTTCGTGGATCCGACGACGGCGTACGTGGACGTCGACGTCCGGATCGGGCCCGACACCGTCATCCACCCGATGACCTTCCTCCAGGGGGCAACACGGATCGGGAAGGGGGCCTCGATCGGACCGGGGGTCAGGCTGGTCGACACCGTGGTTGGCGACGGCGCCGACATCACCTTCTCCGTGGCCCGAAGCTCCCGCATCGGACCCGGGGCCCTGGTGGGACCCTACGCCAGCCTTCGTCCCGGAACGGTCATCGAGGAGCGGGCCAAGGCCGGGACGTTCGTCGAGATGAAGAACACCCGGGTGGGCAGGGGCAGCAAGGTCCCCCATCTCGCGTACGTGGGCGATGCCCGGATCGGGCGCAACGTGAACGTCGGCGCCGGCACCATCACGTGCAACTACGACGGATACGAGAAGCACCCCACCGTGATCGGCGACGAGTCGTTCATCGGCTCCGATACCATGTTGGTCGCGCCGGTGAGACTGGGGAAGCGAACGTGGACGGCGGCCGGCTCGGCCGTCACGCAGGACGTGCCCGACGGAGCCCTCGCCGTCGAGCGCGCCGACCAGCGCATCATCCGGGGCTACGACGATCGCCAGCGGGCGGCGCACGGCGGCAGGGCGCCCGGGTCGAAGCGACACGCCGGCCCCGTGCCGGGACCGACCGCAGATCCGACGCTCGACCGGAAAGAGGGGGGGAGCCGTGCCTGAGCAGGCCGTGCGGAAGCTGGTCACCCGCAAGCGGATGATGGTGTTTTCCGGGACCGCTCACCCCGAGCTGGGGGCGGAGATCGCCGAGCACCTCGGCATCCGCCTGTCCGAGGCGAAGATCTCCCGGTTCTCCTCGGGCGAGATCTACGTGCGGGCCATCGAGAGCGTGCGGGGCGTCGACGTGTTCGTGATCCAGACCCACGCCCCGCCGGTCAACGAGATGATCATGGAGCAGCTGGTGATGATCGACGCGATGCTGCGGGCCTCGGCGAAGCGCATCACCGCGGTCGTCCCCTATTACGGCTACTCGCGCCAGGACAAGAAGTCACTGGCCCGGGAGCCCATCTCGGCCAAGCTCGTGGCCGACCTGCTCACCGCGGCCGGCGCCGACCGCGTGGTGTCGGTCGACCTGCACTCCGGGCAGATCCAGGGGTTCTTCGACTTCCCCGTCGACCACCTGACCGCCCTGCCGCTGCTGGCCGAGTACCTCCAGAACGACATCATGGTCCCCCAGGACATCGTGGTGGTGGCCCCCGACGCCGGACGGATCAAGACCGCGGAGCGCCTGGCCCGGTACCTGCGGACGGACCTCGCCTACATCTACAAGCGGCGTTCGGTGCACGAGGCCCACACCATCGAGAAGATGTCGGTGGTGGGCGAGGTTGAGGGCCGGCCCTGCGTGCTGATCGACGACATGATCGACACCGCGGGCACGGTGGCGGAGGGGGCCAGGGCCCTGGCCGCCGTGGGCGCCGGCGAGATCTTCGCCGCGGCGACGCACCCCGTGCTCTCGGGCAAGGCCCCCCAGCGGCTGGCCGAATCGCCGATCAAGGAGATCGTGGTCACGAACACGCTGCCGGTCCCGGATGAGATCGCCCAGATCCTCGGCGACCGGCTGACGGTCCTGTCGATCGCCCCGATCGTGGCGTCGGCCCTCAACGCGGTGTTCGAGGACGAATCCGTGTCGGAGATCTTCAAGGGCGACAACCAGCCGTAGGGCCGAGTCGCTACAATTGTGGTTCGCCGCAGACCGCCGTTTCATCGCGGCCGGTTGCGGGCGCCATTCGATCCCCGGAGGAAGCCATGGAACGCAAGCTGAAGGCGGAGCCCCGCGAGCCCTCGGGCAAGGGCGGCGCCCACAAGGTCCGAGCGGCAGGCAGAGTGCCGGCGGTGGTCTACGGGCACGGCGCCGATCCGCTGCCCGTCTCGGTGGACGCCCGCGACCTCTTCCACCTGCTTCACACCGACGCGGGCATGAACATCCTGGTCGACCTCCGCGTGGACCACGACAATTTCCTGGCCATGCCCCGCGAGGTCCAGCGCGACCACCTCAAGGGCAAGTTCATCCATGTCGACTTCCTACGGATCGCGAAAGACGAGAAGATCGCCGTCGAGGTGCCGATCACGCTGACCGGCGAGTCGCACGGGGTGAAGGAGGGTGGTGTCATCGAGCACCACCTGTGGAACCTCAACCTGGAGAGCTTCCCCCAGGACGTCCCCACGACCATCGAAGCCAACATCTCGAAGCTGGGGATCAACGAGTCGTTCAAGGTGTCCGACCTGAAGATCCCGAACAACGTGACCGTGCTCACCTCCGAGGACGAGGTCGTCGTGTCCGTCGTTCCGCCGCAGGTCCTGCGGGTGGAGGAGGAAGAGGCCGAGGAGGCCGAGGCGGCTGCCGAGGAGGGCGCCGAGGGCGAGGGCGAGGAGGGCCGGGGCGAGGGCTCCGAGGAATCGCCGGCCGGCGAGTAGCCGGCCCGGTCGCATCCCACCGCACCCGGGAAGGCGAGCTCCATGGACGAACCCTGGCTCGTGGTGGGACTCGGCAACCCCGGCGAGGAGTACACGGGGACACGCCACAACGTCGGCGCGATGGTGGTCGATCGCCTGACCGAACGCCTGGGGGCCCGCCTGAGGAAGGTCCGGTTCTCGAGCGTCCACGCCGCAGAGGCCCGGCACGAGGGCACCGCGCTGCTGCTGGCGAAGTCCGGCACGTTCATGAACGTGAGCGGGCCCCCCATCGCCTCCTTCGCCAAGCGCCGGCACATCCCGGTCGGTCGGGTCGTCGTCTGCCACGACGAGATCGACCTCCCGTTCGGGGCGATGCGCATCAAGCGGGGCGGGAGCACGGCGGGGCACCACGGACTTGACTCGCTGGTCGAGGCGTTCCGGTCGCCCGACTTCTGCCGGGTCCGGCTTGGGGTGGGCAGGCCTCCGGGGCGCCGCGCCGGTATCGATTACGTGCTGGACCGATTCCCGAAGCGGCAGGAGGAGGACGCGATGGCCCTGGTCGAGGAGGCAGCCGACGCGGTCCTCGCGCTGGTCTCGGAGGGCCTGGCGAAGACCCAGGAGCGATTCAACCGGAACGGCGTCACGTAGCCGCCACCGGCTCGATCCGCAGGCCGGTGTGCCGGCCCAGCGCGTCGAAGTCCGAGTCGTTGTGAAGGACCGAAGCGCCCTCCCTGATCGCCACCGCGGCGATCACGCAATCCCTCAGATCCCGCACGATCTCCCCACCTTCTCGGCAGGTGCGGTACAGAAGGGCGGCCTCCTCGAAGTCAGCCAGCCCTTCGACGGGGAGGATGGGAAGCGCCACCAGACGGGAGCGAAGCTCGCGCACCTCCGAACCCGCCCGAGCTCCGGCGAGGAGCTCCATGACCACCACCTCGGTGATCGCCACGCGATCCTCGAGAAGAAGCGTGCGAAGCCGGTGATGGACCGGATGGCCGGTCCCCCGGAGGAACTCGACCCAGGCCGACGTGTCCGCGAGGATCAATACTCGACCGGGTCGCCTCTGCGGAGCCGTTCCAGATCGCCCGACCACCCGGAGCCTTCGAGGTCCAGGATGCTCTTTCGGTCCTTCCGGCCCGACACGGCCCGCAGCGCGAAGTCGATGGCAGCGCGCTTCGTCGGGAGCCGGTAGAGCTTCATCACCCGCTCCACCAGCTCGTCGTCCACGATCACGTTCGTTCGACCCATGGCGCTCGCCATCGTACACTCCGATACACCTCGATGTGTCTTGGTCCCTGCCCGTCTCCTGGACGGTATTCCGAGCCGCCGACACGGCTCCGTGAGGGCGGGTCAAGCGACGCTTCGTAGAATGGTCGAGGCGGGGTTGTCCGCCGAACCGAGAAGAAGAGAGAAGAACGGGCCTGGTTTCCGTGACCGGGCCTATTCGTGCTGTTCGAGGGAGCGATGAACGAGGCGCTGCTGGAGATCCTTGACCGGGCCGGCGCGTCGGGGCCGTTCGAGCGGCTGCTCTCGGCGCCCGCGGGTCGGCGCGTCTTCCACGCCGCTCCCCCGGGCCACGCCTTCGTGGCCGCCGCACTGGCCCGGGCCCTCGATAGCCCCGTTCTCCTGGTGGCCGCCGACCCCCGGTCGGCCGGCGAGCTCGCCGCCGGAGCCCGGACGTTCCTGGGGCCGGGAGGCGTCCTCGGCTTCCCGGCGTGGGAGTCTCTGCCGTACGAGGGCATCAGCCCCGCGCCCACGGTGGCCGGCGAGCGGGCCCGGGCGGCGTTCGCCCTCCGGCACGCCCGCGGGGCGCTGGTGCTGGCCGCCCCGGTGCTGGCCGTCCTCCAGGGCGTCAGCCCGGATCTGGGCGCGCGCGAGCCACTCCATCTGGCCCCCGGGCTGACCCTGCCGTCGGGCGCGCTGGCGGAGCAGCTGGCAGGCCTGGGCTACGTCCGGACCGAAGTGGTCGAGCACCGGGGCGAGTTCGCCGTTCGGGGCGGGATCGTCGACGTGTTCCCCTCCACCTCAAGGCGGCCGGTCCGGATCGACCTCTACGGAGACGAGATCGAATCGCTCCGCGAGTTCTCGCCCGCCACGCAGCTCTCCACCGGGCAGGTCTCGCGGATGGAGGTCCACCCGTGCCGGGAGCTGCTGCCTACCGAGGAGACCCGCCGGCTCGCCGAGGAGGCCATCGCCCGGCACCGTGGCCAATATCGGGCGCTCCTGGAGCGGGTGAGCCAGGGCCTGGTGTTCGAGGGGATGGAACAGGCCATCCCGCTGATCCACGACCGCCTGCCGTTCCTGGCGGACCTCTTGCCCACGGGTGCATGGGTGGTCGTGGCCTCGGCCCGCCGAACGTCCGACCGGGCCCACCGGATCGTGGAGGAAGCCGACGCCTTGGCGGAGGCCTCCGGCTGGCCGGGCCGGCGAGTGCTGCAGGACCTCGACGCCGCCGTGGCGGGCCGGACCAGGATCGACCTCTCCGAGTTCGCCGAACCATCGATCCCCTCGCTGGGGATCCATCCGTGGGATCAGCCGGCCCGGCTCGACCAACTGGCCGAGCGGCTGGTGCAGATGCGACGGGCCGGGGCCGACCTGGTGGTGGCCGCGGAGGGCCGGGGAAGCCTGGACCGCGCCACCGAGGTGCTCGCTCCGAAGGGGCTGGCGCCGTCGGAGCTCCATACCGTCCAGGCCGAGATCGCCGAGGGGTTCTGGTTCGAGCCCGAACCCGGCCGGCCGGCGCTCGCCCTGGTCACCGAGGAGGACCTGTTCGGCCGGAGGCGGCACACCCGCGAGGCTCCGAGGCTCTCGCGGCGCCGGTCCGACGCGGTGGCCGTGGAGCTCGCCCCCGGCGATTTGGCCGTGCATTCGGTGCACGGGGTGGGCCGCTACGTCGGGATGGTGCGCCGGGCCGTGGCCGGGTCGGAACGGGACTATCTGCTCCTGGAGTACGCCGGCAGCGACCGGCTGTACGTCCCCTCCGATCAGGTCGGGGTGGTGGCGAAGTACGTGGGCGGCGAGGCCCCACGACTGCATCGCCTCGGCTCCAGCGACTGGGTGAAAGCGAAGGCTCGGGTGCGGCGGGCGGTGCGGGACATGGCCGGCGACCTGATCCGCCTGTACAGCGTGCGGCTGTCCTCGCCCGGCCACGCCTTCGGGCCCGACACCCCCTGGCAGGGCGAGCTGGAGGGGGCCTTCCCGTTCGAGGAGACCCGCGACCAGCTGGGCGCCATCGACGAGGTGAAGCGGGACATGGAGGCGCCGAAGCCCATGGACCGGCTGATCTGCGGCGACGTCGGCTACGGCAAGACCGAGATCGCGGTACGGGCGGCGTTCAAGGCGGTCATGGAGGCGAAGCAGGTCGCGGTGCTCGTTCCCACCACGCTGCTGGCCGAGCAGCACTACGTGACGTTCTCCGAACGCTACGCGCCGTACCCCGTCGCCGTGGCGATGCTGTCGCGGTTCGTCGCCGCACGGGAGCAGCAGGCGCTGCTGAAGGAAGCGGCGGACGGCAAGGTCGACGTCCTGATCGGAACCCACCGGCTGCTATCCGCGGACGTGAGGTTCAAGGACCTGGGGCTCCTGGTGGTCGACGAGGAACAGCGGTTCGGCGTGGCCCACAAGGAGCGGATGAAGAAGCTCCGGGCCAGCGTGGACGTGCTGACCATGACGGCGACGCCCATCCCCCGCACGCTCGAGATGGCGCTGGCCGGCATCCGCGACATGAGCGTGGTGGACACCCCGCCCGAGGACCGCCAGCCGGTCCTCACCTACGTCGGCCCGTTCGACGAGGAGATGGCGCTGGGCGCCGTCCGGCGCGAGCTGCTTCGGGGCGGCCAGGTGTTCTGGGTCCACAACCGGGTGCAGACCATCGAGCGGCGGGCGACGGACCTTCGCCGGAAGCTCGGCGAGGAGGCCAGGGTGGTAGTGGCTCACGGACAGATGGACGAGGAGCGGCTGGAGAAGGTCATGCTCCAGTTCTGGGATCGAACCGCGGACGTCCTCGTCTGCACCACCATCATCGAGAGCGGCCTCGACGTTCCCTCGGCGAACACGCTCGTGGTCGAACGGGCCGACCGGCTGGGGCTGGCTCAGCTGTACCAGCTGCGGGGGCGGGTGGGTCGAAGCCCGGAGCGGGCCTTCGCCTACTTCTTCTTCCCGCCCCAGGCCGCGCTGACCGACGAGGCCCACGAACGCCTCGCGGCGATCAGCCGCTTCACCGCGCTGGGGTCTGGGTTCGCCATCGCCATGCGGGACCTGGAGATCCGCGGGGCCGGCAACCTGCTCGGCGCCGAGCAGCACGGCCACATCGCCGCGGTCGGGTTCGACACGTACCTGAAGCTGCTCGGCGAGGCCCTCCACGAGATGAAGGGGGAACCCGCGAAGCCGGAGCGGGAAGTCCGGATCGACCTGCCGGTCAAGGCGTTCATCCCGCCGGAATGGGTGGGGCAGGAGGCCCTTCGCCTGGAGCTGTACCGGAGGATCGCCACCGCCCGCGACGGCGAGGATCTGGAGCAGGCCAGGACCGAAGCCGAGGACCGGTTCGGCGACCTCCCGGCTCCCGTCCGGGCGCTGTTCGCGGTGGCGGGGCTCAGGCTGGCCTGCCTCGAGCTCGGGATCGAGGAGATCACGACGGTTCGAACCCGCAACCAGGTCCGGGTGAAGCCGGTGGACGAAGCGCGCGGGATCGAGGTCGCGGCGACCCTCCCCGAGGCCGCCTATCACCCGGCGACGAGGACGCTCAACCTGAACTATCCGGCCCAGCTCGGCGGGGAGGCCCTGGCGAAGTGGGTGCGCGACGCCATCGCGGATGGCGAACCGAGCCGAGCCCCGAGCGCGTAGATACAGGTATGCGGAACCGGCTCCTCACGTCGGCCCTGGCCGGCGCCCTCACCCTCGGGCTGGCCTCACCGTCCGCGGCGGCTGGCGCCGGTGGCGGTTGGCAGACGGTGGTCGGGGCGCAGCGGGTCAGCGAGGACACGCTGTTCTCCCCCAGGGGCTGCCAGCCGCACACCGAGGTCGAGCCGGACATCGCCATGGACCCGAACCACCCGGACGTGGTGGTGGCCGTGTTCCAGGTGGGTCGGTGCGAGGGCGGCGCCGCCGACGTGGGGTACGCCACGTCGAACGACGGTGGCCGGACGTGGGCGGCCGGGTTCATGCCGCTGCTGACGAGGGTGGGCGGCGGTCCCTTCGAGCGGGGTGACGACCCGGCCGTGGCCTTCGGACCGGATGGCTCCGTGTACGTGGTCGAGATGGGGTTCAACCAGGGCAACTGCGGGAGCGTGGTGGCCGTGCAGCGCTCCGACGACCACGGACTGACCTTCGGCCGGCCCGTCTACGCCGAAAAGGACTGCGGGCCGTTCAACGACAAGACCTGGATCGCGGTGGACGACTTCCCCGGCAGCCCCTTCTTCGGCCGGATCTACGTGGCCTGGCTCCGGCTGGCGGCTGGAGAGGACATCGTGCTCAGGCATTCCGACGACCGCGGCAGCACGTGGAGCCCGCGGGTCCAGGTCTCGCCGAAGAACTCCGGACCGGAGGGCGCCTTCCCGGTGGTCCAGCCGAACGGCGATCTGACGGTGCTGTACAGGAAGGATGATCCGTTTGGGCCGATGGTGGCCCAGACCTCCCGCGACGGCGGAGAGAGCTTCGGCACACCTGTGAATGTGGCCGACGTCCACCCGAAGGAGCCGAAGGACCTCCGCACCGGCCTCGGGATCCCGTCGGCCTCCGTGGATCCCGCCACCGGCTACCTGTACGTGGTGTGGCAGGACCACCGGTTCTCCTCCGACGGCACCAACGACGCGGTGCTGTCGCGATCCACCGATGGCGGGGCGACCTGGGACCCCGTGCTTCAGGTCAGCCCACCGGACGGCGGGCGCGTCCTCGACCAGTTCACCCCAGCCGTGGCCGCCTTCGGCGGGTTCGTCCACGTCTCCTACTTCACCCGCGAACGATCGCCCGGCCAATTCGACCGGGTGTTTCTGAACGAGACCACCGGGGCCGAGCCCGGCCTCGCGTTCGGCCCCCAGCTCACGCTGGGCCCTTCCGGCGACCTCCGGTTCGCCGCCGTCAGCGGCAGGCAGCGGTTCCTCGGCGACTACCTGGGCCTCGCCGCCAACGCGAGCTCCGTTCACGCCGTGTGGTGCCTCCCAACACCGGCCCTGCCGGGACCGCAGCACCAGGCCGCCTACAGCGGAACCGTCCTTCGCTGACCGGCCGGAGGGCACGATCGGCCGGTGAAATAGAATCGGTGGGCGATGACCTCCGTGGGACTCCGAGCGTTCGCCCTGGTAGCGGTCGGGCTGCTTCTGTGCGCGTGCGGCAGCGCCTTCGAATCACCGGCCGCGCTGGTGAACGGGACGAAGATCACCCAGGGGGATTTGGAGCATCAGCTCAGCGTGCTGCTGACCAATCCACAGTTCGGGGCCCAGGTCCGGGGTCCGGGGGGCGGCGAGCGGAAGAAGGACCTGACCCGCCGGCTCCTGGCCTTCCTGATCCGCGAGCGGATCGTGGCCGGGTACGCGGCCGGACACGGGATCTCGGTCTCCGGATCCGAGATCGACCAGGCGCTGGCGCAGGCGGAGGCGCAGTCCGGCGGGAAGGCGAGGTTCGACCAGCTCCTGCGAAGCCGGCACCTCGCGCTGCCGGACGTGCGCGACAACATCCGGTCGTCGCTGCTCGAGCAGAAGGTGCGCGCGGCCGTGGTGGGCCCGCCCTCGAGCGACCAGGCCACAGCTCAGCGGCAGGATCAGGCCTTCACCGCCTGGCTGGCCCGCGAATTGAAGGGTTCGGACATCTCGGTGAATCCGCGGTTCGGCCGGTTCGATCCGGCCCGCGACGTGATCTGCCCGATCGACTCGACCGCGGACGTGGCGGGCTGCCCGGCGGCGTGAGCGACGCGGGGCTCCCGGACCGGGTTCCGTCCAGGGCGGGCGGAGACAGGCTGCTGGACCTGCTCAAGGTCATGCACAGGCTGCGCGGGCCGGGAGGCTGCCCCTGGGATCGCGAGCAGACGCATCGGTCGCTGGCCCGTCATCTCCTCGAGGAGGCACACGAGACCCTCGAGGCCATCGACTCCGGCCGACCCGAGCTGCTGCGCGAGGAGCTGGGCGATCTCCTGCTCCAGGTGGTGTTCCACGCGGAGATGGCCCGGGAGGAGGGGACGTTCGACATCGACGACGTGGCCGAGGGGATCACGGCGAAGCTGATCCGCCGCCACCCGCACGTGTTCGGGGAGACCCGGGTGGGGTCCGCCGCCGAGGTGCTGGTGAACTGGGAGCGGATCAAGGCGGAGGAGAAGGGCGAGCACGCCGTCGACGACGAGATCCCATCGACGCTGCCGGCCCTGGCCCGGGCGGCGAAGGTCCAGCGCCGGGCAGCCGGCGACGGCTTCGACTTCCGGAGCTCCTCGGACGCGCTGGCGAAGGTCCGCGAGGAGCTCGGCGAGCTGGAAGCCGAGATTGCGGGCCTGGAGGAGCAGCGGGCCTCCCGGACGGAGGCGCCCACCGAGCCGACGGAGGAC
>WNGE01008124.1_pt1 | contig 14526 bp, 17 predicted proteins | sample 5400651 | NCBI WGS metagenome assembly WNGE01 (sample SAMN13153370, study PRJNA577476) | soil metagenome | isolation source: 60 cm soil or saprolite under grassland replicate 2 | place: USA:California | collected 2016-06-15 | reverse complement strand
GAGAACATCACGATCACAGGAGGTCAATCGGTCGGCGGCCAGGGTGGGGGTATCACGACCGGCGGCAGCGTGGCGCTGCTCGACTCGACCGTGAGCGGCAACACCGTCGGAGGTGCTGGTGAAGGCGGTGGCGTGTTCGCCGCCGACGGTGTGTCATTGACGAACTCGACGGTGAGCGGCAACACGGCCAGCACGCAGGGTGGTGGCATCTTCGCCGGCACGGTAACCGTCGTGTATTCGACGGTCGCGGGCAACAGTGCCCCGAGCGCGGCCAACATCCTCGCCACCACCGACACGCTCGTCCCGTTCGGGTCCGGGGTCGCGCTGCCGCAGGGGGGCGGCGGGAACTGCGTCGTCGACACGACGACTTCGAACGGGTTCAACTTCTCCGACGACGCGTCGTGCGAGCTCGCCGCCGCGTCTGACAAGCAGAACGCTGGCGACCCGGGCCTCGGCGCTCTGGCGAACAACGGCGGGCCGACGCAGACCCGACTGCCCCAGGCGGGCAGCCCGCTGATCGACGCGATCCCAACCGCGAGCTGTCAGGCCGACGGCGCGAGCGGCATCACCACCGACCAGCGCGGCGTTACGCGACCTCAGGGCGCGGGCTGTGACATCGGCGCCGTCGAGGTGGAGCCGGCCGTGCCTCCGTCACCGACACCGGCCGCACCGGTCACTGCCCCGGTACGCTTCACCGGCTGAGCGGTCTCAGCTGAGCCGTGGTCAGGTGCCCATTCCTAAGCAGATCGCACGCTTCAACACGAAGGTGACGAACCATGTCACGCGCCCGTTCGCCGCCCACCTCCCCGGCTTCGCGATCGTGCGCCATGCCGGTCGCCGATCGGGGCAGACCTACGAGACCCCGGTCAACATGTTCCGATCCGGCGCGGACTACGTCGTCGCTCTCACCTACGGCGCGGACAGCCAGTGGGTGAAGAACGTCATGGCAGCCGGCGGCTGTGAGGTCCGCACGCGTGGCCACACCGTTCGGCTGACCAGCCCGCATGTCTTCTCCGATCCGACCCGCCGCGCCGTGCCGGCCGCGGTTCGTCTGCCGCTGCAACTGCTCGACGTCAGCGACTTCATGTCGCTGCGTCAGACGGAGACGCCGTCGTCGCGTCACTAGGGTGGGCCGGTGACCTCCGGGCAGGACGCCGCTCATCTCCCCGTCGTCGTGGTCATGGGCGTCGAGGGGGTCGGCAAGTCCACCGTCGGGAAGAGGCTCGCCGACACGCTCGGAGTCGAGTTCGTCGACGGCGACGACGTGCACTCGCCGGAGGCGAAGGCTCAGTTGGCCGTGGGCATCCCGCTCGATGACGCTGCCCGCGCGCCATGGCTGGACCGACTCGATGCCATCCTGCGAGACCACGAATCCGTCGGTGTGGTGCTGGCGTGCTCAGCTCTCAAGCGCGCCTACCGGGAGCGGCTCAGCCGTGGCGTTCCCCACGTCGTGTTCGTCGCGTTGGTCGCACCGCGCGACGTGCTCGCGGCGCGGATCGCCTCCCGGAAGGGCCACTTCGCCGGCCTCGCCCTGCTGGACTCGCAGCTCGAGACCCTCGAGCTCGGCGACGACGTGTCCACGGTCGACGCCACGCAACCGGTCGACGACATCGTGGCCGCCGCCATGCTGGCGGTCACCTGACCGGCCGGCGCGCTACTTCGCGATGATCGCCGCCAGTCCCGCGACCATCACGACGAACCCAAGCACGAGGTAGGTGACCGTCCGCGTCAGTGGTGCCTCGGGAAGCGTGTCGCGGCTCCGTGTGGCGGCAACCTTCCCGCGCACGGGGCTGCCCGGCCGGCCCCGGGCGACCGAGCGTTGCGACGCACGGCGGCGGTCGGAGCGACGGCGGGCGAGCGCGATCAGGTTGCCGAAGAACAGCGCCGCACCGACGGCTGTGACGAGCTCGCGCAGCACGTCGTCGTAGAAGTTCACGCCGTGGATCGTAGGCGCCGACCTCGGGCGCGGCCGATCGGGGGCTAGAAGCGCGGTCCCCAGACCATGAGCATGAGAATGAGGACGAGGTCCAGCGACAGCACCGAACCCACGATCCCCGCTCGGCGGCCGCGCTCTTCGAGCTCGATGACCTGAGGCGGCGGCCCTCCGGAGGCGGCCGCGCCGGTCGGGGGTGGACCCATCGCCACCAGTTGCTCCTGGAGATTGATCATCCGCCGAGCGTTCGGGAACGCCGCTCCGTGCGCCAGCCCGATCCCCAGCACGTAGAGCACGGTCGCGGCGACGATCCACGAGTCGCTGAAGCTCCAGGCCTTGTCGCTCAGCACCACGAGCAGGATGCCGAACACGAACACGGCGTAGATGAAGAACATCCCGATCCTCGACACGAGGAAGTTGGCTTGGGAGATGGCCAGGCCTTCGGAGCCCTTGCGGCTCCGGGCCTGCTGCCCGTAGATGCCGTTGAGCAACACGGCCCCGAATCCGACGATCGCCGTCAAGATGTGCAGCACGAGGACGAGCTTGTAGATGCCGGAGTTGATGCCCACGATGCGCGTCCTCCTTCTCGACGTCAGCGGGGAGCCTAGGTCCGGGGTGCACGCGGCTGTGGTACAACGCGGCCCGTGCGGCTGGTCGTGGCGCGGTGCTCGGTCGAGTACGAGGGCCGCCTCGGCGCCAGGCTCCCGCCGGCGCAGCGCCTGATCCTGCTCAAGGCGGACGGCTCGATCGCCGTCCACGCCGACGCCAAGGCGTACAAGCCGCTGAACTGGATGAGCCCTCCGTGCACGATCCGTGAGGAACCCGGGTCGATCGTCGCCACGAACGCTGGTGGTGAGCGGCTCGTCATCGACCTGCACGAGGTGCTCCTCGACCACGACGTCACGCTGGGCGACGACCCAGGGCTGGCCAAGGACGGCGTCGAGGCCGAGTTGCAGGAGCTGATCGCGGCGCGCGTGCGAGCACTGCGGGACGACCTGCGCATCGTGCGGCGCGAGTACCCGACCGACATCGGGCCCGTCGACCTCCTCTGCCGCGACGGCGACGGTCGGGCGGTCGTGATCGAGGTGAAGCGCATCGGCGAGATCGCCGGGGTCGAGCAGCTGCTCCGGTACCAGGAACGACTCGACCGCGACACGATGCTCGCACCGACGAGCGGGCTGTTGGTGGCCACTCGCATCAAGCCCCAGGCACGGGTGTTCGCCGAGAGCCGCGGCGTCGAGTGCATCGAGATCGATCTCGAACAGCTGCGGGCCGACGCACCAGCCGACCTGAAACTGTTCTGAGGGATCGGCGCGCCGGGCCGGCTACTCGAAGCTCGGCCGGCGCTTCTCGAGGAACGCGGTGAACGCCTCCTGGGCGTCGGGCGATTGGCTGGACCGGGCCATGACATCCAGCGCGTGCTCGTAGGCGGCGCGCTGGTCGAGGCCGATCTGCTCGTAGAACGTCTGCTTCCCGAGGCCCTTCGACCATCGGCTCCCGCGCGTGGCGCGGCTCAGCAGCTCGATCGTCGCGAGGTCGAGCTCACCGGGCGGGACCACTCGGTTCACGAGCCCCCACTCGAAGGCGGTGCGGGCGTCGATGGTGCTGTCGGTCAAACCGAGCTCCAGCGCGCGCTTGCGGGACACGTTGCGGCCCACGGCCACCAGCGGTGTGTGGCAGAACCAGCCGCCCTTCCCGCCGGGCGTCGCGAACTGCGCGTCGGTGGACGCGACGGCGAGGTCGGCGGTGGCGACGAGTTGGCAGCCGGCTGCCGTGGCCAGGCCGTGCACGCGGGCGACGACCGGCTGCGGAATCGACTGCATCGTGAGCATCAGCTCCGTGCAGACATCCAGCAGCTCGCGGATGGACGCGAGATCGGCGCCCGCGAGATCGCGGAAATCGTGCCCGGACGAGAAGACGGGACCGTTCGCCGCCAGGACGACGCCCAAGGCGTCGCTGTCGCCGGCGGCGCGAAACGCCTGCGTGAGCTCGTTCAGCAGGTCGAGCGACAACGCGTTGCGGCGCTCCGGTCGGTTCATCGTGATGGTCGTGAAGGCGTCTTCGGTCTTCACGAGCACGTGGTCGGAGCCCATAGCGCCTCCTCGTTCCCGCGCGGCGAGGGTACCGCCTTCACGCGTGATCGGCGCGAGCTAGTCGCGGGCCATGTTGTCGAACTTGGTGAAGCGCTCGTTGAACGCGAGCCGCGCCAGTCCCGTCGGCCCGTTGCGGTGCTTCGACACGATGATCTCGGCCTGCCCGCGCTGATCCGACTCGGGGTTGTACACCTCGTCGCGGTAGATAAATGCGACGACGTCGGCGTCCTGCTCGAGGCCACCGGATTCCCGCAGGTCGGCGAGCATGGGTCGCTTGTCCTGGCGGTACTCGACCTGCCGGTTCAGCTGCGACAGCGCCATCACCGGGCAGTCGAGCTCACGGGCCAGGATCTTGAGGCCACGCGACATCTCGGCCACCTCGATCTGGCGGCTCTCGGCCGGCCGGGGAGAGCTCGTGCTCATCAGCTGGATGTAGTCGACGACGATGAGGCCCAGGTCGCCGTGGCGGGCCCGCACCCGCCGGGCTTTGGCCCGCATCTCCATCACGGTGCAGTGCGGGTTGTCGTCGATGAACAACGGCGCCTCGGCCAGACGCCCGACCGCGTGGCTCAGACGCGTCCAGTCCGACTCGGGGATGTTGCCGGTCCACAGCCGCTTCGCCTCGACGCGCGCTTCGGCGGCGAGCAGGCGCTTGGTGAGCTCGAGGTTCCCCATCTCCATCGAGAAGAACATGACCGGCCGCTGCACCGCGACGGCGACGTTGGCGGCGGCGCCCAGCGCGAACGATGTGTTGTGCACGAACACGTCGCCCGCGACGAAGTTGTGCACGCTCGGCACCGTGAGGTCGTAGACGTGGTCCTCGCCGTCGTAGGTGATCGAGGTCACCTCGTCCCACCAGATGTCGGAGTTGCGGCGGGCCGCGAGCTGCCGGACGTCGACCACGTCGGCGAGCAGCGCCTTCGTCTCCCGCTCGGGCGAGCGCGTGCCGACCATCGACGGGTGGCGCGACGGGTGCCCGGCCTCCTCCGACACCGAGCCCCACGTGCGGTCGCCCGTGGTCTTGAGCGCCGCGGACCACGTGGTGGCCGCGACCGTGTCGAGCGCGGCGCCGTGACGGCGGCTGCAGCCCGCGGCGGCCACGACGCGGTCGACGGCGTCCTCCTTGCCGAGGATGCCGATCTCGGTCGCGAAGCGGTTGATGGAATCGGCGTGGAACACCTCGATCTCCCACGCGGTGAAGCGACAGCCGTTGTGCGTCGCGGTCCGACGGTGGAGCTGCGCCACGACACCGAAGCGCAGCAGCAGGTGCTGGATCCCGCGGGCGAGCCGCTCCGACCGCGCGCCGAAGCCGATCGTCGGCCGTCCCGACCGGTAGACCGACGCCCATCCGTCGGCGGCGAAGAGGCGGTTGAGGAAGAGCGCCACCTGCGGGCGCGGCGCGCGGAACACGGCTTCGGGAACGTGCTTTGCTACCGACTCCGTTCTCCAAAGGTGGTGTCGACGGAGGAGGTCGGCGACGCGGCTGGGCCGCGGCCGGCGCCACCGTGTGTACAAGCGGTGGTCGTGCGGAGAGCTGGACTTCACGGTGACGCCGAGCTCCTCGGCGCAACGCTGCAGCTCCTCGAGCACGGCGGGCGAGTCGGTGCTGACGAACGGTGCCGCATCCGTGAGGCACCCGCCGCCAAGGAGGAAGGCGAGCATCACCAACTCGGCCTCGGGGAGCTCGTCGTTCCCGAAGGCGTCGATCTCCAGGGGAACGGCGACCCGCATGCCAGTTCGCACCTCCATCAGCGGCCGCCACCCCGTCGGCGTGAGGAAGGGGTGGGTGAGGGTGGTCCGGACCACGCGCCCGGTGCGCATCGTCACGCGGTATACGGGCTTGAGGCCGTCATCGACGAAGGCCGACGGCTGAACGCTTCCGACCCGGTGGTCGTCGTCGAGCGCGAGCACCCGCACCGCCTCGCCCTCGGAGCCGCGTCGGTAGACCTCCTGCGCAGTCCGGACGGCGCCCGTGTCGGGATCGACGATCGGGGTGTCCCAGGCGACACACTTCCCCATTGCGGGCCGCGCGGCCACGATCACGAGGTTCGAGCGCTGCAGCCCGAGCAGCAGCGAGTCGAGCTCGTGGTAGCCGCTCGGCACGCCGACGACCTCGTTGTCGGTCCCGTACATCGACTCGAGCTGGTCGAGGGTCGTCTGGAGCGAGTCGGAGATGACCGCCAGCGACTCGCTGACGCGGCGCTCCGCGACCTCGAACACCATCGACTCGGCCCGGTCGAGCGTCTGGGTGACGTCGTCGGGCATGTCGTACCCCATCTCGGCGATGTCGCCGGCGACGCCGATGAGGCGCCGCAGCAACGCGAGCTCGTTGACGATGCGCGCGTAGTGGCCGGCGTTCGCCGATGCCGGCGTGCCGGCCTGGATGTTCAGGAGCGCGGCCCGCCCTCCGACCGCGTCGAGCAGCTCGGCGCGACGCAGCTCCTCGGCCACCGTGACGGGATCGACCGGTTCGCCCTGCCCGTAGAGCGCCATCACCGCTTCGTGAACGTGGACGTGCGCAGGCTTGTAGTAGTCGCTGGCCTCGACGTGGCCCTCGACGGCGGCGGTGATCGCGTCGCGCGACAGCAGCATCGCTCCCAGGAGCGACTCCTCGGCTTCGAGGTTGTGGGGCGGCACACGCCCGGTCACCCGTCGCCGCGCGTCATCGATCGCTTGAACCATGCTGCTCCTTACCCCCTGCCGCCTCGACCGCCCGTTGCTCTCTGCCGCGGCCCGGCTTCCGCCGCTACCCCCTGGGCCACCGATCCCTCTGGCGATCCCCGGACTTGCATCGTCGTCCGTCGGGCCTGTGGATCGATAGAGCGATTTCCTTGTGGATACAGGGCTCCGGCCTCCACAACCCCTGGGGATGAATCGCTCCGATTCTCCGTGCGGGGTATGACAGCTACGCCCGCCGCGATCTCAGGGCGCGACGAACCCGCAGGTCGAACCGCATGTGTCGCTCTCTCAGGGAGTGGAGGTGCGCGCCGGTCGCGCTATTCGGCGACGACGTCGACGGTGAGCGTGACCTCGACCTCGGGGTGCAGCTTCACCGGCACGTCGACCGCGCCGAGCTCCTTGAGCGGCTCGGCGAGCTGCGTCTTGCGCCGGTCGAGCTCGACGCCGGTCTGCTCGCGAACGGCGTCGACGACATCGGCGGACGTGATCGATCCGAACAGGCGGCCGCCCTCGCCTGCGCGTGCGCGCAGCGCGATCCGGCGTCCCGTGAGCTGGTCGGCAAGCGCTTGCGCGGACTCGAGGTCGCGCGCCTCGCGCGCCTCGCGGCTCCTGCGCATCGCGTCCGCCTGGCGCACGACGCCCTTGGTGGCCTTCATCGCCAAGCCGCGCGGTACGAGGTAGTTGCGCGCGAAGCCGTCGGTGACCTCGATGAGATCACCCTTGCGACCGACGTTCTCGACGTCGTCGCGCAGGACGATCTTCACGACTGTCCCTCTCCCGCCTCGGCGCTCGTAGCGGCGGTGGCACCGGCGTCGACCTCGGGCGCCGGCTCGGACGCGGCAGCCTCGACGGGCTCTGACGGCGGGGGCACGGCTGGAGCACCCGCGCCCTCGCCCGCGAGTGAGGGGGCTTCCGCCTCGGGCATGCGGTCGCGGTCGCGGTCGCGATCACGATCGCCGCGCCGCCCGCCCCGGCTCCGCTGCGTGACCTGCCGGACCGCGTAGGGAAGGAGCGCCATCTCGCGGGCAATCCGGATTGCACGCGCGACGGCGCGCTGCTGCTGCGCGCTGTTCCCCGTGACGCGACGGGCCCGGATCTTGGCCCGTTCCGACATGAAGCGCCGGAGCAGGTTGACGTCCTTGTAGTCGATCCAGTCGATGTTCTCCGAGGAGAGGATCGACACCTTCTTCTTGATCGGGCGGCGCCGGTCGGCCGCCTGGGACTTCTTCTTCTTCTTGTCTCTCGCCATCGTCGGTCAGCTCGTCTCGTCGGTGATCAACATGCAGAGATTCGGGTTCAGGAACTCAGAACGGCTCTTCGCCGAGGTCGTCACCTCCGCCCGAGCCGCCGGTGGTGGCGGGCTGGGGGCTCTCGCCCCCACGCCCCCCGCCGCGTCCGCCGCCTCCGCCGGAGTCGCCACCGCCCCCGAAGTCGCCGCCGCCACGACGGTCGTTCTTCGTGACCTGGGCGGTCGCGAACCGGAGGCTCGGCCCGACCTCGTCGGCGATGATCTCGACGACGTTGCGCCGGTTGCCGTCGCGGTCCTCGTAGCTGCGCTGCTCGAGGCGGCCGGTGACGACGACGCGCGAGCCCTTCGCGAGCGACTCGCTCACGTTCTCGGCCATCTCGCGCCAGCACACGACGTCGAAGAAGCTCGTCGCCTCCTGCCACTCGTTGGTGTTGCGGTCCATCCAGCGTCGGTTCACCGCCACGCCGAAGCGCGTGTTCGACGCGCCGCTCGGCGTGTAGCGGAGCTCGGGATCGCGGGTCAGGTTGCCCACGACCGTGACCGTGTTGCCGTTCGCCATGGTGTTTCCTCCCTATGCGTCCGCCGCGCCGGCGCTCGCCGTCTTCGGGGGTCCGTAGACCCGCTCAGGAATGTGGATCACCTTGTGACGGAGTACCTCGTCAGCCAGGGAGAGCACCCGGTGCAACTCCTGCATCGCCTGCGGCTCGGCCCTCGCCTGAAGGACCACGTAGTAGCCCTCCGTGCGGTGGTTGATCTCGTAGGCGAAGCGCCGCTTCCCCCAGTAGTCGACGGACCCGGGCTCGGCGCCCTTCGACTGGATGAGCTGGAGGAACCGGTCGACCGCGGCCCGGATCGTCTCCTCTTCCAGGTCCGCGTCGAAGATGATCATGACCTCGTACGGCCGCAACGGCTCGTACCTCCTGTGGACCGTGACCCGCGCCCCGGGTCGGACGGGCTCCCGGCTGCGCCCGGCGAGCCGGACGGTAAGGAGCAGGCTGAGTTGGAACAGCTCAGGCTAGCAACCTCCGACGTGGCCTATCGACGTAGACCTTAGCGACGGGGTACGACGGCCACGAGGAGCGCTCGCGCGCGCCGACCCTACGATCGGGCGGATGCCCACGAGTCGGGTCGAGGCCTTCAGCGACGGCGTGTTCGCCATCGCCATCACGCTGCTCATCCTCGAGGTGCGGCCCCCGCACTCGGCGCCGGGCGACCTCGCCGGCGACCTGGTCAGCCTCTGGCCTTCGTACGCCGCGTACACAGTCAGCTTCGCCATCATCGGCATCATCTGGGTCAATCACCACGACATCTTCCGGCAGATCGTCGCCGTGGACCGGCCGCTGCTGTTCCTGAACCTGCTCCTCCTACTCACGGTGGCGTTCCTCCCCTTCCCCACCGTGCTGCTCGCCGACTACCTCCGATCCGGAACGAACTCGCACATCGCGGCCGCCGTCTACAGCGTGAACATGACGGTGATCGGCCTGTCGTTCATCGCGGTGTGGACGTACCTCGCCCGCGCCCCGGTGCTCCTCGATCCGGCTGTCGGCACCGCGGGCGCTCTGCGCGCCCGCCGGGCGGCCTTCGTCGGACCGGCCCTGTACGGGCTCTCGATTCCCCTGGCGTTCGTCAGCGCGGTGGCGTGCCTGATCGTCTACGCCGCGCTCGCGCTCTACTTCGCAATCGTCTTCACCGTCGTCGGGCGACGCGAAGGCGGCGAGATCACGGACACGCGCTGAGCGCACCCGAGGAGAGCCCGCCGCCTAGCGTCTCGAGCGCGTAGCGGTACGGGCCCTTCGCCAGGTACACGGGGCACTGGGCCGGTGTCTTGTCCGGGCACGGCTGCATCTCGAGCCGGTCGATCGGACGGCCGGCGGCGTCGTAGAAGCCGATGTCGAGCGGGACGGGCACGTCCGACATCGTGAACGCGGACGTGGACGGCTGGTCGAAGACGAACAGCATCCCGTAGTAGGGACCGAGATCGCGGCGACGCATGAGCCCGGTGGCGCGCTCGCCGACGTCGTCGGCGACCACAATGCGGCGACAGTCGCCGCCCACGCCGAGCTGCAGCTCCGTCAGCCCGGAGAACGGCGCCGACGCGGGGCGTGCGTCGGCAAGCGCCGAAGCGAACGCCCCACTGCGCGCGGCAGTGCCGTCGTCGCCGCCGCGCAGCAGGAGCACGAGCCCGCCGCCGATCAGCGCGGCAGCTACGGCCATCACCACGGCCGCCACCGCTGCCCGACGGCCGGACGTCACGCGGGAGCGGTGCCGTACAGGCCGATGGCCTCGGCGACGTCGTCGGCCACGTGGTACGTCTCGTCGCTCGCAGGGAACCGCCCCGCTCGAACGTCGTCCGCGTACCGGGCGACGGCCGCGGTGGCGTCGGCCTTGAGCGACGCGTACCGGCGGACGAACTTCGGCTTCATGCGGTCCTCGAGCCCGAGCAGGTCGTGGTACACGAGCACCTGCCCGTCGCAGTGGCGCCCGGCGCCGATGCCGATCGTCGGGACGGGAACCGATTCGGTGATCATCCGCGCGACCGCGTCGGGCACGCACTCGAGCACGATCGCGAAGCACCCCGCCTCGGCGAGCGCGACGGCGTCGTCGACGATCAGCCGCGCGGCGTCGAGGCGCTTGCCCTGTACCTTGAAGCCGCCGACGGCGTGGATGGACTGCGGCGTGAGACCGACGTGGCCCATGACCGGGATCTCGGCGTCGAGGATGGCCTCGATCGAGGCGAGCCGCTTGCGCCCGCCTTCGAGCTTCACCGCCGCCGCGCCTGCTCGGATGAGCTGTGCGGCGTTGCGGACGGTCTCCTCGTGGGACACGTGGTAGCTCAGCCACGGCAGGTCCCCGATGAGCAGAGCCTGGGGGTTCGCGCGGGCGGCGGCGGCCACGTGGTAGGCCATGTCGTCGGTGGTCACCTGGAGCGTGTCCTCGTACCCGAGGACGACCATGGCCAGCGTGTCGCCGACGAGGATCATGTCGACGCCGGCGGCATCGGCGACCCGCGCCGACGGGTAGTCGTACGCGGTCACCATCACCAGCGGCGACCCGTCGCCCTTGCGGGCCTGGATGTCGGGCGCGCTGAGCGGCGCGCGTGAGTCGGGGGGCGACGACGCGGTCGTCATCTCCGTACCTCCACCGTCCGGGGCACCCACGGCTCCCGGCGGCACGTCGAGCGTAGCCTCACAGCGTGACCCAGCGCGTCTGCGAGAACTGCGCCTTCCCGGACGAGGAGCTCGCCCTCGTCCGGCGTATCTACGTCACGCCCGAGTCCTGGGACCGGCCCAGGTCGCACCAGGTCGTCGAGGAGGCCGAGCTCTGGTGTGTGTCGTGCCGCTCGCAATACCCGCATGAGCTCGTCGAGGACGACGAGGAGAGCGGCGAAGGCTGAAGTTCCCGGGAGCGGCCGCGCTCAGCCGGCGTGGCGACGGCCGAGCAGATAGCGACGGTCGAGGTGGTTCCAGCGGCAGTCGAGGCAGACCTCGACCACGTAGCACGCGAACTCGTCGAACGACGCGTCGAGCTTGTCGAGCTCGCCCTCGTAGGTGATGCAGCGGCCGTTGGCCTGCTTGAGCGTGTCGCCGTACACGTACGAGACGAACCGCACGCGCTCCGACCCGCAGATCGGGCAGTCGTGCGGCGCGGGCTCGCCGACGTTGCGCCCGGCTCGGATGAGCTCGGGATGCGCGTCACACACGTCGAGCCGCGTCAACGTGCCGCGGCGGAGGTCACGCAGGACCGCCCGGCGGGCGAGTGCGTAGTCGACGTGCCTCGGCATCACCTCTCCTTGGCCGGCTTCATGAGCCCTCGCCGCGCGCGCCGAAGCACGAATCGAGTGGCACCACGGCGACCTCGCCGATCTCGCGTTCTTGCGGGCCGAGTCGATCGACCTCGCGTTCAGTGCGTACGCGCTGGGTGAGGTCGACGACCTGAGTCGGGCGCTGCGCCAGGTGCACCGCGTGCTCAAGAACCGGGCCATGTTCGTGTTCTCGTTCGACCACCCCCTCGCGCTGTGCGTCGGTCGGGCACCGCCGGACAGCCCGTCGACGCCGATCGACGCCATCGTCCGCAAGTCGTACTTCACGGACGAGCCGATCACTGTCGAACGCGACGGCGAGCCGATCAAACTGCACGTCCGGACCGTGAGCGATGTGTTCCACGCGCTGACCCGCAGCGGCTTTCGGGTCGACATCGTGAGCGAGCCGCGCCCGGCGCTCGATGCGCTGGTCCCGCGCACGATCGTGTGGCGGGCGCGCAAGGAGGGGATCTGACGGTCAGTGCGCGGGCTGGATGCCGTGCTCGCGCGCCCACGCCGCGAGCCGCTCGTACGCGTTGGCTTCGTCGATCGGACCCTCGTCGAGGCGGATCTCGAGCAGGAAGTCGAGCGCGTCGCCGACCAGCGGGCCCGGCTCGACGCCGAGGAACGTCATCACCTGGCGACCGTCGAGCGGGGGGCGGATCCGGTCGAGCTCCTCCTGTTCCTGCAGTCGCTCGATGCGCGCTTCGAGCTCGTCGATGCGCCGCTGTAGCGTGCGCGCCTTCGCCTTGTTGCGGGTCGTGCAGTCCTGGCGCACAAGATGGTTGAGCGGCACGAGCAACGGGCCGGCGTCGCGCGCGTAGCGGCGCACCGCACGGTCGGTCCAACCCATCGCGTACGTGTGGATGCGCAGGTGGAGATAGACGAGCCGAGCGACGTCGTCGACGACGTCGTTCGGGAAGCGCAGCGCGCGCAACCGCTCCTCCGCCATGCGAGCCCCGACAACCTCGTGGTGGTGAAAGCTGACGCCGCCGGGGCCGACGGAGCGCGTCTTGGGCTTGCCGATGTCGTGGAGCAACGCGGCGAGACGCACCTTCAGGTCCGGGTCGGTCTTGGTCACGACCGCGATGGTGTGCGCGAGCACGTCCTTGTGCTGGTGGATCGGGTCCTGCTCGAGCTGGAGCGCGTTGAGCTCGGGCAGGAACTCGTCGGCCAGGCCGGTGCGGCACAGGAACCACAGGCCCGTCGACGGGTCGCGCACCGTCAGCAGCCTCGCGAGCTCGTCGCGGATGCGCTCGGCGCTCACGATCTCCAGCCGGTTGTGCAGGTCCTCGACCGCGGCGACGAGCTCGGGGTCGGGCTGCATGTCGAACGCGGCGATGAAGCGCGCCGCCCGCAGCATGCGCAGCGGATCGTCGACGAACGACACCTCCGGCGCGAGCGGTGTGCGCAGGCGACGGGCCGCGAGGTCCGCCGCACCGTCGAACGGGTCGACCAGCTCGGGCTCGGGGAGACGCAGCGCCATCGCGTTGATCGTGAAGTCGCGCCGCGACAGGTCGGTCTCGATGTCGTCGGCGAAGACGACCTCGGGCTTGCGGCTCTCGGGCCGGTAGACGTCCGCCCGGAACGTCGTGACCTCGAAAGTGACGCCGGCCTTCTTGCAACCGATCGTCCCGAAGCGCTGGCCTTGGAGCCACACGCTGTCGGCCCAGTCGCGCACGAGGAGCTCGACCTCGTCGGGCCGGGCGTCGGTTGCCAGGTCCACGTCGAACTCCTTCTCGCCCGGTGACACATCGAGGAGGGCGTCGCGGACGCTGCCGCCGACGAGGTAGCACTGGCGTCCGGCCGCGACGAGCCGCCCCGCCAGCTGCTGCGCCGGGGAGTCCGCGTCGAGGAGCGGCCGCAAGCGCGGCGGGATCGGGGTCACAGACTCATTCTCGCGACCATCCACCACTTCGTGGGACGGGTTCTCTACGTTGAGAAGCATGAGGGGCTGCGGGCGGCCTGGCTGCAACGAACCGGCAGCGGCAGCGATCGGATTCGACGTTGCGCGGCGAGCCGTCTGGCTGCACCCGCTCGACGAGCCCGAGGCAACCGGGCGCCTCTGCCTCCATCACGCCGACGCCACCCGCCCTCCGCGAGGGTGGCGGCTGTTCGACTACCGCCGGCCCGAGTCCATGGTCGACGAGCTGGTCCCCGCGAGGGCACGGAGCGAGGTCGACGACCTGCTCGACGCCCGCACGCCGCTCCTCGAGCGGGCGTTCCGCGGGGCCCGCGCCAGCTGACCCTGGTCCTGCAACCCGGCTAGCGCGTTCGCGCTGCGTCCCACGAGGGTTCGCTGCGGTACCGTCGCGGCAGGAAGGCAGGAGCCGCGGCCATGGACGTGAACTCTCCTGAGACCTGGCGCTGGATCTGGCTGGTGGCCGTGGTCGTGTTCGCCCTCGCCGAGGTGTTCACGCCCGTCCTCTTCTTCATGGGATCGTTCGCCATCGGCGCCGCCGCCGCGGGGGTGGCCGCATTCGTGGGCGGCGGAGCCGTCATCCAGTGGGCGCTGTTCGTCGGGGTAACCGCCGTCAGCCTCGCCTCGCTCGTTCCGCTGGGACGCCGGCTCGAAGGGCGGGACGAAGTGCACCCCGTCGGCGCGAACCGGTGGGAAGGGCGCACTGCCACCGTCGTCACCGAGATCCCGGCCGGCAAGCACGAGACCGGCATGGTGCGGCTCGACCGCGAGACCTGGCGCGCCGAGAGCACCAACGGCATGGGAGTCGCTGCCGGCGCCACCGTGCTCGTCACGCACGTGACCGGCACGCGA
>WNGE01009689.1_pt1 | contig 14529 bp, 16 predicted proteins | sample 5400651 | NCBI WGS metagenome assembly WNGE01 (sample SAMN13153370, study PRJNA577476) | soil metagenome | isolation source: 60 cm soil or saprolite under grassland replicate 2 | place: USA:California | collected 2016-06-15 | reverse complement strand
CGTCTCCGCCGCCCGAGGCTCCCGCCTGGTGGGCGCCGAGTCGTTCCTCGCCGGCGTGATGACAGTCGGTCTGGTCATCGCCTTCCCCTTGGTTGCATTGGGTAGGGCGCCGGCCGGTCTCGAGGCGTCGTCGTTCGGGTGGCTCGCGCTCAGCGGCATCGGCAACGTTGCCGGCCTGCTCTTCGACTACGCCGCACTTCGAGTCGGGAGGCTCGGGCTGGTGGCGCCGATCCTTGCCACCGAGGGAGCGATCGCCGCGCTGATCTCGGTGGCCGCCGGGGAACGGCTCGCTCCGGGCGCGGCCGCGACGCTCGTTCTGATCGCCGCAGGGGTCGTGCTCGCGACCCGGACTGGCTCGCGCGACGGCGACGCCTCGGATCAGAGCCGCCGCGCGGTTCTGCTTGCGCTCGCCGCCGCTTGCAGCTTCGGTGCGAGTCTCTATGCGACCGGTCGCGTGAGCGCGCAGCTTCCCCTGGCCTGGGCGCTGTTGCCGGCTCGGCTCGTCGGCGTCGCCGCGGTCGCGCTCCCACTCGCGTTCACCGGCCGACTGCGGCTAACCCGACGGGCCGCGCCGTGGGTGGTGCTCGCCGGCGCGTGCGAGGTCGGAGGGTTTGCCGCCTTCGCGGTCGGCGCCCGTCACGGTATCGCGATCAGCGCTGTCCTCTCGTCGCAATTCGCCACCCTCGCCGCGCTCGCCGGAATCGTCCTCTTCCGCGAGCGGCTCGCACGGATCCAGTTCGCCGGTGTGGCGGCCGTCGCCTGCGGCGTCGCGATCCTCAGCAGCCTCCAGAGTTGAGGCCGGTCGTAACGCGGCGCTCCTTCGCGGCACTGCGATGCGATGGACACGTTCGATCGCCTGCTCTGGCTCTTTCCCGCAGCGTTCGTCGCGCACGTCGCGGAAGAGGCTCCCGGCTTCACAAACTGGGCGCTGCGAAACGCGCGCGAGGATTACACCCAGCGCGACTTCGTACGCAACAACCTGGCTGGGCTTCTGCTCACGCTGGTCGGCAGCTACGCCCTGACCCGCCGCAGGTGGATGAGCGCCGTCTACGCCGGCGTCCTCACCCAGCAGGCGGTCGGCAACGCTGCCTTCCACACCGCGACACGCGCACCCGGCGTCGCGACCTCGGTCGGCCTCGTGCTGCCGTTGTGGGCACTGATTACCCGTGCGGGTCTTCGCGAAGGGCTGGGTCACGCGCCGCGGCGTGTCGATGTCGCTCATCGCTGGGGGCGCGATCCACGGTCTCGCCGTGCGGCGCCAAGTCTATGGTCGTTAATGCGACGTCAACCACAAGCGCCCGACGGGAGAGGCTCTGTTGCTGCGCTCGCGGAGGCGCGTGTGGAGCCTTTGAGCCGCACCTCGCTTCCTGAGCGTAGGTCGATGACGACGACCGCATCGGCTGTTCAAGTCACTCCCTCGGAGCCGCGCTGGCCGTCCGTGCTCGCGGTTCTCGCCGCGATCGGTCTGTATCTCTCGGCCCCGGAGGCGATGTTGCCGGCTGCGGGTGCAGCCACGGTGCTGAAGATCGCCGTGCCCGCGGCGGAGCTTGCGTTACTCATCCCTCTCGTCGTTACGGCGCCGCACCGACATGCGGCGGAATCGCGTGCGCGGCGGCGAGTCGCGATCTGCTTGACCGCGATTCTCTCGACGGCGAACATGCTCGCTCTCGGTTTCCTGGTCCACCACCTCGTCCAGGGCAATATCGGCGGCGGTCAGCTCCTCCGCGCGGCCGGAGAGGTCTGGGGTACGAACGTGATCGCGTTCGCGCTCTGGTATTGGGAGCTGGACGCGGGCGGCCCGCCCGGCCGCCTTGCCGATTCTGGGGCGCCGCGCGATTTCGCATTCCCCCAGATGACGGCTTCCCGGCTTGCGAGGCCGGGATGGCAGCCTCGCTTCGTCGACTATCTCTACCTCTCGTTCACGAATGCATCCGCGTTCAGCGCGGCTGACACGCTTCCACTCACCGCGAAGGCGAAGCTGCTCATGCTGCTGCAGTCGTCGATCTCGATCGTGACCTTGATCCTCGTGGCCGCGCGCGCGGTGAACATGCTCGGCTGACGCGGGCGTAACACCGGCGCCGCTGATGCGTCTAGGGAGAACGATGAGAAGGCGATTGCTCGTCATTGCTTTCGTTCTGGCCGCGAGCGTGGCCACCGCGGCCTTCGCTGCTGCCCCGACCGGGACGATCCGGCTGCACGCTCGGCCGGGCTCGACGGTCACGGGCTCCGCGACCGTGGGTGCGAGCACAAGAGGCACGTTGGTGCTGCTCGACCTTCATGGCCTCGTACCGGCTAGCGGTGTGCGCGCGCTCCTGCACGCGGGAACCTGCGCGCACTTTGGTGCCAGCTTCGCCGCGATCGTGACCGCGACGGCAAACGCGAAGGGAGCCCTCCGCATCCGCGGACACGTTCTCTTCCATGGGCTACCCGTGGACTACAGCACGATTGCCGACGGGGGGCACGTCATCACGGTCGTGAGTGGGTCGCGCGTGGTCGCCTGCGGCGTGATCCCGGGAATGGGCTGATGACCAATGATGCGTGAACCGGCGGCGCTGCTGCTTACCGCGTTCCTCGTCGCGTTCGTCCTGACCCGCGCCTACACGCGCGTCGCACGCGCGCGCGGCTGGGGCTCGGGGAGCGTCGGCGGTGTCCATCTGCATCACATCGTGGTCGGGATCGTGCTCGTTCTTGTCAGTGGACTGATCGAGTTCGCCTCGCGGCCCGGTGGACTCGGACGTGACGCGCTCGCGGTGAGCTTCGGCGTCGGCGGAGCGTTCGTGCTCGACGAGTTCGCGCTCTCGCTCTACTTGCGAGACGTCTACTGGAGTGAGGAGGGACACGGCTCGATCGACGCCTCGTTGATGGGGGTTCTGCTCGCCGGGCTCCTGCTCGTCGGCCTTTCGCCGTTTGGCGTCCACGACGGAGGCCGCGTGCCCCGACTCGCTGCGTTTGCACTGGTGGCGGCGAACATCGCGCTAGCGCTTGTCACGTTCTCGAAGGGCAAGCTCACGCTTGGGCTGTTGGCGGTGTTCGTTCCCGGCGCCGGCGTGATCGGAGCGGCGCGGCTCGGCAAGCCGCGCTCGCTGTGGGGGCGTCGCTTCTACGACGACGCGAAGCGAGCGCGTGCAGAGCGCCGGTTCGACTGTCCCGATTCCTGGCTGCATCGGCTGCACGAGCGTTTCGACGCCTTCGTCGGCGGTGCGCCGACCCCGCAGATGATGGTGATCCAATGGAGGGAGATGAGATGACCGTTGACGAGTTCGACGTGGTCGTGATCGGAGCCGGACCGGCGGGCGAGGTCTGTTCCGGCCGGCTCGGGGAAGCGGGCCTGAGGGTCGCGGTCGTCGAGGGTCACCTCGTCGGCGGCGAGTGCTCCTTCTACGGGTGCATGCCGTCGAAGGCGTTGCTCCGGCCGGCCGAGGCCTTGGCAGAGGCGCAACGGATTCCCGGTGCGCGCGAGGCGGTCACCGGCCGTCTTGACGTCGAGGCGGTGCTGAGCCGTCGCGATGAGGTGATTCATGACCTCGACGACTCCACTCAGCTTCCATGGCTTGAACAGCGCGGCGTCACCGTTCTCCGCGGCCACGCACGGCTCGCGGGTGAGCGTCGCGTACAGCTGAACGGCAGCGTGATCAGCGCGCGCCGGGCCGTCGTGCTCGCGACCGGCAGCGAGCCGTCGCTGCCTCCGATCCCAGGGCTCGTGGACGCGGACGCCTGGACGAACCGGATGGCGACGACGTCGAAGGTCGTGCCCGAACGGCTGATTGTCCTCGGCGGCGGAGTGGTCGGCGTCGAGCTCGGACAGGCCTGGTCAACGCTCGGGGCGCAGGTGACGATCGTCGAGGCGTTTCCACGCTTGCTCGGACGTGAGGAGGAGTTCGCCGCGGATCTCATTCATGAAGCGCTCGTCGAGCGCGGGATCGCGGTCCGGCTCGGGTTGCCGGCCGTCCAGATCACCCGCAACGGCCAGGGGGTTTCCGTCCGGCTCGATGGCGGCGAGGAACTCGAGGCGGACGAGCTGCTGGTCGCTGTCGGACGCCGTCCGGCCACGCGTGACCTCGGCCTGGAGAGCGTCGGGCTCGAGCCGGGACGGTACGTCGAGGTGGACGAGACGCTGCGGGTCGCGGGCCACGACTGGCTTTTCGCGATCGGCGACACGAACGGGCGCGCGCTGCTCACGCACATGGGGAAATACCAGGGCCGCATCGCCGCGGACGTGATTCTCGGCCGTGAAGCGAAGATCGACCCACGTGCCGACGGCCCGCTCGCGCCCAGGGTTGTGTTCACCGAGCCGCAGGTCGCGGCGGTCGGTCACACGCTTGCCTCCGCGCTCGAAGCAGGGATCGACGCTCGCGCAGTCGACGTCGAGACCTCCGGGAACGCCGGCGGCAGCTTCTACGGCCGCGGCGCCGCGGGTATCTCGCGGTTCGTCCGCGGCGCCGCGGGTATCTCGCGGTTCGTCGTCGACGAGCAGCGGCACATCCTCGCCGGCGCCACCTTCACCGGCCCCGACGTGTCCGAGTTCGTCCACGCGGCAACGATCGCGATCGTCGCCGAGGTGCCGCTCGAGAAGCTGTGGCATGCGACGCCGTCGTTCCCGACGCGCAGTGAGGTCTGGCTCAAACTACTCGAGGCGTATGGACTCTAGGGCCCTCGCCGCGCTCCGTCTCACGGCGGGAGCGATTCTCGTCGCCTTCGGCGCTGCGAAGTTCGGAAACCACAATGCGGAGGCCGCGTCTTTCGATAGCTACGGGCTCCCCGATCCGAACCTGTTCGTGTACGCGATCGGTGCCCTTGAACTCGGGCTCGGCCTGTTGCTCCTGCTCGGCCTGAGGACGCGACTCGCAGCGATCGTGCTCGCCGGAAACATGATCGGCGCGATCGCGACCGCCGGCCGTCTCGAAGGCGGCTTCGTCAACCTCGGCCTCGCACCGATGCTGCTGCTCGTATTTCTTGTGCTCATCGCGAGAGGTGCGGGCCGCTGGTCGCTCGATACACGCGTCCGCGGTTAGCGCCCGAGCAGCCGGCGGGCGCGCAGCATCTCCGCGACCGACCACGCCTGGAACGGACAGCCGGTCGCGGCATGCGGCGCTTCTCCGTCGGCGGTCTCGGAGACGGAGCCGAGTTCCCACTCGCTCAGGTGCGCCTCGAGGCCGTCGAGCAAACCGTCGGTGTCCGTGTCGGTCTTCAGCGCCGCTTCGACGTAAGGGCCGATCAACCAGGGCCAGACGGTCCCCTGGTGGTAGGCGCTGTCGCGAGCGCCGGGATCGCCGCGGTGGCGCCCGAGATACGCGGGGTCGGCCGGATCGAGGCTGCGCAGACCGAGCGAGGTCAGAAGCGAAGCGCACGACTTGACGACCGAGCGCTCGGAGAGTGGGGCAAAGGGCAGCGAGACGGCGAGAAGCTGGTTGGGACGCAGGCTATGGTCGCCGACGAGGTCGTCGCAGCGGTCATCGCGCAGGAACGTGCGGCTGAAGGAGTCACGCGCGCGGCGCTCATGCCTGCGCACCTCGGAGTTGTCGAATCCGAGCTGTTCGAGCGGCCGGCCGACGGTGGCGTGCCCGTTGATCCAGAGCGCGTTGATCTCGACCGCCTTGCCGGCGCGCCGCGTGACCGGGCTTGCGTAAGCAGCCCATCGGAGGGGTCGACCCCGACTCCGTATCTCGTCCCGCGAACGTGCGCGTCGACGACGTCTACCAGCCGAGCGGCGAGCCCGGCCGCGAGGTCGAGATCGCCTGTGCGCTCAACGTGCCGACCGACGGCGTGGAGGAACCAAAGCGTGCCGTCTGCGGGCGGCTTCCTCGGCCTCGACAACCTCGGCCCGTTCGACCGCTCCGCGCTACCGGTCAGCGGTCGGCTGGAGCAGTCCGACGGGACGGCGTGGATGGCGATGTACTGCCAGAACCTGTTGGAGCTCGCGCTCCGGCTCGCCGAGCACGACCAGACCTACGAGGACATGGCGACGAAGTTCTTCGAGCATTTCGCGCTGATCGCATCCGCGCTCAACGACAAGGGGCTCTGGAACGACGAGGACGGCTTCTACTACGACGTGCTCCACCTCGGCGACGGGGCGGTCGTGCCATTGAAGGCGCGCTCGATCGTCGGGCTGCTGCCGCTCGCCGCCGTCACCACGCTCGGGCCCGCGACGATGGCGCGCCTCCCGGACTTCATGGCGCGTGTCGAATGGTTCACGGCGAACCGGCGGGAGGGCAAGGAGGTCGTGCAGCACATGGAGTCGGCCGAGCACGCCGGCTGGCGGATGCTCTCGATCGTCGACGAGGCGCGCCTGCGGCGGATCCTCGCCGCCATGCTCGACCCCTCGAGTTCCTCTCCGACCACGGGCTCCGCGCGCTGTCGAAGTTCCACCAGGAGCACCCGCTGCAGGTCTCGGTCGACGGCGTGTCGGCCACGCTCGACTACGAGCCGGGCGAGTCGACGAGCGGCCTCTTCGGCGGCAACGCGCGCCAATCTGGATGCCGATCAACTACCTGCTCGTCGAGACGCTCCGGGTCTACCACCGCTACCTCGGGGACGCGTTCGCGGTCGAGTGCCCGACCGGCTCGGGCCGCGAGCTGAGCCTGGCAGAGGTAGCCGACGAGCTCGCCCGCCGCCTCACCGCACTCTTTCTGAAGCGCGACGACGGCACGCGCCCCGTCTTCGGCGGCTACCGCCTCTTCTAGGAGGACCCGGCCTGGCACGACCTGATCCCCTTCCACGAGTACTTCCACGGCGACACCGGCGCCGGCCTCGGCGCGTCGCACCAGACCGGCTGGACCGGCCGCGTCGCCGACCTGATCGCCCGGCGCAGACGCGCCTAGACGCGGTCGAACCGTCCGCCCGGCCAGGCAACGCCGCTGTAGCGCTCGACGACCGGTCCGGCGGGCGGGGCAACGGGGCAGAAGAGCTCCGTCTCGACGACCGTGCCGGGGAAGATCCGCGCGAACGGGTCCTGATCAAATTGCGATGGGTCGGTCGCCACCGTGATCGCGCCGCCGTAGTTGACGGAGTCGACGGCGAGCGTCGTCAAGCAGACGAGCCTGTCGCCGAGGAGCGGGACCCACCAGGCGAGCGCGTCGCGGCGCACGGCCTGGACCTCCGGCTGGTCGTACGGGAGCCTCGCGTCGTCGACGGCGAGCGCGCAGACGTGGGCCCACGCGCGGACAGGCTCGCCGAGAAAGCAGCGCGGATCAGATCGGAAACGACGTCCGGGCGCGCCGCGCTCGCGCGACAGCAGGCTGCCGTCCCACAAGAGCCGCGACGAGCCCTGATTCACTTGAGCTCCCAGTCGGAGCGGATCGCGCGAGAGATCGCGCGCATGTCGAGGCGGATCTCCTCGAGCGTCGGCCGGCCCCAGTACCAGTAACCGTTATAGGCGGCGTGGACGCGCAGGTCGGGATACAGCATGAACGCGGCCGGCCGATAGGGGTGATGAACCGTGTCGGTCGTCTCGCGCAGGCCGAGGTCGTCGAGATAGCGCCGCTCTTGGTCGGAGAGGAACGTGAAGCGTGCCCCGAGGCCCGCTCGGAAAGCCGACTGTACCTCCGGCGGATCGACGCTGATCGCGACGAGGCGGGAGTAGGCGACCTCGAACTCGTCCTGGAGTCGGACGAGGTCGCGGAAGTAATGCTGCTCCTTCGGGCACCACCAGCCGCGGCCAAAAAAGAGCGCCACCGGATCGCCGTTCGCGAGCTCGGACAGCGTGCGCGGCCGGCCCGTGTGGTCGGGGAGCGAGAGGTCAGGGAAGACGCGTGGCGCCTCCTCATCACGAGCCACGGAGATCCCGCCTTGGCTCGGGCTTCCAGGTGCGTCCGCCGCACATCGGACAACGGCGCGGCGGCCGGATCACGCTGATCCCGTAACGACAGAGCCGCAGCGGTACGGCTCGAGCTTCGGCGCGGCCGCGGTGCCGGCGCTGGCGGCGTTCACCGAACTGGCACGCCGTTCGCGCCGACGACGAGCCAGCGCCCGCCGAACTCCGAGACGTTCTGACAGAGAATCTGTCCGGCCTGCGTGTCGCCGACGTAGTAGTAGAGAGGACGACCGGCATAGCTGGCCTGGGTCGTGCCGTCGCTACGGCGGAGGGTGCCGAGCAGTGACGCCTTCGCGCCTGCGCCTGCGCTCGGTGCACGCTTGACGATGAGAGGAGGCCATGCCTTTGCGCAGGCGCCGCTGCAGCTACTCCTGCCTCTCGGATCGTGGGAGAACGTGTAGAGGGCGAAACCGCGACCGTCGAATATGACGGAGCCGTAGCGGGAGGTGTGGACGGTCAGGGTGCCCGAGCTCGCGCCCGGACCGGCCATCCCGCTGGGAGCGACGCCCAGGACCGTGACGAGACCGATGAGGATGAGGAGTGTGCGCATGTCCTTCCGTCTCGCGAGCCGCGCGCGCGTTACGCGTGTCGCGGCAGGGCGTCCGAAGCGGCCGCGGGCGCGCTTCGCCCGCGAAGCACCGTGAGCGCAACGAGCGGGAAGACGATCACCGAGATCAGCCCAGCCGTGACGAGCGCCACATAGTTCGTCGGGCGAATCAGGCCGAGGTCGACGCCGATCTGGCCCGCCACCACCGGGATGCTGAGCGAGGTCGCCTGGAGCAGGCCGCCGGCGAACAGCTGGGCGCCGCGCTCGGCAAGCGGCCGATAGAGGAGTGCGGGCAGTCCGCGAACGGCGAGCAACGCCATGAGGAAGATGGGGACGCGTGCAATCGTCGAGCTGCCATGAAAGAGGCTCGCGACGTCGAGCTTGATCCCGGTCGAGACGAAGAAGAACGGCACGAAGACGCCGAACCCGACCGCTTCCAGCTTGGCATGGAAGAAGGCGTGCGTCATGCCCTCGTCGCGGTCGACGAGCTTCAGCGTCGCACCGGCGAGGAAGGCGCCGAGGATCGCTTCGAGACCGAAGCGCGAGGCGAGCACGACGAACAGCGCGAGCAGCAGGAATGCGCCGCGCACGCGGATCTCGGCGGTCGTGTCCTGGAGCCTCAGCAGCGTCTGCGAGACGCGCATCGAGCGCTCCAGGCCGAGGATCACCGCGCCGACCGCGACGACGAAGACGAAGAAGCCGATCAGCAACACGAGCTTGCCGCCGATCCCTCCCGAATGCCCGGAGAAGAAGAGCGAGAGCAGCACGATCGGCCCTACCTCGGCAATCGACGCGCCGGCGACCACGACTTGGCCGAACGGCGTCGAGGTCTCGCCCGCGTCCTTGAGGATCGGCAGGATGATCCCGAGGCCGGTCGCAGAGAGGATGATCGCGACCAGCAGCGGCGACTTGACGAGATCGCCTGCGCGCAGTCCGTAGCCGACGACGAGCGCGAGCCCGAACGAAACGGCGTAGCCGAGACCCGTCAGGCGCAGCAGGCGTCCGCGCAACCGGTTGAAGTCGATCTCGAGCCCGGCGAGTAAGAGCAGGAAGGCGAGGCCGATCAGGCTGAGCACCTGGACCGGCTCGTCGTTCGAGGCCCAGCCGAGCACCTGCGGACCGACCACGATGCCGAGCAGGATCTCGACGACGATCGCCGGCAGCCGCAGGCCCGTGAAGCCGATGGCGAGCGGCGCGATCAGCGCGATGACAGCGATCACCGCGACCGAGGAGAACGAGACCATGCCGTGATAGTTCTCGACGAGGGCTCGTCGTTACGGACCGCGTGTAACGGCGCGGCCGGTTGGACGTCTAGCTCGCATGCAGACGTTGCAGTCGGTGGCGAGTTGGTGGCCCTCGTCGTTCGGGGCGGATGACGAGCTGGGGATGCTCAACCACCTCACGGACGCGAAGCGTTTGCAGGCGATCTCGCTTGTGCGGTCGGGACGGCTCTACGACCTCGGCCGCGTGCTCGACGAGAACGTGCCGGTCTTCCCGGGCCGTGCCTTCCACCAGACGCTCGTCACGACGGCGCACCACGCGAACATGGGCGGCGTCGGAGACAACTGCGTCAACTGGATCACCGAGGTCATCTCGGGTACGACGCAGCTCGGAACGCACCTCGACGCGCTCAGCCACCTGCAGATCGGCGACCGCGCCTACAACGGCCGACGCGTCAACGAGATCGCCACGCCCGCCGGCGTCAGCGCGCTCGGTGTCGAAACCGTTCTCCAGATCGTCACGCGGGGTCTGCTCGTCGACGTCGCCGCGCGCGGGCTCGGTGCCGGCGGCGTGATCGGCCTCGACGACCTCGCAGATTTCGACCCGGAGCCGGGCGACGCCGTCCTCTTCCACACCGGCTGGGGCGCCCACTGGGACGACCCTGACGCATACCTCGGCGGCGAGCCCGGCCCCGGCCTCGAGCTGGCCGAATGGCTGGCGTCGCGCGGCGTCGCGCTGACCGGCTGCGACACGTGGAGCTACGGCCCGGTACCCGCCGAGGATCCGGCCCGGCCGTTCGAGGTGCCGCAGGTCCTGAACGTCAAGCACGGCGTCTTCGTCGTCGAGAACCTGGACACGAGCGCGCTCGCCGCCGACGGCGTGCGCGAGTTCGCGCTCATCCTCACCCATCCGAAGCTACGTGGCGCAACCGGCGCCTGGACGTCCCCGATCGCTCTCGTCTGAAGAGGAGGAGCAATGAGCAACGACTACGACGTGATCATCATCGGCAGCGGCGCCGGCGGCGGCACTCTCGCCTACCGGCTCGCCCCGAGCGGGCTGCGCATCCTGATCCTGGAGCGCGGCGATTTCATCAAGCGGGAGATCGAGAACTGGGACAGCCGCGAGGTGATCACGAAGGCGCGCTACAAGACGCACGAGAAGTGGATCGACAAGGACGGGCAGCAGTTCCACCCGGGCCAGCACTACTACGTCGGCGGGCAGACGAAGTTCTACGGCGCCATCCTCTTCCGCCTCCGCGAGACCGACTTCGGCGAGATCCGCCACCACGGCGGCATCTCGCCCGCGTGGCCGCTCTCCTACGCCGACCTCGAGCCGTACTACACCCAGGCGGAGCAGCTCTACTTCGTGCACGGCGCCGCAGGCGAGGACCCAACCGAGGCATGGCGCTCCTCGCCGTACCCGTACCCGGCCGTCACGCACGAGCCGCGGATCCAGCAGCTACACGACGACTTCTCGCGCGTGGGCCTCAATCCCTTCCATCTGCCGGTCGGCGTCATGCTCGACGAGGCGAATCCGCAGGCGAGCCCCTGCATCCGCTGCAGCAAGCTCGACGGCTTCCCCTGCATGGTCGAGGCAAAGGCCGACGCGCACGTCTGCGCCGTCCGGCCCGCGCTTCGGCACGAGAACGTGACGCTGCTGACGAACGCGAGGGTCGAACGGCTCGAGACGGACGAGGACGGAAACACGGTCACCGGCGTGATCGTCGACCGCGACGGCATACCCGAGCGGTACCGAGCGAACGTCGTCGTCGTCTCCGCCGGCGCAGTCAACTCCGCCGCCTTGCTCCTGCGCTCGGCGAACGAGACGCACCCGCACGGCCTCGCGAACTCGTCGGGCGTCGTCGGGCGCCACTACATGTCCCACATCAACTCGGCGCTCGTCGCGGTCTCAAAGGCCCCGAACCCGACCCGGTTCCAGAAAACGCTCGGAGTCAACGACTACTACTACCGCTCGGAGGAGTGGGACTTTCCGCTCGGGCACATCCAAATGCTCGGCAAGTCCGACCGCGAGGTGATCAAGGCCGGCGCGCCGCTACCCGCTCCCGGGTTCGCGCTCGACTACATCGCCGACCACGCGATCGACTTCTGGCTCACCTCAGAGGATCTGCCGCATCCGGAGAACCGCGTCACGGTCGACCGCAACGGCCGAATCCACGCGGCGTACACCGACCGGAGCCTGGAAGGCCACAAGCGCCTGATCGCCAAGCTCAAGGGGCTCCTCACGCACCTCGGCTGCCACCCGACCCTCATCCCGAACCAGCTCATCCGCGACGGGCGGATCCCGCTCGCCGGCGTCGCACACCAATGCGGCACCGTGCGCTTCGGGCACCACCCAGAGACCTCAGCGCTCGACATCAACTGCAAGGCGCACGACCTCGACAACCTGTACGTCGTCGACACGAGCTTCTTCCCGTCCTCCAGCGCTGTCAACCCGGCGCTGACGGCGATGGCGAACGCACTGCGCGTCGGCGACCACCTGATCGACCGGCTCGGCGCACACGCGGCCAAGCGAGAGGAGGTGATGGCGTCATGAAGCTGACGACCCTCGCACACGGCATCGGCAAGGGCGTCATCGCAGGGGCCGCCGGCACAGCCGCGATGACCGTCTCGAGCACACTCGAGGCGAAGCTCCGCCGGCGCCAGTTCTCAACGGCGCCGGCAAAGGCGGCGGCGAAGGCGCTCGGGATCGAGACCTTCGACGACGGCGCCGCCTACGCACGGTTCAGCAACCTCGTCCACTGGGGCTACGGAACCGGCTGGGGCGTCGCGCGCGGCGTTCTGCGCGCGCTCGGCGTCTCTCCGCGGCTCGCGACGCCCGCGCACTTCGTCGCGATCTGGGGCAGCGCCCTCTACTCGCTGCCGAAGTACGAGGTCGCCCCGCCCGTACTCGAATGGGCCCGCGAAGACGTCGCGATCGACGTCTTCCACCACCTCGTTTACGTGACCGCGACAGGTCTTGCCTTCGAGCTGCTCGACCGGAATGGCAACCGCTCCGACGGCTAGCACGAACGTCCAGCGGGTCGACGAACTCGACCTGCTCGACTGGAAGCGGCGGATCTTCGCGGTTTACTCGGAGATCCGCTCCGCTCCCAAACCGCACCACGGCTGGCAGCACTGGCGCGACGTCCGCGACGCCCTCTTCCGCAGCCACCCGCAGACGCCGATAGCACCTGAGGCGCGCGACGCGTTCGAGCGCCTCGAGTACTTCCCATACGATCCGGCGCTGCGCTTCCTCGCGGATGTCGTCGCAGCGCCCGGCCAGTTGCACGTGATCGCCGGCAGCGCCGGATCGCAGGTTCTCTTCTCTCGCTTTGCCCTCGCGCACTGCGAGCTCGGCGAGCTCGAGCTCTACTGGCTCGAAGGCTACGGCGGCGGCGTCTTCCTGCCCTTCGGCGACGCAACCAACGGCCGCGAGACGTACGGCGCCGGCCGCTACCTGCTCGACACCGTAAAAGGCGCCGACCTCGGGATGAAGGGTAACCAGCTCGTGCTCGACTTCAACTTCGCCTACAACCCCTCCTGCTCGTACGACGACCGGTGGGCGTGCCCGCTCACACCGCCGCCGAACCGACTCGACATCGAGATCCAGGCCGGCGAGCGCCTGCTCTGACGGAGCAGCTAACCGGGGCGACCAGGGCTGCGACCTTGCTCACGGCCGCCCCGGCGCACGCGCTTCGTTGCGCGTAAACCGTGGGCGTGCCTCTGGCAAGAGAACTCTCGCGCATCCGACGGTGACTCAGCCTCGGATTACCACTCCTAATATTCGATGTGCACGCGCGAGGACGCCACACAGGCTTCCCGCTACTGACCGAAGCCCCCGGGCGTCCAGTCTTCCGCGGGACCCGCGCGGGGACAGACGTTACGTGCGCCTCATGCGGCGCTCTACTCCTAGAGAACGTCTCACCGGACACCATCTTCGACGTTCGGATCAAGTGTGCGACCTGTGGCGGAATCCTTGAGATGCCCGCGTTCGAGCCAGGCCGAGGTCTTGGGCCGATCGCACGTCGCATCGTCGGGGACCATCGGTTCGTCGGCCCGTTCGTTCTGGACATGGACGAAGTTGTGATCGGTGAGCCAGGCGTACAAGAGCGCGCGCGCGAGACCGGCGGCGGTGATCCGCCCTCGGATCCGATTCTGCTGGACATCGGTGGAGTCCGCGCGTCGTTGCTGAAGCGCGGGCGACGTTCGAACCGATCCTCCCGACAATTGAACCGCGAGCGCGTCGCCAGCAGGCGCCCGATCACCGTCTCCCGCGGCTGATTCATCTCTTAGAGAGAGTCACCGAAATCAGATCTCAGGACCAGATGGATCGTGTATTCCGCTGGTGTTTCAGCCTGCAACGGACAACGTTGGCTTTCGTGAGGTGGCGTAACGATCCAGAGGGCTCCAAGCTCATAGAGGCAAGCAAGAACCCGACCGACTTCGATCACAACACGGCGCTACTAGAGGTAGCGACGCTTCTCGAAAACGCTGGCCTCGGCCCAGAGCTCGTTCCACGACGTCCGAACGAAAAGACTCCCGACCTCAACCTGCGTCTTAGCGGCACCCATGTCATCGAGGTCGAAGCAAGACCCCCCGAGCCCTGCAGTTTCCGGCAGAGGATCCGGTGCGGATCCACAATACGCCGCCCGGTGAGACGATCAGAAGCTGCGTGGACCGACGCCTCCCGACAGTTCACGACGGACGGCATTCTCGTCATTGCGGGTGACTTCTGGGTCGGCGGCCTCGACGAGTACGCGGCTGCAGCGACCGAGATCTTGAATGCACCCCTCCCGAGCGACGCCTCGGCCCGCGATCGTCGCGAGCGGCTGCTCGGGACTCTCCTCGCGTCGCTGGGATTCAAAGTCGAACAGAGGAACGTCGCCACAGCTCTTTACCTCCGGCTAGGTGCCAAATCCGAAGTACGCCGGCGCGGTCGACTTCAACTGGCA
>WNGE01026624.1_pt1 | contig 14532 bp, 14 predicted proteins | sample 5400651 | NCBI WGS metagenome assembly WNGE01 (sample SAMN13153370, study PRJNA577476) | soil metagenome | isolation source: 60 cm soil or saprolite under grassland replicate 2 | place: USA:California | collected 2016-06-15 | reverse complement strand
CCATCAGGCCCAACGACACGGCGTAGCGGCGCCAATGCTCGAGCCCCTGCTCGGTCAGCAGCCGCCGCACCAGGGCGGGTGCGCCGTAAGGGTCGGCAAACAAGGACGCGAGCTTCGACTTGAACATCCGCCTTCCACCCCGGCCGAAAGTCCGCGAATCGCGAACGCCGGGCCGGTCCCGCCGGGCTCCGTTCCTTGCCCGTCGCGGGCGGATTTTTCAAGGGGAAATCAGCCGGCATGCGCCTGGCCGCTCCGAGCGCCATGCGCTTACGCTCCCATGCCAGCGCGACCACGATCGAGAGATCGTCAAGCCGCAGCTGCCAGCCGAGCAGGGCGCGAGCGCGATCCGCCGCCTCCACGATCCGCGCGGGATCGCTCGGCCGGCGCGCGGCAAAAATTCGTGTAGGTACAGTCCCGCATCGGCCTCGTTCGCGCGGTAGGTGCTGCCGATGGATTTTGGCTCGAACGATTCGCTGCTATCCGCTGATGTCCGAGATCTTCCACAGACCGAGGCTCTTATCACTGTAGGTCGCCTCGGAATCGCCTTCATTGATGACTCGGGCAGGGCGAGGAAGATTGAATGGGGCGACGCATAGATTCAGCGGTCGCCATTTTCCGGTGGGAATGTTGTGGTTCTTGTTTCGCGCCGCGAAAGTTGTGGTGAGCAAAAAGGTGGAACGGCTTTGTACGATCCGGGCGAGGGCCTTGTGAATCAGTCGGTTTGAAAGATGCACCAGACAGTCCCGGCAGAAGATCAGATCGACCTGCGGAAGCTCGTCGGCGGTGACGTTGAGGACGCGGAATTCCCTCGTCGGAGACGCGTGCCGCGTCCGGTTGACCGCAATCATGCTCTCGACGATATCCGCACCGATGTAGTGCGTGGCGCCGAGGTCCACGTGCTGCATCCAGTTCAAGTCGCCGCACGGTATGTCGAGCATCGACTTGATGCCGAGCTCGGCGATCAGCTTCGGCAGCCGGTCCCGGATGACGACGGTCTGCTGCAGGCCGGAACCCGGTCCCGACTTGCTGTCCGAGCTCGTCCACCGATGTTCCTCGTAGACGCGATTGAACAGCGCCCTGATCCGCAGATCGCGCCGCAGCCCGAGCCAGGAACCCGCAAGTGGAATTCGGGCGATGGCGGACCGAAGATCCATTCCGATGTCCCAATGCCTGTTGTCGAGCTCGATGTCGAGGCGTCGAGGCGTCTCAGTACCATCTTTTGCAGCGCTGGAGCAACGTGCGCCGTGTCTGGCGGGCGCCGGAATCCCCGGCTCGCCCTGGTCATTCCGTTTCAGAATATTCGGGTTCAGGTGTCCCCTGGCGCCCAAGATGACAGCGACGGCAGGGGGGTGCTAAGGAGCTTCCCAACGAGGGTCGAAAGAGAGGGGGACGTTCGCGTGTCGCATGCATCCGAGTTCTTTGCGGACGTGCTCGAGATTTCCCGGTCGATGGACGCGAACATCGTCGAGAAGATGGCCGGCGAATTGTCCTCTTTGCGCGAGCGCGGCGGCCGGCTGTTTCTGCTCGGCGTCGGCGGCAGCGCGGGAAACTGCAGTCACGCGGTCAATGATTTCCGCAAGCTGTGCGGGATCGAAGCCTACACGCCGGTCGACAATGTCTCGGAGCTGACCGCGCGCACCAATGACGAGGGCTGGAACACGGTCTTCACCGGATGGCTCGACGTCAGCCGGATCGGCGCGAACGACGCCATTCTCGTGCTCTCGGTTGGCGGCGGTGATGCCGAGCGCAACGTCAGCACCAATCTCGTCAAGGCCATCGATTTCGCCAAGGAGCGCGGCGCCCGCGTGCTCGGCATCGTCGGCCGCGACAGCGGGCATACGGCGCGGCGCGGCGACGTGGTGATCGTCGTCCCGACCGTCGATCCCAAGCGGGTCACGCCGTTGGCGGAGGCGTTCCAGGCCGTCGTCTGGCACTGCCTGGTATCGCATCCCGCCTTGCAGATCCGCGCCACCAAGTGGTGAGGACGATGGGCACGGAAGGCGGAGGCGATTTGCGTAAAGCGGTCTTTCTCGACCGCGACGGCGTGCTGGTGATTCCGTCTTTTCGCGACGGCCGCAGCTTCGCGCCGCTCGGTCTCGACGAATATCGGTTCTATCCGGAGGCCGCGGGTTGCCTGAAGCGGTTGAAGCAGGTCGGGTTCGCGCTGGTCGTCGTCACCAACCAGCCAGATGTCGGCAGCGGCAAGATCGCCCGTGAGGTCGTCGCTGAGATGCACCGGCGCCTCGCCGAAACCCTGCCGGTCGACGCCGTCCAGGCCTGTTTCCATACGGCGCAGGAGCATTGCGCCTGCCGCAAGCCGCAACCCGGCATGTTGTTCACGGCGGCCCGCGAATTGGGTATCGATCTCGCCACGAGCTTCATGGTAGGGGATCGCCGCAGCGATATCGAGGCGGGGGCGGCGGCGGGGTGCCGCACGATATTCATCGATCTCGGCTACACCACGGAAATGCCGCCAGATCGTCCCAATCACGTCGTGAAATCGCTCGCCGAAGCAACGAATTGGATCCTATCCGGATCGAGGGGGGCCAGCCCGATGACCCGAACCGATGATCTCAAAATCAAGCTGTTCGCCGACGGCGCCGACCTGCAGGGCATGCTGGCGATGCGGGCAAATCCCCTGATCCGCGGCTTCACCACCAATCCGACGCTGATGCGCAAGGCCGGCGTCACGGATTACGAGACGTTCGCCCGGCAGGTGCTGGCCGCGATCCCCGACCGGCCGGTATCGTTCGAGGTGTTCGCCGACGATTTCGAGGGCATGGAGCAACAAGGCCGCGTCATCGCCGGGTGGGGCCGCAACGTGTACGTCAAGATTCCGGTCGTGACTACGGGCGGCCAATTCACCGGACCGGTCATCCGCCGGATGTCGCGTGACGGCATTCCGCTCAACGTAACGGCGGTGATGACGGTCGCGCAGGTTGCCGAGGTGGCGCACGCGCTCGATCCGGACTCGGCCGCGATCGTCTCGGTGTTCGCCGGGCGCATCGCCGACACTGGAGTCGATCCGATGCCGCACATGCGGGCCTGTCTCGACGCGCTCGCAAAACGCCCCAAGGCCGAGTTGCTGTGGGCGAGCCCGCGCGAGCTGCTCAACATCTTCCAGGCCGACGAAGTCGGCTGCCACATCATCACCGCTACCAACGACGTGCTCGCGAAGCTGCAGCTCGTGGGCAAGGATCTGACCGAGTATTCTCGCGAAACCGTTCAGATGTTCTTCCGCGATGCCAACGCCTGCGGCTTCGCCATTCGCACGAAAGCGGCCGCCTGAACGAATTCCCGGATTGCAACAGACAGAGACGATGACCCGGCTTTTTGAGCGCATCTTCGTGACGGGCGGCGCCGGCTATTGCGGCAGCCGCCTGGTGCCGAAGCTGCTGGCGCGCGGCTACCAAGTCACCGTGTACGACATGATGTATTTCGGGGACCATTTCCTGCCGAAGCGCAATCCGCAGCTGCGACTGATCGAAGGCGACATCCGCGACACCGCGAAGGTCGCGGCCGCGGTCGCCGGCCATGACGCCTTCGTCAGCCTCGCATGCATTTCCAACGACGCCAGCTTCGAGCTCGACGAGAGGCTCTCCACCTCGATCAATTACGACGCGTTCGAGCCGATGGTGCTGGCGGCCAAGCACGCCGGGGTCAAGCGGTTCGTCTACGCCTCGTCGTCCTCGGTCTACGGCGTCTCCGACCAGGCGGACGTCACCGAGGACCATCCGCTGGTGCCGCTCACGCTGTACAACAAATACAAGGGCCTGTGCGAGCCGTTGCTCGCGAAGCACTCCGACGAGCGGTTCGTCGGCGTGACGTTCCGGCCGGCGACCGTGTGTGGCTACGCTCCGCGCCAGCGGCTCGATCTCTCGGTCAACATCCTCACCAATCACGCGGTGAACAACAACAAGATCACCGTGTTCGGCGGCTCGCAGCTGCGTCCGAACTTGCACATTCAGGACTATGTCGACGCGGTCGAGCTGTTCCTCGCCGCTCCGGACGAGAAGATCCGCGACGAGATCTTCAACGTCGGCTACCAGAACCTGTCGATCATGGAGATTGCAGATCTGGTGAGCAGAGTCGTGCGTGAGGAGTTCCCGCAGCGCGACCGCATCGAGATCGTCACCACGCCGACCGACGACATCCGCTCGTATCACATCAACTCCGACAAGATTCGCCGGACGCTCGGGTTCCGGCCGAGGCACACGATCGCCGATGCGGTCCGGGAGCTTTGCGGGGCGTTTCGCGAAGGCAGACTGCCGAACAGCATGCACGATGATCAATATTTCAACGTGCGCCGGCTGAAACGTCTCAAGGCGGCATGAATTCGAAACCGATCGCGGTTGTCACCGGCGGGGCGGGCTTCATCGGCAGCCACGTCGTCGATGTGCTGTTACAGCAAGGCCTCGCGGTGCGGGTTCTCGACGATCTGTCGGGCGGTCACCGCAACAATCTGGCGCATCACGAGGGCAACGCCGACCTTACCTGCCGCTGGCAGGACATCCGCTCCCTGGAGGCCGGCGATCCGATGTTTGCGGGCGCCAGATATGTTTTCCATCTTGCCGGGATCGGCGACATCGTGCCGTCGATCGAGAGCCCGACGAAATATATGGACGTGAACGTCCAGGGCACGGTGCGCGTGCTCGAATGCGCGCGGCATGCGCGCGTCGCCAAGTTCGTATACGCGGCCTCCTCATCCTGCTACGGGTTCGCGGCCACTCCGACCGGCGAGGACCATCCGATCCAGCCGCAGTATCCGTATGCATTATCGAAATACCTGGGCGAGCAGGCGGTCCTGCACTGGCACAAGGTCTACCGCCTGCCGGCGAACTCGATCTGCATCTTCAATGCCTACGGGCCGCGCGTGCGCACCACCGGAGCCTACGGCGCGGTATTCGGCGTGTTCTTGCGCCAAAAACTCGCGGGCAAGCCGTTCACGGTCGTCGGCGACGGCACCCAGCGGCGCGATTTCGTGTACGTGTCGGATGTGGCCAAGGCCTTCCTCGCCGCGGCCAAGACCGAGCACGCCGGCCACCGGTTCAACGTCGGCGCCGGGAATCCGCGGTCGATCAACGAGCTTGTCGGGCTCCTTCGAGCAGGGGGTAAAGATAATGCTGCGGGACATTCACAACTGGGAACACGCGCCGCTCTGGGATCCGCAATCCATTGCGCAGGCCACGAAGACCTGGTTCGATTATCTGGGACGAGAGGGGGCGGGATGACATGCTGGAATCGCTGACCCAGCGCATCAAGCATAAGATCAAGACGCCGCAGGAAATCCGCGATCTGATCGGCCTGATGCCGCGGCAGGAGAAGGTCATCATGTGCCACGGCGTCTTCGACGTCGTGCACCCGGGCCACGTGCGGCACTTGCTGTACGCCAAGAGTAAGGCGCCCGTGCTGATCGCCAGCATTACCGCGGACCGGCATATCACCAAGGGCACGCATCGCCCGCACGTGCCGCAGGACCTGCGCGCGGTCAATCTCGCCGCGTTCGAGATGATCGATTACGTCCTCATCGATGCGAATGCCACGCCGATCGAGAACCTGAAGATCATCCAACCCGACTATCTGGCAAAGGGCTATGAATATAGCGCAAACGGCCCTCCGCCGGCGACGACCGAGGAGGCCGAGACGGTGCGCGCCTACGGCGGCGACATCCTGTTCACGCCGGGCGATATCGTCTACTCGTCGACCCAGCTTCTCAAGGTCACCGCGCCTTCGCTGAAGCTCGAGAAGCTGCAGGTGGTCATGGAGCGGAACGGCGTCGGGTTCGACGATCTGCGCCGCACGCTCGACCAGCTCGCCATGCACAGCATCCACGTGGTCGGCGACACCATCGTGGACAGCTACACCCATTGCGCCATGATCGGCGGACAGACCAAGACCCCAACGATGTCGGTGCTGTTCGAGCGCAAGACCGATTTCATCGGGGGGGCGGCGATCGTCGCCAAGCATTGCCGCGCGGCGGGCGCCGAGGTGACGTTCACCACCGTGCTCGGCGACGACGAGTACCGGAATTTCGTGGTCGACGATTTGACGAGGTCCGGCGTCAAGGTCAATGCCACGATCGACGGGTCGCGCCCGACCGTCAACAAGAACGCCATCGTGGCCGGCGGATATCGGTTGCTGAAGATCGATATGCTCGACAACAACTCGATCTCCGACACGATTCTCGAGACGATGACCCACTCGGTGCGCGAGATCCCCGCCCAAGCGGTGATCTATTCCGATTTCCGCCACGGTATCTTCAACCGGCGAACGATCCCGAGTTTCGTGCGCTCCATTCCGGAAGGCGTCTATCGTGTCGCGGACAGCCAGGTCGCCAGCCGCTGGGGCAACATCACGGATTTCAAGGGTTTCGACCTCATCACTCCGAACGAGCGCGAGGCGCGCTTCGCGTTGGGCGACCAGGATTCTGGCATCCGGCCGCTCTCCTCAGATCTCTACGATGAGGCGCAATGCAGGCTGCTGATCCTCAAGCTCGGCGAGCGCGGCGTGCTCACCTGCACCAGTGCGGATCACCAGTCGCTCGACAGTTTCTTCGTCATGGACAGCTTCGTCGAGGACCTCGTCGATCCGGTCGGCGCCGGCGACGCGCTGCTCGCCTACGCCACGCTCGCGATGCTGGCGAGCCGCAACGAGACCCAGGCGACGATTCTGGGAGCGATCGCCGCGGCCTGCGGGTGCGAAGTGGACGGGAACGTTCCGATCACGCCCGATCAAGTGCACGCCCGGCTGGACAAGGTCGAGCGGCAAATGAACTACGAGTGATGAAGGTCGTCATCGTCGGGCTGCTCGATCGATGAGGTGCCGCTCGCGGCCTACGATGCGGCACTGTGCTGCATTCCCGATCCTCCCAAACGCAAGATTCTGTCGTACCTCCTTGGCAACGGCAAGCATGCACTCGTGGAGAAGCCGCTGTGGACCGAACGTACCGAGGAGATTGCCGAGCTCGAGGCGCTCGCCAACCACAAGGGCGTCGTCTGCTATACCGCGTACAATCATCGTTTCGAGCCGCATTTCGTGCGGATGCGGAACTTGATCGCCTCGCAGGAGCTCGGCCGGCTTTACTCCTGCCGAATGTTCTACGGCAACGGAACGGCACGGCTCGTGCGCGAATCCGAATGGCGCGACACGAAAGCCGGCGTGCTGATGGATCTCGGGTCGCATCTCCTCGACACGGCCCGCTTCTGGTTCGGCGAGCTAGACGATTCGTTTCGCCTCTACGCCGCGCATCGGTTCGAGAACCGGGCGCCCGACCACGTCGTGATGGGCCGCGAGCGCTTTTCGCCGCGCATCGAGCTCGAAATGACGCTCCTGTCCTGGCGCAACCATTTTGCAAGCGACATCCTGGCGGAGCACGGCACGGCGCACATCGTCTCGCTGTGTAAATGGGGCCCCTCGACGTTCATCCGCCGCAAACGGGTGCTGCCGAGCGGTCGCCCGCCGGAGGAAGCGATCACGCTCGTGCAGGAGGACCCGACGTGGGAACTCGAATATGCGCATTTCAAAAAGCTGTGCACGAGCGGCGCGAAAACCGACCTGTCGAACGACATTTGGCTCGGCCGCACGCTCGGCCGATTGAGCCGAGAGGCGGGGACGGTAGGCGAGGCATGAAGCGCGTGCGATCATCCCCAGAATCCCGACCGGAGAAACCCGTGCTGCTGCCCGGAGATGCGGCGTCGGCTCTCATTCAGCTCGCCGACGGGCGCTACCTGCTGCAGCTGCGCGACGCGAGGCCCGACATCTTCTATCCGGACCATTGGGGATGTTTCGGCGGAGCGACCGACCCCGGCGGGACACCGGAAGCGGCGCTGGTCCGCGAGCTTCACGACGAGCTCGGCCTCGACCTCGTCGAAAGCCCGATGGTCCGGTTCACGCGCTTCACCCACGACTTCGGGTTTGCGGGTCTGGGCACGATCGACCGCACCTATTTTCATCTATTGCTGCCGGATATCACGGGGCTGCGGCTCGGGGAGGGCGCAGACGTTGCGGCTTTCGGAGCGGATGAGGCTCTGCAGGACTTGCGCATGGTGCCCTACGATGCGTTCGCGCTGTGGATGCATCACAACCGCGCGCGGATCGGGTGCGTTGCCGCGGGAGAGGCCCATTGAGCGCGCCACGGATCGGTTTCGCGGGAATGACGCATCTCGGCCTGGTGTCGGCGACGGCAGTCGCGGCGAAGGGGTTTGCGACGCGATGCTATGATCCGGATCCCGCCGTCATCGACCGCCTGTCCAAGGGCGAGTTGCCGGTCCACGAGCCCGAGCTCGACGCGCTACGCCAGGCAAATGGCGATCGGCAGCAATGCTCCGCCGATCCCGGCACGCTGCGCGACTGCGACGTGGTCTATGTCGCGCCGGACGTGCCCACCGACGCCGCCGGGAAAAGCGAGCTTGCCGGCATCCTGCGGCTGATCACTGACGTGGCTTCCGTTCTCGATCGCGATGCCGTGATGGTCGTGCTGTCCCAGGTGCCACCTGGTTTTACGCGCGCGCTCACCGCCGTGCCGCACGAGCGCCTCTACTATCAGGTCGAGACGCTGGTGTTCGGCCGCGCCGTCGAGCGCGCCATGAAGCCGGAGCGCTACATCGTCGGCTGTGCCGATCCGCAACGGCCGCTCGATCCGCATTTCGTAGCGGTACTCTCCGCCTTCGGCTGCCCGATCCTGACCATGCGCTACGAAAGCGCGGAGCTTGCGAAGATCGCCATCAACTTCTGTCTCGCGGCTTCGATCGGCGTTGCCAATACGCTCTCCGAGATCTGCGAGCGGATCGGCGCCGACTGGTCGGAAATCGTGCCGGCGCTCAAGCTCGACCGCCGCATCGGCCCGTATGCCTATCTTGCGCCGGGACTGGGCATCGCGGGCGGCAACCTCGAGCGCGATCTTATGACCATCATCGGGCTTTCCGAGCGATACGGCACCGACGCCGAAATCGTACAGGCGTCTCTCGGCAACAGCCGCCATCGCGCCAAATGGGCGACGCGCACGCTCCGCGACGTGCTGCTCGCCCGATCGCCGTGGGCCAAAATCGCCATATGGGGCCTCGCCTACAAGGAGGATACCCATTCGATCAGGAACTCGCCCGCGCTTGCGGCGCTCGCAGAATTGCCGGGTACTTCCTTCCTGCTGCACGATCCGGTGGTTCCGGCGAGCGCGTTGCCCGACGCGCAGCCGGTCTCGGCGGACGATCCGGTCGCGATGCTGACGGGGGCCGATGGGCTGATGATTCTGACGGCATGGCCGCAATATCGCGCGATTACGCCCGCCGATATCGCGCGCGCGATGCGTGGCCGCATCGTGATCGATCCCTATCGCGTGCTCGATCGGGACCGAGCGATCGAGGCCGGGCTCGAACACTACACGTTGGGTGTGCAACCTCGACCCGCCGGGGAGCGAAAATGAGGCTGCAACACGCGCATGCCGAACGTGCACCGCAGCGGGTCGTCGTCATCGGCGCCAAGGGCTTTGTCGGCGGCGCTGTCTGTCGCAGGCTCGCGGCTGCCGGCATCGATCATCTCGGGCTCGGCCGGCGCGAGGTCGACCTCAAGGCGGCCGATGCGGTGGAAAAGCTCGCGGCGCACTTGCGGCCGGGAGACGCGGTCGTCGTCGCGGCCGCCCGGGCTCCGTGCAAGAGCACGGCGATGCTCGCCGAGAACATGATTATGCTGAAAGCGATCGTCGATGCGCTGGGTCGAGTACCCGTGTCACACGTGGTTCACGTGAGCTCGGATGCAGTCTATGCCGACGAACCCATTCCATTGACCGAGAGCTCGCCAACCGCCCCGGGGACCCTGCATGGCGCGATGCATGTCGCGCGCGACGTTGCCCTGGCGAGCGAGCTGAAGATGCCCCTGGCGATCGTGCGACCCAGTGCGATTTACGGCCTCGCCGATCCGCATGACAGCTATGGGCCCAACCGCTTCCGCCGCCTGGCCGCGCAAGGCAAGGACATTGTGCTGTTCGGCGAAGGCGAGGAGCGCCGCGACCATGTGCTGATCGACGACGTGGCCGAGCTGATCGTCCGCATCCTGCTGCGCGGCTCGACCGGCACGCTGAATATCGCCACAGGTGCGGTCCACTCGTTCCGCTCGATCGCGGAGATGGTGGTCGCTGCGGCAGCAAGCAAAATTGCCATCACCAGCATCCCCCGCAGCGGCCCGATGCCCCACAACGGCTATCGCCCCTTCGATTCGGCGGCCTGCCGCGCGGCATTTCCCGACTTTTCGTATGTGAGCCTGCCGGAAGGCATTCGCCGGGTGCAGCGAGAAATGGAGCAGGCGGGTGGCTGAAGTCGACCTGCTGGCCGCATTGCCGCGCACGAAGCGCAACATCGAGAAACGGGTCCAGGGCAAGGACCCTCGCGTGATCGAGATCTCGCGCCGCTACGGTGAGATGTATTTCGATGGGCCGCGCGAATACGGCTATGGCGGCTATCATTATGATGGCCGCTGGCTCCCCGTGGCGCGCGATATCGTGGCGCATTTCGATCTTGATGCCGGCATGCGCGTGCTCGACGTCGGCTGTGCGAAGGGATTCCTGGTCAAGGATCTGATGGAGATCCGCCCGGGTCTCGAGGCCTTCGGCATCGACATTTCCGAATATGCCTTGACCCGTTGCCCCCTGGAAGTAGCAGGCCGCCTGTGCCGCGGCAATTGCCTCCACTTGCCGTTCCCGGATGCGAGCTTCGATGCGGTGATGTCAATCAACACCATTCATAGGTGGATAGCTACCACACGCCCGAGCAACGCGCCTTGTTCCTGGATTGGGTCTTGACCGCGCAGTTCCACGATTATCCACGAGGATGGCTTCAGGTCTTCGAAGAAGCAGGCTATACGGGCGATTGGGCTTGGACTCTCGTCTGAGAATATGCAGAAGATGCGAGCCCCATTCACCTTGGCGAGAGGACAGGGCCTCGCCGGTTTGCAACCAACACAAGAACTTCCAGTCCTCTGTGCAGTGACAAAGAACCAGGATCTCATTCGAGAGCTCGCATGACACCACAAAACGATTCCTCCATTCTTAACGCGCCGCCGCTGCGCCTGGATCTGCATCGGCAGCTGCTGCGCGTGCGGCACGGGGAGCATTTGCTCGCTCGGCTGTACAAGGATCAGGAAATGCGCACTCCGACCCATTTCGGGCTGGGCCAGGAGGCGGTCGCGGTCGGTGTCTGCTCGCCACTGCACGTCGACGACGTCGTCTACAGCCACCATCGCTGTCACAACCATTACCTCGCCAAGGGCGGCGACTTCGAAGCGCTCGCGGCCGAGCTCTACGGTCGCCAGTCGGGGTGTTCGGCCGGACGCGGAGGTTCGGTGCACCTGACGGCGCGCGAGGTGGGCTTCATTGTGTCGAGCGCGATCCTCGGCGAAACGGTGGCGGTCGCGACCGGATCGGCTCTCGCCTTCAAGATGGATGGCCAGCCGCGAGTGGCTGTGAGCTTTTTTGGCGAGGCGGCATGCGAGGAGGGCGTCTTCTACGAGAGCATCAATTACGCCGCGGTCCATGCGCTGCCGATCCTCTACGTGTGCGAGAACAATCTGTATTCGACCGAGAGCCCGCTCGCCGTTCGCCAGCCTGCGGGAACCGATCTGTGCGAGCGGATCCGCGCCTTCAAGATCGCCAGCGAGCGCGTAGATGGCAACGATGTGATGGCGGTGCACGAGGCAACGGCGCGCTGGCTCGGCCAAGTGCGAGCGGGGAGGGGACCCGTCTTCCTCGAGTGCATGACCTATCGATGGCTCGAGCATGTGGGGCCGAATTTCGATCACGAGCTCGGGCGCACCTATCGGACCGAGGGGGAGCTGCGCGAGTGGATGGAGCGCTGCCCGGTCAAGCGCAGCGCGGCCGCGCTCCTTGCCGACGGCATCGCCAGCAACGCAGAGCTCGAGCGGCTCGACGCCGAGATCCTCGCGGAAACCGAAGCTGCGGCCAAGCGTGCGCGGCAGGCGCCGTTCCCCGCGGCCGAGCAGCTGTTCGACAACGTGTGGTGATCAAAGTGCATATGATGACGACGACGACAACCCGAAACCTAAAGTATCGCGAGGCGCTGTCAGAAGGCCTGGTGCAGGCGATGGAGCGCGATCCTTCGATCTTCGTGACGGGAATCGCCGTCGACTATCCGTCGGGCATCTTCGGATCGACGGTCGAGGCGCTCCGGCGGTTCGGGCCGTCGCGGGTGTTCGATGCTCCGGCCATGGAGAACGCACTCACCGGAATCGCCATCGGCGCGGCGGCGATGGGCAAGCGGCCGGTCATCGTCCATCCGCGCAACGATTTCATGTTTCTGGCATTCGACCAGCTCATCAACCTCGCGGCCAAGTGGAAATACATGTATGGCGGCCGCGCCGGCTCCGTGCCGGTCGTGGTGCGCGCGGTCATCGGGCGTGGTTGGGGGCAGGGAGCCACGCATTCGCAGAGCCTGCAGTCGGTCCTCGGGCATTTTCCCGGTCTTGCCGTGGTGATGCCGGCGACGCCGGCCGATGCCAAAGGGCTGACCACCGCGGCTCTTGCCGCCGAGCATCCGACCGTCATTCTCGAATACCGCGCACTTTACGAAATCAGTGGCGCGGTGGCCGAGGACTATTACCGGGACGAGATCGGCCGGGCGTGGGTCGTGCGAGAGGGGACGGACCTGACGATCGTCGCCACTTCGTTCATGGTTCAGGAGGCGATGGTCGCGGCCGACGCTCTCGCGCGCGAAGGTGTAGAAGCGGAAATCGTCGACCCGCGCTCAATCCGTCCGCTCGACGAGGATGCGATCCTGCGCTCGATCCGCAAGACCGGACGGCTGATCGTCGCCGATACCAGCTGGGAGCTCTGCGGGTTCGCGAGTGAAATTGCGGCGCTCGCCGCCGAAAAGGCGTTTGCAGATCTGCGCGCACCGGTGCGGCGCGTTGCGCTTCCCAATTGTCCGGCGCCAGTCTCCGCGAAACTGGAGGAGGCGTTCTATCCGAAAGCCTCGACCCTGGCGGAGCTCGCATTGACGATGATTGGACGCGACGTGCCGTCCCCGCTTGCCGGCATCGATGCTGTCGATTCGTTCAAGGGACCTTATTGAAGGCCCTGCTTGACGCTCGTCAGCGAAATGATCAGCCGGATCTGGTATGAGGCCTGACAACCGCGCTCCCCGTCGTCAAGCTGGCCCGGACCTATCCGGACGTGCGGCGATCATCACGGGAGCCAGTCGGGGTCTCGGGGCCGCAATCGCGGAGCGGTTCCTTACCGCCAATGCCTCGGTGATGTTGTGTGCGCAAGACGGTGCCGAGCTCCAGGCGCGGCGAGCGCAGCTGGCGGCCGCGCATTCGGCCGATCGGGTGGCGGCGCAGACGGCGAACATCGCCAGCGAAGCGGACGTAGATGCGCTGTTCGACGCCGCGGCCCGCGCCTTCGGGCGCATCCACGTCCTCGTGAACAACGCCGCGGTCACGGGGCCGATCGGCCCGCTTGACGCCGTCGACTGGGACGAGTGGCTCACCACGATCTCGGTCAATCTTGCGGGAACGGCATATTGCGCCCGCAGGGCGCTCCCGCTGTTCAAGCCGCATCGCTACGGCAAGATCATCAACATATCGGGAGGCGGCGCCGCAGATCCCTTGCCTCGGATGAGCGCCTATGCGGTCTCCAAGGCCGCGATCGCACGCTTTACCGAAACGCTTGCGCTCGAGGTCAAGGACCACGGCATCGACGTGAACGCGTTGGCGCCGGGTCCGCTGGCGACGCGGATGTTCGACCAAATGATCGCCGCGGGACCGGAGCGGATCGGCGCCGAGCTGCATGCGTCGATCAAGCACCAAAAGTCCGAGGGTGCGACGCCGCTCGAGCTCGGCGCCGGCCTCTGCGCCTACCTGGCATCTGCGGAAAGCGACGGCCTGACCGGGCGCATGCTCGCGGCTCGCTGGGACCCATGGCCATTTACCGACGGGATCAAGGCGGAGATCGCGGAAGGCGACATTTACACGCTTCGCCGCATCATCCCGCAGGATCGCGGCAAGGACTGGGATGACCCGTGACGCCAAGCCCCTATCGGCGGCTGATATAATGCGGGCTTTTTCCTTGTCATGGCCGGGCTTGTCCGGCTTGTCCCGGCCATCCACGGCTTGCACGCATCGTGGCACAGATCGTGGATGCCCGGCACAAGGCCGGGGCGTGACGGATCATCAATTACCGGCATTGGCCTGAGAAATTGCCCAAGCGACCCTACAGCAGATGCGCATGCTCGCTCAGGAAGGCCGTGCCGATGCGTGAGCTTGTGCCGTACGCATGGTGGCATGGCGTCAACAGGCGCCGGAACGCCTTCTGCTTCGCCTCGTCCTCCCCGGTTCGCTGCGCTTTTCCGTCAAGCACGTCGAGCATCTCGATCGCCAGATCGCGGATCTGCTGTGGCGTGTTCTCGACCAGGATCACGCCCGCGTCCGTGAATTGCCAGCTGTCGTGATATCGCGAGAGGTCTGACGCGAAGATCTCGGTGAAATGCGGCATCGTGCCGTCCTTGAGACGGAGCAGCTTCGGGATCGAGA
>WNGE01022896.1_pt1 | contig 14533 bp, 17 predicted proteins | sample 5400651 | NCBI WGS metagenome assembly WNGE01 (sample SAMN13153370, study PRJNA577476) | soil metagenome | isolation source: 60 cm soil or saprolite under grassland replicate 2 | place: USA:California | collected 2016-06-15 | reverse complement strand
CGCGACCTTCGTCAGCAGGCTCCGTCGCGTACTCGGGGCTGACGTCATCCGCGGTGGCCGGCCCGGTTACAGCCTGGGCCTGCCGCCAGCCGTGCAGGTCGACCTTGACGGCGCGGGCCGGTGGGCCGAGGAGGCCGAGATCGCAAGCCCGGCCGACTACCTGCCGGTGCCCGCCGACGGCGCCGCCCGCGCCGCCGCCCTCATCGCCGACCTGCTCTGACCGCCAGCACGACCGCCGTCCGGCACTGCGTGCTGCGGTGTTCGTGGTACATGCGGTGTGCATGGTGGCTGTGGTGAGCGTTCCGCCTGATGGATGCGGTTCTGCGCGGCGCCGGCGCATACCACATCCACATCCACCAAACGGAACGCTGTTCCAGCGGCAAGCCGGTCAGGGAGCGACGTCCCGGGCCAGCAGCTCGTCCCAGCGCTCGCGCCGGACCACCAGCCGGGCGCCGCCGTCATCGGCGAACACCACGGGGATCCGGCGGGCGCCGTTGTAGTTGTTGGACATCGTGTAGCAGTAGGCGCCGGTCACCGGGACGGCCAGCAGGTCGCCGACCCGCGGGTCGCGGAGCGGCACGTCCGCGCTGAGCACGTCACCGGACTCGCAGTGCCGCCCCACCACGGTGACCAGCTGCCCGCCGCCGGCTCGCCCGGCGATCGTGGCCTCGAACCGCTGGCCGACGAGCGCCACCTCCAGGTTGTCGCCCATCCCGCCGTCGACGGCGACGAACGTCGTCGGCCCCGGCTTGACGGTGGTGACCCGGTAGACGGTGACCCCGCCGCGGGCCACCACGCTGCGTCCCGGCTCGATCAGGATCCTCGCCCCGGCGGGCAGGTGCTCGCGGGCCGCCCCGATCAGGGCGTCCAGGTACTCAGCCAGGCTCGGCGGCTGGTCAGCATAGGTGTACCGGCAGCCGAGGCCGCCACCGAGGTCGTAGACGGCGAAATCGCCGAGCGCTGCCAGCGGCGCCACCGCCGCGGCCAGCTCCTCCGCGTGCAGGATCTGCGACCCGACGTGAGTGTGCAGGCCGTCCATGCGCAGCCGGCCATTCGCCTCGATCCGCGCGATGGCCTGCCGGGCGGCCTCCGGTGCGAGGCCGAATTTCGAGCCCGCATGCCCGGTCGCGTAGGCCGGGTAGGTGGAACTCTGCACGCCCGGGATCACCCGGACCAGGCAGCCTTGCACGTGCCCGGCGGGCACCGCCGCCGCCAGCCGGTCGATGTCATCGAAATTGTCGACGACGATCGTGCCCGTGCCGGAGCTGACGGCTAGCTCGATCTCCTCCGTCGTCTTGGCATTGCCGTGCAGGATCAGGGTGGCCGGATCGGCGCCGGCCGCCAGTGCGGTCACGATCTCACCGCCGCCGGCCACGTCCAGCCACAGTCCCTCGGACACCATCAGCCGCTGCACTGCGGTGCACGGGAATGCCTTGGAGGCGAAGGCCACCCGCGAGTCAGGCCACCGAGCGGCCAGCTGCTCGCGGTAGTCGCGGGCCTGCTGCCGCACCGCCCCCTCGGCGACGACCAGCGCCGGGGTGCCGTACTCGGCGGCCAGCTCGTCCAGCCGGCAGCCGCCGACCCGCAGCATGCCGTCGTCGTCGCGCGACGTGCCGGGCGGGAAGAGGTCGATCACTCCATCCGCGCCGGTCATGCGCGGCATGCTAGCGCTTCCGCGCGACGCCGCCCCACAAGGCGGCGGGGCTGGCCGCGGTGAGCTCCGAGTCCGGCCGCCACAGCTGCGCCCGCACCAGGCCGGGCTCCACCAGCTCGAGGCCGTCGAAGAAGCGGGCAACTCCGGCCCGGTCACGGAAGCTGACCTTCTCGGCCATCATCCGGTTGAGCCGCTCGGCCATCTGGGCCATCTTCTCCGGCTCGATGTCGCTGGCCGGATGCGAGATCGCCAGGTAGCTACCTGGCGGCACGGCATTCAGCAGCGTGGCGACGATCTGGTAGGGGTCGTCCGCATCGGGGATGTGCTGCAGGACGGCTATCATCATGACCGCGACCGGCTGGCCGAGATCCAGCGTCGCCGCCGCGCCATCGAGGATCTTGCCCGTCTCGCGCAGGTCGGCGTCGATGTAATCGGTCGCCCCGTGCGGGCCGCTGGTGAGCAGGGTGCGGGCATGAACCAGCACGACCGGGTCGTTGTCCACGTAGACGATCCGGGACTCCGGCGCCGCCGACTGGGCTACCTCATGGGTGTTGTTCGCGGTGGGAATGCCGGTTCCGATGTCAAGGAACTGGCGGATGCCGCAATCGGCGGCCAGGTAGCGGACCACCCGGGCCAGGAAGGCCCGGTTGGCCCGCACCGAGTACACGATGTCCGGATAGGCGGCGATGGCCTGGTCGCCTGCCGCCCGGTCGGCGGCGAAGTTGTCCTTCCCGCCCAGCCAGTAGTCGTATACCCGGGCCACGTGCGCCACGCTGGTGTCGAACGGCACCGGCTCGCCCTGGGCGTAACCGCGTTCAGCTGTCACTGATCTGCCTTCCTGGCGGCATGCGGCACCGGATCGGGGTCTGGGATCTCCGATAGCGTCCCCCAGGACGCATAACGGCGCAAGCCGGGCCGCCGGTTCCCTGACCGGAAACCGGATCAGCGGCCCGCTGCCGAAAAGCTGCGGATTCGCCGGCCGGCTCAGCCGGACAGGACATCACTCAGGTCGAACCGGATCGGCTCCTCGAGCTGCTCGAAACCGCAGGAGGCGGGCTCGCGGTCCGGGCGCCAGCGGACGAACTGCGCTGTGTGCCGGAACCTGGTGCCCTCCATGTGGTCGTAGCGGACCTCGACCACTCGTTCCGGCCGGAGCGGGACGAACGAGAGGTCCTTGCCGCTGTTCCACCGGCTGGTCTCCGCCTCCCGCGGGTTGCGCACGCCGGCCTCCTGGCTGGCCCAGTTCCACGGATGGTCGTCGAAGGTGGTGACCAGCGGCTGCAGCTCGCGCATCAGTTCGCGCCGTCGGCCCATCGGGAACGCCCCGATGACCCCGACGCTGGCGAGCTTGCCGGCGTCGTTGTAGAGGCCGAGCAGCAGTGACCCGACGGCATCGGGCCCGCTCTTGTGCGGCCGGTAGCCGGCCACCACGCAGTCGGCTGTCCGCTCGTGCTTCACCTTGAACATGGCTCGCTTGTCCGGCTCGTAGATCCCGTCCAGCGGCTTCGCGACCAGCCCGTCAAGCCCAGCGCCCTCGAACTGCTGGAACCATTCTCCGGCCAGGCCGAAGTCGGTCGTGGCGGGCGTTAGGTGCACCGGCGGCCCGGCCGCGGCGAGTGCCTGCTCCAGGGCCGCCCGGCGCTCGGCGAACGGCCGGCCGGTGTAGTCGGCATCGCCCACCGCCAGCAGGTCGAACGCCACGAACGCGCCCGGCGTCTGCTCGGCGAGCAGCCGGACCCTGCTGTCGGCCGGGTGGATGCGCTGCAGCAGGGCCTCGAAGTCAAGCCGCAGGCCGTCCGCGCTGGGAATGATGATCTCCCCGTCGATGACGCACCGGGCGGGCAGGTTCGCCGTGACGGCCGCGACGATCTCGGGAAAGTACCTGGTCATCGGCCGCTCGTTGCGGCTGCCAATCTCGACCTCGGCGCCGTCCCTGAAGATGATCGATCGGAAGCCGTCCCACTTCGGCTCGTAACTGAGCTGGCCCTGCGGGATCTCCTTGACCGACTTGGCGAGCATCGGCGCCACCGGCGGCATGACGGGTAGGTGCATGACCCCATGCTGGCCGGCCGGCCCTGGCGATGCCGCGCTGACCCCGGGAAATAGCCGTTCCGGGCCCGTCCTGCCCGCTGCGCTCGCGGCTTCGAGGCGGGGCCGCGGGGGTCGCCGGCGAGCATTATCCGGCCCCAGCGCGAGCCGCTGCCAGGCCGCCATCGGAAAGCAGTTCGGGTTTTCCACGCTGGAGCGTGGAAAACCCGAACCGCTGGTCGTTGTGCACAGGCGCCATGGTCATTCCGCAAGCCGCCCGCCGTGCCAGCAGATGACCTCGGGCCCGGGCTCTGCCGCGTGCAGCGCGGCGACCAGGCCCGGCCGCCGCGCCAGCACCGCGCGCTGGTTGACGTAGCCCTTGTCGGTGATCTCCCCGTCGGCCAGCGACGGCGGCTCGGCCAGCAGCAGCAGCCGCAGGATTCGCTGTGACGTCCCGGTGCGCCCGGCGTTGTAGCGGTCAAGCGCGGCCGCCGCCGCGGCACGGACGGCGGGATCGGTCACCAGCGCGAGGAGCCCGCCCGGCGCCGTGCCCTCGCCGGTCCCGGCGATCTGCGCGGCCCGCTGCGGGCTGAGCCAGCCGAGCGCGCCCACGAACCCGGCGTCATGGCCGGTCAGCACGGCGTCCTGCAACAGGCCGCCGCTCGCGGACAGCAGCGCGGGGCGCAGTGTTCCCGGCCGCACCCAGGTGCCGGTCGCCAGCTTGAACTCCTCAGCGATCCTGCCGTCGAAACGCAGCCCGGCCGCCGGGTCGTCAGGGTCGATCATCGCGACCGCATCGCCGGTCCGGTAGAAGCCGTCGGCGTCGAATACCGCCTCGGTGAGGTCCGGCCTGCCCAGGTATCCCGGGGTCACCGTCGGCCCCTTCACCCGGATCTCCAGCCGGTCGCCGACCGGGGCGAGCCTGATATCGACACCGGGCAGCGGCACGCCGATGCAATCGGATCGCCCGCCGGGGAAATGCGCTGAGGTCGCCGCGGGCGCGGTCTCGGTCGCTCCCCAGGATGTCGTCATCGGCGCCGCCGAGCCGGCCGCCGCGGCGAGCTCGCCGATCGCGTCCCAGAGCCGCTGCGGCAGCGCCGCCCCGGCGTAGAACACCAGCCGCAGCCGGGCGAAGAACCGCGCGGCAAGCTCGCGGTCGCGCTCGAGGAACGGCAGCAGCGCGGAATAGCCGGCCGGGACGTTGTAGTAGATCGTCGGGCTCACGTCGGCGAGATTGCGCACGGTCCGCTCGATCATGCCAGGGGTCGGCCGGCCGTCGTCGATCCACAGCGTGCCCGCGTTCGCGATGACCTGGTTGACGTTGTGGTTCCCGCCGAATGTGTGGCTCCACGGCAGCCAGTCCAGCAGTACCGGCGGCTCGCCGGCCAGGAACGGCCATGCCTGCCGGATCATCTGCTGGTTGGCGCACATCATCCGGTGGGTGTTAAGGACGCCCTTGGGGTGCCCCGTCGAGCCTGACGTGAAGAGGATCTTCGCGACGGTGTCCGGCCCGGCGGCGTCCGCCCGCTCGTCGACCTGGCCGGTAGCCGGCGTGCCCGCGAGCTCGCCGAATGCGGTCGCCTCCTGGTCCCCGGCGTGGCCGGACACGGTGACCAGGGCCGGGGCTGCGCCGGGGCTGCCGCTGGCGGAGGCGGCCGCACGCAGCGCCGCCGCGTAGGCATCTCCGTCGTCGGCGAAGACCACGGCCGGGCGGACCAGGCCGGCCATCGCCCGCAGCGTCGCGTGGTCGCTGGCCAGCAGCGAATAGGCCGTGCTGACCGGGACAACGGGCAGGCCGGCGGTATAGCAGGCCAGGGTCAGCAGCAGGTGCTCGATCGAGTTGCCCGACAATGCCGCCTCCCGTTGCGCCGCCAGCGTCCGGCCCGGGTGGGCCGCCGCGGCCGCGCGGAACATCGCGGTCATGCTGGGGGCGTAGGGCTCGAGCGGGATGCCGGAGCGCAGCACCGTCGATCCGTCCGGCAGCCGCGAAACCGTCGTGACCGGCGGTGCGAAGATCCGCGAAGGGCCGCCACCTCCGGGCACGCCGTGCGCCATGCCGCCACCTCCGGGCACGCCGTGCGCCATGCCGCCACCTCCGGGTACGCCGTGCGCTATCCCGCCCCCGGCTACACAGTAGGCTCAGCCGCCCCCGGGCCGCCGCCGGGCCGCCGCCGGCCGCGCGCGTTCGGCTACTACGGCATGGACTGCTCAACATCTGGGTGAATTCCAATGCGATCAAGTCCGGCTTCAACTGGTCGCACTACAACAACCCGCACGTCGACTCGATGATCGCGAAGGCCAACTTCACCGCCGATGACGCCAAGCGCAACGCCATCTACGAACAGGTGTGCATGCAGCTCAGGAAGGACGCGATGTACCTGCCGATGTGGGACGTCAACGGCCCGTTCACGATGACGCCTGCGGTCAAGGGAGTGCACACGACGCTGAACGGTTACCTCATGTTCCATTCGGCTCCTGACGTGCTGGCGTACATCCTGCGCCGCCTGGCGGCGGCAGTCCCCGTGGTGATCGGGATCACGATCGTCGCGTTCCTGCTCATCCACCTGGTGCCCGGCGACCCGGCCAAATCGACGTGCTGCTGGCGCTGCCGGTGCTGCTGATCGCCCTCATCCTGATCGCGACCGCCGGATCGGGCGTACGCAGCATCGTGATAGCGATCGGCGTCGCCTTCACGCCCGGCTTCGCGCGCATCGTCGAGGCCTCCGTGCGCACGCTCAGGTCGGTGGACTACGTGCAGGCCGCCCGGGTCTTCGGGTCCACTGCCACCCGCACCTCCGTCCGGCACCTGATCCCCAACCTCATGACCGAGGTGGTCGTGCTGGGTACCAGCGCCATCGGCTGGGCCGTGCTGACCGCGACCACCCTCAGCTTCCTCGGCCTTGGCGTGCAGCTCCCGCAGCCGGACTGGGGCAGCGACCTCGCGGCGGGCGCCACGTACCTGGCCACGTCCTGGTGGCTGTCGACGTTTCCCGGGCTGGCGATCCCGGCGACGATCCTGGCCGCCAACTTCATCGGCGACTACTTGATGACCGCGCTGGATCCGCGTGACGGGGTGCGGCTCACGCACAACCTGACGACGATGCTGGCGGGCCGCCGGGCGGGAAACGGACGCCCGCGGGCCGGGGCAGCCTGATGAGCCTGCTGGAGGTCACCGGCCTGCGCACCGAGATCGCCACGCGGGACGGCCGGGTGCGCCCGGTGGACGGGGTCACGTTCAGCATCGACGAGGGCGAGATCCTCGGCCTGGTCGGCGAATCCGGATCCGGCAAGACGGTGACCGGGATGTCGATCATGCGGCTGCTGCCGCATGGCGGGTCCGTCACCGCCGGGTCCATCCGGTTCGACGGCGTGGAGCTCACCGCGCTGGACGCGGTCGGCCTGCGGCGGCTGCGCGGCAACGACATCGCGCTGATCTCGCAGGACCCGATGACCTCGCTGAACCCCACGCGGACCATCGGCAGCCAGCTCCGCGAGGCCTACCGGATCCACACCAGCGCCTCACAGCGGGCCGCCAGCATCCGGGCCGTCGAGGTACTCGGCATGGTCGGGATGCCGCGCCCGCAGGAGCGCCTCGACGACTTCCCGCACCAGCTCTCCGGCGGTATGCGACAGCGGGCAATGATCGCCATCGGCCTGCTGTGCGAGCCGAAGCTGCTGATCGCGGATGAGCCGACCACCGCGCTCGATGTGTCGATCCAGGCCCAGATCCTCGAGCTGATCGACAGCCTGCGGGCGCGGCTGTCGATGGCGGTCATGCTGATCACCCACGACATGGGCGTGATCGCCGGCTACGCCGACCGGGTCGCCGTGATGTACGCAGGCCGGGTGGTCGAGCAGGCCCACGATGGGCCGGATGATGGTCGGCCTGGAACGCCCCACGGCCGGTTCGGTGATGTTCGACGGGCAGGACATCGGGACGATGCGGAGCGCCGAGTTCCGCCGCCGCCGCCGTGACCTGCAGATGATGTTCCAGGACTCCTCGGCTGCGCTCGATCCGCGGATGCCGGTCTCCTCCCTGGTCGCGGAGCCGCTGGCCGCGCAGCATGTGGGCAGCCGCGCGGAGCGGCGCGCCGCCGTGACCGAGCTGCTGGACGCGGTCGGGCTGCCGGGCGACGCCGGCCGACGGTATGCGCACGAATTCTCCGGCGGGCAGCGCCAGCGCATCGCCATTGCCCGCGCGCTCGCGCTCCGGCCCAGGGTCATCGTCGCGGACGAGCCGGTATCGGCGCTGGACGTCTCGGTCCAGGCGCAGATCCTCAACCTGATGCGCTCCCTGCAGGACCGCTTCGGGCTGACCTACGTGGTGATCTCGCACGACCTGTCCCTGCTGAAATACCTGGCTGACCGCATCGGCGTGATGTACCTCGGCAGGCTCGTCGAGCTGGGGACAAGCGCGGAGGTGTACGGAGCACCACGGCATCCCTACACCGCCGGGCTGATCGAGTCGATCCCGCTGCCTGACCCGTCCAGCGAGCGCGCGAAGGCATCAGCCGGCCTGGGCGGCGAACTGCCGTCCGCCATCAACCCGCCTTCCGGCTGCCGCTTCCGCACCAGGTGCCCGCTGGCCACTGATCGGTGCGCTGCGGAAACCCCGGTGCTGACTGCCTCGGCTGGGCGGCACGCCGTGGCGTGCCACTATCCGCTCACCGGCGCAGCCCCGGCGCAGCCTGGCCCGGCCGGCTGAGATCGTGACAGGATCCGGGCGGATCGACATGCACGAGCGCAGGCACCCTGCGCGGCCAGAAAGGCGCGAGCATGACAACCCACCAGCTTGATCCCGCACCGGCCACCACGGCTGACGTCTTCTCCCGCGAGCACGCCCCGGTTCTCGGCATCGACCCGGGCGACACCGTGGTGGTCCGCTCCCTGGATGCCGCCGGGTACCTGGCGCGGCAGACCTTCCCTGGCGAGGACCAGCCGCAGATGTATCCCGCCGCCCGCGGCCACTGCCTGACCGGGCCGATCAGCGTGCGCGGGGCGCAGCCCGGCGACATGCTCGCGCTGCGCCTGGTGTCCTTGCGCCCGGACGAATGGGGGTGGACAGTCGCCGCGGCCCTGGACACCCCGGTGACGCGGCGCCTTGGCCTGGCCGACGGCCCGCCGTCCTGGCTGCTCTGGGACCTCGACCCCGACGCCGGAAAGGGCACGGCCGACGGCGGCTTTGCCCGCGGCCTGGCGCCGTTCCTGGGCGTGATGGGCATGCCGCCGGCCGAGCCAGGCGAGCACTCCACCATCCCGCCGCGGGCGGCGGGCGGCGGCAACATCGACTGCAAGGAGCTTGTCGCCGGAGCAACCCTGTTCCTGCCCGTGACCGTTCCGGGCGCGCTGCTCTACCTGGGCGACGGCCACGCGGCACAGGGCGACGGGGAGGTCGGCGGCACCGCCATCGAGTGCGGGATGACCACCGAGGCCGTGATCGACCTCGCCGGGGACCGCCCGCTCAGCTCGATCCATGCCGAGACCCCCGGCGGCCGGATCACGTTCGGCTTCGACGCCGACCTCAACGCGGCCATGGGGGATGCGCTTGACGCGATGGTCTGCTGGATGCAGTCCCTGTTCGGCCTCGGCAAGGCGGCGGCGCTCGCGCTCGCCAGCACCTGCGTCGACCTGCGCATCACCCAGGTCGCCAACCAGACCTGGGGCGTGCACGCCGTGCTGCCATCCGGCATCCTCGGCTGACCTCCGCGGGTGGCTGGGGGACCGGGTTACCCGGCTTGGACGGCGGCGGCGAACGCGGCCATGGAGGGGAATTCGGCATCCGGGCTGACGTCGGCGGAGGGCGCTGGCGTCGCCCCCCAGCCGGGGCGGTCGTGCCGGCGGTTGATCCACACGGTCGGCAGGTCGGCCTGCCGTGCGGGGAGGTGATCGTGAAACAGGCTCTGCGCGACATGCAGGAGCTTGCCGTCGCCGATGCCGAGCCGCCTGGCCTCTTCGGTCAAAGCCGCGAAGTTGCGCGGTGATGGCTTGTAGGAGCCGATGTCCTGGGCGGTGAGGATGCTGGTGAATTCCACGCCGAGCCGGGAATTGGAGGCGGCGAAGGAGGCACGGTCGACGTTGGACAAGATGATGAGCCTGAAATGCGTGCCGAGCAGTTCCAGCGCGTCGTGGGAGTCTTCGAAGGCCGGCCAGTCCGGCACCGATGTCGCCAGAGCCGCGGCGTCGGCGTCGCTGACCTCGGCGCCCAGCTGGTCGCCGAGGGCCCGGAAGCTGCGCGCGAGGATGTCGGGGTAGGGGTCGGCGGGGTGCTCGGCCTCGGCGGTCTCCTCGTGGGCGGAGTAGGCGGTCAGCAACTGCTCGTCATCGAGGGTGAGCCCGCGGCTTTTCGCCCAGGGCCTGAGCACGGCGGCGAGTCCGGCCTCCCAGTCGACGAGGGTGCCGTAGCAGTCGAAGCTCAGCGCCTGGTAGTCGGTGAATCTCACGGCCGCGCTCCTTGATGAGGTCGGGAAAGAGTCTGCAGAGGCAAGGTTGTCAGCTTCTCCGGGACAGCGCACGGGCGCTCCGCGCGGGGCCTGAGAAGATGATGCATGGACCCTCGGCACGCCATCTTGTTCGAGCCCGTCAGGATCGGCCCCAGGACGCTGCCGAACCGCTTCTACCAGGTGCCTCGGCACGAGCAAGCCGCGGACTCAGGCGGCGTTCCGCGCGATCAAGGCCGAGGGCGGCTGGGGCGGCGTATGCGTGGAATACGCGCCGGTCTCCCGCGACTCGGACGAGGTGCCGGCGGTCGCCGCTGCGATCTGGGATGACGCCGATGCCAGCGCGCTGGCTGACCGCCGACGCCATCCACGCCCACGGCGCGCTGGCGGGCCTGGAGCTCTTCCACGGCGGCGGGCTCGCGGCGCGGCAGGCCATCGCCGACCCGTTCCTGCCCCGCAAGGTCGCCGAGGGCAGGCTGGAGGAGATCCGTGAATGCACCGGCTCGAACGTCTGCATCCTGCGCGAGGAGGCGTTCCGCCATGTCGGCTGCGTGCAGAACGCCACGGCCGGAGAGGAATACCGCTGGCGGCTGCGGGGATCCGGGCGGCGTACCTGATCGGCGATGCCGTGGCACCCAGGATGATCTCGGAAGCGGTCTTTGACGGGCACCGCCTCGCCCGCGAGATCGACCGCCCTGACGCAGCGGTTCCCGCCCCGTTCCTGCGCGAGGCCCCGCTGGCACTGGCACCCGGAGCACGTGATTAGCGCCACCAGGGATCTGCTGGAGCGGACCATCCTTGCCCTGGTCGTCGCCGCGGCACTGGCCGGCTGGGCGGTTCCCGGGACAGCGCGGCTGCTCGATCGCCACCAGGCCATCGATGCGGTCCTGGCGCTGCTCGTGTTCGCGAGCGCGATGACGGTTCCCGCGGGAGTGCTGAGCCGGGTCCGTGCGCTGGCGGCGCGGCTGGGGATCGCGGTGATCGCCGCGGCGGCAGCGCTGCCCGCGCTTGCCTTTGCCCTCAGCCGGCTACTCGGGCCGGCGGCGTTGCGGGACGGGGTGCTCGCGGTGGGCGTAGCCCCGGCCGAGGTCGCCTCGGTGGCCATCACCGGGATCGCCGGCGGGGAGGTCGGCGCGGCGGCCGTGCTGCTGGTGGCATCGACCCTGGTCTGCGTCGCCGTTGCCGGGCCGATCCTGTCGGTCGTCGGCGGGCACGGCGTGTCCGCCGTCCATGTGCTGATCACCTTGTCGCTGGTGGTAGGCCTGCCGCTGCTGGCTGGCCTGCTGGTCAAGCGGCTGATGACCGCGGCCGGCCGACTCGACGACGGCTTCCAGGCGCTCGCCATCGTGGCCGTGGTCGTGCTGGTGTGGCTGGTCTCCGCGCAGGTGCGGCTGTCCATTGCTTACGGCACGCTGGTGGCGGTCCTCGTCGTGCTGATCGTCGCATCGGCGGCGATCGGCCTGCTGCTGAGCTGGCGGCTCGAATCCCCGGCAGCGACCGCTGTCGTGCTGAACGTCTCGATGCGCGACTTCGCGGTGGCGAGCGGGATCGCGGCGGCCGCATTCGGCCCGGCGGCCGCCGCGCCGCTCGGCATCTACGGCGTGCTTGTCATGGCGTGGGGCGCGCTGGTGGCCCGGATGATCAACCGGTGCCGGCCGGTAGCGGATGGGGTCACATCGGCCTGAGCTGGCCGTATTCGAACCTTCCTTGATCGTGTTAGCCTCCTCGCAGGCTCGGCGGAGCCCGGCCGGGCAGCCAGAAAAGAGGCGGTGTTCGACGGGTCCGATCCCGCGGGACAGCCCGCCAGGGCGCGAGATTGCGGAGAAGCGTATGCCGGACGTCGAGGGTGAGCTCAGGGCAAGGGCGGCTGCCGACGGCGTCGAGTTCTTCTTCGCCATGTTCGTGGACATGCACGGCAAGCCCTGCGCCAAGATGGTCCCGGTAGAGGCGATCGACGTCCTGATGGGCGGCGGCGCCGGCTTTGCCGGGTTCGCGGCAGGCCCGATGGGCCAGAGCCCGGCTGACCCCGACATGATCGCCATCCCGGATCCGGCGTCCTACACGCTGACGCCCTGGCAGCCGGGGCTCGCGGTGCTGCAGTGCGACATTCACGTGGAGGGCGAGCCGTGGCCGTACGCGCCGCGGCTGATCCTGAAGAGAATGCTGGAGAAGCCGCCGGGCTGGACGGGATCGACCGCGGTCTCGATCCCGGTGAGCCGAATCGCGACAACCTGCACGTCCTGCCGGCCGAGGAGGTCACCAGGCGCGGCATCCGCAGCCTGCCGCCGACGCTGCTGCACGCGGCGGACGAGCTGGTCGCCGACGACGTCCTGCGCGAGGCGCTCGGCAAGACACCCGACGGGGATTATGTCGACTACTACGCGAAGGTCAAGCGCGAGGAATTCCTCGCGTGGCACTCCGTGGTGAGCAACTGGGAGGTCGAGCGCTACCTGACGCTCTTCTAGACGGGTTGCTGCCCGGGGCATCCGGCATGACGTTCGCCGCCGCCCGGCACGGCGTGCCCGACTATGCCATGGCTCACCGGCAGCCCGCCGGTGACCGTGGCCGGGCGGCGGCTGACAATGGGCCAGTGACCGGACTCACCGCGGATCCCCCGTTCCTCGACGTGGCGGACCCGGCCTTCTCGCTGCGGTCGGCTGCGGTGCGCAGGGCGAGGGAGACCGGCTGGTACGCGCGGACGAGCTACGGCCTGGCGGTGCTGCGCTATGACCAGGTGTCCAGGCTGATCAGGCATCCGGATCTGCGCCAGGGGAGCCTGGCCTGGCCGGCCCACCACGGCATCACCTCCGGCCCGTTCGCCGACTGGTGGGCAGGCTGGGTGCTGAACAAGGAGGGCGAGGACCACCAGCGGCTGCGCCGGCTGCTGAATCCCGCGTTCTCCCGCAGGCTCGTCGACGCCGTGGCGCCGCGCTTCCTGGCCCTGGCCACGGAGCTCATCGACGCCTTCGCGGCGGCGGGCCGGTGCGAGTTCATGGCCGAGTTCGCCGAGCCGTACGCGGCTCGCGTCATCGCGATCTTGCTGGGCATCCCGGAGGGCGAGTGGCGGCTGCTGGCCGCTGACTCGGCGACGGTGGGCCTGGCGATGGGCGTGCGGATCCGCGCGGACCTGCCCCGGATCGAGGCGGCGCTGGCGAACCTGTTCGGGTACGCAGACGCGCTGATCGCCGCGCGCCGGCGCAGCCCGCGGGATGACTTCGTCACCCGCCTGGTCGAGGCGCAGGCCGGCGCGGAGCGCCTCACGACGAAGGAACTGCGCGACTCGCTCGTGCTGCTGATCTTCGGCGGCCCGGACAGTGGCGGCTGCTGGCCGAGCGCGTCGACCTGGGGCCGGCCGCCGTCGAGGAGGTCATGCGGGTCAGTCCCACGACAACCTGGGTTACCCGGGAGGCCCTGCGCGACTTCACCTTCGACGGGCTTGACATCAGTGCAGGCACCACCATCCACCTGTACTGCGCGTCAGCGGGAACCGACCCGCTGGCCGTCCCGGATGGGGACATTGACATCACGGCAACCGGCCGGCCGCCGCATTTCGCCTTCGGCGGCGGCATATTCACTACTGTCTCGGCCACCTGGTGGCGCGGGCTGACATGAGCGCGGCCCTGCCCCTGCTCGCCCGCCGGCTGCGCGAGCCGCAGGTGTCCGGCGAGGCGATCTGGCTGCCGCACAGCGGCAACACCGGGCCTGCCAGGCTGCCGATCGCCTTCACCGAGGGCCAGGAGCGGTGCCGATCCGAGTCATCAGGCCAGGCATGATGATCGTCGGCGCCGTTGTCACCGACCCTGAGGCTCTCACTCAGATGGCGATCGGGCTCGGCGAGGTGGCAATCGAGGTGCCCCTGTCCTGGCTGCCCAAGATGGCCACATGATGGACGAGCTGGCGCTCGGCGATTACCTGGACCAGGCGCAGCACGAGTTGTTCCGCCTTGAGGTGCTTGACGCTTATGAGGTGGCGACGGATGGCAACGACTTCGGCCGGTGCCTGCGAGGCGTGCTCTCCGTCCTCGCCCACACCCTCTGCGCCGCGCTGCGCCGCCGCCTGCCCGGCTACCACGCCGCCACCCCCGACACCCTCCAGCGCCGGTTCCTCAGCACCGCAGGCATCATCACCAGCCACGGCAACCAGATCACCGTCCGGCTCAACCGGCGCACCTACTCACCCGTACTCCGCCAGGCCACCCTGCCCAAAACAGTCACCGTGCCCTGGTGGGGCGGCCGCACCCTTCGCTACGAGTACGCCTGACCCCACGCACCGGGGGAGCGCTGCTTCAGCAAGCTCAGGCAGTTCCGCGCTGTTGCCGCCCGCTATGACAAGCGTGAACTGACCTGCCAGGCACCCTCGATGTCGCATCGATCCGGATCTGGCTCCGTGACCCCGTTCCGTGACGCCAGGCGGC
>WNGE01005902.1_pt1 | contig 14533 bp, 13 predicted proteins | sample 5400651 | NCBI WGS metagenome assembly WNGE01 (sample SAMN13153370, study PRJNA577476) | soil metagenome | isolation source: 60 cm soil or saprolite under grassland replicate 2 | place: USA:California | collected 2016-06-15 | reverse complement strand
GACCTCGTCGCATTTCTTGTGATGAAGCGGAAGTAGCCGCGGGACCCGTACGCGGCGTGGCAGCCGGCGCACCGAAGCTTTGATCAAGCTACTGCGCCCGGCGGCCGCCCCGGCGAACGTGCTTCTCCGGGTGGGGCGACCTCCCTCCACACGATCCACATCCTGGGTTAACCCGAGTCCTAGTCGATGGTCGGCGACGATGGCGTTGGACCAGGCTGGATGATCAGGAGATACCCCGTCGCGCGCCGACAGAATGCCCTGCGCGAGAGCTTCCACAGTCCCACCGCTGGATCGGCGAGGACGACGTGTTCCGGAGTCCATCGATGGACGACAACGAAGTGCCCGCCGCCGACCCGGCGACGAATATGAGCGATCGCGGGCAACGTGCACTTCGCGATCTCGTCGTACGAAGCTCTGATGCCTTGGGTCCGGAAACCTAGGCGCTCGGCGATCCGCGAGAGGGCCAGAAGATCCGTACCGTCGCGGTCAAGCGGTACCTCATTGGAGAAATGGTCATAGCCGAATGGGCAGCCGTGGTAGGCCGTGACGGTTGCGAGTGCTGCTGGGCCGCAGTCGTTGCCCCAGCGCTGGTGGACGAGCGGGAGGTCTCGCAACAAGGCGCTACGCAACCTGGCGCGCGCATTCCTGCGAGAACCTAGAACCTGAACTTGAGACCGATCCATTTGGCGCCGCCGACGACGTGGTCCTTGGCCCATTTCGCGGCGCCTTTCACCCGACTCCAGAACGACTTGCCGCCGCGCACCAAGCGGAGCTCATCTTCGGTAACCGTTTGGATTCCGGGCTCGTCGCGCGTCATGTGATACCCCCAGTCTCGACTGTCGCGCGGGTATACCGCCTCTGCGCCGCTCCGTCAACAAGCGCGGGGCCCACTCCACACGATCCACACCCGCAGTTAATTGCCGGTCAGCAAGCCCTCACGTTCGTCACCACGAAGTTGCCGTCCCGCGACAGCAGATGGAAAAGGCCGCAGTGGTACTTCTCCCAGGCGTGCGGTCCGACTTCCGTATCGGGCCAGACGCAGTTGAAGTGCATGAAGTACGGGGTGTTCAACTTCCAGTGGTCAACGGGCTTCCGCCCGAAACACTCAGCGTCCGCGTGATGCCTGACCTGGGAGACTTGCATGGCCTCTGCGCGCTTCTCTGCGCAGGTCGGCCGCGCCGGATGATTACCCCGGTTTGCCTGCGGGGGGAGTCTGCGCGGGAGATCCGCAAACCGAATCCGTACTTGCCACGATGGACGCGCGCCGACGCGGCGCGACGCTCGCGGGCAGACAGTGAGGCGGGAGGCAATGAGGGACGCCAGGATGCAGGTGCTTGTCGCGGGGGCCGGGGTGGCCGGCCTCTGGTGGCACTCGCGCTGCAGGCGCTCGCGGCCGAGTTCGTCTCCGTCCAGCTCGTCGCCCCCGAGGCGGAGTTCACATACCGGCCGCTGGCGGTGGCCGAGCCGTTTCGCGCCGGCGAGGTACGCAGGTTCCCGCTCGAGCCGCTCGCGCGCGCGGCAGGCTCGCAGCTCCGACGCGGCACACTCACGACCGTCGCTTCGGAGCGGAAGCTCGTCACGCTCAACGACGAGGTCGAGCTCGGCTATGACGTGCTCGTCTTGACGCTCGGCGCGCGCCCGCGCGAGGCGATCGCCGGTGCGCTCACCTTCTGCGGCGCCCAGCAGGGGCCGGAGCTCGCCGAGCTGCTCGACAGGGCGACCTCGGGCCGGCTCCGCCGAATCGTGTTCGCGCTTCCTGCGGCCGTAACATGGCCGCTGCCTCTGTACGAACTCGCGCTGCTGACGGCCGAGTATCTGAGCGACCACACGCCGCCCGCTGTCGAGATCGTGCTGGCCACACCCGAAGACCGACCGCTGGCTCTGTTCGGGCCCGAGGCGAGCGACGCCATCCGTGAGCTGCTCGAGATCCGCGGCGTCCGTCTCGAGGCCGGCGTCGTCCCGATCGGCTGGGAGGCGGGCGTGCTCCACCTCGCAGGCGACAAACGGATCGACGCCGACGCGGTCGTCGCGCTCCCGAAGCTCGAAGGCCCGACAGTCGCCGGCCTACCCCAAGATGGAGCCGGTTTTGTCCCGACGGACGAGTTCGGTTGGGTGCTCGGCCTGACCGACGTCTACGCGGCCGGCGACCTGACCCAGTTCCCCGTCAAGCAGGGCGGGATCGCAGCGCAGCAGGCCGACGCTGTCGCGAGCGCGATCGCCGCGGACGCAGGCGCGACCGTGAAGCCCACCGCTTTCAAACCCGTGCTGCGCGGCTTGCTGCTGACGGGCCGCGCTCCCCGCTTCCTCCGCTCCAAGATGGGGACCAGCCACTCGCTCGCCGACACCGAGCCGCTCTGGTGGCCGCCGGCCAAGATCGTCGGCCGCTACCTCACGCCCTTCCTCGCCGAGCACCTCGGCCTCTCGGACGAATACCCCCGGCCGGAGCGCACCGATGCCATCCCGATCGAGGTCGAGCTCGAGATAGACGACCGCGCCACCTGGTCGACTCTCTGAACTCGCTTCGGCGGCGGGCAGAACCGGATTCAACTCCGTGCGAAGCCGCAGCCACCATCCCACTGCTGATGCCCGGACGCGCGCCTGCGCAAGCCTAGAAGCCCCAAGAGCAGGCGAAATGATGACGGTGCCCAAGCGCAGCCAGTGCTCGCCGAGCACGAGCGGCTGCTCGATCACACTGAGCAAAGGACACAAGGCCTGGGAACAAATCGACCCGAAGGTTGCGGAGCGCGCGGCTCGCCCCTCGCACACAAGTGGCTGTCGTCCCCGACCCGGCGAGCCTGTCGCAGTTCCCTCTTTGATTAGGACGTACCGGTCAAGGGGCTGTGGCGTCACCTCCTCGAAATTGAGATGGGGGCTCAAATTCTCTTTCGGCGCTTCAGGGCGCAGGATGTCCGCTCGGAGCTGTCCCGGAAACGCACCAATCCCGGCGTCGCCTAGATAAACGGTTCTGCAGACTTCACGAGGCCCAAGAACGTAACCCAATGTAACCTGGTTCCCGGCCTTTACACGACCGTGAGCGCCGCGAAGTGGTGGCCGAGGAGGGACGAGCTCCCCCCTCGGCAGGGGCGGAGGAGAATACGCGCTGTCGTAACATAGGCCGGCGTCGTGGTTGCCGTCAGCGGTTACGAGTGGTTCCTCGTCCTGCACGTCCTCGCCGCCGTCGTCTGGGCAGGTGGCAGCTTCATCCTCGTCGTCCTCGGCCTCATGGGCCTCCGCGCGCGCGACACGGGGCGGGTGCTCATGGTGCTCCGTCTCTCCGAGCCGGTCGAGGGCCCGGTCTTCGTCGCCGCCGGTCTCGTCCTCGCCGGCTTCGGCTTCGCGCTCGTCGAGCGGGGGAACTGGGCCTACGACGACTTCTTCATCCAGTACGGTATCGCCGCCTGGGCAGTCTCCGCGGCCGTCGACCTCTTCTACTGCAGCCGCGCGGACAAGGCGATCGAGGAGCTCGTCGAGCAGCGCGGGCCGGAGGCTCCGGCCGTCGCAGCGCGGGCACGGCAGTACTTCCTCGTCGGAACGCTCGACGCGCTCCTGCTGCTGTCGGCGGTCTTCGTCATGACGGTGAAGCCGTTCCGTTGAGAGCTAAGTACAACGTCCGTCTCGTAGAAGGCGGTGATTGATCCGCCGAGGGCATCGAGGAACCCGTAGCAGCCGCCGCATCGGGCCCGACCGACACCGGCTACGGGCTCGCCGAGCGCGAACGCAACCAGTGATGCCGCTTGGCCGCTGGGGCCACCGAGCGCCGCCGCCCACCTGGTCGCACGCTGGCTCTGCACGAACTGCCGCGCCGCCGCCCCGTGCGCCGAGATCGTGGCGGGTTGTGGCGGCTTCTTGGCGGCGTCGTTTTGGCTCAACCAAACCGGATCGCCCAATTTGCAGACGTTCGCCCTGTTGGCGATGACGCGTCAAGCCCCTGGAATCCTCGCCACGGTCTTGGGACGCTAGTCAGGGTTGAGCGAATGGCAGGATGCTCCCGAATGGCTTATCAAGCTCGTGCGCGGCAAGTGGGGCGAGCCGGAGTGGCGGGCTTGGGAGGAAGTCTGGAAGCCTCGCCTCGCAAAGCATGGCGTGACACCGGACAACCTCAGGCAAGTCGGAAATCCCGAGCGACCTGATGCCATCGACGCGAGGCCACCGGGAGGGCGATGGTGCCACGGGCCGATCTACTGGGACGCGGACGGGAGCCGAGCAGTCCTTCTTGCCGTCGCTCGGCTCGTTGAAGACGTAGAGGCTGCGGCGGGTACGTCGGGCTCTTCTGGGCCAGACGCTGGGTCAGATCACACTGCCCAACCCTGACCTACGGTGCCCCAGCAGAGGCAAGAGGCGCTCAGCTTGCCGCATTCACTTGCCGCACGACCTCCGGCACTCTGACGACGTCTCGGGAATGGCTACAGTAGGGCGCTTGCCCTCTTAGCTCAGCTGGTAGAGCACCTCCATGGTAAGGAGGGGCGAAGTGGCCTGAAAGACGGGTCGGGCCGGGTGGCTACTTGCCACGAACTTGGCCACGTCCCAGCAAGACAAAGGCCCCTGATCGGGCCTCGTCTTCGTGCGTCCTTGAATGCACCTCATTTTAGGATCCTGTACCCCCCGTACACGACCAGGGCAATCGCCGCCAGGCCGAAGTACTGGTGGATCTCGAAGGCAACATAGAGGGTTGAGCGCCCGGTTTGGAAGCTCAACCCTGACTCTTACTTGAACTGAAGCTCGGCTCCGTCGAAGGTGGTCACCTGCGCCCCCATCAGGCCGTTCTTCGTCACGTACGCATCGGCGCCGTAATAGGGCACCGCGAGGAAGGGAGCGTTGGCCACCCACTGAACATTGACAGTCTTCCCGACCGTCCACGATTTGACTTCGGTGAACTGAAGGCCGTTGAGCCCCGCCGGATACGGCAGGCAGAACCCCTCGAAGAGAGCGCGAACCTCCGTCCGTCCCTCACTGGTCACGCCTCCCGGAAGAAGGATCGCGACTGTCTCCGGGTACTGCGCCATCAGCCGATCGACGTCGCAGTGGTTGAGAGCATCGATGTGCTCCGCCACCACCGCCTCAGGCGATGGCTGGCGATCGAACGGTGGCGGGCCCAGACTCGCTGAGGCGACAACGGCCACGCCCGAGACGAGGATGACGACAAGCGCGATCACGATGAACCTCCGCATACGACAACTCCCTTCTGAGTTCGTCCTGGAGGACGTATGTCTTCGCTCGCTGGCGGGGGTGGGGGTGCCGGCCCCCGGGGCGGGTTCCGGGATCGCGGGGTCGTCTCAGAGGATCCAGCCCGTCTCTCGCGCTGACGGGGTGGGGGTGCTAGCCGCCTCCGCCGAGCCACGTGGCGGGCTCAGGATCGAGGCGCGGGCAGGAGCCGCGATCTGACGATCCGCGAGGCCCGGCGCGGGGGGTCGAACTCTCGCCGGCCGGTCGAGCGCTTCCCCGCGTAACGCCGGGGCTGTCAGGACGCTGCCCGGCGCCGCCCCGGCTGCCTAGTCGCACGTTCAGCCATGGCCGAAAGCGTCGAGGACGCCTCCAGTGGTTACGGCGCGATCGTCGCCCGGTATTGGGCGCTATCTCCTGGCACTCCAGGGATGAGGGTCACCCTCACGGTTCCAGGCAAGACCACTAGCCCGGCGAAGACTCCTGTGGCAGCGGAGATCGTGAATGTTGCCGACCCTTTATTGGCGCAGATCACGCCGTCAGTCAGCGCGAGAGTCAACGTGCTTGACGGATCGGCGTCGAGCTGGACGTCGCGGATCGCTGTCACGTTGATCAAGCATCCACTACTGGGATCGAAGTCGGCTCCAGTCAAGTCCAACGTCGTCGATACATGTCCGTAGCCCTCGACGAGGCCCGTTCCACATTGGGCATGGGTCGTGCAGTCGTCGTCTTGGAACTGAGCCTTGAACTCACCGCTCGGGGCAGCGCCGGTGGGAAGCGCCACGGCCATCGCTACCAGCGCGAGAAAAGCGGTGAAAAGGAGCACGCGTCGCATCCGACCTCCCTTGGGTCGCATTGCGCCTGCCTCCCGCGATCATAACGACGACCAGGTTGGCGTTCTCGATCGCCCGCTTGAAGATCGCCCTCGGATGCCCCTGCGCTGTCAACGGCCCTCCCGTTGGGGCCGGACGGCCGGAACAGCTTATCCGGTGAAAGTTCAGCGATCTGGAGCGTTGGCAGAAGAGCCTCGGAGTAAGGATCGAGCTCGGGACGCGGCGTTCGAGCCGCCGAGCCGGCGGCTTACGAGATAGAGCCGGGCAGCTCGGCGGCCATATGGCTGGCAAGCGGGGTGCCCGGCTCTGCGTGGTGTCGGCGGTTCGGCCGCCATTCTTGAGCCCGATGCTAGAAAGTCCGCTATTTGCATGTTTTGTGATCGCAATTTGCGTCCTCATCCCGCGAATCGATGCGTACCAGGAGTAACAATCCATGGGCTCAGATTGGTGACCGTGCGTCCCCCTGGGGAGGGCGGGCGCATGCCGTTCCCATTTCAGAGCGGGACTGTCAAGTGGGGGAGTGAGCAGGGGGCGCAGTGAAGCTCACACTGAAGCTAGCGTTACTCGTAGCCGTCGGCTTGCTGGTGTGCGCCGTGCCCGCAGCTTCGACGCACACAGGTCAGGTGGCGCAGCCGTGTACCAGCGGCGCGTCCTCTGTCGTGATGGGCGAACCGCCAGTCACAACCTGGTATCCACCAGGCTGCGTCCATCCTTAGTCGCGAGCAGACGCGGCCGAAAGAGCGACTATCGCAACGGACCAGAGAGCCCGTAAGGTTCGCAAACTCATTCGCGGCTTTCGTCGACCGTCTGAGCGGGCCCGGGTAGTGTCGGCGCTCTTGTCGTCTTCGAGTGGGAGGCCCGTGCTTGCTGTGGTCGTTTGTCTATCTCGCCGTCCGCAACCTGTTCGCGCTTGTGCTGCTGCTGGCCCGGTCGCGTCGTTCGAAGGAGCTGGAGATGTTGCTTCTGCGCCACGAGCTGGCGATTCTGCGTCGACAGACCGGCCGTCCACACCTCACCCGAGTTGACCGCGCGCTCCTCGCCGCGCTGAGTCGATCACTGCCGCGGCGGGCGTGGACGAACTTCCCGGTGAAGCCGGAGACGTTGCTGGCGTGGCACCGCCAGCTGGTCGCTCGACGCTGGACGTATGCGCACAAGAAGCCGGGGCGGCCGCCGCTCGAACCGTCGCTGCGCCCGGCAACTCAAGTCAATGCACGTCGCTGTTTGGTTTGTCAATGTGGCTGCAGGATTCGCAGCCGTTTCTTGCGAAGAGGACTGGGGCTGTGCTGGTTGATCATCGCATGGTCGTCGCGAGCAGCTGCGGTGTGCGGCTGATCGTGCGTGGGTTGGCCGCTGCCCTCTCGGGCTGGACGCACCGTCAGGTGTTCTCGTTCGAGTTGATGAATGTGACGGCGAGGGTGCTTGTGTTTGGGTTGCCGCGGACATCGCTCACTTCAACCTCGAGTGCGTGGGCCCCGTCGCGGAAGCGGCTGGTGTCGAAGCCGCGGGTGAGCCAAAAGTGAAAAAGCCCAGGCGAGTTCGGGTGGTTCTGGGTGGTGTCGGGCGCATAGACGGCGCCGAAGTTGAGGTCGGATGCCGGGTTGCCTTGGACTGTGGGGTGGAGCGAGGTGCGGTGGTCGACGGCGACCTGCCACGGGAGGATCGGCTGCGATCCGCGTTTGAGCCGCCAGCGGATGCGGGCGGGTGTGACTGGCATCCCGTGCCATCCAGGCGGGTTCGGCTGGGTGAGCTCGATCGGCGTGTTGTCGTGCGCCTTCACTGAGAGGTCGATGAGGCCGTGGAGCGTGTTCGGTGGGAGTGAGGTGACGATTTCGTCGATGACCGGCGGGCCGTAGTCGAAGAACGGTGTGATTGCGCCGGGGCGGAGTGGGTTCCAGTAGGCGATGCCGGTCGGGCCGTGGGTGGACTCAGCGAAGTGGACGTGGCCCCAGTCCTCGGGCTGTGTGGCGATGTGGCCGAGCAGCCCGTGAAGCGGGACGTGGGTTCCGGGTTGGACGGCGGGTTTGACGTGCCAGTAGCCGAAGTTGCGCCCGTCTGCTTCGACGACAACGATGCCGCCGTTCTGGGCGACATCAGCTGGCGCGCCGTATGAGACCTTGCCGGGGGCGACCGCGTAGACGGGGGTGCCGGCGGGTGCTGCGATGTCGATCCCGAAGTGGAAGGTTCGGCCGCCGCCAGCGATCCTGGGGTCGCAGAAGAATCCGCGCACGGGGTGCTGCTGGTCGAACGGCTTCACCGGCCACGGGTACGGCGGAAGCGTCTTCGCGGCAGCCAAGGCAGGCCTCGTCAGGCCTGGAGTTTGAAGCGGTAGACGCGGGCGTCGTGCGGAGCGAACGGGTCGGTGAACTTCCCGCCGACCACTTTGAAGCTTCGGAAGTTCTTGCCGTCGTACTCGAACATCGCGGCGCCGAACTTGACTCCGGCGGGAAGGCCGCTGAATCGGACCGGGCCGTTCCTGGTTGGGTGGCGTCGAACGACGATCAGGTATAGGAAGCCGCCTGCTTGGCGGGCGACCAGCCGGACGTCGTCGGCGTCCGCCTTGACCGTTGCCGCGGCAGACGGCGCGGTCAGGGCGGGTCCGATCGACTTAGAGGTCAGCTGCTGGATGAGCGGTTTGAGGACGGTGGTCCAGAACGTCCAGTTCCAGCCTCGTTTGGCGTCCTCGGGGTTCATCGCCTTGGTGAGGTCGCCGCCGAAGAAGACGAGTCCGCGCGCCCCAGCGATGATCGCCTGGTAGGCCATGAAGCGCTCCTCTTTCAGGGTCGGGAAGGCCGGAACGTGCTCCGGCGGGAGCATTCCGCTCCAGGCGATCTGCAGTGTCGTCCAATGCTCTTTGTCAGGTGCGGCTCGGAGGACGAGCTCGGTGACGTCGCCGACGATGCTGATGTCTTTGTTGGGTCGGTCGGCGTGTGTCCCGGGTGGATGTGAGATCGGGTAGATGTCGACGCCGTGGATGTCGCCCGCTGCGGCGAACGGTTTCAGGAGTGCAGCCGTCAATCGCTGCCCGTCGGGCGCCGTTGGCGTCTTCGGCCCCTTTGGCGCTTGGATGAGGACGAGCGGATGACCCGGGTCGCGTGAGCGCACGAAGCCATAGGCGGCCGTGAGCCCTCCGTGTCCGAGGCCGGCCCACAACGGTTCGTCCGCTCCCTTCCAGGCGCCAAGCCCGGGGGAGTCTTTCAACCCGTCGACGATCTGCTCGAGCAGCGCTTGCTTGGAGAGGTCGTTGGCCACGTCGAACAGCCCGACCCAGAGACGAAGCCCGCCTTTCTCCGCCGCAGCCAGCTGATCCTTGACTCCCTTGATCTGATCGGCCAGACCCGCGGCTTTCCACTTCGGATAGACCCGAACCATCGTCACACCGGCTTGAGCAACCTCATTCCAATCATCCAAGGCTGTAGCCGGGTCTTTGCCCAGGGGAGGCCCGCCGCTGAGCGTGATTGGGAACACCTTCTTACCGCCGAGCACCATTTTCGCTTCCTCCCTTCTGGTTACGCAGTCCTGAACCGCTCCTGAGCGAGCCTCCGCAAGTCCTCGGCGACGTCGGCTAACTCCCTCCGAAGGTCGCCACGACCGGTGCGTGGTCTGAGCTGGGCGCGTTTTTGCGCGCGTTCGGATCCTCAGTGATTGACGGCAGCTGCTCGTCGATGATCGCTTCGACGTTGATCTTCTCGAGCGGCTTGACCAGCGCTTCGGAGACGAGGATGTGGTCGATCAGTTCCTTGCGGCCGTGGTTGATCCGTGAGTAGTTCTTCCCCTCCGGCATCAGCGGCGCGAGGTTCCAGAGCCGCTGGGCATCGCCGTGGTCCGGTTGGTTGAAGCCGGCGGTGCCGATCTCTGACCCTGGCGGGCCGAGCAGCAGCTGCGAGGTTGCAGCTTCCGGGGTGTCGTTCATGTCACCGGTGACAATTAGAGCGTCGGCGCTGGCGGTGAGCGCGCTAGTTGCCCAAACGCGCAGGGTTGCTGCTTCGGCTGCGCGCCGGTCGAGGGCGTAGGCGGCGTAGCGGGCGCGTTCTGCCTCGTCGTGGGGCTGGAACCTGCCCCCAGGGAAAGTGAGCAGCTTCGACTTCAAATGCGTGGTCAGCAGCCGGATCGTCTTGCCGTTGTCGGTGTTGACGGTGATCGCGACCGCGCCGCGACCCATCTCCGCAAGCGATGCCCCGTCGTCGTCGACCTGCACTGCTTTGAGGTGGTCGGGGAACTCGAGGATGTCCTCGGAGTCGGCGATGTCGCGGTGCATGAGCCAGGCGACGCGGATCTGCCGATGATCCGGATGGTTCGACACCCGCTGATGCCAAGACCCGTCGAGCCGTTCAACGAGGTCGTCGAGGGCGGCTGGGTCGCCGATCTCCTGCAGGGAGAGGGTGTCCGGTTTCTCCGCGTTGATCGTCGCGGCGAGTCCTTCGAGTTTCTGTTGGTAGACGTCGTCTGAGGTTGGTCCTCCGTCTTCGCCGGGGCGGAAGAGGTTCTCGACGTTCCAGGTCATCAGCTTGAACACGACTGCGGCCCTCCCTCCTGAGGTTGCTGCGGCGCAGTGAGCGTCGCGCGGCGAGCAACTTTTGTCAACACAAAGCGCTGGTGTGGAGAGCCGCCGCTGCTTTCGGAGGAGCGGCGCACGAGTTCACCCGGCATCTGACTGACGGGCAGTGCTCGTTACGGCGAGTTGACCGACGCCGCTCCTACGGCCAGTCAGCGTATCGCCGAACCATCGTGTCCGATGTAGCGCTTCTGGCGAAAGTCCAACTCCAAGGATGGAGGCAGATCACGGCTAATGACCGCGATCGCGTCTCCCAGTTTCGGCAGGCGGAGCAGAGGGACGCCCCGCCCGAGGTTCTGTGATCGGTACCCGGCTCTTTGCGCGAGTTCTGCGCTCCCACGCCCGACCGGTGGCCGGCGATGTCATCTCTCGCGTTCTTCAAAGAGCGCAGGAGATTGGTTTCGATCGAGAGCCCTCCGTTGAGCTGGACTGCGCGAGGCCGCGAAGCGGTCGAGAGCATATGGTTCCCCCCGCCCCGCGGACTCGCCGGGATTGTTAGTCCCGGGTCATGCTCTTTCATTTGCGCGAACGGGCCCTAGGCGCGTTCTCCCTTTCGACAAGGCTATGATGGCTCTTCGTGAAAAGTTGGGAGAGCAACATGCCCGACTTTCACCACATAAAGACCTGCAAAATAGATACTTTTGGGCGGTTAGCTCAGTTGGGAGAGCACCAGCTCGACAAGCTGGGGGTCACTGGTTCGAGCCCAGTACCGCCCATTTCGCTCGTTGTCAGGACTACAACCAAAAGTCCTGCAAATGAGGATATGGTGCTGTACCGATCGCTCGGGAGAAGGAACTGGTATCGAACCGGTTGCAGTTCTCCTCCCGTGGCGTTGGCGCTACTGAGCGTTGCGCGAAGCGGTCGAGGTCGACCGTGAGGGTGTCGCAGAGTTCGGTCGCATGCCTTGACACATGCCGATATTGGAATATATTGGAACCGTGGCTCGCTCTTCCACGACGTCCGATGTCTTCAATGCAATTGCCGAGGCGCACCGTCGCGAAATCCTGGACGCGCTGATCGCAGGCGAGAAGGCGGTCGGGGCGATCGTGAACGACCTCTCGATGTCCCAACCTCAGGTTTCAAAGCACCTACGCGTACTCAGTGAGGTCGGACTCGTCAGGTGCCGAGCGGAGGGGCGTCGCCGGCTCTACCGCCTGGAACCCGCGCACCTCCGGCCGCTGCACGACTGGTTGGCCAAGTACGAGCAGGCGTGGAACGACCGACTCGATCGGATGGACGACTACCTCAAAGACCTACAACAACAAGGAGAGCCGTGACACCTAATCGGCATGGATCGGCAGTCGTCGAACTACCGAACGATCGCGACATCCTCATCACTCGAGAGTTCGAAGCTCCCATCGCACTCGTCTTCGACGTCTTGACGAAGCCGGCGCATGTGAGCAAATGGTTCTTTGATCGTGAGTTGAAGGAGTGCTCGATCGACCTGCGCGTTGGAGGGAACTACCACTTCGTCGGCGTGATGGACGACGGAACCGAGATGTCGTTTCGTGGAACCTACTTGGAGGTCGAGCCGCCGACCCGGACCGTCCAGACGTGGCTGTTCGAAGGGTGGCCAGATGCGGACGCCGTCGAGTCCGTGGATCTGCACGAAGCCCACGGAGTGACGAAGATGACCAGCAAGCTGACGTTCAGCGACAAGGCTGGCCGTGACAGAATGATCAAGAGCGGATTCGAGGGCATCCAAGAGAGCTACGACCGAACGGAAGATCTCTTGAGATCGCTGTTCGATTCAAAGGGAACTGTCTCTGGGTAGATGAAGTTCGAGCCAGACTTCAATGCCTGGTTCACGAACGTGTCCACCGCGTTCCCAATCGCCGACGAGCTTCGGTCAACCTGTCCCCGCCGCTGCAGGCGAGAACGGCCCGGAGCCCTAGACGACCAAGCCTGTTTCAGGGGTCATTTCCGAACGCTGGCCCAGGTCAGCACCAGTTCGCGCTGGCGATCGCTCCGTCACCAGGTCCGTCCGCGTGTATCTTGCGCACCGCACCCGTTCGTGAGACTCTGGAGGAGGTCCTAGCCTCGCCCGAGAAGGTCTCGCACGGGGTCCAGCGGGTTTGATAAATGCCCAGTTAGGACCATTCAGCCGTTGTCATGCTGACAACGGAAGGCCCTGCAAATCGGCATGTCGCGGTGTACCGATCGCTCTGCCGAAGGAACTGGGCATCGAACCGTCGCGCTGAGAGGTTTCTCACTGTCGGCGTGGGCTATACGTGAGACGGTGAGTTTGACGAAGGTCGGGCTCGCGGCATCACCGTTGAGCCGCAGCAGCGCAAGTCCTACCTCGCGGGCTGTGTGCGCATCGTCGAACCAGCTTGCCGGCAGTTGGCTGCCTCGACGTCGCGATCTGCGCGGACCTGGTCGACCCCGGCCGTGTCAACATCTTCGAGCGCTGGGAGTCGCAGGCGGCGCTGGAGACCTTCCGCAGCAGCGGCCCTGACACGGAACAGCGCCGGCGATGCTCACGGTGTCCGTTCAGGAGTACGACATCGCCGACATGCGGCATCTGTTCGGGACGGAGGCAGAGTGAACTTGCAGCACGGAGCCACGCTCGACGATGAGCTCCGCGCCTCGCTGCGGTCAAACGAGAAAGACCATCACGAGAGAAAGGACGAACCCATGAAACTGACCACCATGACGCAAGTCACCGTCGATGGAGTGATGCAGGGAAACGGCGGCGCGTCGGATGGGGACCGCAGGAACGGATTCGAGCGCGGCGGATGGGCGATGGGGGTGGGCGACAACGAGACGATGACATTCATCAACCAGACCTACCAGCGCGCCGACGCGTTCCTGTTCGGACGGCGGACCTACGAGCTCTTCGCCGGCTACTGGGGCGCAGAGGAGCGGGCTCGCGCCGCGGGATTGGGGCTTCCGCAGACTGCGCAGGAAATGGCGAACGGGCTTCCGCACTTGCCGCAGAACTTCTTGCTCGCGTGAAGCCAGCACAGCTGCCGCTGCTCCGTGATCCCTCCGCCGCCATGTCGCGATCCTACGCCGGTTCCGTCGCCGGAACGAGCGACGGTATCGGCAAAGCAGCGTCTGGGAGTGTTGGAGCGGCCTTGGTGCGCATCGTCGGCGCGTCTAGCATGGCGAGTGCGCGAGCTACAGGCTGGACTCTGGCACTGGCAGGCGCCGCACCCCGACTGGACGCCGGACGAGCCGTGGCCGCAGGAGGTCTCGTCGTACGCGCTCGACGACGGGGCCCGCCTGCTCCTCTTCGATCCGCTGGCCGTGCCCGGCGAGCTCCTCGAGCTCGCAGCCGACCGCGAGCCGGTGGTCGTGCTGACCGCGCCGTGGCACGAGCGCGACACGCAGAGCCTGGTGGAGCGCCTCGGCGCGCCGGTGTCCGTGCCGCCGCCCGACACGCAGGGGGATCTGATGCAGAAATTCGGCGTCACCGCCGAGCAGGCCGCGGGCGGCAGCCCGGACGTCGCGTGGCTGCTCGCCGGCGGCGGCGAGGCGCACCTGTACTCGGTCGGCGACCGCCTGCCGATCGGGATCGAGGTCTTCCCCGGCAGGGAGCACAACGACGTCGTGCTCTGGATCGAGGGTCACGGCGCGGTCGTCGCCGGCGACTCGCTCGTCGACTTCGGGCGCGGCTTCGAGATCAACCCGCGCCGGCAGGGCCTGACGCGCGAGCAGATCGCGGAAGGGCTGCGGCCCCTACTCGGGCTGCCGGTCGAGGTCGTGCTCCCGGCGCACGGCGCGCCGACGGATCGCGCCGCGCTCGAGCGCGCGCTCTCCTGACGCCTTGGTCGTGCGCTGGGGCGGCGTCGCCGGACTGACGCCGGAGCTGCGGCTCGACGAGGGGCGGCCGGCGTCCGCTACGCGCCGACTGCCTGCACGATGTAGATGGCCTTTGAGGCGTGTCGGCAGTTGCGATGAGTTTCAAGGTCAGGGCGGGTCTCATTTCGTGATCCGGATAGCGTCCGATCCGACGATGGATTCGGCTTGCGTGGGAGCGCTC
>WNGE01009637.1_pt1 | contig 14534 bp, 10 predicted proteins | sample 5400651 | NCBI WGS metagenome assembly WNGE01 (sample SAMN13153370, study PRJNA577476) | soil metagenome | isolation source: 60 cm soil or saprolite under grassland replicate 2 | place: USA:California | collected 2016-06-15 | reverse complement strand
CGCGAGCACGCCCGACTGATTCAAAATGTAATGCGCCATGAAGACGGTCAGCACCGACTTCATGCCGTAATAAGAGAAGCGCTCGGCGGCTTCGTTGCCGATGATGTACGGCACGCCCGGCGGCATGCCAGTGAGGTTGGGTGGCGAAGTTAAATATTTGTGTTTGGCCATATGATCTCCTTTAATTAGCGAGCTTCATGCGGAGAGGATTCGGCCGGCGTTGGGGAACCCGAAGATTCGTCAGCAGTTTTCTTTGTCGCGTTCGACCAAACCTTTGCTGGATCGGGTTGCTCACGCTGGACGTCCGGCATCTGGCCGAGCGGATGCTTTTCGCAGGATATGCAAAACAGCAGCATGCCGAGCAAAACAGCAATGACACCGTGGCGGAGGAAAAAAGCCATAATGCGCTGGCACAGTTATCAGCCTCTGGTCTCGCGTGCAAGGATGAAAGCGCGGTAGCTGTAGGGCGTTAGTGTCAAACGCATAGGCGCTCGCCGCGGCGAGCGCCTACACAACGTGATTGAAAGACGCGGGCTTGCAGTTACTATCAAACGCGGTGGCCCGCACGGACAGAAACAACGCTTGGAACGAAGTCTTCGCTCTCGTTCTGCTTTTTGTCGGGACATTGCTGTTTTTCGCGCTGATTTCCTACACGCCAAAAGATATACCGTCCTGGATCTGGTTTAGCCACGTTTCACCGGCGAATCGCCCTGCGCAAAATTTCATCGGGCCCGTTGGCGCAATTGTGGCGGGCATTTGCTATCAAACCATTGGCGTTTTCGCTTCGCTGTTGCTGGCAGCAGTTCTACTCGGTTTCGGCGTGGCGAAATTGTTTCATCCCCGGTTACGTGTGACGCCCCGAATCCCATGGATCGTTCTGTTCATCGTAGCCGGTGCGTGCCTCGACCAGTTATGGGACATAGGTCACTTGCTCGGGTTGAAGGTGCCGGTGGACATTCAAGGGCCCGGCGGCTTGATCGGCTATCGCTTGGGCGATGAACATCGTGGCCTGCTCCGCGCCGCGCTTGGCCCTGTCGGCTCGCTTGTTCTCCTAATGGGAATTTACGCGACCACACTGATTTTGGTTACGGGACTGCGCCCGATTCACCTGATTCGCGAAACGGTTGCCGCCACGCGACGGGTCGGGGCAGGGCTACAGGAATGGCAATTGCGCCGCAGGCTGGGCAAAGCCGATCTTAAAGAAAAGCTGGAGATTAGGGAGAAGCAGCTGGCGAAGGAACGGCGAATGTATGAAAAAGCGTTGAGAAAGAAAGGCATGCCTGTGCCTGAGGCGGTTGGGGCGACCATTTCGCCGGAGGAGCTGGCAAATCGACCAAAGCCGAAGGTGGTCGATACAACTGCGTTGCCGAGCGAGCACGTCGGGCCGGTTGGCCGGAAACCGTCTCTTGCCGAATTGCGCGCAACCGAGGAAAAAGCAAGGCCGGATTCGAACGTGACCAGCGTTACTTCGAGCTGGGAAAATTACGTGCTGCCAGGCTTGGATCTGCTCGACGAGCACAGTCTCGAAGGCCGCGCGGCCACCGATCCCTCTGAATTGGAGGAAGTCCGGCAAATCCTGATTGATACGCTAGCGCAATTTGGCATTGCCGTCGCGCCGGGCGACATCACAAAAGGCCCCACCATTACGCGCTACGAAGTGTACCCAGCAAAAGGCGTTCGCGTCGATAAGATCGTGAGCCTCGAGCGTGATCTTGCCCGAGCCACGCGCGCCGAGCGGATCAACATTCTCGCACCGATTCCTGGGAAAGACACGGTCGGCATCGAGCTGGCGAATACTCGCAAAGTGACAGTGAAACTGCGCGAAATGTTGCAATCACCCGATTGGGAGGAGGCGAAATCACATGCAAGAATTCCGCTCGCGCTTGGCAAAGATGTTTACGGTAAAGCTATCATCACTGATTTGGCGCAAATGCCGCATTTGCTGGTGGCCGGTACCACCGGCAGCGGCAAGAGCGTTTGTATCAATGCGCTGATTGGCAGCATGCTCTTTCGCTTCACGCCTGAAGAACTGCGTTTTGTGGTCATTGATCCGAAAATGGTCGAGCTACAGGCCTATCATTCGCTGCCGCATCTTGCCTTCCCCATCGTGACGGATCCGAAAAAAGTGCTGCTCGCCTTGCGGTGGTTGATTGACCAGATGGAACGCCGCTACAAAATGTTTGCGCGCATGGGCGTGCGCAACATTGTCGGCTTCAACGCGCGGCCGGTCAAAAAGAAGAAAGCGGAAGAAGGCGAAGATTTTGTAGTGGCAGGCGTGTCGCCTGCCAAAGCGAAAGCAGCCGATACGGCTGCCGCTACAGAAGAGCAAATTCCCGACAAAATCCCATACGTCGTAGTCATCATTGATGAGCTGGCTGATCTGATGCAAACGGCGCCAGCGGACGTCGAGACGGCGATCGCGCGCATCACGCAAATGGCGCGCGCGGCTGGCATTCATCTGATTGTCGCGACGCAAACCCCGCGCGCGGATGTGATCACTGGCGTAATCAAAGCGAATATTCCCTGCCGAATCGCGTTTCAGGTTGCCTCCAAGATCGACAGTCGTGTCATTCTAGACGAAAACGGAGCCGATCGTTTGCTCGGACAAGGCGACATGCTTTATCTACCGCCAAGCGCTTCGCGTCTGATTCGCGCTCAAGGCGTGCTGGTTACGGACGATGAAATTCATCGCCTGGTGGAATTCGTTTCGAAACAAAGCCCGCCCGCCTTCGACACAGCGATGCATGAGAAGCTGCAATCGACGGCCGCGCCGGAGGAAGAAGTGACCAGCGAAGATGAAGAGCTCGTCGAGAAGTGCCTTGAAATCATTCGACAGGAAAAACGCGCCTCCACTTCATTGCTTCAGCGCCGGCTTCGGCTCGGTTACACGCGCGCCGCGCGCATCGTTGATATTCTGGAGCAGCGCGGTATTTTGGGTCCCGGCGAAGGCGCCAAACCACGCGAGATTCTGGTCGATCTCGATGCTGCCGTTTAGCCGGCATTTCGCGCTAATGACGATAGAAGGACTTGGCAAAAAATTTCAGGAAGCAAGGCGCGCGAGAAATCTCACGCTCGATGAAGCAGCGCGGATGACGAAGATTCGTCCCGCCCGGCTCGCAGAAATTGAGGCGGATGATTTTTCTCAATTTCCGAGCCTGGCGTACGCGAAGGGTTTCCTGCTCATCTATGGGAAATTTTTGGATGTCGATGTCACTCCGTATCTTGATGCGTTCGAAGATTCGGAGCGCGTGACCGTCGATGGGTACTCATATCTTCAGGAACACGAGCGTGCCAAGCCAGTCAGTGCGCCAGTTGTTCCGCGCCGTCCCGTTAGCACCGGTGGTTACCGCGTCTCGCCAATGCCACTGATCGTCGGGATCGTGGTGTTGGTGATTGGCTTTTTGCTAATGAAACTGGTTCTCAATGTGCAACGGCTCGCACCGGGGCGAGGTGAGCCGACCGCGCAGGTATCGCCAAGTGCATCGCCTGTTTCACCTGCACCGGCTCAAGCTTCGCCAGCTAATGTTGCGGCCGCTCCATCGGTCGCGGCAACAGTGTCGCCTGCGCCGACGATCGCACCGACCGCCATCGCGGCGGCTTCCGGGAAGCCAGGTGCGCCGGAGGTGCGTCGCGCCAAACCTGTGACTCGGGAAGACCTAGCCAAAGCGCAAGAGCCAGCGAATCCATCGTCGGCAGAATCCGGTGACCAGAATCGGGTCGCGATTCGCCCACTCAAAAGAACCTACGTAAGGGTGACTGTAGGCGACGAGAAGGGGAGTCCCGCGTTCGAGCGCTGGGTTTCGCCGACTGACGGCACGGTTGAATTTCGCGGTAAACACGTCTCGATTCGGGTTCTCGATCCTGAGGCCGTTACGATCACGAAAAACGGCAAGGCGTTGGAAGAAGGCGACGAAGACGTAACCATCAACTGAGAGCAGTCGAAAGGGTCTCAAGAAAACGCCCAACGTCCAACGCCGGACATCGAATGCTGAGATGAAAACAAAAGGGAATGGTGTCGCCCGGAAACCGAAGGTCGGCATGATCAGTCTCGGTTGCGCCAAAAATCTTGTCGATGCAGAGATCATGCTGGGAAGCGTTTTACAGCGGGGAATGGAAATCACATCGCGCCCCGAGGACGCCGATGTCTTGGTGGTAAATACCTGCGCGTTCATTGATTCAGCCAAGGAAGAATCCATCGAAGCAATTCTGGAGGCGCATCAGCAGCGCGGGTTAACCGGACGACCAGATCAAAAACTGGTCGTAAGCGGCTGCATGTCGCAGCGATTCGCGAAAGAACTACGCCACGAGATGCCGGAGGTAGATGCGTTTGTTGGACTCGATCAGATCGCGCAGCTTGGGGCGATTGTTGAAGACGTTTTGGCAAAACGCCCAGCGCTCAATGGTACATTCCGGATTACGACACGCCCCGCTTCAGGCTTACTCCGGTGCATTTTGCTTACGTAAAAATTGCCGAAGGCTGCAACCACCCCTGCAGTTTTTGCGTGATCCCTCAAATGCGAGGCAAACACCGCAGCCGTACTCCGGAATCTGTTTTGGCAGAAATTCGCGGGCTTGTTAACGAAAGCGTGCGCGAGATCAACTTGATCAGCCAGGACACCACGTATTACGGGATGGATTTGTGGTCGAGGAAAGCAGGGCCGCGTCAGCCAGTTGATTCGACGCGGGGACCGACGCTTGCGGCGCTGCTTCGCGAAATTCAAGAGATTGAAGGCGAATTCTGGGTCCGCCTGCTTTACACACACCCGGCGCATTGGAGCGATGAACTGATTGAGACTATCGCACAGTGCGACAAGGTCGCGCGCTACGTCGATATTCCCTTGCAACATATCGACGATTCAATGTTGGGACGGATGCGACGGGAAACATCGCGCGCACACATCGAAAATTTGATTCATAGACTGCGTACTGGGGTTCCCGGCGTCACGTTGCGCACCACTTTCATCGTTGGATTTCCCGGGGAAACCGATGGGGAATTCACGAGCCTTCTTGATTTCATTCGGCGGATTCGATTCGAACGGCTGGGAATATTCAAATATTCTCAGGAAGAAGACTCGCGCGCGGCGAAAATGCCACGGCAGATTCCCGCAAAAATTAAGAACGCACGTTACCGCGCGGCGATGTTGCTTCAGCAACAGATTGCTCATGAAATTGCCTGCGAGAAAGTTGGACGCGATCTCAAATTACTGGTTGATCAGCCGCATATCGCCCGCAGCGAAGGCGATGCTCCGGATGTTGATGCGCGCGTTGTGTTATCAGAGGCTGCGTGCGTCGGCGAGTTCATTCGGCGCAGGATCTCTGGAAGCCGCGGCTACGATCTTCTAGCATAAGGGTGGAGCATTTTCCCCTTGAGCGCTAAAGTTAACGAGTGACAAGAGCGCGATTTCTGATCAATTAAATTTCACGACTGATTTGTTTCGCTCCATGGCAGGCCTAAACGAACCGCAAAAAGAAACTGTTCGCGTTGACTTGCCGCTTCCGATCTCAGCGAAATCGCCAGATACCAGCGTAAAACCGCGCGAAACGGTGCGAATTCAATTGCCGGTTCGTGATGCTCGAGATGTTGCGCCGACCGAATTGTTTGGGCCGCCGAATCAGTCCGCTGTTGCTCCCGTTCCGCGCACTCCGGATCCGGTGCCTCTTGAACTAAGAAAGGAGACAGCGCGCATTTCACCTGCGCCGGCCAAAGGTCCAGCCCCGGCTCAAATGAAAAATACTGAGGCGTTCGTCGCCACGCCAAATCTTGGTTCGCGAAACGCGCCAGGTGCTGTCGTGCCTGCAGAAAAAAAACCAATGCTGCTCTGGTGGATACTGCTCGCTGTTTCGGCCTTGATTTTGATTATTCAGATTTGGACTTACTTTTCGTAAAGTTATGGAAAATTCTACCGTTATTAAGCTCGATGAATCCAATTTTGACCGTGAACTGACGCAGGACGACAAGCCCGTGATCGTCGATTTCTGGGCAGAATGGTGCGGACCTTGCAAAATGATCGCGCCGCTGCTGGATGAGATTGCGCGCGAAAAAGCGGGCGCGGTCAAGGTAGCGAAAGTGAATGTGGACGAAAATCAGAGTCTCTCGTTCAAGTACAGTATTCGTGCGATCCCGGCTCTGCTCTTTTTCAAGAACGGCCAGTTGCGCGACCAGGTGACCGGCGTGACCAGCAAGAAGGATCTGTTGAATCGGCTCGACGCGCTGGCATAGGAAATTTTCGCGTCGCGAAAATTTCCGTGATCCGTGATCAGAAGCGCTGCATCTTTTGCCTACTATTGATCGCGGATCACCGATCACCCTTGAAAGAAACTGCGCCCGGCGGGGGTCGAACCCACAGCCTTTGGCTCCGGAGGCCAACGCTCTGTCCAATTGAGCTACGGGCGCGAGCGGAAACCGAACATAGCCCAATTTAATGGTTTGGCGATTGAGTGATTCAACGATTCGCTGACACGACGTAGGCGTGGCGAAGGCGACAACTGTTCAAGTTATCCCTCAGATTACTGCTCGCAGTCATGCTCGCCTGGGGCGTAGCGCAGCGGAAGCGGGAATTAAATGTCGAAGCGCACTGAACCAAAACACAGCGCAAACGAATGGGTCTTACACGGTCGGCGGTGCCGCTGCGCCCTCTTGAATCAGGGAGTCAAGCTTGTTCAGGTCAATCGGCTTTACCAGGTGGTGCTTGAATCCTGCCTCGTAGCTTTTACGGATATCGTCTTCCATCCCGAAACCGGTGAGAGCAATTCCCAGAAGCGGCTGCGTGGAGTGGAGCTTCTGCATCAAATCAATTCCATTGCCATCCGGCAAAGCCAGGTCGCTGATGAGCACATCAAATTGCTCCTTTGCGCTTAAATTGACCGCGGATTGAAAGCTCAGCGCTGATTGCACGTGATAGCCGCGTCGCCGAAGCAGATTCGTAAGCGAGCGATTTGTATCCTCGTGATCTTCGACAAGCAGAATTCGCATGGGCTGACGTTCCGGCAGCCTGGGCAAAGCCGCCGGGGCAATTTGCGCCTCCGTTTTATCGCACGTCGGAAAAACCAACATGAACGTTGCACCTTTATTTCGGCCGGCGCTTTGCGCGGTGATCGTTCCCTTGTGAGCTTCCACAAGGGTCTTGCTGATTGCGAGTCCGAGACCTAGCCCTCCCAATTGAGTGCGCCCCCCTTGTTCGAACGCGTCGAAAATTTTCGGCAGAGCTTCCGCCTCGATCCCGAGCCCGGTATCAGCGATTTCAACACGCAGTTGTCCCTTGGAATCGTTGCTGGTGGTGATGATAATTTGCCCGTTCCTCGGAGTAAATTTCACCGCGTTATTGATCAGGTTCCAAAAGATCTGCTGCAGGCGCGCGGAGTCTGCTCGCATATGCACCTTTTGTGCGCCGAGGTTGAGGGCGCGCGCCAGATTCTTCCGATCGATTTCCGCCTGACAAATGTCGAGAGCGTTTTGCAGCAATGTATGTGCATCAACGACTTCAAAATTTAGCTGCACCTTGCCTTGATCGATGCGCGTCAGATCAAGCAAGTCATCGATCAGCCGCGCCTCTAATTCCACGTTGCGACGAATCATTTGCAATGATTCGTGAATATCCTTCGGCAACTCCGGCTCGCTCTCCAGTGCAAGAGCGGAGGCGAGTACCGGCGTAAGCGGCGTCCGCAATTCGTGGCTGAGCATGGCAAGAAATTGATCTTTTGCCAGATTCGAGCGCGCCTTTTCTTCCAGTTCCAGGTTTGTCTTCTGCAACTCCGCTGCGAGCGATTGCGATTGTTTGAGCAGGTTCTCCGTTTGCGTGCTGGCTTCGATCGTGTTGAGCACAATGCCGATGCTCTCGGTTAATTGATCGAGGAACGCCTGGTGCGTCGGACTGAATCGCTCAACCGACGAAAGCTCCATGACCGCTTTTACCTGGCCTTCAAAAAGAATCGGGAGGACCACGATGTTCGTCGGATGAAATTCGCCCAAACCGGAACTCACTTTTGCGTAGTTGTTCGGTACATCGGTCAGAAGAATGCGCCGTTTTTCCAACGCCGCTTGTCCGACGAGACTCTCACCAAATTTGAAGCGACTCTTTGCGCCGTTGCCTTCATGGGAAGCATAGCTCGCCAGCAACTTGAGCTCCGATTCTCCGTTAGAATTATCGATCATGTAGAAAGCGCCTTGCTGCGCTGAAACCAGCGGAGCGACCTCGGATAGAATCAGTTTGCCAACCGTCAGAAAATCGCGCTGTCCCTGCAACATTCGGGTGAACTTGGCGAGGTTTGTCTTGAGCCAGTCTTGCTCCTCATTCCGCAAGGTGGTGTCCCTCAAATTGCGGATCATTTCGTTGATGTTATCCTTGACGAAGGCAACCTCGCCTTGTGCTTCCACCTGAATCGAACGGGTGAGATCGCCCTTCGTGACTGCTGTCGCCACATCAGCGATAGCACGAAGCTGCGTGGTCAGATTTGCCGCCAGGCGGTTAACGTTGTCGGTCAAATCCCGCCATGTGCCTGCGGCGCCAGGCACGTTCCCCTGACCGCCGAGTTTGCCTTCCACGCCTACTTCGCGCGCCACGGTCGTAACCTGATCGGCGAACGTCGCGAGGGTATCGATCATGTTATTGATGGTGTCGGCGAGCTGGGCAATTTCACCTTTGGCTTCAAGGAAAAGTTTGCGGTTCAAATCGCCGTTTGCGACCGCCGTCACCACCTTGGCAATGCCACGCACCTGATCGGTGAGGTTTGACGCCATGAAGTTGACGTTGTCCGTAAGATCTTTCCACGTCCCCGAAACACCTTTCACTACCGCCTGGCCACCGAGCTTGCCTTCCATTCCGACTTCGCGCGCCACGCGAGTGACTTCGTCCGCGAATGACGACAGCTGATCCACCATCGTATTGACCGTGTTCTTCAATTCGAGAATCTCGCCTTTGACATCGACGGTGATCTTCTTTGTGAGATCGCCTGTGGCAACCGCAGTGGTCACGGCAGCGATGTTGCGCACCTGTGTCGTTAGATTGGACGCCATGAAGTTGACGTTGTCGCCGAGGTCCTTCCATACGCCTGCCAGACCTCGCACATCGGCTTGTCCACCCAGCTTGCCTTCCGAACCGACTTCGCGCGCCACGCGAGTGACTTCGGATCCGAACGAGCGTAGTTGACCCACCATCGTGTTAATCGTGTCCTTTAGTTCCAGAATCTCGCCTTTGACATCGACGGTGATCTTCTTTGACAAGTCGCCCATTGCGACCGCGGTGGTCACAGCCGCGATGTTGCGGACCTGTGCGGTGAGATTGGAGGCCATCGAGTTCACAGAATCGGTCAGATCTTTCCACGTGCCGGCCACACCACGCACATCCGCTTGGCCTCCGAGCTTGCCGTCCGTGCCGACTTCACGGGCCACGCGCGTCACTTCCGCCGCAAACGACGAAAGTTGGTCCACCATGGTGTTGATGGTGTTCTTCAACTCGAGAATCTCGCCCTTTACGTCCACCGTGATCTTTTTGGTGAGATCGCCGGTTGCGACTGCCGTCGTGACCGCGGCAATGTTGCGGACCTGAGCAGTGAGATTTGACGCCATGAAATTTACTGAATCGGTCAAGTCTTTCCACGTGCCGCCGATCCCGGACACCTGCGCTTGGCCGCCAAGTTTTCCTTCCGTGCCGACCTCCCGGGCCACACGCGTTACCTCCGCAGCGAAGGAGCGGAGCTGATCCACCATGGTGTTGATTGTGTCCTTGAGCTCGAGAATTTCGCCGCGCACGTCCACAGTGATTTTCTTGGACAAATCACCCTTGGCGACAGCGGTTGTGACGTCTGCAATGTTGCGAACCTGTGCCGTGAGGTTGGAGGCCATCGAGTTCACTGAGTCGGTCAGGTCTTTCCAAGTGCCGGCGACGCCCTCGACAGCGGCCTGGCCACCAAGCTCGCCTTCTGTGCCGACTTCGCGCGCTACGCGCGTCACTTCCGATGCGAAGGAGGAAAGCTGATCCACCATCGTGTTGATAACGTTTTTGATCTGCAAAATTTCGCCGCGCACATCGGCAGTGATTTTTTGGGTCAAGTCGCCGCTGGCAATCGCGGTCGATACCTTCGACATGTCGCGCAGTTGCACTGTGAGGTTGGACACCATGAGGTTGACCTTGTCCGTCAAATCTTTCCATGTGCCGGCGACGCCTTTGACATCGGCCTGGCCGCCAAGCTTTCCTTCCGTGCCCACTTCGCGTGCCACGCGCGTCACTTCCGAAGCGAAGGAAGAAAGCTGGTCCACCATGGTGTTGATGGTGTTCTTCAATTCCAAGATTTCGCCCTTGACCTTGACGGTGATTTGTTTCGAGAGATCGCCGTTGGCTACCGCAGTCGTCACCGCCGCAATGTTGCGGACTTGTAACGTGAGGTTCGACGCCATCGAGTTCACCGAATCCGTCAAGTCTTTCCACGTCCCCGAAACTCCTTCGACCTTGGCCTGACCGCCGAGAATGCCTTCCGTACCGACTTCGCGCGCGACGCGTGTCACTTCTGACGCAAAGGAACGCAACTGGTCCACCATTTTGTTGATGGTGTCCTTTAATTCGAGGAATTCGCCCCGAACGTCCACGGTGATTTTTTTCGCCAGATAGCCATTCGCGACCGCCGTTGTCACTGCAGCGATGTTGCGGACCTGTGACGTGAGGTTCGAGGCCATCAGGTTCACGTTGTCGGTCAAATCTTTCCAGGTCCCAGCGACGCCTTTGACTTTTGCCTGGCCACCAAGCTTTCCTTCAGTTCCCACCTCGCGCGCCACTCGGGTTACTTCGGAGGCAAAAGCGCCAAGCTGGCCAACCATCGCATTAACGGTTTTGGCGGTATGCAAAAACTCTCCTTTTAGTGGGCGTCCCTCGATCTCGGTCGCCATTGTTTCGGACAAATCGCCTTTCGCGACAGCACCAATCACCCGCGCCATTTCACTGGTTGGACGGACCAGGTCGCCTATCAAAACGTTCATGCATTGGATGACATCGGCCCAAGAGCCGGACACCTCGCCAATCGATGCCCGCTGGCTGATCCGGCCCTCTTTTCCGACTGCGTGTACAATGCGTTCCAGTTCCCGAGTCGTGCGCTGATTCGTTTCGATGACCGTATTAAACGTGTCAGCGATCTTGCCCGGCACTCCCGTCCAATTCTCCGGGAGGCGTGCGGAAAAGTCACCGCGCTTGAACGCCATTAAGGCGGCAAGCAATTGCGAGGTGTCGAATTCACTTCCGTTAGTCTGCGCGACCTTTCGCGGTCGCGCCTTTGTAATAAGGGGAGCTTTCTTCATAGAGTGGGATGCTTAGAAAGGTCGGTGTTTCTTCGTCGTCGCGAATTCGACGCGTAAGATCAGAATGGTCATATTCCAGCGCCGTAGAGAAATCGCCCAATCAATCGCACTCAGTTGTATTTTCTTCAACAAACCGCCGCCACCCGGTTTCGTCGCGGAAAAAGCCTACTGGCGAGAAAATCCTTGAACGAGAGGTACAGAGCAGCCCAGCCGTGTGACCTCGTTGGTTGACGAGCAAGAGCAAAAGCGAGAAAAGGGCGTTCCCCTGACTAGGGTGCAGCAAATGTCGGCAAGCTGCGCAAGCGGAAGCCAAAAATGACTCCCAGAACACCCAATATCACTGCGTACCACGCCATAATCCAGATCAGCGCCGCCGCACCCACGGCCGGATTCCACAAAAGCATGACCGCGAAGACAATTGAAACCAACCCCATGAGGATCAGGAACCATTCGCCTTTGATTTCGCGGCGCAGCTTAATTGCCAGCGCAATCTCCGTTGCCCCAATCATAAGCGCCCAAGCCGCGATATAAATGATCAACGCCAGCGCAGTTATTTGGGGTGCATGAAATGTGAGAAACCCGATGATAATCCCCACAATTCCGATGATTAGATCGAATCCCCATTCTTTATCGGAAGCACGATGCCCGATCGCGCCGATGACGCGAAAGATGCCGTCAACTAACACCCAGGCCCCGAATAACAGCACCAGCACTGCGACTGTTAAGCCAGGATAGACGAAAGCGATTACTCCGAAGACGATTGCAGCGATACCCCTTATCACCGGCACCCACCAATGACGTTTTAAGGTTTCGATAAGCATTCCCGCGTTTTAAAGGTCGACCTTCGCAAAGGCAAGCTCGATTTGTGATCGCGCTTCTGGTAGGGGCGGCGCGCTGCACCGTCCGGTCAACGCAGTGCGTTGACCCAACCTACGTGCAAGCGATCGGTTTTGCGATGGTTATAGGCCGCACTTGGCGTTGGCTTCCAAGATACTGGAACGAGTTCGCAGGAGAGACGCCAAATAGGTATCGACATAGGGCGCGCTGTTGATTCGCGCCAGATTCGCAGGCGTCTGAAGACGCGAAAAAATGGCGTAGGCGATCTTGCTGCGCGGAACAGATTTCTCACCGTAGCCGGACGGAATGTTGCTTGACCAATATCGGACGTACTGTCCGTCGGCACGATTCTCCATTCCAAGGAAGATTGTGGAATGTCCGTGCTCGTTTCTCCCGACCTGGCGTGACCAGAAAATCTTCATGAAATCGCCCGGCTTCGCCTGATCGAAGTTATCGAAGTTTTGCCCAAGTTGCAGCTCATGAAAAAGGCGGGCCGTGCCTGGCCCATTCGCATTCCACCGGCCCCAGATTCCTTCGCCGTCGCGTTGATCTCGGATGATTAATCGCTCCAGTGTAGAATAATCGAGGCGGAGCTCGCCTCGCGCCCGCAAAGCTTCGATCGTCCTAATGAACACCAGGTACGTTGCGCCCGAGCAGAAACTCGGTGAGGCCGCTGACGGCAGAATGAAAAATTTGCCGGACTCGAAATGTGCTGAAGATTGAAGGCGGATCTTTGCGAAATGCGAAACAGAATAACGGCCGCCTTGCGGCATCTGTTTGATTTGGTCGAGAACCAGGGTGTTGTAATCGCCGGCGAAAGAGATCTGCACCGTGAGGCCAAGAAGCGCCGTTACAACCGACACGCCCAGTTTTTTCACGGCGGATAAGTAACACACCGAAACATCATCTGGCAACAGAGATTGACCTCTCTTGTAGTGGCGGTCTCTGATAGCCGAAATCATGCGATCCTCGGAGAACGCCGCTACCGCATCGCGTTAGCTTTGGTCACCGACGTATGCTAAACGAAATACGTATGCTGCGTTTCACGAAAATGAACGGCGCGGGAAACGATTTCATCCTGATCGATAACAGGACAGGGGATGTTCATCTTGATCGCAGCCAAATAGCGCATCTGTGCGATCGTCACCGCGGCATCGGTGCGGACGGAATCTTGTTGCTCGAAAAGCCGTCGAACCATGCCGACTTTCGGATGCGCTACTTTAATGCGGATGGAGGAGAAGTGGAAATGTGCGGCAATGGCGCACGCTGCTTTGCCCGTTTTGCAAAAAAGGTTGCCGGAGCGCAGGAAAAAATTTCTTTTGAAACGCCGGCAGGCGTAATTTCAGCGGAGTTGGTGGGTGATCTCGTCACGCTGCAAATGACCGAGCCGACTGATTTACGGCTAGATATCAAGTTCCTGGTGGCGAATGAGAACAAAACCGTTCACTTCATCAACAGCGGCGTGCCGCATGTAGTCATTCCCGTTTCACGCATCGACGATGTCGATGTGCGGCGAGAAGGTTCAGCCATTCGTTATCACAAAATGTTTTCGCCGAAGGGCGCAAATGTGAATTTCATTGAGAAACGTGGACCGAAGAAAATCGCTGCCCGCACCTACGAACGCGGCGTGGAAGACGAAACGCTGGCGTGCGGCACGGGCATAGTCGCAAGCGCGCTTATCTTCGCCGCTATCGAAAAGGTGAACGGACTGATCAGTGTAACTGCCCGCGGGGGAGACGAACTTCAAGTTGGATTTGAAAAGAGCGATAATCAGTTTCACAACGTCACGCTTACGGGTCCCGCTGAATTCGTTTTTGAAGGCACGGTCGAGATTTAAATTAGCCCGACGGGCCACGATGCCTTTTAACTTTGTAACCTTTGTAACGTTTTAACCTCTTCCAATGTTTCGCGGCACTTTTACGGCGTTGGTCACGCCATTTCGCAATGGCGGCATCGACGATTCTGCTTTCAAAAAACTGATTGAAACCCAAATCGCTGCAGCCATCACCGGCATCGTCGCGATCGGAACCACCGGTGAATCGCCGACACTTTCGCACGAGGAACGCGAACAGGTGATTCGGCTGTCGGTCGCAACGGCGAATAAACGTTGTCTCGTCCTTGCGGGAACAGGCTCAAACGCCACGCAACACGCTGTGGCCGACACTAGGATCGCTGAGCAATTTGGCGCCGATGGCGCGCTGCTTGTGGCGCCGTATTACAACAAACCGAGTCAGGAAGGGCTCTTCCGCCATTTCAAAACAATCGCCGACGCCACATCGCTGCCGATCGTGCTCTACAACATTCCCGGACGCTGCAGCGTAGACATCCTTCCGGAAACGGTTGTACGTCTGACAAAAGAGTGCCGCAATATTGTCTCGATTAAAGAAGCGAGCGGAAGCGTGGAGCGCGTGGG
>WNGE01005356.1_pt1 | contig 14535 bp, 16 predicted proteins | sample 5400651 | NCBI WGS metagenome assembly WNGE01 (sample SAMN13153370, study PRJNA577476) | soil metagenome | isolation source: 60 cm soil or saprolite under grassland replicate 2 | place: USA:California | collected 2016-06-15 | reverse complement strand
TCAGATCCACGGCCACACTCGCCTGCAGTACGCCGTACAGGGCAGAAACGGCACCCGCGATGAGGACGAGCACCCACCACCACGCCCGTCCGCCACCGAGCAGGTCGAAGCCGACCCGCAGCAACCCGTACAGGCCGAGCTTCACCATCGCGGCGGACATCAACGCCGACACATGACTCGGCGCCTCCGGGTGTGCCCTCGGCAACCACACGTGCAGCGGCACCATGCCGGCCTTCGAACCGAACCCCACGAACGCCAGCACGAACACAACCGACTTCGCCCAACCCGGCAACACCGCCGCACGCAACGCGTCGAACGACTCGCCACCGGCCTTCGACGCAAACACCACCAGGGCGAGAAGGATCGCGACCAGGCCCGCATGCGTCATCGCGGCGTACCACACACCCGCCGTACGGACAGCCGGCCGCTCACGATGCTCAGCCAGCACAAGCACCAATGACGTGAGCGCCATCAACTCCCACAGCACCAGGAACGTCGTCACATTGCCCGCGAAAGGCACCCACACCATCGCCGCCACGAACAACGGCAGCATCGCCTGCGACGTGCGCGAGCCGGCGCCATGGTCCTCGCCGCTGGTGTAGCCGACGCCGTACAGCCCGGCCGCGATCGCGACGGCACCGACCAGAGCGACGAACACCCCCGACAACGCGTCGGCCGACAGTTCCACCGAGCTGAACGGCAACAACTGCGGCACGGACGCCGAGAACGACCGGCCGGACAAGAGCGCGACACCGGCCAGCACGCCCGCCGAGCCGGCCGCACACGTCGAAACCCCTGCCACTAACCGGCGCACCCGCGGGTCGTGACTGCCCGCAGCACCCGCCGCCCCGGCCAGGGCGAACAGCCCGGCGCCGACCAGCGCGGCCCCTACGACGCTCATCGACCGGTCAGATCCCGCAACGCGGCAACGATCGCATCCGGCTCCGGCGGACACCCGGCGATCTCCACATCAACCGGTACGACGTCCGCCACCGCACCCTCGACGCCGTACCCACCGGCGAACACCCCGCAGTTCCGGGCACAGTCGCCGACCGCCAGCACTCGCTTCGGCGCGGGCGTCGCGTCGTACGCCTTGCGCAGTGGATCGGCCATGTTCCGCGTCACCGGACCGGTCACCAGCAACACATCCGCGTGCCGTGGCGAGGCGACCAACCGTGCGCCGTACCGCTCCGCGTCGTACACCGGACCGAACGCCGACCCGATCTCGATCTCGCACCCGTTGCACGAACCCGCGTCGACATGCCTGATCTGCACCGACCCTCGCAGTACCTCGTCCCGCCCCTCATCCCGCGCGGGCGCGGGCTCGGCGACCCGGCCCGTCGACCAGATCTTCCGCAGCAGCCCTCTCACCGCTTGCCCCGTACGATCCGCGTCCGGCTCGCCGCTCGCTCATCCGCCTTCAAGCCATCGAGCAACTCGGTCTGATCCGTCAGCACCCGGGTGAGGATCACCCGCGCCACCGTCAGCAACTCGGCCACATGGGGGCTCGTCAGCGAGTAGTACACCGCCGAGCCCTCCTTGCGCGTCGTCACCAGACCCGCACGGCGCAGCACCGCCAACTGCTGGGACAGACTCGATGCCTCGATGCCGACGATCGGCAGGATCTCCCCCACCGCCATCTCCCGCTCGCTCAGCAGCTCCAGCACCCGGATCCGGGCCGGATGACCCAATGTCTTGAAGAACTCCGCCTTCAACTGGTGCAGTGGTGTCGTCATCCTCGCGCCCTCTCGCACTGGCTTCACAGCCGATGCAATGCATGCGATCATGAATTGAAGAATTCTGCAAGTCTTGAACGGGAGACCATGACCGAGTTCGCCACCGAACTGAACCGCAGGATCACCGACGCCCGGCAAGCCCTCCAGGCTGCCCGGGACGCGGGCGACCTCGACAGCGAACGCGTCCACGCAGGTGAGCTCGACAGCCTGCTGCGCATCGCCATGGAGAACGGCATCGACGTCCAGCCCGACACCACGCGATGAAGACACCGCCGCGCTACCAGGTGACCCGCCAGCTCCCCGGCCAAGAACCTGAGATCAGCATCACCGACGCCGCCGGAGTCGACGAGCTCGTCCACCAGGCGGCCCGCACCGGCGCTCGAGTCCACATCCGCCCGCTGTCCGACAGCCCCGACGAGGACTGAGCGAGCTTGATCAGCCAGGACCTGGCCACGACCTGAGCCGCCATCTATCCACGTTGCGTTGCAGTCGCGGCGGGCGAGCTTCCCGAGGCCGCCTTCCCGCAGTACCCACTCGGCGCACCCAGCAGGCAACCAGCCGCTGGGCAGGTCTCATCTCGGCCACGACACCAAGGACGCCCGAGGATAGGCTGAGAAGTCAGAGGGTTCGGGCGATGGCGATGACATGGCAGTACGTCGCCGGCGAACTGTCGGTGCTTCTTGGACAGTTGGGCGCGGCGGCCAGGGACGAGATGTCCGCCCAGTTCGCCGCGGAGTTGCGGCGGCAAGCGGAGTCGCTGCCCCTGTCTGCGCTGCCGGACGTCACGCTCCGCGCAGTCGCGCTGGCAGACGAGATGTGCTGGGACTCGCTTCTCCAGGGGGATACGGCGGCATTCGATCACCAAGCCGCCGGCTCCGCGCTGCTGTACGAATTCGGCCTCTGTGCCGGCCTGCTGCCCTCGCCCTAGCCGTTCAACGGAGGTTGAGCCATGACCGCAGAACAAGCAAACGAGGTTTCCGAGGCGCAGATCGCCGTGCACTGGCGAGAAGAGGAGTACTACCCTCCCTCGGCGAAGTTCATCGCCCAGGCGAACGCCGCCGACCCGGAGATCCTCGAACGGTTCAGCGAACCGAACTTCCCAGACTGTTTCAAGGAGTACGCCGACCTGCTCAGCTGGGACCGCTATTGGCACACGACACTCGACACGAGCAACCCGCCGTTCTGGAAGTGGTTTGTCGGCGGCCGGCTGAACGCCTGCTACAACTGCGTCGACCGGCACCTGCGGACCAGTCGCAACAAGGCTGCCTTCATCTGGATTCCCGAGCCGGAGTCAGAGGCGACCAGGGCGATCACCTACCAGGAGCTGTTCCGGCGGGTGAACGAGTTCGCCGCCGTGCTGCGGGACGTCTGCGAGGCGAAGGCGGGCGACCGGGTGACCTTCCACCTGCCGATGGTCCCCGAGCTGCCGGTCTCCATGCTGGCCTGCGCGCGCCTGGGCGTGATCCACTCCGAGGTGTTCGGCGGCTTCAGCGGCGCCGCTTGCGGTGGGCGGGTCGCCGACTCCGGGAGCCGCATTCTCGTCACGATGGACAGCTACTACCGCAACGGCGAACTCGTCGATCACAAGGTGAAGGCGGACGAGGCCGTGGAGACCGCGCGCGAGCTCGGTCACGAGGTCGACAAGGTGCTGGTCTGGCGTCGCCACCCCGGCGAGTATGCGTCGAAGAGTCCGATGGTCGAGGGCCGGGACTTCTTCGTCGACGAACTCCTGCCCGACTTCCGGGGAGCCGTCATCCAGCCGGTCTCGATGCCGGCCGAGGCGCCGCTGTTCCTGATGTACACCAGCGGTACGACGGGCCGGCCGAAGGGCTGCCAACACTCCACCGGCGGCTATCTTGCCTACGTCGCGGGCACCTCGAAGTACTACCAGGACATCCACCCCGAGGACACCTACTGGTGCGCCGCGGACATCGGCTGGATCACCGGCCACTCCTACATCGTCTACGGCCCACTGGCACTCGGTACGACGAGCGTGATGTACGAGGGCGTACCGACGTACCCGGACGCCGGCAGAGTCTGGCGCATCGCTGAACGGCTCGGGGTCAACATCTTCCACACCGCACCCACTACCATCCGGATGCTGCGCAAGGTCGGCCCGGACGAGCCGGCCAGGTACGACTACCACTTCAAGCACATGACCACGGTCGGCGAGCCGATCGAGCCCGACGTCTGGCGCTGGTACTACGAAGTGGCCGGCAAGGGCGAGGCAGCGATTGTCGACACCTGGTGGCAGACCGAGAACGGCGGCTTCCTCGGCAGCACCTTGCCGGCCCTGCAACCGATGAAGCCGGGCAGTTGCGGACCCGGCGTTCTCGGCGTGTACCCGGTGATCTACGACGAGGACGGCAACGTCATCGAGGCCGGCAGCGAGCGCGCCGGCAACATCTGTATCCGCAACCCCTGGCCGGGCATCTTCCAGACGATCTGGGGCCAGCCGGAACGGTTCGTGGAGATCTACTACCAGAAGTACTGCCGCGACACAGAGAGCAAGGACTGGCACGACTGGCCCTACTTCGCCGGCGACGGCGCCGTCCAGGCAGCCGACGGCTACTTCCGGATCCTTGGCAGGGTCGACGACGTGATCAACGTGGCCGGACACCGGCTGGGCACCAAGGAACTCGAGTCGGCCAGCCTCACCGTCGACGAGGTCGCCGAGGCCGCCGCCGTACCGGTCATGGACGAGGTCCGGGGCCGCGCGGTGGAGATGTACGTCGCGCTCAAACCTGGTCTCGAGCCCAGTACGGACATCCAGGACAAGGTGTCCGAGGCGATCGTTCGCGAGATCGGCAAGATCGCACGACCGAAGAGCGTCTGGATCGTCACCGACATGCCCAAGACCCGCTCCGGCAAGATCATGCGGCGCGTCATCGCCGGCATCTCGAACTTCACCGACGTCGGCGACGTCACCACCCTGGCCAACCCCGAGATCGTCGACGCGATCCGCCACCAGGTGCAAAGCGAGAAGCTCAGCCGCGGCGACGTACCCCGCGAGCTCACCCCTCAGGAGGCCGAGGACGTCAAGGCATTCGGCCACACCGACTAACCGCACCACAGTTATGCGGGATCACCGGCGTAGCCGCCGCACGCCGACAGTGCTGAAGAGTCGACGTCAGATCGACCCCGACAGCCATGACCAGGCGACCTCGAACTTCTTCTCCAGCCTGGCCCGCGCCGCGTCCACCGCGATCCGCTCGAGCCGCTTGCCGACCACCGGCACCGTAGCGGTGACGTGCAGGTCGAACAGCTGCGTCGTCCGTCTCCCGTCGGCCGAGATGCGCGTTCTGCCGGTCAGCTTGATCGGAGCATCGGCGACCTCGCCCTCCACGTCACCCTCGCGGGAGCCGTCACTGTGTGCCGGATGCCAGATCTTGGTCTGCGCTACCACCAGCGGCTGATGGACGAACCTCTTCGCCACCGCCGGTACGTCGACCGACCGCGTCTCCCACCACACCCGGACCACCGTGTCAGTACCGGCTTCCCGCACGGCCACGTCGTACGACCGCGGCCGGATCCGCTCGCACACCTGCTCCTGGAAGGTCGCGTCGGTGATCATCGCGAACACTTCCTCCGGACTGGCGTCGTACGACGCAGACAGGCTGAGATCCACGACCCACATCCTGACACCATCACCGAACCCGACCAAGACTGCCACCCGGGCGCCTCACCCGACGGCCGCGACCGCGAATGCCACCGGAGATGTCCGGCCACGTCAGTAGCATCCGCACAACGGCTCTGGACGCACCTGGATGGCCGAGGTGGTGTGCTGTGAGCGGACCACGATTGCGCATGATGCTGAGCGCGCTTGGCAAACCCGCTTGCGCTGGCGCGATGACCAGTTCAGCCGTCGCTGATCGGACCTGGAGATGGCGCCGGGCGCACTGATACTGACCGTGCCCCCGTCGTACGCGGATCCATTCCGCGACCGCCGCGAGGCAGCTTGCGGGACGTTCACCGTGATCACCGCCGACGGGCGAGCGAGCCGGTCACCTACTCTCCTCCTCAGACATCGACCGCTATGCGTGTGGTCAAGGGTGCGTGTTCCTCCTCGGACACGGTACTTATCCACACGATCGGCCATCGGGTCGATCTCCGCGTCGACGATGCGCCCTCGAAGTGGATGACTGAGTCCTCGCGGTCGAGTGGTACTCGTCGTCTCCTGGGTAGTACTTGGCGCGGTTGATGTCGTCGCCGAAGAGGAGCACGTGGCCGACCAGGTTGTAGTTGAGGTAGACGTCCGCTTCGCCCTCGGCCCAGTGCGGTGACCCGGTCGACACCTGGCGCCCTTGAAGGTGAATGCGCCGCACCGTGGCTGTCGTGTAGTGCACCTCGTCGCGATAGTCACCCAGGAACCCGAAGTCCACCTTCGCGGGGCCGACCGGCCTGGTCGCGAGGTACTCCTAGACTGCTCCATTTTCTGCATTTCAATCAAAGGTTTGCACACGAGCAAACGCAAACGTTTCACACCCTCCGGTCGAGCGGCGTCGCCGAATATCATTAGCGCCCGCCTATTCGGGTGGCATATCCTGCTGCTGGAGGCAAGCATCGGTTGGGCGACCACCTTTCCGGCGCTTGGAAGGGGGCAGGGCCATGGAGCCCATTTCTGCAGCGGTTGTCACATCACTTCTGGTCACGTATGGCCGTCATCTCGCCGGTATCGCGGGAGGTGTACTGGACGAGGCGATCGCCGGACGCCTGCGGGCCTTGTGGGAACGAGTCACCGACCGGTTCTCGGGCGACGGACAAGCGTCCGGGGCGCTCGGTCGACTCGCCAAGGAACCCGACAACCCGCGCCGGCAAGCCGCCGTCGAAGACCATCTCGACGAAATGATGCAGGCCGATCCTGCGTTCGCCTCGGCCCTGGCCGAATTGGCTCAGCAGGCCGGCTCGAACAGTTTCGCGAACATCGACATTCGCGATGCAGGAAGTGTCGCAATCGGCGGCAACGTGTCGATCACGGGAGCGGGATATGTCGCGGGCCGCGATCTCACCGTGCCCGAATCACGTGCTGACAAGAAACCCGGGAAATGACATGCGTGCGCGACCCGGCCTCTACAGCGCGCTGGTCGTCGCGCTGCTCGCAACCGCCCTCGCGTCCTGCGGCAATGAGTCCGCGCGGGACAACGCCGATATCGCACCGACCCCGAGCACCGAAATCATGTCACTCGGCACGCCTTCTACTGCAGGCCCATCGGTGCCTACCGCGTCCAGTCCGCCGCGGTCCTCGGTGACGGGCACCTCGACGATCCCGCCTACCTCGGCCCCGTGGACTCCGATCTCATCGACCCAGCCGGCCACTAACGGGACCACAACCAGCCGCCCTCCGACCAAACCAGGGAAGTCGGTGACTTCCCGACCGACGTCCGCTCCACCGACAACGCGCAACCCGTGCGGTCCGGCACCCAGCGACGTGCATCCGACGGCCGCAGTCTGCAGAAGATCTACTTCCCTGATCCCGGCGTGAATCATCAGTGGCCCGACCGCTCGGTGAGGCTCAAAGCGTGCTCAACGTCAGGGCTTCCGATCACCTACCGGCTCCAAGACGGACGAACCTGCCACGTGGAGGATCCGAGCGCGAACCCGCTGCAGGGCCAGAGCTACGAGCTCAGCTGCGCGATCACCGCCACGCAGGCCGGGGACCCGAGGTTCGCCCCAGCCGCTCCCGTCACCCGTACCTGGGCCTACGGCAAACTCGTGATCACGCTGGCCTGGACGGGCCCGGACGCCGTACTCAAGTACGACGCGTCCAACCCGGTGGTGACGCTGCCGGCCCGTGCAACTGCGATACATCCGTTCCCATCGCTCTCGGTCTATGCGGGAATCGACGCGGCAGCCAGCACGAGCTGCTCCGCCGTGACCTCGCCCGGTCTCATCGGCGGCAGCGATCAGACAAGCTTCGACCTGACAGTTCATCTCACGCTCACTGATCCAGGCACGAAGGATGGCATCTGTCAGCTGTACATCAACTGTCAGGTCGACCAGACGATCACGTACGACAACGACATCAGACGCTACACGGTGCGGCGCAGCTGATGAGTGCGCCCGAGGAGGAACAGCCGTCTCTGTCCGTTCAGAATTCCGGTGCGGTAGTTCAGAACGGCAACCTCACCCAGTCCGGGAGCATCGTCGCCGGACGTGACGTCACCATCGGCACGATGCACGTGCTGACCGACGACGGTCCCCCGTTCGGCGATCTCGTGACTCGACCGGGTGAGACCACGGATGTCTGTCCGTACCCCGGACTGGATTCGTTCGACGCGCGGTCAGCAGAGTACTTCCACGGCCGCTCGAGGGATGTCGCGAAGATGCTCGAATTGTTGCGTCGGGCATCGTTGGTCGCACTGATCGGCTCCTCGGGGAGCGGCAAGTCGTCCCTCCTGTCCGCAGGCGTTGTGCCGGCACTCGCACGCGGCGAACTGCCCGGTTCCGCGAACTGGGTGGTCATGCACCTCCGGCCGGGCACCCAGCCCATCGACCAGCTTGCCGACGCGATCGCCGAGCAGTTGCCCGACGCCACCCTGGCGGAGGTGGCCAGCGCCATCCAGTCGGACCCGGCCGAGTTCGCCGCGTATGACGTCCAGGTGCAACTGGTCCGCGGAGCGCCGACGATCTGGGTGATCGATCAGCTCGAGGAGATCTTCCATCCCGCGGTGGAGGACGCCGTACGGACCGCATTCCTGGCCGCCGTGTCAGGTGTGCTCCGAACGACCGGGCACAAGATCGTGCTGGCCCTGCGCTCGGACTTCTATCCGCACCTCGAGCGCGAGCCCTCACTGGCCACAGCCGCGGCAACCGTCCAGCACAGGCTCGTCCCCCTGGAAGAGCACGAGATCCGAGACGTCGTCGAGAAGCCTGCGGAGCAGGTGCATTTGCGCGTGGAGCCCGAACTCGTCGACCAGATCCTCGTCGACGTCGGATCCGCCGAGAGCGTGCTGCCCCTGCTGTCGTACGCACTGGAACAGACCTGGCGGAAGCGGCGCAACGGCTGGCTGACGCTGGCCGCGTACACCAACGCCGGCCGGCTCAACGGCGCGATCGACCGTGCCGCCACCACGGTATGGCGTGCGCTCACCGACCGGGAGCAAGCCACCGCCCGTCGCGTCATGCTGCGGCTGTCATACCTCGGCGAGGGCTCAGCCCCGGTACGACGCCGGACCAGCTTCGCCGACCTGGTCACCGATGCGGACGACGCCGCCACCGTCACCGAAGTCGTGAACCAGCTGGCGACGGCCCGGATCGTCACGGTCGACACCGATCTCCACACCGGCGATCCAACGGTCGAAATCACCCATGAAGCCGTACTGCGTGCCTGGGGCCTGCTCGTCACCTGGTTGAAAGAGGACCGCGAAGCCAAACGAGCGCAGGAGGACCTCAGCAGCGGCGCACTGATGTGGCAGAAGCACGACAACGATCCGAGCTACCTCTTGCAGGGCGCGCGACTCGCTACCGTCGAAGGCGCCCGGCGTACTGGCGGACTCACGCTGAACGCACTCGAACTGCGCTATCTCGCGCGCAGCAAGCGCGCCGAGAGCCAACGGCGACTTCGGTCACGATTCGTCGCCCTGCTCGCCGCCGGATTCGCGGTCGCAGTCGTCATCAGCGTCGTCGTGGTCGCTCAGCAGCGCCGGATCGCCGCGCAGAAGACCGTCGCCGACGCGCTCCAGCTCGCGGCGCAATCGCGGTCGGTCGTCCAGCAGGAACGCGACCTCGGTGCACTGCTGGCGGTGGCCGGCACCCATACGCACGACGATCCGGTGACCCGTGGCGCGGTGATCGATGCGACGGCTTCACGGACCGGGCCACTCGCGTACCTGCTGCCTGCCGACGTACAGGCGACGACCGTTGCGGACACGTTCACGGCCAACGGATCCGCGATCGTCGGCACCGCGGACGGCGCCCTCAGGATTCTGGATCCTGGCGACGGGCACGACACGGCACCAGCCCTGACCGGACACCAGATCGATGTGACGGCAGTGGACTCGGCCGGCGACCTCGTCGTGTCCGCCGACGCGACCGGAACCGTCCTCCTGCATCGGATCGGCACCACCGCGCCGATGTATCCGCCGGTCGCCACCGCCAGCTCGCATTCGCGAGTGACGACCATCGCGATCAGCAAACGGTACAACCAGGTGCTCGCCGCAACCGCCCTCGGCACTATCGAGCGCTGGCAGATCGACGGCCGGCTCGCGCCCCTCCGCGCACTGCCACGCAGTACCGGCGTCATCGATCTCACCATCGACGAGAGCACGGACCAGGTGATCGCGGTGACGGGTAACGGTGGTCTGCAACGCTGGCGACTCAGCACGGGCCAACAGCTGCCCGACCTCGCCGCGGAAGGAGCGCTGGGAACCGGTGGCAGCAAGAGCCTCGACGTCGCCGCCCCGGGCCAGCTCGTCGCCGTCGCCAACAACCACCTCGGTGTGTGGGACCTGCACACGGGCCGACGAACAGCGTGGGCCGACGCACCCGCAGGCACCGCTGTGACGTCCTTGCCGGATGCACGAGGCGCGTACGTCGGGACGAGTGGCGGCGCGATCACTCCCTGGCTCATCGAGACGACGCCGATCGCGACGGGGCCCGTCCGTTACGGACTCACGGCCCCGGTGACCGCGCTTGCGGCGGGATCGTCGTACCTGGTCGGCGTCGAGGATCACGGTCGCGTGCTGTCCTGGGATCTGACCGGTCGCCGTTCGCCGGCCGCCCATCCGGTCATCGAGTTACCGGACGGCGTCGCCGCCGCCGCGATCGGTCCGGATGGCGTCATCGTCTCGGCCGGCGCGCACGGCACGCTCCGATTGACTCGCGGCCGCACGACATCGGCCCCGCTGTCCCTGAACGCTCCCGTCAATCGGTTGGCGTGGACGCCGTCCGGGTCGATAGTCGCCGGCACCGCCGACGGGCGCGTACTCGAGGTCAACGTGGCAACAAGCCAGATGCGCACACTTGCCAGTCGAGCCAAGACCTCCATTGTCGCCCTGGCAGTCGACAACGACGGGATCGTTGCGGCGATCTTCAGTGACGGGCAAGTCTTCCTGTCCAACCGGCAAGGCGCGCCGCTGCCAGCGGCCGAGGCCCCAGCCACCTCAGGCGCATGGAGCGCTGACGGGAAGTCTCTCGCGATCGCCTCGTGGGACGGCAACAATGACCACCCGCCAACCATCACAGTCAGGCGGGCAGACGATGGATTCCGCGGCGCCCAGACGCTGACAGGTCACACGCTGCCGGTCAACAGCCTCGCCTTCAGTCCCGACGGCAAGTTCCTGGCCAGCGGAAGCGACGACACGACGATCCGCATCTGGTCCCTCACGAAGGGCGCGACCATAGCCGAACTGCGGGGCCACAGCGACATGGTCCTTGGTCTCGCCTACACGCCTGACGGGCAAACGCTCGCGTCCGCAAGCCAGGACGGCACAGTGCGGCTCTGGGACACTCAACGCCACCTGCAGATCGGCCAGCCACTCCGATACGTCGACGACCACGAGTTCCTCTCGATGTCGGCATCCCCGGACGGCAACAACCTGGTCGCAACCGACGGCGAGTCAGCCATCGAATGGCCATTCGCAGCCCAGTCCTGGACAACCCAAGCCTGCCAACTGGCTCGCCGCGAGATCACCCCGACGGAATGGACCACCCTCGGCCAGCAAGGAAGCCCACCCCACCTGTGCTCCTAACCGCAACCCGTGGTCACGGAGATCATCTGCGCGATCGAGGAGTCGATCACCACCGGACAAACCGTGGACCTGCGCGACAACGAGCAGTGATTTCATGGTGGTGTGGAGCACGACCAAGAAGAGGTCCTCGAAGTCGGGAAGGCTTCGAGACGTGGGCGCCGAGGGGCCGGATGGATTCTGGTCCTGGTGGCGCTGCTGACCCTGATCGTTCTCCGTGCCTCGACGGATCGTCCGCACCATCAGGCGGGGCCGAGTACCACCCCGTCCGACGCAATCAACGCGATCCCGGCCGGGCCGACGGCGAGGGCTTGGCCGACGGCGCCCGGCGCATGTGGGGCGGACACGCCGCTGCCTATCGTGTCGAGTGCGCCACCCGCGGAGCACACCGGGATCCAGGTGCTACTCGGCGGAGACCGGCTGCGACTCGTCGACTTCGACAGCGGCCGCGCGACGACCTTGCCTGACGCAGTCGTCCGTCCGGGCGAGTACGCCGCTGTGCTGGCCGGTGATCCGGTCACGGCGTACGCGACAACCGGGTCGTGCAGCGAGACGGCTCCCTACGCCATGTTGCGCATCAGCGTCGATCACCGGGTGAGTGTCATCCGCCCACTCGGTCCCACCGAGTGGGCGCTGACCGATGGCAATCGGGTCTGGATCGCTTCCTTCGCCAGTGACATCGACAACCCCTACGGGACGATCGCTCCGGTCGCCGGCGGGCAGCGGGTGCGGCTGCCGCTCGGCTTCTACGCATCCGCAATCGTGGGCGACACGATCGTCGGGATGATGCAGCCCGATCCGTCGATCTCACCGACGTGGCTCGCGCTCGTCGATGCACGCACCGGTCGGTTGCAGGCCAAGCTCGAGCAACACGTGGCGCCGCTCGCGGCCGGCGCAGGCCACGTCTTCTGGACAAGCGGCTGTCACGACGGCGCGTCACCGTGCACGCTCCACCGCCGGTCGATCGACGGCGGGGAGACCCTCGGGTCCCCTCTTCCACGTCCCGCCTGCTGCGGTGTCGTCAGCCCTGACGGCACGAGGATTGCCTTCCTGATCGAACGAGCATCGACAGACTCACGTTTCGACGGCCATCCGCTCCCGCCCATGGACATCGCGATCATGCAACTCGACGCCGGCCGGCTGAGCATCGTGCCGGGGATCGAACTGCCCGCCAAGTCGCAACCCGGGCTGGCCTTCGCCGGCCGTGGAAACTGGTTGGTGATCGCCCTCGACGCGGGATCCCGCACCCGGCTACTCACCTGGCGGACCGGACTGCAGCAGCCGTACGAGACGAACGCGCTTCCCGGCCTCGTCCACGACCCACCGACACTCGTCGTCACCAGCTTCTGACCACCTCGTCCTCGTGGTCGCGACACCCTCTCCCACCCGGCACAGCGCACCTGAGTCACGGACCCCTGGAACAGTCTGCTCGGAGCGTAGAACGGGCGCGCCTCACGTCCAGGCGGCGCTGAGCCGCTCGTACTCTTCGGCGGTCACCGGCAGCACCACGCCGTGGCAGGGGTCCTCCGGCAGCCGATGGTCCTGGGAGGGTATCCACTCGCCGCCGGCGAGGTCGGTCGTCTCGAAGGGGACATACCGGCGTTCCGACGTGAACTCGTCGATCCAGAGGTACCACCTGTTCTCCGTGTTCGACTTGTACACCAGCGGGCCCTCGCCCTGGCTGATCGCCCCGAGGCCGATGCCTTCGGCCAGCGGCTTCCATTCGTCGGCCGTCAGCGACGTCGAGGTTTCGGAGAAGATCGACTTGCCGAACGGCGTCTTGCCGCCGCGGCTGCGTTCGTCCTTCAGGAAGCGGTAGTAGACGCCCTCGTGGTCGATCACGGTGGTATCGATCGTCTGCCAGCCTCGGTCGATCCACACCCGCGGCTCGGAGAACTCGCGGAAGTCGCGGGTGATCGCGTACATGATCCGGTTGTAGCTCTCGCCCTCATGTTCGGCGTTGTCGTAGAGGGTCGAGGACCAGTGCACGAGGTAGGCCTCCTGCTCGGGGTCCCAGACCGCCTCTGGGGCCCAGGTGTTGCCGGCCTCGGGCGGTGCGACCTCGACGAGTCGGCCCTCCCCCCAGTTCACCAGGTCCGGCGACTCCCAGACCATGATCGAGCGGCTGCCTCGGCGCTGGTGCCGGTCCCAATCGTGGCTGGCGTAGAGGCGCAGGTCGGTCGCGACCAGGTAGAACCGGTCGCCTTGCGGGGAACGGACGATGTGCGGGTCGCGGACGCCGCCTTCGCCCAAGGAGGAGTACAGGACCGGCTTGCCGCCGTTCAGGTCGTCGAAGTGCAGCGGGTCGTTGCCGTCGCTCAAGGCGAAGTAGATCTGCTCACCGTCGGCAGATTCACGCTTGAAATGCGCGTACAGGTAGCCCACGTAGTCGGGCTGATGCGGTGGCACTCCGGTGGATTTCATTGGGCTGAGTCATCCTTCTGTGTCGTTCGACGGTCGGAACCTGCAATCCGGGTGGTCCACAGGCCGTCAGGTCATTCGGTGAGGGTCCCGTCCGCGGTCGGCCGGTCGTGCAGGTAGTTCTCGACGGTGTCTCGTTGCGACGCAACGGTTCGTGGGCGGCGGCGACTTCCTCCGGGCGGATCTGCGGCGCTGTCGCGCTGGCCTGGCTGCTGGCCCAGCGGCCGTGGATCGTCCCGATCCCCGGCACCCGCCGTACCGCCCGGGTCAAGGAGAACGCCGACTCGACCCGGGTGGGACTGTCCGCGGACGAAGTCGCAGACCTCAACGCCCTCGCCCAACGAAGCGGCGTCCATGGCGACCGCTACGACCCTACCCACATGACCTACGTCAACCGCTAGGGCGTCATTCCAAGCGGAGGACGCGGGCGGAGGGTTCGGGGGTGTTGGCGGTGATGACCAGGGCGTCGTCGGTCCAGGTGTAGGTCCAGTCGCCGAGGTCGGTGGGGAAGTGTGGCGCGATCTTCGAGCGTGGGATGGGGAGGGTGATGGTGGACGGGCCGGGGGCGCGGTGCCAGAGGGTCAGGTAGGAGACGTCAGAACCGTTGAGTGCGAGGGCAATCCAATCGTCGGTCCACTTCGGTAGACCCAGCGGCCAGGCGGGGACGAGCGTGTGCAGATCATCGAGCACGG
>WNGE01037427.1_pt1 | contig 14536 bp, 15 predicted proteins | sample 5400651 | NCBI WGS metagenome assembly WNGE01 (sample SAMN13153370, study PRJNA577476) | soil metagenome | isolation source: 60 cm soil or saprolite under grassland replicate 2 | place: USA:California | collected 2016-06-15 | reverse complement strand
TCATCGAAGTGGAAGTGATAATGCCCGTTCAGCTTGATGGTATTCACCACGCAGGCACCGACAAAATCGTACTCATTCTTGCCGCCGCCCCCCAGGGTGAACTCCGCCTCCGGGGCATAAATGGCGCCGGTAAAAGCGGCATTGGCCTTGAAAGTGAAGGAGGTATTGCTGGGCAAACCATAATATTGAAAGTTCCGCGCGTAATTATCGCTGTTGATGACTCCGCTCCCGCCGATGGTCGCGGTGGGCGCTGAGACGTAGAACTACAAACTTGCCCCGGGCGCGATGAGGATGTAATCGTTTGGGCCGAAACTCAAAGTGTCCGTTACCCAGAGGGTGGCGCTGACGTTGGTGGACACGAGCACCTTTCCGCTGAAGTCGGCCAGCTTGTAATCGCCCGAATGATCCAGAACGTAATCGTACTGGACATTGTCCAATGTCTTGCTGCCCGGGGTGCTGTAACCCGTGGGGAAGGACGGCTCGGCCACATCGAGAATTTCCGTGTGCATGTCGTCGGTGGCCCAGCCCGGTTTGATGCCTGCCGTGCCGGAATTGACCCAGTCCAGATCACCCACTGAACCGTTGGACTGGATGGTAACCGTGCCGCCCGGGCCGGTGGCAACGTGTCCTTTGATGTTGGCGTTGCCGACGCCAATCGAATCGACCAGGTCAAGGTTGGTTCCCACGTCACCACTGGCCTTGTTTTTTTTCGGGTCGTACTTGCCGTCGGTGTTGTACTGCGCGTCGCTCGAATCAAATCCGTCCGTGGTGACGTTGTTGCCGGACATGTCGATCCGTCCCTTGGCAACCATGGCGCCTGTGAACAACGGCTTTTTCGCCGTGTTCACCCGAACGCGCCGCTTGATGTAGGGAGTGGAGTTGCCAGGAACGGTTTGGGCGAGAACCATTCCTGCCGGCGACGCAGGGGCGAACGGCGCTGGAACGGAAGCCGTGGAAACAATCAGCGGACCGGCCTTGTCGGGGGGGTCAACCTGTTTGATGACGACCTCGTAGTAGGTGGCGTTATCCACATGGTGCAGTTTGTAGTACCAGCCGTTGGTCAGAGCGGTCCAATTGTTGGCTGAAAGGTGCTCAATGTCGTTGTAATGGAGCTGCGTGAGGGCTTCCTCGAGGCCCGCTTCGACCACCGGAATCGCCGCGTCCCACGCCAGCGAGCGCATGGTGGAGAAGCTCTGATGGGAGACCAGCCACAAGTAGCTGCCCAGCGCCAGACCAATCAAGACCGCCGTCAGCAACGCCATCAACAGGGCGCTGCCTCTTCGCCCGGCGATCATCGAAAACTTCATACGTTTGGGATGCCTTGAAGATAGCCCCGCCGGCTGTTGCCGATGAATCCGCCCGTCATTTCCTGGGAGTGATGTCCTCAAAGGGTCGGGGGATCTGCGGGAAAATTATCGCTTCCGGATGACGATTTCAGCCGATTGAACACTCTCCGTATTCGCGCTCTTGCCCAGGATGTCGCGCGAACAGACCCAGGTCAGTTGAATCAACTTGCACGCGTTCGGGTCAGTCGTTGGAATGGGATGATCGGTGCCGTTGGTCATGTTGCGTTGATACATGTACCACTTCAAGCGATCACACTGGGTCAACAGCACTTGGGTTTCGCCGCCCTTGGTTCGCGTCAACTTTTTGCCGGCCGGATCGTAGGTATAGGTCAGTGTGTAAGGGGCGTCGGTGACGGGGTCTTTGCCAGTAAAAATCAGTTGGGTGTCCGAATAACCGTCGGACCGGAGTCCGTCGGCCTGTCGGATCTCCTGTGACATCCTGTCCAACGCGTTGCGACTCTTGACATCCAGATCGACGTAATTGCTGACCGCGGCGAAGCTGCGGGCGCTAAAAAAACCGAAGGCCATCACCGCGGCCAGGGCTATGCCGCCCAGCGCGCTGGCGATCAGCAACTCCACCAGCGTCATGCCGCGGGAACCGGCCCTTTTACTTGCCCCAGAAGATGTAATTTTGCAGTCCATAGTGTGAAACCAATGTTTTCATTTCACGTTGTCGCTCGACTTTTCCGGAAATCCACTTGAGTTGCACGATGACCATCATCAGGTCGTTGGAATAGCGTTCACTGATCGGAGCATTGGTGATGATTCGTGTGCCCGAATAGCTGATCCCCTGATTCCCGGAGCCGGCCAGGGGATAGAAATTTTCGGAGAACGTGTACGGCCCCCGTGCGGCCGCGTCCGTAATCTGGTTCCAGGAGAACAGTCGAATCGTCTCCATTTTTTCCTGGAGGATCTGTGTCGCCCGGAGGTTCTCGCGGGTTACCTGGATGATGGCGAACCCATGAGAGAAACCCAAATAAAGGCTGGCAAACCCGACCGAAAGAATGGCCACCCCCATCATCACTTCCACCAGCGTGAAAGCCGAGCAGCGCGCGCCCTGGTTCCGAATTTTGGTTACCATAAGTAGGTTGATCGCGCGGCCCATGCGCTCCTGGTTCGACCCGTGGTTGTGGGATGCCCGCAGTATCCTGCGCGCGACAGGCGCACCGGAGCAAGACGCGGAGAGGAGAGGCTGGTCGAAATCGCCGTAACGACAGGCGCGATCAGCGGAAGAACCAAGCAACGGCACGCTCTGTCCAACGCGGGCTGCGAGGTGACTCTCCCGGTCTCATTCAGCGAGGACCAAGCGAAAGCCGACACGATTTGCAAAAAGTTTTTCACAATCAAACTCAATTCAGGAGAAACTACGTGACCGCCAGTCAAATAGCTCCTTTTGTACCATCGTACAAACGAATATTAACAGCTTGAATTCCAAATGCTTAGGCTATTTGGGGCCACCTGTTAGCAATCGTTCACTGCCAATTGTGTTGTTTATGCAATGCAAATACATCTCAAATCGCGTTGTGCTGGTCAATTGGTCTCCCAACTGCATCTCCGTCGCTGTTATTTCTCCTTTATACAGGGCTCGTCGATACACGTCATGATTGTCGTACTCAAGTAAATGCGAGAAGTCGTAGCGTCAGGCAGCGTATCCTTTCGCGATCCGAGTTGTCAATGAATTTGCCTGATCGCTCAGCTTGATTTGTTCACGCCTCTCCGTTGAGATTCGGGACACCAAGGACGGTGCGCTGGACCTTGCCCTTGAACTTACCGCGGGGTCGGGCTGTCAACTGGAGAAAATGCGGTCCATTTCTTCAGAAAGCTTTTTCAAACCTTCCGGGCTGTCGGCGCCGCCCTGCTCAGCAATGCCCCAACCATCGTAGCCGATATCGTCGAGCGCCTTCATGACCATCGGCCAGTCATCGTCGCCTTTGAGGAACTCGACGTCGAACCCTTTCCACAAGCCCTGTTTGTTGGCCTTCTCCCGACTGAATTCCTTGATGTGAAGTTTCTGGATGCGCTTGCCGAGAATGCGAATCCATTGTTCGGGCCAGCCGTAAGCGATGACGTTGCCGACATCGAAATGCCAGCCGATCCACGGGCTGTTGAATTCGTCCACGTAGCGGGCAGCCTCCAGCGGGCTGAGGAGAAAATGGTTCCAGACGTTCTCGATGGCAATTTTGACGCCGAGTTCCTCGGCGAGGGGGATGGCCAGGCGGATCTCGGTTTGGGAACGTTGGTAGGCATCCGCGTAGGAAACCTCCTTGTTGACCACCGCCGGGACAAATAAGACGGAACTCGCGCCGTAACGTTTGGCGTCGCGCAGCGCTTGTTTGAGCCCTTCCACCCCCACCGCGCGCACCTGGGGATCGGGATGAGAAACCGGCTTGTTCCAATGTGTGTCGCAACAGGTGCTGGCGGCTTTGAGACCGGTCGCTTCGAGGGCTTTCACCACTTCGTCCTGGTTCATGTGGCTCATCGGCTCCACGCCTTCGAAGCCCGCTTCCTTGATCGCGGTGAATTTTTCGAGCACCGAACCTTTGACGCCGACCGTGGCATACATGACGGCCTTTTTGATTCGCCGTTTACGGGGAGCGGGTGCGGCCTCGGCGGCGTCCAGACGGATGGCAGGAAGGGTGGCAACGGCGAGAGCACCGCCGCCCACCGCGAGAAAGTCACGGCGATTCAGATTCGTTTTCATAAAGGTCATCCCTCAAACGAACTTCGTTACGCCCGGCATGGCCATGGGTGGAACGTCCAGTTTCATGTTCCAATCCAGCTTTTCCGGCACGAGTTGTTCCGTCGAGTTCAGCGCCATTTCCCAGGTGATTTCCTGGCCGGTATAAGCCGCCATGCGTCCCATGATCGCCATGAGGGTGCTATGGCACATGCGCACGCCGTCGTTGATCGGATTGCCCGAGCGAATGGAAGCGAACAGTTCGTTGTGCTCGACCTTATACATGTCCGGCGTGGGCCCGGAATAGCGCCAGGACTTCTCACCCGTGATTTCCACCGGGTTGCGGCGCCCGCCGATCAGGCCGATGCCTTTGGCGCCGGTGATGTAGTCCCTGTTTTCGCCGTAGCAATTGGATTGCTGGCGGCAGCCCAGAAAACCACGCACCCCGTCGGCGTATTCGTAGTTCACTTCGAAGTGGTCGTAAATGTTTCCCCCGTGGGCCGGAATCTGCCGGCCACCGACGGCCACTGCCTTGAGTGGCGGCACGTCTTTCATCGCCCAGGCGATCTTATCGACGCTGTGAACGGCCTGCTCGACCAGGCTGTCGCCGCAAAGCCAGACAAAGTTGTACCAGTTGCGCAGTTGCCATTCGAGATCGGTCATTCCGGGCTTGCGCTCGGTGGCGGGCGGCATCGGCTTGACCGGCCCCGTGTAATAAGTGCCGTAAATGGTGCGGACGTCGCCGATGTCACCGTCGTGGATGCGCTGGAAAACTTCACGGCGAGCATAATCGTAGCGCCAGCAAAAACCGGCCACCAGAGCCAGCTTCTTCTTCCTGGCTTCCTCGACCGAGGCCAGCACCGAGCGAATCCCGGGCGCATCGGTCGCAACCGGTTTCTCGCAGAAGATGTGTTTGCCGGCGGCCACGGCTGCGCGCAGGTGCTCCGGACGGAAACCGGGCGGTGTCGCCAGAATTACCACGTCAACGCCGCTGTCAATCACCTTCTGATACGCGTCGAGTCCGATGAAACAGTGGTCGGGATCGACCTTCACTTTATCTCCAATTTCGCTGTTGAGGGTCCTCAAACTGCGCTTCAACTGGTCCTCGAAGACGTCGGCCATTGCCGTGAGCAGAACGTTGTTGTCCGCGCTTAACGCCTGGTTCGCCGCGCCCGTGCCGCGTCCGCCGCAACCGATAAGTCCCACCCGGAGGGTTTCATTTTTGGCCCCGGCCGATTGCTGGGAAAAGCCGAGGTCTGCGGCCAACACCGATCCGAGCGCGGCCGTGGTGGACGCCTTCAGGAATTGACGACGGGAACTGGAGGGAATGAAACAAGTCTGGTCGCTCATAATATGACTGGAATTCTGGTTCATCGGTAAGGGATAGGTTCACCCGCGCTGTCAGTCAAGAAAACAGACCAGCCGTCCGGCGCGAGGCCAGGGCTGATTCAAGAATGCCTCTGATCAGGGCCGGGGGCTCGCCCCACTCCAATCCTGAATCGGCCCTCGGAGCGGGACAGGGTTCTATTGCCAGCGCATGCCGGAGCCGACTGGCCTTGCCGGAATTCGATTCGCTCGAGCGGCAAAGGGTGGACTCATTCACCGATACCGCAAAACCAGGTTGCCGTCTTGGACGTGAATCGACTCGATCGTCAGCGGGACGCAGGCACGCAGGCGATAAAACTGCAATCCTGCCGATAACACAACGGTAATGGATTTCGACCCGGCATCAACCATGGCATTGATTTCATCTACGTACCCTTGGGAGACGTTTACCGAGGACTGCAGGGTCGGAGTGTCATCGCCGGGCGTCGGCCCGTTGAGAATGCTGTTGATCCAGGTCGAACGGGCGGATATTCGCGTGGCGTAAAGCGAGCCGGGTTGGGAGATTGGGAGGTCAGGCGTCAGAATCCAGTGGTTGGTAGCATCCCGTTGATACAAGCCGCCGGCATCGAAAATTGCCGCATCAAATCCGGGTCCACTGTCGGTCATGTTATAGGGCCCATCCACGGCGTAATTGATGCCGGCCAGTTTCCAGGTGGCGCCATCCCGCAGGAACACCGCGCCGCCGGAATCTCCGGATGATAGGTGACATTCGTTGGCGCCCACATCGGCGTCGAATGTCGCCTGGAGTAATTCCCCGAGGCCATTCCCGAGTAACCCGTCGGCGTTGGCTATGCCGGTGACGACATTTTCGCCCCAGCGGACCACGCCGTCATAAAGGGATCCGTCCCAATACCAGCCGTTGGTTTTGACCGTTCCCAGCAAGTTGGTCGTGGTCACGGGATCGCCGCGTCGTGTGCCGCGGCCAATTACCACAAAGCTTTGATCGACCTCATTGGTCTCCGTGTATAACGGCGCGAACAGGGGAAACGATCCGCAGATGCGCCAGATTCGCAGATCGCTGTCCGGATCGTCGAACACCGCCGTGGTCGCGTAGGGAACGCCGTTCAAAACAAATAGATCGCCCACTGAACCGCCAATGTGGCGAGCCGTGATGAAGTATTTCGGCGCGATGGGAGTGCCGAGGAAGCCTCCCCAGAGGCCTTCAAATTGCCAGCCGCTGTCCTTAAGGCTGCCGGCCGGCGCGGTCGTGTTGTAATTCACATCGCCGGTCGAATAAAACAGAACAGCCTGCGCCGAGATGTGGCTGAGCCACAGTGAAACGGAAATGAGAACAAGGAGGACCGGGCGGCTTCGACTCACGCGGAGACGCGCAGTGTACTGCATCGGCTGATATTGGGTCTCTCAATACCCGCCTGTCAATCGCCTGATGGAAACCGGTTTCCTTTTGGAATCGTGCAGGTGCCGTCCGCTTCGGGCTGAATGCGATTGTTTTTGACGCGCCGGTCGTTGGGATTCGCGGGTTATTCGTCTTTCTTACCCACTACTTTCACGACCGCGGTTGAACCGGGATATTTCTCCCCCTGAATCGGCTCGGCGCGACCGCCGAGGTTCTGCGCGAGGAACGCTTCGGCGCGCGCGTTGAAGTCAATCCGGTTCTCCGGGCGCGCGAAACCATGCCCTTCATCCGGGTAAAGCGCGTAAATCACACAGCCGCCATTTTTCTCGATGGCGTTGACGATCTGTTCGGACTCGGCCTGCTTGACGCGCGGATCGTTGGCCCCTTGGCCAATCAGCAGCGGCCGCACAATTCGGTCTGCTTTGAATAGCGGCGACGCGTTCTGGATCAAGTCGGCGTCCTTGGGATCGTCCACGTTGCCGATGCGCACATCGAACACCGAGCGGATCGGCTTCCAGTAGGGTGGGATCGAATGAATCAGCGTTTTCAGGTTCGACGGGCCAACGATGTCAACGCCGCAGGTGAATTTCTAGGGAGTGAAGGTCAATCCGGCCAAGGTGGCGTACCCGCCATAGGAGCCGCCCATGATGGCGACTCTTTTCGGATCAGCCAAGCCCTCCTGGATGGCCCAATCCACCGCATCGATCAAATCATCGTGCATTTTAAGGCCCCACTGTTTGTTGCCCGCGTTGAGGAACTTCTTCCCGTAACCGGTTGAGGCGCGAAAATTGACCTGCAAACAGGCGTAGCCGCGGTTGGCGAACCACTGTGCGTAGGAACTGTAGCCCCAGGAGTCCCGGCCCCAGGGGCCCCCATGCACGAAGAGAACCATCGGGAGGTTTTTCGGCGGGACTCCCGCCGGCAAGGTCAGGTAACCATGCAGATCGAGGCCATCGCGCGACTTGATAGCGACCGGCTTCATCGCGGCAAGCTGCAGGCCTTCCAGTTTCGGCTGGTGCACGAACAGGAACGTTCCCTTTCCTGCGGTCCGATCCCAGGAGAAATAGCGAATTGGACCGCGGTCGGAGGTAAAGGCCACCAGCCAGGTGGCGTCCTTGTCGTCCCGGTTGGCCACAGAGAAATCACCGTCGTTCAGTCGTGCAATGCCCTCGAAGTCCGCCTTGACCGATGGGTCCACCACGGTCCAGGTCTGCCGGCCCGGCGCGAACGAGACGGCCTGGACGACGTGGTTACGGGGATGCACCAGGGCATGTTCGGCGTCCACCTCATTGGAAGACGCGATGACCTTCTCGGCGCCGCTGGCAATACTCCTTTCAACGACCCGCGCCGTGTCGGAGCCAATCGAGGAAATCAAATACGCGCCTTGCCCGTCCGCGGTAAAATCAACGAAGTTCAATATCTCGTCCGCGCCCACCTTAATCCAGCTCTTCCAGGGCGACTTCGCGTCCTCCCGGATGCGGATTTCCGTGCCGCCGTCGGGCGTCTGAACTTGCGCGGCGCGGACCTGAAACTTCGGGTCCGCCGTCCAACCTGCGACATCGCCCGGGTTTTCCGTATCCGGCAGCAGCGCCCCCGTTTTGAGATTCAAGCGATACACATCGAACAACTCACGGCTCCGAAGGTTCAGCTCGAGCAACATTTCCTCCGGAAAGTTCGGGTCGGTCGCCGTGACCTGGGCTCGGACACCTTGAAATGCCGTGTAATCGCGGATATTGCCGGAGTCCAAGTCAGCGCCGTACACGTGCCAATTTTCATCGCCGTCCATGTCTTGCAGGTAGATCACGGTCCGGCTGTCTTCCGCCCAGAAGTACTGGCGAATGCCCCTTTTCTTGTCCGCCGTCACGACTCGGTCGTCGTCTTTGCCGAGGCTCTTAACCCAGACCTGGAGGACATTGTTGGTGTTGGGGGCAATCCAGGCGAGGCGTTGGCCGTCGGGCGAAAGCCGGGGGCTGGCCCGCTGCGGGTTGCCGAATAGAGTCTCGCGCGGAATCAGCGGCGGCAGTTCAGCGCGGCCGGCAGGGACGGCGAGAATCATCAGGCCAAAAACCTTGGCCAGGGCGAAAATCGTGTGGCGAGTTCCCGACGCTGTATTCATGGAGCGTCAGTTTTCGTGAATGCTTCCTCGCGGGCAAGGGAAATCACCGAATCGACTCGGTGGCTGAAAGGAAGGCTTACGCTACGCCACGATCCACGGCTCGCGATGGGGGACCTCGAGCCATTTGGCGTCGCCCGTTCCGCCGGTGAACTGTTCCTTCTTTGGGTCCCACTGCAACTTTCGACCGTGGTAATATGCCAGGTTGACCAGGTGACAGACCATGACCGTATGGGCGCCGACTTCCACGTCGCATATCGGGCGCTGGCGGCTGCGGACGCAGGACAGCCAGTCCCCTTTGTGATCGTCGCTCTTATAGAGCCGGGCCTTGGGGTTGGCCAGGTACTCGGCCGCGGCCTTGTCGCAGTCCTTGGGCGAAGCGGCCTTTTGCTCCGAGCCTTTCCAAAGTTCGAACTTGCTCCGATTGACGTAGATTTTTCCCTCGCCGCCGTAAAACCAGATTCCGTTGCCGTCCTTGTGAAACACCTCGACGCCGTTGGCATATTTGAAATGGACTCCTCGACCATTCTCCTGGCATTGTCGCGACGGTTGGTATCGACGTCGCACACGGCGAGGGTTTGTGTTTCCTTCTTGTTCAGGAAGCCTCCCAACAATCCGCGGTTTTGAGTGCCCATGCCGATAAAGCCCAGAGTGATGCGGTCGTTCGGCTTCACTTCGGCCGACCAAAGGCGGGCATATTAGGGGAGGCTTTCATACCGTTTTTATCCCCCTTTTCTTTCCCCGAGGCAAGAGCCGACAGGGCCGATTCGGCCACTGCCCTGGTCAGACCGGGAACCTTCCCGGTCCGGCGTCGCACCTGGCAGCGCCAGGCGGGGATAGACTCGACTTCGACGCGGCGGGCTGTTAGCATTTTTTATCATAGGCGCTCATTTCATGAAAAATCCGGCATTCACACTCATTGAACTCCTGGTCGTCATCGCGATCATCGCCATCCTGGCGGGACTGTTGTTGCCCGCCTTGAGCCAGTCCAAGGCCAGAGCGCAGGCCATCGGCTGCGTGAACAACATCAAACAACTGACGACGGCCTGGTTTATCTACGCCGACGATGATAACGACAGGTTCGTCAACAATCATGGACGCGACGAGACCCGCGAGAAGCGCCAAACCTGGGCCAACAATGTGCAAGACTGGAGCAACAGCGATGACAACACCAACCTCACGCTGCTGACCGAAGCGAAACTGGGCAGTTACCTGGGCAAATCAGCAGTCGTGTTCAAGTGTCCGGCGGACAAATCCATCGCGGCGAACGGCCCGCGCATCCGGAGCATGTCGATGAATTCACTGGTGGGCGATCCCGGTGTGTTGACCAACCGTTACAACCCGGCCTACGTGCAATTCTTCAAATCCGCCGAGTTGATCAATCCATCGCAAATTTTCGTATTCCTGGACGAACATCCCGACACCATTAACGACGGTTTCTTCATGAACCGCCTGGAGGAACCGAACTGGGGCAACCTGCCGGCCTCCTACCACAACGGCGCGACAAGTTTCGCTTTCTCCGACGGCCACAGCGAATCCCATCGCTGGCTCGTGACCGGGCCCGGCGGGACGGTCCGACCGGCGGTCAAAGGCGGTGTCGGCGGCACCTTTCCCGCCTCGCCGACGACGGACTTCGATTGGCTCAAGCAACGATCGAGTGTCCGGAGATAAACAGACACCGGTGCTATGCGTGGCAGCGGTTGATCCCTGGTTCTTACTTCGGTGTGGTTGTCTTCATTTCGTTCTTGTAAACCACGCCCCCCTTCATCACGAACGAGATGTTCTCCAGAACGGAAATGTCCTTGAGCGGATCGCTCGAAACCGCCACGACATCGGCGTACTTGCCGGCTTGAACACTGCCCAGTTTGTCCTCCTGCCCGATCAATTCGGCGGCGCTCGTCGTGGCGGTTTGAATGGCCTGCATCGGCGTCAGGCCCAATTCAACCAGGTAGCGGAAATCCTTGGCATTTTGCCCGTGCGGAAACACGCCGGCGTCGGTGCCGTAGGCGATCTTGACCCCGGCCTGAACCGCTTGGCGCAGGCAGACCATTTTCCTTGAGTTGAGGGAGCGGGCTTTTTCGGCCAACCTCTCCGGCAGGCGCCATTCCCGGGCATGTTCCTCGACCGCGTAACCGACATAGACGGTGGGGACCAGAAACGTCCCGTGCCGCTTCATCAGAGCGACGCCTTCCTCATCGAGCAGGCTTCATCGCCTTCATTTCTTCCGCTGAAAACTGCGGCTCGCCGACGGATTCCTCTTCGCTGAGCACGCCCGCGGTGGCCGTGAACTTGATCACGTCCGCTCCGTACTTGATGTTCCAGCGAATCTTCTTCCGGATTTCATCCGCCCCATCCACCACGCCGTCAAAATTATCGAAGCGCAAATACGGCGAGAATCCCGACAGGTCCGCGTGGCCGCCGGTCGCCGAAAGCGCATGCCCGGCCACGAACAGGCGCGGGCCGGGAATTTTGCCGGCATTGATGGCCTTCTTCAGCGCGACATCGACGAACTCCGCCGATCCCACGTCGCGGCAGGCGGTGAACCCGGCCTCCAGGGTCCGCCGCGCAAAGACGTGCGCATAGACCGCGCGGTCGATAGGCGATTTGCGGAAGATGTCCTCGTAATAATTTTCGCTCTCGGCGGTGATATGCGTGTGGCAATCGATCAAGCCGGGCAGGACCCAGGCCTCCCCCAGGTCAACAACTGTCGCCACACCTGGCGCCTGAATATTCGGCGCGATTTCCTTGATGGTCTCGCCCTCGATCAGAATCATCTGATTGTCGAGAACCTTTCCCGCGACGACATCGATGAGATGGCCCGCTTTGATGAGCGTGATCGGTTTCTTTTGCGCGAGGGCCGTTGATACTACCAGGCTGCCGACAGTGAGCAGGGTGAAAAAAGTTTTCATGATCGCCCTTCGATCCGTTTCCGGCAGATAGTTCCCGCGCCATGACGCCGCAGGGGCTTGATTTAGTGATGGGCTTGGGTACAACCCAACCAGAATTGGCCCTCGAATCAAGTCGAATCATTCCGAGCGCGCGCGGCATGAGAGTTGAGCGATGGTAAAAACCCAGGCATTATCCCGTGGCAATCGCTATTGGATGAACTCACCAGTATGAAATCGGTAACGAACATCGGGATTCAATTGTTTACCTACCATAAATCCTGGAGAGTCGTAAGCCTATTACATGCGGTCGAAATCCTCCTTGGGAACTCCGGCACCACGAGGCTGGCGTGGCAGGATACCGATGGCGCCCGTAAATCCATTTCGTTAGCAAAACTCTTACTCAGCGGCGATTCGGCCACACGCTTCAACGCGTGTTACGCGCGATCGTCAGTGCCACGGCCAGAGCTGCGACGAATAGGGATCAACGGCGTGATGGTGCACCTTTCTGTCTCACCGGACTGCTCGCTGTGGTTGTTGGCGGCTACATCGCCCAAAAGTGGAAAAGCTCCAAATAGAATGATTCGCAAGAACCTGGAGATCGCGGAACGGTGCGCGGCATTTCTTAAGCCGGAAATTGTTCCAAGCGTACTCGAAATCACGCTGTCGTGCCATCCGAATTCTGCTGAATCGCTTGCGCGGCCTGTTTGCTCACTAACAAGCCGCCTCTGTGCCAGCATTGACAAGTGCGAATGTTTCGGCGCAATCGACTTTGGGGGAGATTGGCTATTCTTTCCCACGACCGGAATGAATCCGAACGCAAAGACGATTGAGGTTTATAACAACAGTTTGGGTGGGGAACTTCCTCGATCCAAGTGGTCCGAATGGAAATTGAGGCATAATGCAACTTTGGAATCGTCGAAGACCCGCGATGAGCGACCCAACCCGCTCGTGACCGTTCACAGCCTCGAGCCGCGTCGACCGTTTGGCTGCAGGCCTGTTGGCCGTTGACTGCCTCGAATCATGGAGCGCCCAACTTATTCACGTGGAATCCATTGACGAAACTTTGTCCCATATGGGACAAAGTTTCGTCATGGGATCTGCCTCTGACGATCTGCGGCGAGGTCGAGAGGGGGTGGCCTATCCACCAACCCGCGGCTTCATTTGATATCCGGGATGTAACACCCGACGGCCTTGGCGGTGGCATACGGGACGGGTTTGCCTTGCAGAATCGCTTCCAGCACGTTCTGCAGGTCATGTTGCGTCGCCTCGGGACGCTCTCGGCCCAACTCGACATACCGGTTGTCAATGCGACCGTGGTAAACCAGTCGGCGACCGGGCAGGAAGACCGCGGCTTCCGGCGTGACCCGGACCTGGCCCAGGCGAACCAAAGCGTGTTGCGGGTCGCGCAGAACCTTCCGGGGCAGTTTATAGGCTTTGAGGTGCTTCTCGATCAGGTCGGACGACGCATCGGGATCAGGATAAACCAGCCAGAATCTGACAGGGGAAAACTTCTCTTCCAGCCGTCGGATTTCCGGAGCGTACCGGTTGGAAATCGGACATTCCAACCCGACAAAGATGAAGACAATTGCTTTGGCGTTTTCCGTGGCGAACGGATCGACGCGATGACCGGCAATATCCAACGCGGTGAATATTTCCGCGGCCGTCCCGGCAGATGCCGCGGAGAGAACAGGCGGTGGCCTGCTCGTCGCGGGGTTTTCCTCCCCGAAAACGGCGATCGGTAGCGTCAACGCCGCGGCGAGCAATAAAGAAGGGCTCCCACAAAACCATCGCGGGAGAACCGCAGGAACTCCCGACTTGCCCTTCATGCGGAGCGCCGACCTCCCGTCCGGCGCCATTGCCCGATCGCGCACGGGATACGCCGGGTCGGAGAGCGGCGCTCCGCGGACGAGTGCCTGCTGTGGTGGTGGTGTCAAGGTGCGCCCAGCGGCCAACGCGAGTCGGCTCTGACTTTTTTTGGTATGAGCGGACTCACGTCCGCTGCCACAAGTTTCAGCGAAAGGAAAGGCCATGCCAAGGCCCGGGAAGGAATCCCCGCTCCTGGTTGCGACGCCGTTCACTGGAGACTTACGGTCGCTGATGCTTTATTGCCGGCTTGCGCGGGGACCGGCGCCGGATTTCGTTTTGTCAAAATGGCCTGGACGATTTTCTTCGTCAAATCCGGCTTATCGGCCAGTGTCTTCTGCGCGGCATCCTTGCCCTGGCCGATCAATTCGCCGTTGAACTGCAGCCAGGCGCCTTTCTTCTCGACGATGCCGTCTTCGACTCCCACATCCAGCACACTGCCCTCCTGGTTGATGCCCTGATTGAAAATGATGTCGAACTCGGCTTCGGCAAAGGGCGGCGCCACTTTGTTCTTTACGATCTTGACCTTCACGTGATTGCCTATGGTGTTGCCTGTGCTGTCCTTAATGGCGTCCTTCCGGCGGATATCGATGCGGACGCTGGCATAGAATTTCAAGGCCTTGCCGCCGGGGGTGGTCTCCGGGTTGCCGAACATGATGCCGACTTTCTCCCGCAGTTGATTGGTGAAAATGCAGGTGGTCTTGGATTTGCTCAAAATGGCGGTCAACTTGCGCAGCGCCTGGCTCATCAAGCGGGCCTGCATGCCCATCGTCGCCATGCCCATCTCGCCTTCCAGTTCGGCCTTGGGTACCAGCGCGGCGACCGAATCGATTACGATGACATCGAGCGCATTGGAGCGGGCCAGGGTCTCGCAAATCGTCAACGCCTCCTCGCCGCTGTCGGGCT
>WNGE01008325.1_pt1 | contig 14538 bp, 17 predicted proteins | sample 5400651 | NCBI WGS metagenome assembly WNGE01 (sample SAMN13153370, study PRJNA577476) | soil metagenome | isolation source: 60 cm soil or saprolite under grassland replicate 2 | place: USA:California | collected 2016-06-15 | reverse complement strand
GCCGCCACCGACATAGAGCAGCTCGACGTCGAGCCCATGTTTGCGGAAAATTCCCGCTTCGTAGGGAATCCAAAACGACGCCTGCGAGCCGGCGATGGCGCTGTAGACGAGCCGGAGTTTCTCCATCGGCGTTTGCGCGTGAGTGTCCACGACCGCCAAACCCAGCAAAAAAACGACCGAAAGGAGCATGCTTTTGAATCGTCTCATAACCGTTCTTTCTGTATGTTCACACCATCGGTTGGCTGATTTTGCCAGGAACACGACCGGGCAACCCGCGCGAAGCGCAGCGCACGCGAACATGCGGCGCCATGGCAGTTGCGGTTTTATTTTCTAGCTGACTCGACCGCGCGCCACAAGAGCTGTTGCAAAGAGTCGTGTGCGGGAGAATCTAGACGGTGATCGGCGTGGTCTAAAAGCGATTGTCCGTGATCGGCTTTGTCACGGCGACACAGAAGATACCGGCCGCGTGCGCCGAGGTAACGCCGCTGGGAGAATTTCGCTATCGCGGATCAAGCCATCAAGAACGAAAATGATAGCTTTAATCATTGCGAGAGTGCTATTAAGCGTTCGCTGCGCTCGGCTTTTTTGCTCGCCACTTTTTCAACCAGGTCACGAAATGTCGTACCGGCGTCGCATTTCACGTTAAAGGCCACAACAAATAGCGTGATCAGGTCCTTCGCATAGATCTCATTTTCGGCCCATTCGGCAATTTGGCTCAAGTTATGTTCCGGGCGAAGCTGTTTGATCTTCATACCGACGATTTCGGCGAGTCCCGCGGCCAATTGTTGCGCCATCCCTCTCTGCTCCGGTGGAAAATCCAGCCGAATAAAAGCCACCTCCAGCGCCCAATCGACACCTTTCGGCAGCGGACGCCGAATTACTCGCCCAAAGGTCATCAGAAGCAGCACTAGGGCAAGCAGTAAAGTTATTGGAGTAGCCATCAGACGTGATTGTAGCTGTCTTATGCATATTTGACCAGTGAATCATGAGCGGGGTTTTCACACAGTCTGACATGTTGCGACAAGTCCGAACAATCAGCAACAATTGACTGTTAAAGTCCACCTGTGATGCGGGCGGTACCTATTTTTCGATCTAGGCGGGCACGGCGATCGGTTCGGCCCGCGGCTCGCGAATCGGCAGGTTGCAGAGAGCCGCTCCAGCGGCCAGCACAGCATCGGCGTACCACATCCACAGATAGTCGCCGTAGTGCGAGAACGCGAGTCCCCCCAGCCATGCACCCAGGAATCCGCCGGTCTGATGCGACAGCAGCGTCAACCCGAACAGCGTCGCGAGATAACGAGTGCCGAACAGTTTGCCGATCACCCCCGCCGTTGGCGGCACCGTAGCTAGCCACGTAAAGCCCAATCCGATGGCGTAGAGATAAAACGTCCACGCGCTCTTCGGCGCGGCGAGATACAAAAGCACAAGCATGGCGCGCGAACCGTATATGGAGAACAACACGTACTTGCCGCGATAGTGATTGACGCACCAGCCGGCGACAAGACTGCCGGCAATGTTCGACAATCCGATGACGGCAAGCGACCAACTCGCCACCGACGCCGTCAATCCATGGAGGTTCACCTCACCTGGCAAGTGCGTCACAATCAACGCGATGTGAAAGCCGCAGGTAAAGAAACCCGCATGCAGCAATAAATAGTTGCGGTCCGCGAGGGCATTTTTGACGGCCCTGCGCAAAGTTCCTACCAATCTCTCGTGCGTTGACCAAACGGCAACAGGCGACGATCGGTGCATCATGCGCACGAGCGGCAGTGCCGCGAGCGTGATAATCGCCAACGACCACATCGCACCCATCCAACCCAGCGTTGAAATAAGCAATTGCAGCAACGGCGCAAAGACAAATTGTCCGAACGAGCCGCCCGCGTTGATTATTCCGGCCGCCGAACCGCGCTGGTTTGCCGGAACTCGCCCGGCCACCGCGCCGATCAAAACCGAGAAACTGCCGGCACCCGCACCGATCGCTGAAAGCAAGCCCAGCGAAATAACGAGTCCCAACGCGGATGTCATAAACGGCGTGAGCGCGCTACCCAGGGCAAGGATAAGCACGCCGCCGACCAGCACACGCGCCGGACCGAAGCGATCTGCGGCGGCACCCGCAAGCGGCTGTACCGCGCCCCAGACGAATTGTCCCACCGCAAGCGCGAAACTGATGGTTACCAGGCCGAGGCCGGTCGAATTATTGAGCGGGAAAATGAACAAACCCAACGATTGCCGCGCCCCCATGGTCACCGTCAAAACGGCCGCGGCGGCGAGGGTGCTAAAAAGCCAGGAGCCGTTGTTTTTATCGGTCATGATGAATTTCGTAGCCTGATGAAGTGGAACGCAATCCGGGAAACTTGCCCCCGGATTCCGTGTTATCTCCATCCCGGGCTAGTCACCCCAAATCGTCTATTTCCTGGGGCGGGAGTGGCCCTCGTCGTCAATATAGTCTGAAAAAATCCGGTTTACTGAATAGGCTGATCGGCAATTTGTGCTCAACGACAAGTTTTACAATTTCGATTGCCTCGATTGGCGGCTCGCCTTTGCCACTTTCACGGTAGTACCAAACAGGGCTTCTGGCAGACTGGGCTTTTGCGAGCGCTTTCTTAACTTTTGCAAGGGTCGCTTTCTTTCCTTCTAATAGAATCCTTCCCGAACTAAGCACGCTAATCCGAAGGACAACTCCTTCGGCGAACGCTGGTCGGAAAGATATTTTGAAAAAGGTAAAAGCAGGGCATCAATTACACGAATATTATTCATGTTCCCTGAGTCTGCTGTTCAACTAGATCTCCACCACCACTCTCCCAACGACACTACCCGCCTTCAGCTCATCCAATGTTCGGCTCACTTCCGACAGCGGTCGCTTCTCAAACGGAATCGGCTTGATCTTTCCTTGCCGTGCCAATGCAACGACGGCTTTCAATTCATCCACGCTGCCAACGTGAGAGCCTTGGATCGTAATCGCGCGCAGGATCGTGCTCGCGATCGATAGCGAAATCTCGCCGCCGAATAGTCCGACGAGAATTAATTTTCCACCCTTACGAAGCGCACCGAGCACTAAATTAGCCGTAGCGGCGATGCCGACAAAGTCGACTGCGCCGTAAAGCGCGCCTTGGGTTGATTGCTTGAGTTTCTCGGCGCTATTTTCGTCGCAGCTGTTCAGCGTCACAGCGGCCCCGGCCTTTTCCGCTTCTGCTAATTTCGTCCCGTCGACGTCCACAGCAACAATTCTCTCATGGCCGAGCACGCGCAACATGCCGATCGCGGAAAGGCCGAGACCGCCGGCGCCCATTACGGCCACCCACTCGTCGCCCGGAATGGGCTTCAATTTCGACACAGCGGAATAAGTCGAAAGCCCGGAGCAAGACAACATCGCCGCCCAGACCGGATCGATGCCGCTGGCGTCGATGAGATAACGTGGATGCGGCACGATCAGGTGATCGGCGCCTTGCTGCCATGCAGTAATTGTCCAAGCTGCCACGACAGCGCACACATTCGCCGCAGCCGGTCCACGGATAAACCAAACGGTCGGCGCCAATCGGCACGTCGCCGGCCTCCGGCCCCGCCGCGATTACTGTCCCAAACGGCTCGTGTCCGAGCGTTGCCGGCAGGCGCATGCCGCGCTCGCTCATCTCAAGGCGCTTGCCGCCTCCGAGATCGAAATAGCCGTCGCGGATGTGCACGTCACTGTGGCATACGCCGCAGTATTTGAGCCGAAGCAATACCTCCGTACCATTCGGCGTAGGCGTTGCGCGCTTGCTTGGTTTCAGCGGCTTTCGCCACTCAATCACATCGTAGCTCAGCATGTTCCTCAACCCTTCGAACCGCCCGCAGCGACATATTTTTTCGCTCCACTCACCGCACCACACCTTGCTTTAATAGAAGCGAGCGCAGATTCTCCACTCGCTTGCGATTGACACCGAAATCGCCGTAGCCGCCGCGCGCTGCCGAGCGTACGGCAATTAGGTTTTGTGCGGCGCGTAGGTGAAGCTCGAGATCGTCGACGAATCCGAAGACGGCGCTGGAGCACTCCGCGTGAATGTAATCACTGGTCGCCGTCACGAGATGCGTACGAGGAAGATCCGCGATCAAGGAACGCGCCACGCGCCAAGCCTCAGCCGGCGGCACCGCGAGCTCGAATGGGCGAATCGCGTGGGTGTTATCGTTTGCATCACTCGACAAGCAGTTTGGCGACGAAGGACATGGCGCAAGCCTGCCGTTACGAACGCCTAGGTTAGTCGGCCTTGGACCGGCACAAGAAAACAGAGGCATAAGGATCAAAATTGCCGCAATGACTCGGCTGCGCCTTTGTTTCACTGCTGCGCACGATTGCGGAAGGCTAACTCGTCATTTGACTCGTTCCGTTCCTTGATCGAAAAACTTGAGCGCCATCGCGCCGTGCGTCGCCGCGCCGCCGGCGCGCAATGCCGCTGCTATCAGCGAAGCTTCGACGACTTCTTCGCGCGTCGCCCCCGCTGCATGGGCTGCGCTCGCATGCGCTTCCAAGCAATACGGGCACTGAGTTTTACATGACACCGCAATCGCGATCAATTCCCGATACTTTTTCGGGATCGCGCCGTTCTCACGGCCAACGATATTGTTGAGTCCCAGCCATGCGTTGAAATCTTCCGGCGCCAATTTGCGCATCTCGCGCATGAGTTTCAAATCGTTTTCGTCGTGATAATGTTCTGACATCTCATATACCTCATCGAAAAATCACGGTTCTGTAACGCGAACAATCAAACTCCCGCCGATTCGAATTGCAGCTTTAGTGATTGATGTTATTTCAATGTGAAATCCGATGAATACAGCGTCCACCCAAATTAATCCGTGCACGGCAATTCCGACTCGTTGGTCTCAACCCAGCTTACGCGGCTGCTCCAATGACCATGGACGGAAGGTTTTCCTGGAGGCGCCTCGTCCAGCGTCCCGGCGGGAACGATTACCCGCTGGCGGTCGCGCGACGCGTGCGGCACCGGGCAGTTGCAGTTGCCACAGATCTGCCGTGCGAAGCTTTTCGCCTCCGGCAAATCGAACCGCTTGATCAGATCCTCGCCTCGCGTCCAGCGGAATTGGCTAATGGGCACGGCAATGTTCGTCGAGCGCACGCCGCCCGTCGCCTTGCGGCAGCGTGAGCAGTAGCAATGGCCAAAGCGCATAAACGGCGTGCTCACCTCGTAGCCAACCGATTTACAAAGGCAACTTCCTCGAACTGTTTGTTCGGACATGGGTTCCTCCCCTCTCTAACTCTATCCCGCTCTATCCTTATTTCTATTTACTTATTTCCACCAAACCAACTCGATTCACGCCGCTACAGGCGATTGCGATATTGCCATCCTTCGTGACATCCACGTTGCGCACGACGCCCCCACCTGAAGGAATTTTCCAGGTCTGGAATTTTTCGGTCTTGGGATCAAATCGCACAAACGTGTTCGGACTGACCCCGGCTTCGCTGTACCAGATGATGTCGTTGATGGCGATGATCCCGTAGGGCTGTGATTGCGGCCCGCCCGGAGATGCCCATTCGCTGGCCTTGCCGGTCGCCGGATCATAACGGCCCAGATAGCCGCGCGAATAATCGGAATACCAGATCACATCGTCGCTCGTAATGGCGACGCGTCTTGGCCGGGATTCTGGATTTGGCAACACATATTCCTTAATCGCCATCGTGCTCGGATCGATGCTGGCAAACTTGTTGACGCCGAATTCGACGAAGAAAGGAACATTCTTCGAACTTATCACCATACCATAGGGCCGCGACTTCGGCGTCGGCGACGGCACCAATTTCAGATCGCCCGTCTGTGGATTGAGCCGTCCGACCATATTGCCGCCCTGCACCGTGAACCAGAGGGTTCCGCTCTTGTCGAATATCGGCGTGTGCGGATCGCGCGCCGCCGGGTTCGGAATATAGTACTCGGTTACCTCACCCGTCTTTGGATTGAGCTTGCCGACGGTCGACTTAAAATTGCCCGTGTACCAGATGTTTCCCTCTTTGTCCGCGGTCAAACCATGCGGACCCGACTTCGCTGGCAAATGAAATTCCTTAGTTTTGCCTGTCTTTGGATCCAATCGGCCCAATGTGTTGGCGAACTGCCCGGTGTACCAAATCGCGCCGTCTGCAGTCGCCAGCGGATCATGCGGCCTTGAGCCAGGTGTCGGCACAAGCCACTCCTTGATAGTGATCTTGGCACTACCCGGAACGACGACGGCATCCGGCCGCCGGCGTTCGGGAAAATTCTTCGCTAAATATTGCACCAAGGGTTCAACTTCTTCCTTCGGCACGGCGGCGCCGACATTTATCATCATATGTAGGTTATTCCTCCATCCCTCCGCACTATACCCGCCGCGGGTTACCGTGCTGAGCTCATGACACTGTACGCAGTAAGCCTGAACGGTTTTTTTGCCATTGCCCTCCGGCAAGGTCTCTTGACTACGGGCCGGACGAGCAGAGGCCAATACAACTATCATCGCTGAAAACAGAATAAGTCTTTTCATCATAGCGCCTCCGTCGAGAATTGTTCGGCATTCTATTGCTCGGCTTTGGCGTTAGCAAGGTCAGCTGTGCCGAATACCTAGACTTTTGAATCGGCTACGCCTAGTGAGCCGTTTTCCTCACAATTATAAAATTTCCGACGGTTTTTTTTGCCAGCCAATTTCTAACATTTTGAAATGTTTAAAATTCTGCACTGGCACGTGCCTTGCCCCTAACAGGATTATCCAGCGGCGATTGCTCTGTCGCACACCCAAGTTAGCAAAATTAGTTGCCGCCGTGCAATTGAATCGGTCTTAGTACTTAGTACAGGAAGGAGAATAGTTTATGCTGTCGATACTATTGTCGGCGATATTTGGTTTGGCGATCGGCTACTTTGCCCTCCAAAATGCCGCGCCGGTTACCATTCAAATGGGTGAATGGGTTTTCCAGGACGTTCCGCTATACTTGGTCGCGGTAGGATCGTTGATTTTGGGAATTCTGATTTCTTCGATTTTCTTCTTTGCGCGAGTAGTTTCGGCAAACATGACGATTCACGGCAGGCGGCATCACCCAATGACAGAGAGCCGGGAGACTGTTGCGGCCCTCGAGCGGCGAATCCATGACCTGGAGCTAGAGAATGCTCGGCTCACAGCCACTCATGATAATCACATGAGAGACGCCGAATATAGGTCTGGGGCGATGAGTTCATAGAATAGCAGCGCGGTTTCGCATCACCAAAACATAGGCGAGCAACTCGGATATATCAGGTTGGCGAAAAGAGCTCGTCGGCAGCGGCGGCCAAGTCATCCTGAGAAATTCCTCGTTGCGAGCTGAGACCGCGGATTTTCTGACAAAGCGCGAAGAACCTAAAATCGTCAGCATACCAGCGGTTGAGATTCTCGATCGCCTGCTCGTCAAGGTTCTTATCAATATGCTCCGGATTGCGATGGGCGGTGATGTTATCCGTCGGAAGCTTGAGGTTAGACGGCAGGCCGAGCTTTGATTTCAGTGTTTCGAAGTCCTCCGCCAGAGTTTCCTGAAATCCGATAAAAAAAATGTCCGGCAACCTGGATAGCAGGTACTCTTCGCTTTCGAACCATTTGGCGTAGCCTTTCTTTACGTGTTCGATAGTGCGCATCGCTTTTTCGGCCTGCAGTCGTTCCGCATTATCTGCCGAGGAAAGCGCCAGAGCCAGATGGTTCGGTGTCTGGAATTGCGCGAAGGCGATTTTTTCATCAGGCGTCCACGGCTTGAAGTACCGCGGCTGACCCTGCCGCTGCCGGCTATAAAATCCACTCACAAATCGGCTTGTGGGGTTGCGCAAGCAAAAAACGGCCTTGTCCCCGTTCGGCATCTCTCTGAGCGTAAAACGGTGGCCGTGCAGGACGATCGCATGCCCGGAAGTCACTCGGTAGGCCTTTAATACATGTTTGATAGCGGTGCCGCCGGTTTTACTAACGTGAAGGAAATGCAAGATTTGCTTTCCTCGCGCCCGGTGAAACTTCTGCCGCAAATTACTTCTGAGAGACGACCAAGCAGATTTGATTTTCAGTCGTGCCATACGGAACGGACGGCCTGCGGAGTGAGTTCGTCAGCTTTCGGCTCGGCCCAGGCAGGCAAGACAACGAAGAGAAATAATAGCCTTAGGTGTTTTTACATTACCGTCGGACCCGTTGCAATATCTTGATGATGGCGTGGGACCCGCCGCCAGTTGAGCCTCGCGGCGAGTGGGTCGACGCTACGCGTTACCCCGACAGAATAAACCAAGAATAGTGGCATACATTTGTAGAATTCAATGGAAGAAAAAAAAATATCCAATAAATTCCCGCTCCCGTTGACAAACCGCAAGCGGCTTTTCTACAGTCGGGAAAATTAGGAGGAGGACACTTCGATGGCCGAGCCAATTCTGCAACAAAAAGACGGCGATATCACGACGATCACTTTGAACCGGCCGGAAGCCGGCAACCGACAAACGGATGCTACCTGGGCTCAAATGACTGAGATGCTCGACGCCGCCTCGAAAGAGTCGCGGCTGGTTTTATTCAAAGGCGCAGGCGATGATTTCTGCTTGGGCCGCGAAGCGATGGGACAAGCTCAACCTGGCCCGGCACCCGAAGCTTACGCCGTGCGCGATCGGAGCGAGACGATTTTCAATCTCTACGGCGCGTTTCGAAACTCAAAAGCGCCGATCATCGGTGTCGTTCACGGCCGCGCCGTCGGCCTCGGCTGCGCGCTGGCCGCGCTCTGCGACATTACCATCGTGAGCGATAAAGCACGATTTCAGTTTCCCGAGACGGCGCATCGCATTATGCCGACTATCGCCTTTTCCGCGCTGGTCGACCGCATGCCGCGCAAGGCCGCAACCTTCATGATCTACTCCGCTCAAGAAATCGACGCGCACCAAGCGCTTACATTTGGCCTCGCGAGCAATGTTGTGCCGGCGACAGACCTGGATAGCGCGGTCACAACCCTCGTCGACCATTTTAAGAAAATGCCGCTGGCCGCGGTGCTCGCGGTCAAGGAGTACGCACGCACGGCGTTTAGCATCAGCACGCAGGCCGCGACCGACTTCGCGCGCAACCTGCACGCCACGGTGAATAGTTTTTCGGGAATGAGGCCCTGAGAGTCTAGCTCTGGCGGGGTTGCCAACAGCGTGACCACAATTCATAGACCAAATCTAATCGTTGCATCCGCGTGGATCGAGATGCAAAGACCATCAGCTGGCCGGTCTTCGATGGTATAGCGCGCGCAGCTCATCCTTAGCCGCGTCAAGCCGGGCGCGTCGAGTCTTCGAAAGCTTGCGACCGGCACGATTGAGGTAAAAATTCAGCATCGACATCGCCGAGCGAAAGGGCTCGCTTTTCCGGCGACGGCTTCGGTCGGCGGAGCGCTTCAGCGAGCGCGCGATGGCGCGGGGACTCTCCAACGAGAAGACCCCCTTGTCCAGATCGAGCGCATCGCTGGTCGCCGTCACGCGTTGAGACCAACGGTTCTTCTTGTTCGGAGTCCTTTTTTTCTTTGTCGATGCCATCGCCATTGCTCCGGGAGGCTCTTGAGGAGATTCGACGGAGTTCAGTATTCTGTGTAGTTCCAGGCGATATTTTGCTTGGTGATTGTTTGCTTCATCGGGGGAGCCGACACTGCTGATCGGAGCGCAGCGAGTTCCTCCGTCCATTCCGGTTGCTGATAAAGCCTTGATTCCGCGACTTCGACAAAACCTAGTGCCCTTGGATAATCACCGAGATAATAATGAACTCGAGCAAGATAGAAGTAAACGAAGGGGCTACCATCAAGGTCAAGAGCCTTTTCTAAGTAAAATAAAGCCTTGAGATAGTCTCTTTGTTGGATTAGCGTCCGGCCTATTTCGGCGAAGCGTAGAGCTGCCGCTCGTCGGGAATTGGTGTTTGCCGAAATACCAGCCAGGAGGGACTGATTCGGCAGTACCCTCGGAAAATCAGTCCAGCTGGGAATTTTCGGGGGGGTGGCATCCCTCGATGGCCGATCGACGTTGTTGCTCTCTTTCTCCGCCGCACGATCCTTGCCAAATAGTCTATCTAGGAGATCATTGTCAAAGACCAGCACATTGCCGTCTTCGTTTTTGTATTGATGCGCCGAATATCGGGCTGAATATACTTTTCCGGTTTCAAAGGCATAACCAGTAGAAGATAACGTTACGGCGCAAGCGCCGAATGTAATCCAGGCTACGGTCACGATCCAGCCGAATGGAAAATGGACTTCTCTCATCGCCATTCCAAAAGTTTTTTTTCGTGTACCGAAACTTTCATCGCATCACTGACGTAAATTGGGCATTTTCCGTCGCGAGCATCGATATGCTAGCCGTACGACGAGCGATTCACATTCCACTCATGCCTGTCCGCGTGTTGCTCAACACATGTCGTTCGTAAGAATTTTGGCGCAAATAACATGCCAGCAATTTTTCGTTATGATTCGTTAGTGCTGAGCGGCGACAACGAAAAACCCGAAAGCCTTTAGGCTCACAGGTGGAGAAAAAAGCAGACAATGTAATGAACTCGCCGCAGCAAGCGGACCGGTATCAGAACATAGCGATGAAGAATTCATCCCTAAGCCGTCACCGCCGAATGTTTTAATCGGGAGTCCAGTTCCGGTCTCGCCTGGATTCCAGATAGAAGCGTTCGGAATGACGGATCTAGGAGGTCTGGGAATGTGATTTCCGCAGCAAGCTGCGGGAAATCAAACCGCAGTGATTGAAGAGCCTATCAGCGGAGGATCGTCGATTCCGTTGTTCCGAATGGCTTAATCCGGTGATCATCAGTCGACCGGATGCCGCACTTGCGCCGCCGCGAGTTCCTTTTCGTTCGTCAAATCGAGACGCAACGGTGTGATGGACACAAAACCCTGCTCGACAGCCCAGCGGTCAGTTCCCTCTTCGGTTCCTTCAATCGGAATGACGGTGAACCAAAAGTGCTTACGACCCATTGGATCTTCGCCTGGCACGATCTTACCGTCGTAGTGCCTGACCGATTGGCGCGTCCAGCGCAAGCCCTTCGGCCTATCGTCGGGAAAATTGACGTTGATGAGAGTCAACTCAGGATCCTTGAGTAGAATGTCCAATACTCGCTGAACCGAGGGCTTTAAGATTTCAAAATTCGGCTCGTCTCGACTTGCGGGCATGCTCAAAGCGATGCCGCGCAATCCCAACAACGTCGCCTGCTTGGCGGCCGCCACCGTGCCGGAATGCCAGATGGAGTTGCCTAAATTGCTGCCGAAGTTGATGCCCGACAGAACCACGTCCACTTTCTCCCAGTTGTGAGCGCCAATGACGACGCAATCTGCTGGAGTCCCATTAACGCGGAAAGCTTCAAAATCCTTGATCGGCGTGCGCTTGTATGTAAGTGGTCGCCAGGCTGTGATCGAATGACCGGCCGAAGACTGCTCGACGTCGGGTGCGACGATACGTACGTCAGCGAACTTTGATGCGACTTCGGCCAGAGCCAGAATGCCGGGGCTGTAGATACCATCGTCATTTGCGATTAAAATACGCATTGAACCCAGGCCTCCTTAGAAAATAGAGCCTTGCGAGGATCGAGTTGACGGCTGGAGATACGATCAGTATTTCACAAATAATCACTCAGTCCACCCCACAAAATAAATGAAAGTAACGCTCCTACACAATCCGTACGCCGGTGACGCCGACCAACCTTCCGGTGACGAGATTCTCAGCCTCATTCGCAGCGCCGGACATTCGGCTGTTTACCAGTCGTCAAAAGAACCGGGGTGGGAGAAAGCGCTCGAAGAAGCCGCCGACATCGTCGCGGTGGCCGGCGGCGACGGTACCGTCGGCAAAGTCGCCAAGCGCCTGATCGGCAACCATACTCCCATCGCCGTTCTGCCGCTGGGAACAGCCAATAATATCGCCACTGCACTGAACCTAACCGATCCACCCATCGAGCATTTGATCGCCGGGTGGGCCACCGCGCGCCGAATGAAATACGACGTCGGCATCGCAAGCGGACCCTGGGGTTCGACCTCTTTCATAGAGGGATTGGGCGTAGGGCTTTTCGTTGACACCATGTCCAGGCTGAACGCCAAGAGCAATTTTCCGATTGCTCACCTCGATGACACTTCCGAAAAGATCATGTCGGTACTGGAGATCATAAGAAGTCGTTTGGAAAAGTACCCCGCCAATTGGCTGAACGTAACGCTCGATGGCCAAGACCTCTCCGGCGAATATGTTTTGCTGGAAGCAATGAATATTCGTTGCGTCGGACCTAATCTCTGTCTCGCGCCCGATGCCGATCCAGGCGATGGTCTCCTCGATATCGTTGTGGCCTCGAAACACGAACAAGATCAGATCGACAGATATTTATCGGATCGCATAGAAGGAAAATCGACATCACCCGGACTTACCGTCCGCAAAGGACGACACGTTCGTATCGAATTCAAAGAAGTGCCCGTCCACATCGATGATGACCTCTGGCCGGATGAGGGTTGGCCTCTGCCCGCTTCGACCACCATCGAAATAAAGCTCGATTGCGAATGCCTGCAAATGCTCATTCCCGCCTGAAGTGAGGAAGAGCATTTCCTCTGATCCTCGCAGACAAATCGCGGGTGGCCGAAGGTTAATTGTTAGATTCGATCTTGATATCGAGCAGCCGCGCCGCGTTCTCGGCGTCGATGGCCCGCCGCTCGGCATCGCTCAGCTGCAGCGCCTCCAGGTCTTGCAGTTGCAAGTCGATGTCCTCGCGAAAGGGAATATCGGTGCCGAAAAGCACGTGCTCGACGCCGAACATCGAGAGCGCCATGCGCAGAGCCGGAACGTTGCGACACACCGTATCGTAGTAAAAGCGTTTGAAGTAAGTTTCCGGGGGCGCGCTTAAATTCTCGTTACACGCCGGAAATCGCTCATACCCCCACTGAATCCGTCCCATGAGATACGGCGCCAGCCCGCCCAGATGCGGAAAGATCATCTGAAGCTTGGGATGCCGCTCGAAGACGCCGGCAAAAACGAGCCGCGTCGCCGCCAACGTCGTCTCGAACATGAAACCCACGACGTTGGCGAGATTCAACTCCAACATGCAGTCGAGCCCCGGCGGCGAGATCGGATGGAGCAAGAACGGCAGACTGCGCCGCTCGAGTTCGGCATAAACAGGCATGAATGCGGGATCATTGAGCGGCCGGCCACCGGCGGTGCCCATAAGCGCTACTCCGACTACGTTCGGCTCTTTAGCGAAGCGGTCGAGTACTTCAACTGCGAACTCTGGGAATTGAAGGGGCAGCGTGAGCAACACCCGAAACCTTTCGGGATAGGTGCGAGCCGGTCGTAATATCATTTCGTTGGCCATGTTTGTCAGATCGACGGCGGCCGATTTATCTTGCACCAGCGCGCCATGGAACGGGACTGACAGCACCTGCATCGCGATGCCCCATTTTTCCATCTCTTCCAGGCGACCTTCGACATCGGTCATGCGCGGGTCGGTGCTCATCCATTTGATCAGACGCTGCGCGTCCTGGCCCGCCGGCGAATTGTCATTGCCGAAGACACGCCGCAGCCCGTCGATATAAGCGTTGGAGAATATGTGAGCGTGCACGTCGATGCGCATAGCTAGCACTCCCGTGATGGTGCGCGAGCGGACGCTACGAACTATTTCAGGTCCATTCGTTTCACGGGCACGAGACGATGGCCCAGCATGTCCACCGCCGCTTGTGATTGCTCCAAGATGACGTAACCAATCAGCGGTTCATATTCACCATTGTCAGGTTGCATGTCGAGGAATAGCACTTCATTGTAAATGGGCCGAAATCCTTCGATTTGTATTCTGACCGGTCCACACACTTCGCCTTCAACAGTCTGCTGTGTTGCGGTCTCCAATTCGATCTTCCCGATCTCGTCCAATTTCCCCAATCGGTCGCGCCAAGCGTTGGGAAGCACCATGAACGACGCGCCCGTGTCAACAAGGGCATCGCATCGAATTTTCGCGTTAGGATCCGCTGGGTTTTCGATTTTGACGGAGCTTACAATCCTTCCCATCCTGTACTCTCCTCGACAATGTGCGTGAATTCAACGGCACATCGAATTTTACGTCTATCACCAATACCTTACAAGCTAAGCTGACCTCTGGTAATTCCCACAAAACACTGCAGCTATTAGCAGTTTTGTAGGGAAACACACTAACAACCAATGAGAATCAGGGAGACGGAGTTTTGCCAATCAGATAATTGTGCCAAGGCGTCCAATAATATTTTTCCCAACCCTGGCTGACACCCGCAAAGTCTTCCTCGGGGACATTGACATGAACAAGCTCGATCCGAGCCCCATCTGGTGCAGGCCAAAATGAAAGCGTCAGCACCGAGTCCATAGCTGTCAGAGCCCAATTCGCCGACCGCCAAGTTTGAACGATCAGCGTCTTCGGCTCGATGTGTAGAATCTTGCCGGAAAGCATGCCGTCGAACGCGCTAAAAGCGCCGCCTGCGTGTGGCTCGAGAGTCACCGACAAACCGGTAAACGCCGCATGCTCCGCCGCATCGAGATACATGTCGAAGAGCTTATCTGACTCCGCCGGAAGCGAGGCAGCCATAATTATGTTTCG
>WNGE01005354.1_pt1 | contig 14538 bp, 11 predicted proteins | sample 5400651 | NCBI WGS metagenome assembly WNGE01 (sample SAMN13153370, study PRJNA577476) | soil metagenome | isolation source: 60 cm soil or saprolite under grassland replicate 2 | place: USA:California | collected 2016-06-15 | reverse complement strand
CAGCGGCAGGAGTGCAAGTAAAGCGCTGGCGGCGAGACTGAACGCGCCGGTGCGGACCAGGACGCAATGCGCAATCGGCGCGGAACGCACATAGCGAAAGCCGGCGCGCATTGAATCGAAGACCTTCCCGGTTTCCGTATGTTCGAAGTGCGGCCGCCGCCAACGATACAAGAAAAAGATCACCCCAAAGAAAGACGCTGCATTCATCAGAAATGCTACGCCAGAGTTGGTCGCGGCAATCACTAATCCGCCGAGCGCCGGCCCCATGGCACGGGCCACATTGAATCCTACCGAGTTCAGGGCAACCGCAGGGGCGTGATTTTCGCGGCAAACAACTTCTGGGGTAATGGCTTGCCAAGCCGGATCATTCATCACAGCGCCGAGTCCCAGCAGAAATGTGAAAAGCAATAGGATCCACGGACCGATGTGGCCGAGCAGTGTGAAAATTCCAAGTAGTCCTGCGGCGACGACCATCCACGCTTGCGTAATTAGCAGAAACCGGCGGCGGTCCACCATGTCGGCTAGAGCGCCAGCCGGGAGAATCACAAGAAAAACTGGCAGCGTTGTCGCAGCTTGCACGAGCCCAACTTTGAACGGGTCCATGGTGAGCTGCGTCATCAGCCAGCCTGCGCCGACGTTTTGCATCCATGTGCCGGTGTAGGAAATAACGGCGGCAAACCAAAGCGAACGGAACAGCGGTTCACGTAGCGGGTCCCAGGCAGAGCCGTTAGTCAGATGAGGAATCGGGGCGTTGACGGATTCGGCCATCAACTTGCCTGAATTTCAGCTGGGGATGCGAGCGGCCCACCGAACGGCCACTCTCGATTACGGAAAGCGCGCACAGCATAAATAATGAGGCCGGCAATCAGTATCACGGTCGCATAACGAACTTCTTTAAGTGCATCGTGCCGCTTCACCACGATGTAGGCAAATCCCACAAAGGCCAGAATAGCGGGCAGTGGATAGAGCCACATGCGAAATGGGCGGGGTAGGTCCGGCCTCCGAATGCGAAGCACGATCACACCAACCGCCTGAAGAATGAATTGCAGAAGAATGCGAATGACCACCAGCGCCGAGATTACGTCGGCCAATGGAAAAAAGCAAAACAGCATGCTGACTCCTCCGAGAGCCAGTAGCGAGACATGCGGAAAATGGTAGACGGGATGCACGCGCGCAAACACTTTGAAGTAATTACCATCCAGTGCGGCGGCGTAAGGGACGCGAGAATAACCCAGCACCAATGAGAATACGGATGCAAAGGCGGTCACCATCACCAGCACTGTGACGAGGTTTGCCGCCCACGACCCATAAATCCTTTGCATAAACGTGGAAAACACATACAACTTATTGTTCGAACCAGCGGCAGTGATCACCTCGTGCCAGTCCACCACACCTAAAACGCTGAGGTTCATCAGAAGATATAGACCCGCCACAAGCAGAATAGATAGCAAGACCGCGCGGGGAATGGTCCGCCCGGGGTCCTTCAGTTCGCCGCCAAGAAAACAAACGTTATACGCGCCCCAGTAGTCGTAAGTCGCAATCAGCATGGCCGAGCCAAGACCAAACCAGAAATTCTTGTCGAGAGAAAACGCCCCTGAGGGAAAGCTGAATGCGCGGGCACTGTCGAAATGTGTAAAACCCGCAAAGATGATCCAGCCGATAGTCGCCATTACTACAAACCACAGGAGTTTGGAAATGCGTCCGATTTGAGTGATTCGGCGATATAGCAACAACATCGCTAGCAGCACGATCCCGATGGCTAAGAACGTGGTGCCAGCCACTATCCAGCCAAGCCTTAAAGGACCGAGCAGCGGCAGTTGCAAGCTCCATTGGTGCACGGCATATTGCGTCTCAAGATTGGGCAACAAGTAGGCGGTGTATTTTGCAAAACCAATTGCGCCGGACGCAATCGATAACGGCGCGCTGAATGAGAGCTGCCAAATGAAGAGAAACGAAACCAGCTTGCCCAACCGCTGTGGCCCGTAAATTTCCCGAAGATACACGTACGATCCGCCTGCGCCCGGCATGGCTGCCCCGAGTTCAGCCCAAACCAGTCCGTCGCAAATCGCAAGGACGGCGCCGAGTATCCAGCCGAGCAACGCTTGCGGCCCACCCATCGCGGCCACTACCAGCGGCATGGTGATGAATGGCCCCACGCCAATCATGTCAATCATGTTGAGCGCGGTCGCGCCACCGAGGCCTATGCCGCGGATGAGGGTGGGAGATTGCTCGGGTTGGGAAGGCATCGGCTTCTAGCTACTAGCAACACGCGAACTTGAGACGCCACCTAAACAAAAGCTCAGGTATCGGCAACCGAACGAATCACAACAATCCAGCCCCGGATGGCGGCGACACCTGAGTAGCCCAGCGCGTAAGCGCTGGGTATGCCTACGAATGACCCGAGTCCCGCAGGGACGGCACAGGACTTCATCTCTTCTTTCACTCGCCACATCAATGCTCAGTACGAACGCTTGCGATTGATATCGTCGTCCTATGTCGGTTGCTCGGCGCTCACCGCTCGCTGCTCACCGCTGATGTCCTGCACTCACCAAATTCACAAACAGCCTTATCGCTCCCGGAACTCCCGCGGGCAGTTGCCGGAAGAACGCGTATCCCGTGTAGATGTAAGTGCCTCCGCCATACTTCGCGATGAGAAGACCGCCTTTCTGGTCCGGCTCGTTCGGATCGTGACACGAGAGCAGCGGCTTGAATTGATCGTCCCACTTTTCCATGAAATAGAGCCCGCGCTCCTGTACCCAACCATCGAAATCTTTTTGGGAAATCTCATTCGGATAATGAAAAACCGGATCATCGGGAGCGAGTATCTGCACCGGTGCTTCTTCGACAGACACGCGAGCGCGGCTCAACTCGGCGTCGTAAGGCGTGAAGTGCCCGCCGTTGAAGTCGCCTGTGCTGTTGTTGTTTTGCACAATCAACGTGCCGCCGTTCGAGACGAAATCGAGCAGCTTCTTGTTATTCGCAACGAGCTCTTTCTGAGTGTCATACGCGCGTACTCCGAGCACGATGCTTCCGTATTGAGCGAGATTTTCTGCGGCAATCTTTTCAGCGGGAATGAGCGTGACGTTCATCCCGATTTGGTGCAGCACGGTTGGAATATCGTCACCCGCTCCCATGATGTATCCGACTTTCAGATCCTTGGGAACTTTCACATCCACGATGCTGACGTGCTGGACGGCTGGCTGGAAGTAATAAAAGGAGCCGAGGTCTTCGCGGGTGACGAGGGTATAACCTTCTGTATACGAGATTCGACCGGAATCGAGGGCGGCGCGAATCTCGGCTCGGCCCTGTTGTAAGTTCGCGGGACTGATAGTGAAATCGGACTCTCTTCTTTCTCCTCTTTTCGGCACCGACAGCCTTAACGTGGAGGGTTCCGACCGCCAGCCGTTAGGGACTGCCAGCTGCAAGGTGCCGCCTATCGTTCCGGTCAGATTTGAGCCGGCCTGGGCGTGCGCCATGCTCTTGTTTCCCTCCTCCACTGAAAGCACCTTCTCGCTCGGCTCCAGAGCAAGTGAAACTGCGGGAGTAATCGCGAGCGGGATGCGACGTTCAACTCGGTGATCGTCTCTGAATCCGACCCGAACATCGGCGCCGATCGCTCCCTCTGGGAGTTCCGTCGCATGTTTCTTTTTGAGGAATTCGGGTGCCGGGGAGTGCAGCCCTTTATGACCGGCGATTTCATACTCAAGGTTCACGTGCAGTGGAGGAGGCGGAAGCCCGAGCGTCTGATATTTCGGGTCAACCTCGTATACGGTATCCCTGGCAGGGTCATTTCTGTACCAATATGGCCGCGTGATGGGAGCGTTTGCTGGCACCTGAAGCGTGAAGTTCGCGTAATAGTCCTCCCCGGGCGCGATCGTAACGTGGTCAGCATGTACACGCCTCACCCAGTTCTCAGAGGGAATAAGATTAGCGCTCCGAATCGTAAGCCAATACTTCTTCGATCCATTATGTAGTTTCCCAACGACCATTAGCTTTTGGCCCGGCGAAACAGGCGTCAGCGCGTCGGCGCGCGATGGAAGCGCCGCGCCAGCGCCCTGCGGCGGCGCAACCTCGGCGGTAAACACTAGGTTGAGGACTAGATTCAGCGCGTGCTCCGTTTGGTCTTGCTTCTCTGAAAGCGCCTGTTCCAATGGAGATTTCAAACGTGTGTCGAGCTCGCTTTCCTTTAACTTTTCAACAAGATCTCTTAGTTCAACAGCGTTATCCGAAAGCGAATTTACGTCGGAGAGATCCCTCCCACTTATCTTCTTGAGCGTCGGCAATAACCAGGGCACATCATTCAGTTCATCTGCGATGCTTCGTGTGAGGCCGGGTAGGCTCGTATCAATTCCATCGAACAAATCCTTCTCGTGTCCTTTGTCATCTTTCGTGCTCGTTACCACCGAATCCACTAGCTTGTAAAACGCATACCTCGGACCTGACGGAACTTTGATGTCTCCCAACCCCTGCGACTGCTGGTGCTTCAGTCCTTCGACCGCGAATTGCACATAAGACATTCCAAGCACCGGGTCTTCTTCGCCGGTGTTCAGCTGGATCGTGTAGTTCTCATCCGCACAGCTTGTTGCCCCAAAGCCGCAAACGTTGCCGGTATACAGCTTCTTCGGCTGCCAAGGCTGAAGGCCCTCTTTGATCTGTTCGGGAAACCGATTCGGGTCGGCGGCGGCGCGGAATGCTTCCTGGGTAAGCATGCTCGATGCCTGGTGGTGGCCATGGCCGTCGCGGCTCGTTCCGGAAAAGCGCGCAATCAGAACGTCAGGACGAAACTCGCGAATGACGCGCACGATGTCCGCAAGCGGTACGTCGTGGCCGCCCCATTTCTGAAAGGTCTCTTCAGGGCTTTTTGAGTAACCGAAATCGGCAACGCGGCTGAAGCGTTGCTCGACTCCGTAATATTTGTCGGCTGCAAGAAGTTCAAGCGTTCGCAGCACCCCCAGTTCATCGGAAAAAGTGTTGCCAGTTTCGTTCTGTCCGCCCTCGCCGTGAGTCAGCGTCATCAGCAGCGTCTGCACGCCCTTGCCGCGTGCTTCACGCGTGAGCAGGCCGCCATCTTCATCGTCCGGATGCGCGACCACCATCATTAACCGGCCTGTCGTTTGCAGCTTTCGGAATTGCTGCTTCAGGCCGGCTTCGCCGGTGTCCTGAGGCAATGGGTCGTAAAAACCAGGGGAAGTGGCGTTAGCAGCGGGAGGTGAAGCGGGTGCTTGCGCAAATCCACCGGTCAAGAGAACGAGCGCAACGATCAATATCCTGCAGGTTTCTTTAGGCCAGACCTCCGTGCCAGCGTTTCGCATAGTCTATGAGACTGTCGTGCACTCCTGCGGGAAGCAAAATTTGTGCTCGGTCGAAATCAGTTGTTCGTCTTCAATTGACGTTACCAGGATCGAAAGCCATTGGTTCGGTGCGTGCTTGCCCCGGATTTTCATCTTCAAGTAATTGTCCGTGAGGGCCTCAGTCCACGCACCGTCTCGGCCTTCGTCAATCTCGTTCAGTGTGATGGCGGTGAGCGCTTTGCCTAAAAATGACCGCGTGAAAGCAAGCTTCTTTTCCGCAGCCAATTCGCGCAGAATACGATTTCGTTCGCGAGCAATTCGTACCGGCACCTGGTTTGGCATGCTCGCCGCCGGCGTTCCCGGTCGCGCAGAAAACGTGAACACATGCAGATAAGTGAACGGCAGATCTTCGATTATGCGACGAGTTTCTTCAAACTCGTTTTCGGTCTCACCCGGGAACCCGACCATCACGTCTGCGCCGATGGCTGCGGTCGGCATGGCAGCCCGAATCTTTTCAATCTTCTCGCGATAGTGCCAAGGCCGGTACTTCCGATGCATGCGACGTAACACCGTGTCACTTCCAGACTGCATTGGCACATGCGCATGCTTGGCTAGGCGGGGCGATTCGGAGATCAGCTGGATTAGCGAATCGCTCCAGTCCATGGGCTCGACGGAAGAGATGCGGAGCTTTTCGAGGGAGGTATGCTCCAGAATGGCTCGAACCAGGTTTTCAAACCTTGGCGAGTGGGGGCACCCACCCCACATTTGCAGATCCCGTCCCCAGCGGCCCAGGTTTATCCCCGAGATCACGACTTCGCGATAGCCAGCCTGTACCAACTGATTCACTTCACGCACAACTTCTTCCGGCGGAAGCGACCGGCTGCGTCCACGTAAAGACGGAATAATGCAGAACGAGCAGCGATTGTTACAGCCATCCTGCACCTTCAGATTGGGACGAGTGCGCTCATTCGCAGAATCGAATACCGGCGCAGCCAGCAGCTCGGTGTGGGCGAAAATATCGGAAACGAAGATCTCAGCCGTTCGCCCAATGTGATTCAAACTGCTAATGGGAACGAACGAACCTCCCTCACCACCGTCCGTCTCAGAGTCTTTCCTCAGTGCGATCTGTGCCAGATTGCTCTTGTGCGAGTTCCCCACCACGACGGAAACTCCGGGCAAGGATGCGATTTCGGCAGGTACACGTTGGGCATAGCATCCGGTCACAACGATTTTGCAACCCGGATTTTGCCTCCCGATCCGGCGGATCGCGGCGCGGGCGTCCTGTTCCGCAGAAGCAGTAACCGCGCAGGTGTTAAGAACCACGTAGCCGGCGGTGTCCCTATCGCGCGACCGATCCAGCCCCAAAGCCCGAAACTGCTGCTCAATTGCGGCACCGTCGGCCTGGGTGGCCCGGCAACCGAAATTTTCTATGTAAAAGCTGGACACCGAACTATACTAGCGTAAGTCGTCTCTCGGTCGCTCATGCCAGAGCGTCTGCGCCGCTTGCCGTGTACGAGGTATCCATGAAACGTAGAATTTTGTTGGTGGACGATGATGTCACCGTGCTGCTTACGTTGAAAGCAGTGTTGGAATTAAACCAATTTGACGTGCAGACGGCTGGCTCCGCGGCGGAGGCTTTGAAAAAGCTTTCTTCCGGCACCTTTGAGATGGTCATTACTGATTCACGCATGGAAACCGATGATGCGGGTTTTCATGTGATCCGGGCGGCGCGCCAACAGACGTACAATCCAGCCACAGCTTTGCTCACTGCGTATCCTCCCCGGAATCTCGACTGGAAGCACGATGGAGCGCAATCTCTGCTGGTCAAACCGATAGGAACGCAAGACCTGTTGCGCCAGATTGAAGCTCTGCTGGTGCAGCACGAAGATCAGAAACAGTTAAGCGCTGCTCCGAGCGGTCATTCCACGCAGCCCGGGGCGCTCTACCCGCCAAAGGAACAGAAGGCGAGCTGAAGAATTTTTTCCGAGTGGACCAACCTCAAGCCGAAATCAATCCAAACTCAGGCGCTTGCGGCGTGACGTCTGTCGCGGAAACAATCGCGGCAGAAAATCGGCCTGCCCTGAGTGGGACGGAACGGAACAGTTGTTTGCTTCCCGCAGTGTGAGCAAACGGCTTGGGTTTCGACCTTGGTATGACCCTGGAGCGACGACCGTTGCGGTGCCGCTCCTAGGACAGAGACGCGCTGCGCTTTGCAAGCCTTGCAACGCTTCGGTTCGTTGCGGAATTGTTTGTCGTGAAAAAACAGTTGTTCGCCCGCGGTGAAAACAAAATCCGCACCGCAATCAATGCACTTCAGCACCCTGTCCTGGAATTCCATCGAGAGCTCCTTTGGCCCAATGCGCCTGCAAACACACACCTGATGGGGTCACGCGACTGCGTGGCGCTTGTCCGCCCTAATACTTCTACCCTGGGTTCGGCCCTCCGCGCTAGGGAAGTTGCGCGGACACTGCAATTAAGAATCCGAGATAAATGCTAGGTTTGAAAAAATTGAATAATTCAACCGTCGGATCGTTGACTCACTCTCAATGATTCAATTCTCCGATGACTCAATGATTCAATTGGCAGGGCCACGTATTACGTGGCCCCACCCATTATTCCTGCTCTTTTCGTGTCTTTTTGCGTGCGCGTTTGCGCGCCAACGCCTCTTTTACCCTCTTTTTTTCGCCTGGCTTCAGGTAGAAGGAGTGACGTTTCACTTCCTTAATTATGTCCTCCTGTTGCACCTTCCGCTTAAAGCGACGCAGGGCGTTTTCGAGCGATTCGCCTTCCTGCAATCGAACTTCTGCCAAAGAAACTACACCCCCAAACTGTCCTGGTTGAACTCGTTAGTTATTGCAAGATAGCCGCGTAAAGTCAAGGCCCTTATATAGAAATTCCAGGCTGCGATTTCTTTTTTCTTGCCACCTTTAGAACGACATTCTTACTGCAAATTGCAATTGTCGTGGGGCATAAGCGTTGGTTGCCTTCATGAAATTCGTTGGCACTTGGTAATACGCCGGGAAGTAATTGATTCCAATGTGCTTAGCTCCATAGTTGAACCGTGCCGCATTGCTCATGACGCCGTCGTCGGTGAGTTGGAAGCGCCGATTCAAGCGATTGAAAAGGTTGAACGATTCGGCAGTGAAATCCACCTTCAGGCCTTTTCTCACATAGATTCGACGCGAAATACGCATATCCGTGGATGTGTAGTCGGGGCCCAGGAACGAATTCCTCCGAGCGGCCGGCAGGCGGTCGTTACGGCTGTTGTCGTCCTGGTTGGCATCGCCAACAACGGTTGCGTTCACCGGCCGCCCGCTACCTGCAGTGACGACCCCGGAGTTCTTCCAATTCTTGGTTAGTTTGCCGAGCCAGCCTCGGCCCCCATCGAGTGCGCGCGGCTCGTAGATCCAGGAAAAGACAAAACGGTTGCGCTGATCCGTGACACTGTTGCCGCGCTCCGCGTTGGGAGCATAAGAATTCTGCACAGTAGCGGGACGTCCTGCCACCAGCGCGTCTTGCCCATCGTCGATGGCATGTGCGTACGTATATCCGAGCCGGAAATACACACCGTGCGTCATCTGGCGACGCAGCGATACTGTTCCGCCGTGATACACGTTCGAACCCGTGCTCTCGAACACGTCAATCGAGCCCAATTGCGGAATTGGCCGCGTCAATGAATCGACGCACGGCGGGAAGGGACAGGTCAGGCTCTGAGTGAGTTGCCAGGTCGTGAAACTGTCAATCGTTCCAAAGCCGATGACATTCACGCCTGACGAATCGAAGATCGGATACTGCACAGTGGTTGGCCTGGGTAGATTCAGATCTCGGGCCCGAATCAGGTTTTGCCCGTGAACGAATGAATACGACAGGTCCGCAATGACGCGGTGACTAACTTCGCGTTCAACCGTAAGGCTGGCCTGGTGTACCTCGGGCGTGCGGTAGTCGTGTGAGAACGCCGAAATGTCACTGCTGACAAATGCCTGTAGGTTGGCGGGAGCCGTGCAGGAGGTTGCAAGCGGTGCGCAATTCACCAGCGCAAACGGATACTGCGGGAAAATCTGCTGCGCATAGAAGTTAGTTTGGTTCATAAAAATCGAATTGGGCGTAAGTCCGTTGTCGGTTTCGACAACCGAGTTGTAAATCTGCGGAATTCGGGGATAGAAGAGCCCGTATCCGGCCCGAATGACGGTCGGCGTCTGGTCGCCAATTGCGTAAGAGAATCCAACGCGCGGCGCAAAGTTGTTCACGTCGCGCGGCACTTTGCCGGAATCGGGCCACAACGGATTTGTCTTCAGATATTTTGTGCTGAAGGTTTGCAAGTCGTAGCGCACGCCCAGAGTGACACCAAGATGACCTGTTACTCGCATTGTGTCCTGCGCGAAAGCCGCGTAATCGTTGCTGTCAGGATGGCTCACCGCCGTGCCCAGGCTCTGAAAGTAATAGTGCGGCATTGCGTGCGCATACGCACGCAGCGGTGTCAGTTCCAGCCCGCCGATCATCGGCTGGAATGTGAACGGATCAACCTTGATGGGATCGAAAATGTACTGTCCGCCAAAAGTTGAAGGGAAAAAGTTGTAGATATGCGTAAGCAGCGCATCACCGCCGAACTTCCAGGAATGCCGCGGACCTTCGCGACTGACAGTTTCGGCCACATGCTCCCGATGTTCACGAGTCTCTCGCGGCAAGATGGTAGATCGGCCAAAGCCATCCATAATTCCAGGAATTCTCGTCAGCGGTGAATTCGAGTTGCTTTCCGACCACTGCAGGTCGCGCGAGTACTGCAAGCGCAGGTGGCTGACCATCCGCCAGGAAAGAGCACTGGTTAACGATGCCGCCGCAGTCTCGGTCGCAACATGCTCAGTTCCATTGTCGGAGATGCCATAGGTCGTCACTGGGCTGGATGGGTCCAGAAACACATTGTTCGCTCCTGAATACCGCGAGGTACTGACCCGGAGCGCGAGTTGGTTGTGCGATGAGAGACTTACGTCCAGCTTGGCGAATCCGGCATTGCCCAATAGCTTGGATGGATAAAGTCCCGACTCTTGCGACAACTGTGCGGCCGTTGCAAATACTTGGGCCTGGTCATCGGCCTCGTAATCTCCGGGTGTAGCTGGGCCTGCGGCGGGCTGCGGCACAACCAAGCTGGCGCCATTCACGAAGCGGACCACAGTTGGCTCGTGAAAAATGTGCTGATCGTATCCGGCAAAGAAGAAAACGCGGTTACGCCGAAGTGGGCCTCCGATGGTGAAGCCGAATTGGTGCTGCCGACTGCTCGGACTGAAGTCGAGTTCGGGATCACGCGCGGCAAAGCTGCTGTCGCGAAGGTAATAGAAGCCAGTCCCGTGAAATTTATTCGATCCGGACTTCGTGACCACATTGACGACCGCGCCAGCCGCCCGTCCTGATTCGGCGGAAACTGAGTTTGGCGAAACGCGAAACTCCTGGATGACCTCGTTTGAAAACTGATAGGGCGAACGGTAGCGCCCTCTCGCTTGCGAAAAGAATGCATTGTTATTGTCGCCGCCATCCACAAGGTAGCTGGTGTGAAATCCCCGGACACCACCAAAGCTCAGGTCGCCGTTCGAACTAGAGTTCTGCCCGCGCGGATCCTGGGTAGCGCCGGGGGTAAGCAAGGAAAGATCGGTAAACCGGCGTCCATTCAGCGGTAGGTTTTGAATGGCGCGCTCATCCAGTACAGATGAGAGTCCGCGAGGCTGCGTCTCGACGGAATGAGGCTCGGCTGAAACGGTGACACTCTCGTGCGCTCCGGCCACAGCGAGTTTGAAAGTGATCTCGCTGGTGCCGCCAATCGCGACATGAATACCGGGGCTGAGTTGTGGCGACATTCCCTCGCCCGCGACCCGGGCAGAGTAGTCACCCGGCGGTAGCAGCTCAAACGCGAACTGGCCACGATTATCCGAGCTTTGCTCGTAATGAACACCCGTTGCGTCGTTTACGAGAGCGACGGTTGCGCCGGCAATGCGGTTGCCAGAAGAATCAAGGACCGTACCCCGGATGGCGCCGGTTGAGCCATCCTGCGCCAGACAGGTAAAAGACAACGTAACGAGCACAGCAAAAGAGAAAGAGATGCAACGCAGCATGGATTCACTCCGCACAGAAGTGAGTCCAGCCTCGACGGGAGACGCTCATCGTATAGCACAAGCTGCGAAATTCGTCAGTGACGTTTGCAGAAATCTTGCAAAAAGTTCCCGCAATGGGAAATTTGATAGCATTTAGCACTTAGCTTCGCGCTTAGTGGCCAAGAGCCAACAGCCGGTTCCCATGATCCGTTCATTCAATGGCATCTCGCCCCAGATCCCCTCCACGTGCTACGTGGACGACTCTGCGCAGATCGTTGGCGACGTGATTCTGGGCGAACATGCCAGCGTGTGGATGAATGCAGTGTTGCGCGGGGACGTGCATTCCATCCGCGTCGGTGCGTACTCCAACATCCAGGATTGCAGCGTGCTGCATGGTATGAAGGAGCAATATGGTGTGTTCATCGGCGAGTACGTCACCGTCGGGCACTCGGTCACGCTGCACGGATGCGCAATCGGGGATCGTTGCTTGATCGGCATGGGAGCAATAATTCTGAATGGCGCGTGGATAGGGGCCGATTCGATCATTGCTGCGGGAACCCTCATTCCAGAAAAGACAGTCGTCGAAGCTGGCTCGTTGTGGATGGGATCGCCGGGCACATTCCGCAGGAAGTTGGAAGACAAGGACCTAGCGGCGATCACGCGGTACGCGAACAATTATCTGGGATATAAAGACACGTACTTGGCGGAGCGAAAGTAGCTTTTAAGTCCCGGAGTTGGTGTAAGGGTTTGTATCAGGGCAGCACGGCTTTAGCCGTGCCCTAAGAAGTCCTAAATCTTAGTCACCCTCCAGAACAGCAGGAGTAGTTTCGCTAGCGAAACTACTCCTGCTGTTCTGGAGGGTGATGGTTAAACTGACTTGGATTGGCGCAGCTGAAATCTGCCCAGCTTCTCAGGAAGCCCGGGTTTAACTGAAAGCTGAAAGCTGATAGCTGACAGCTCATTTTTATGATCAAAGCTATTCGAGGAACGCGCGATCTGCTTCCGCCGGAGACGGCGCTGTGGAACTTTGTTGAAGCCACAGTACGCGACGTGTTCCGCGCCTACAATTTCCAGGAGATTCGCACTCCGATTTTCGAAGACACACAGTTATTCTCGCGTAGCGTGGGCGAAGAAACAGACATCGTCTCGAAAGAAATGTACACATGGGAGGACCAGGGACGCGCGCAGAGCGACAGGGGTCAATCCCTCACCCTGCGTCCCGAGAACACCGCTGGTGTAGTCAGAGCCTATATCGAGCACAACTTAGAGAAACGCGGCCTGAACAAGCTCTACTACATTGGCCCGCAGTTCCGACGAGAGCGTCCGCAGAAGGGACGATATCGCCAGTTCTATCAGATCGGCGCCGAGGTTATCGGCCCTGCGACCGCGGGCAGTGAATCTCCGGCGCGAGATGCGGAAATTCTCGAACTGCTGACTACGCTGCTTGATCGCCTCGGAATCAAGGGCTGGACACTAAACCTGAACTCCATTGGCTGTACCAACGATCGAGCAAGATATAACGAAGCTCTACGCAAGGCGCTCGATCCAGTGAAAGACAAGATGGACCCTGACTGCCAGCGCCGCGCCGTAACCAATCCGTTGCGCGTCTTCGATTGCAAAGTTCCCGAAGACCAGCCAATCATCGAGAAGCTGCCTCGCATCAGCGAATTCCTTGACGAACCCTGCCGTCAGCACTTCAACCGGGTGCAGGAAATCCTAAAATCGGTGGGTGTCGAGTTTCAACTAAACGATCGTCTAGTTCGTGGCCTCGACTACTACACGCGCACCGCATTCGAGTTCACCCACGGAGCCTTAGGCGCGCAGAACGCCGTACTCGGTGGCGGACGTTACGACGGCCTGTCCGAAGCCCTTGGCGGTCCGCCGGCACTAGGGATCGGTTTTGCCATCGGTGAAGACCGCTTGGTCATGTCGCTGAGCGAGACTGCAGAAGCCGTAGTCCGCAAGCCCGATGTTTACATCGCTCCTCTGGGTCCCGGCATGAACAAAGAGTCCGCCCGCCTGGCCCGGGAACTGCGCCGCCACGACATTATTGTCGAGCTCGGCGACGAAACTTTCCGCTTGAAGAAATCGCTCGAAACCGCCAGCAGACTCGGCGCTAGGTATGCGTTGATCGCCGGCGAAAACGAACTCAGCACCGGTGTTTTTGCCCTGAAGAATCTGAGCACGGGTGAGCAAAAGCCAGTGCCGCGCGACATGCTGGCGCAAACAATCCAATCTTGAGTTAAACAACTTCGCCACGGACTCCCGCAGATCACGCGGACAAAGTCGTCTCAAATGCTGTTTCCCCGAAATGGTTTATCCGCGAAATCCGTGCAAATCCGCGGCTGGGTTTGCTGTTTCCGATTCCCGCGAGTTGTTAAATCTTCGCCATGTTATTGACGAACGCCCAATTCCAGCCTACTATCTCGACGCCGGGGAAACCCCAAAAATTCAGGAGAAACAAATGAGCCGTCTGTCAATCGCGTTGTGTACTGGAATTCTTGCACTCATCGCCGCAACATCGGTGCATGCACAAATGGGCCCTCCCACGCCCGCGCCCGAACTGAAGAACCTCGCCTTTATGGCCGGTGACTGGACAGCCGAGGGCACGATGAATCCTGGTCAGGGAATGCCCGGTGGCAAATGGACGATGAACACCCATGCCGAGTGGATGGAGGGCAATTTCTTTCTCGTCGAGAACAGCGACATGGATTTGGGCGCGATGGGCAAGGGCAAAGAAGTGGCCTATCTCGGGTACGATCCTAATAAGAAGATGTACACCTACCACGCGTTCAACAGCATGGGCGAGGCCGAGGACTCGACTGGAACTGTGAACGGCGACACCTGGACCTGGACTAGCGATGAACACATGGGTGGACAGACCATGAAGGGCCGCTTCACCATGAAAGTGCTTTCTCCAACTTCTTACACCATGAAGTTCGAGCTTTCGCAGGACGGTACGAACTGGATGACCGGAATGGAAGGCAAAGCAACGAAAAAGTAGTCCCCTCGCATCGAGTTCATCAAAAATACCCGCTGCCCCACCCTTTGCGCCTTGAGGCTGTTACGAAACTACTAGCGGGGAGCGCGGCATCAATGGCAAGATGCGGTTGGGGTGAGGGATGGGATTCATCGAAGGGGATGCTCGGGGGCAAGGGACGCTGTTT
>WNGE01005662.1_pt1 | contig 14543 bp, 13 predicted proteins | sample 5400651 | NCBI WGS metagenome assembly WNGE01 (sample SAMN13153370, study PRJNA577476) | soil metagenome | isolation source: 60 cm soil or saprolite under grassland replicate 2 | place: USA:California | collected 2016-06-15 | reverse complement strand
TCTCGCCGTGGTACTCGAGGATGCGCGTCTCGACGATCGAATCCACCGGGCAGGACTCCTCGCACAGGCCGCAGAAGATGCACTTGGTGAGGTCGATGTCGTAGCGCGTGGTGCGGCGCGTTCCGTCGGAGCGCTGCTCCGACTCGATCGTGATCGCGAGCGCGGGGCACACCGCCTCGCACAGCTTGCAGGCGATGCAGCGCTCCTCGCCGTTCGGGTAGCGGCGCAGAGCGTGCAGCCCGCGGAAACGCGGGCTCATCGGCGTCTTCTCCTCGGGGAACTGCACCGTGATCTTGCGCCTGAAGAGGTGGCGCCCGGTGAGCGCCATGCCCTTCACCAGCTCGATCAGGAGGAACGCCCTGAAGAAGTCCCGGATGCGCTCAATCATCGCTGCTACCTGAGCATCTCACTTCCATATCGACCACGGCGTCTGCATCCAGACGGCGATCACCACCAGCCAGATGAGCGTCGTCGCCCGGAACCACAGGAACAGCGACACCATGAAGAAGACCTTGGCGAACAGCCAGGCGAACGGCGGGATCGCGTTGAAGAGCGGGCCGTCGAGGGGCGCCGCCCAGCCGCCGAGGAACATCACGGTGGCGAGCGCCGAAACCAGGATCATGTTGGCGTACTCGCCCAGGAAAAACAGCGCGAAGCTCATCCCCGAGTATTCGACGTGGAACCCGGCGACGATCTCCGATTCGCCTTCGGCCACGTCGAAGGGCGCGCGGTTGGTCTCGGCCACCCCCGAGATGAAGTACACCAGGAACATCGGCAGGAGCGGCAGCCAGTTCCAGGAGAGGAAGTTGAGACCCTTGTGGGCGAAGGTGCCGCGCATTTGCCCCGCGACGATGTCGGTGAGGTTGAGGCTCTGCGAAACCAACAGCACGCACACGAGCGCGAAGCCCATGGCGATCTCGTAGGCGACGATCTGCGCGGCCGAGCGCATCGCGCCCAGAAACGCGTACTTCGAGTTCGAGGCCCAGCCGGCGATGATGACGCCGTATACGCCCATCGAAGTGATCGCCATCACATAGAGGAGCCCGGCGTTGATGTCGGCGAGCACCGCGTCCGGGCCGAACGGGATCACCGCCCAGGCCGCAAGGGCCGGCATCAGGGTCAACATCGGAGCGACGATAAACAGGAACTTGTTCGCTCCGGTCGGAACGATCAGCTCCTTGAAAACGAGCTTCAGTGCGTCGGCGATCGGCTGCAGCAGCCCGATCGGGCCCACGCGGTTGGGCCCGATGCGGATCTGCATCCAGCCGATGAGCTTTCTCTCCCACAGCGTGAGATACGCGACCAGCCCGAAGAGCGGCAGGACGATGCACAGGATCAGGATCGTGTTCTTCACCAGCATCCAGGCGGGCGGCCCCCACTGCGGGCCAAGCCACTCGGTCCAGAGGTTCGCCCAGAGGTCGAACACGGAGCTCACGAGCGTCATGCGCGCTCCACCGATACCGCGCCGAACATGGGCCCCAGGCCCGCGGTGTGACGGTGCGCGGCCGCGAGCCTCACGCAGCCCGCGGGCAGGCGCTCGTCGATGCCGACTTCGACGACGGCTTCCCCGTCGCCCTGGCGCACCCGCACGCGCTCGCCCGCCTTCACTCCCAGCTTTTGCGCGAGCAGCGACCCCACCCAGGCGCGCGGCGGAAGCGCGTCGCGCGTCCTTTGCAGCGACGCGGCGCGCCGCACGATCGGATCGCCGAAATAAACGGGCACGTCTGCGATCCGCTGCAGCGCCTCGCCGCCGGCGGAATCGGGGACGAGCTCGAGCCCGTTCAGCCGGTTGTCGAGCCTGCCGGCGACCGCCTCCGGCGCGCAAACCTCCTCGCGTATCGCTTCGGTCGACTCGTGATCGAAGCCCGGAAGGCTCATCAGGTTGCCGAGCACGCGCAGCACTTTCCACGCGGGCCGGGCCTCGCCGAGCGGCTTCACTGCGGCGTTGAAGCTCTGCATCCGCCCCTCGCAATTGATGAAGCTGCCCGAGGTCTCGGTGAAGGGCGCGATCGGCAGAAGCACGTCCGCGTAGTCGGCCGCAAAGCTCCGGTAGGCGGCCATCGCGACCACCAGGTCCGCGGCGTCCATCGCCTTCATCGCCGTGCGCGGGTCGTGGCAGTCGAAGTCGGGCTCCGCGTTGAGAAGCAGGTAGGCCTTGCGCGGCCGCTCGAGCATGGTCCTCGCGTTCAAGGCGCCTTCCGACGGAATGCAGCCGGCGAGATAGCCCCCGACGCTGTTGGCGGCCTCGCCCAGGAAACCGAACCGGGCGCCGAGCAGACCGGCGAGCTCCTGCGCGAGCAGCTGCAGCTGCGCGGCCTGCGGATGCTGCGCGGCGAGGTTGCCGAGCAGCACCGCGACTCTCTGGCCCGAAGCAAGGCTCGCGGCGATCGCTTTGGCCTCGCTACCGACGCTCAAGCCGGCGAGATCCGCGGGCGCGGGCTTTTGCCTGGCTTCCGCAACGGCCTTAACCACCTGAGCGAGCGTCCCCACCAGCTCGCTTGGGCGCACGATCGCCTTATTGGCCACGGGCATCAGCAAATCGTCGTCGGCGCAGTGCAGGACGTTGATCTGGGATTTGCGTTTGGCGATCTGGCGCAGGCGGGACGCAGGGAGCGGGTGGTCCTTGCGCAGGAACGAGCCCACGACGAGCACGCGGTCCAATGCCCCGAGCTCCGCGACCTTCATCCCGAGCCAGGGAACCCCGGCGCGCTTGCCGTCGGCGGAGAAATCCGACTGGCGCAGGCGGAAATCGACGTTGCCGCTGCCCAGCGCGCGCATGAGCTTCGCAAGCAGCGCCATTTCCTCGAGGGTGGAATGGGGACTCGCGAGCGCGCCGATTTCCTGCGGATCGTGCTTGAACCGGATCTCCGAAAGGATTCTCGCGACGTGCTCGAGCGCGGCCTGCCAGTCCACCTCCCGCCAGCGCCCCTCCTCCTTCAGCATCGGCTTCAGGAGCCGCTCCTCGGAGTCGAGGCCCTCGTAGGAATAGCGGTCGCGGTCGGAGAGCCAGCATTCGTTCAGCTCCTCGTTCTCGAGCGGCAGCACCCGCATCACGCAGTTCTGCTTCACCTGGACGATCAGGTTCGAGCCGAGGCTGTCGTGCGGGCTCACGGATTTGCGCCGCGACAGCTCCCAGTTGCGCGCCGTGTAGCGGAAAGGCTTGGAGGTGAGCGCGCCGACCGGGCACAGGTCGATGACGTTTCCGGAGAGCTCGGAGTCCACCGTCTTGCCGACGAAAGCGATGATCTCGGCGTGCTCGCCGCGCCCGATCATGCCGAGCTCCATGACGCCGCCGACCTCCTGGCCGAAGCGCACGCAGCGCGTGCAGTGGATGCAGCGCGTCATGTCGGTCGAGATGAGCGGACCCAGGCTCTTGTTCAGCACCACGCGCTTCTCTTCGGCGTAGCGCGAGGCGCTCTTGCCGTAGCCGACCGCGAGGTCCTGGAGCTGGCATTCGCCGCCCTGGTCGCAGATCGGGCAGTCGAGCGGATGGTTGATGAGCAGGAACTCCATCACGCCGTTCTGCGCGTCCCTCGCGTAGTCGGAGCGCGTAAACACTTTCATGCCTTCGCCGACCGGCGTGGCGCAAGCGGGCTGGGGCTTGGGCGCTTTCTCGATCTGCACCAGGCACATGCGGCAGTTGGCGGCGATCGAGAGCTTCTTGTGGTAGCAGAAGTGCGGGATGTAGATGCCGAGGCCGTTCGCCGCGTCCATCACGGTCGCGCCGCTCCGGACCTCGGTTTCCCTGCCGTCGATGGTGAGCTTCGGCATTGTTCAGGCCGCCCGCCGCTCGGGGACGCCGGGCGCGGTGGAATACCCGGGCGCCGTCACCAGGCAGCGCTTGTGGTCGATGTGATATTGGAACTCGTCGCGGAAGTGCTGGATGAAGCTCTTCACCGGCAGCGCCGCCGCGTCGCCCAGCGCGCAGATGGTGCGCCCGGCGATGTTGTCGGCGACGTTGGTCAGGAGATCGAGGTCCTCGTTCTTTCCCTTGCCGTGCTCGATCCGGTGCACCATGCGGTACAACCATCCCGTGCCTTCGCGGCACGGCGTGCACTGGCCGCAGGATTCCTCGAAATAGAAATACGCGAGGCGCTGCAGCGCCTTGACCATGCAGGTGGTCTCGTCCATGACGATCACCGCGCCCGAGCCGAGCATCGAGCCGCTCTTCGCGATCGAGTCATAGTCCATGTCGGTCCGCATCATGACCTCGGCGGGGAGGACCGGCATCGAGGACCCGCCGGGAATCACCGCCTTGAGCTTTCTCCCGCCGCGCATCCCGCCCGCCAGCTCGAGCAGCTTCGCGAACGGCGTGCCGAGCTTCACCTCGTAGTTGCCGGGCCGCGCGACGTGGCCCGTCACCGAAAAGATCTTGGTGCCGCCGTTGTTCGGCCGCCCGAGCGCGAGGAACGCGTCCGCGCCGTGGTTGACGATCCAGGGCACGGCAGCGAAGGTCTCGGTGTTGTTGATCGTCGTCGGCTTGCCGTACAGCCCGAAGCTCGCGGGAAACGGCGGCTTGAACCGCGGCAGGCCTTTCTTGCCTTCGAGCGACTCGAGGAGCGCCGTTTCCTCCCCGCAGATATAGGCGCCGTAGCCGTGGTGGTTGTGGAGCTCGAAGGAAAATCCGCTGCCGAGGATGTTGTGCCCGATGAAGCCCGCGGCGCGCGCCTCGGCAAGCGCCTCCTCGCAGCGCTCGTAGACGTCCCAGATCTCACCGTGGACGTAGTTGTAGCCCACGCCGGTCCCCATCGCGTAGGCGGCGATCGCCATGCCTTCGATCACGACGTGAGGGTTGTAGCGCAGGATGTCGCGGTCCTTGAAGGTCCCGGGCTCGCCCTCGTCCGAGTTACATACCAGATATTTCGCCCCCGGAAACTGCCGCGGCATAAAGCTCCACTTGAGGCCGGTCGGAAAACCCGCGCCGCCGCGGCCGCGCAACGCCGATTTCTTGACCTCGGCAACTACGGTCTCGGGCGGCGTCTTTTCGGAGAGAATCTTCTTCAGCGCCGAGTAGCCGCCGCGCTTGACATAGTCCCCGAGCCGCCAGTTCTCGCCGTCGAGTCCGGAGAGAATGATCGCGTCAGGGCCGTAGTCCAGCATTTACTTCGCCTCCGCAATCCATTTATCGAGCTTATCGGGCGTCATAAAGGACAGCATCTTCTTGTTGTTCACAAGCATTACGGGGGCGTCGCCGCAGGCGCCGAAGCACTCGCCCTCCTTCAGCGTGAAGAAGCCGTCGGCCGTCGTCTCGTTCCAGTCGATGCCGAGCTTTTTCTTGAGATGCTCGGCCGCGTCCTCCGCCCCAGACAGCGCGCACGGGAGGTTGGTGCAGATGCACAGCTTGTATTTCCCGGCCGGCTGCAGGTCGTACATGGCGTAGAAGCTCGCGACCTCGTACACCGCGATCGGCGGCATGCCGAGGTAGCCGGCGACGAAGTTCATCACCTCGGTCGAAAGCTGGCCCCTTTCGTCCTGCGCGACGGTGAGCGCGGCCATCACCGCCGAGGGCTTCCGCTCGGGCGGGTACTTGGCGATCGCCCGGTCGATCTTCTTCAGCGCGTCGGGGCTGAGCATCAGCGGTCGATCTCGCCGAACACGATGTCCTGGGTGCCTATGATCGCCACGACGTCGGCGAGCATGTGGCCCTTCGCCATCTCGCTCAGGGCGGCGAGGTGCGGAAATCCGGCGGCCCTGATCTTCATGCGGTAGGGCTTGTTCGCGCCGTCGGACACGATGTAGATGCCGAACTCCCCCTTGGGATGCTCGACCGCGGCGTAGGCCTCGCCCGGCGGCACGTGGATCCCCTCGGTGAAGAGCTTGAAGTGGTGGATCAGCTCCTCCATGTTGCTTTTCATTTCGACGCGCGAGGGGGGCGCCACCTTGTGGTTGGCAGTGATGACGGGTCCCGCGTTCTCGCGCAGCCAGTCGATGCACTGGCGGATGATGAGGTTCGACTGGCGCATCTCCTCGACGCGCACCAGGTAGCGGTCGTAGCAGTCGCCGTTCACGCCCACCGGAATGTCGAACTCGAGCCTGTCGTAGACCGCATAGGGCTGCTTTTTCCTCAAGTCCCATTCGACGCCCGAGCCGCGCAGCATCGGCCCGGTGAAGCCGAGCGCGAGCGCCCGCTCCGGCGGCACGACGCCGATGTTGACCGTCCTCTGCTTCCAGATGCGGTTGTCGGTGAGCAGCGTCTCGTACTCGTCCACGCACTTCGGGAAGCGGCGCGTGAAATCCTCGATGAAGTCGAGGAGCGATCCCTGGCGGTTCTCGTTCAGCTTCTTCACCGCGCCCGCGCTCTTGTACATCGAGGCCTGGTACTGCGGCATCGTCTCGGGCAGGTCGCGGTACACGCCGCCGGGGCGGTAGTACGCGGCGTGCAGGCGCGCACCCGACACCGCTTCGTAGCAATCCATCAGGTCCTCGCGCTCCCGGAAGCAATAGAGGAAAACGGTCATCGCTCCGATGTCCAGGCCGTGCGCCCCGAGCCACAGCAGATGGTTGAGGATGCGCGTGATCTCGTCGAACATCACCCGGATGTACTGGGCGCGGATCGGCACGTCGACGCCGAGGAGCCGCTCGACCGCCAGGCAGTAGGCGTGCTCGTTCGACAGCATCGACACGTAGTCGAGCCGGTCCGTGTACGGCAGCGCCTGGATATAGGTCTTGTGCTCGGCGAGCTTCTCGGTTGCCCGATGGAGGAGCCCAATATGCGGATCAGCGCGCATAATCACCTCGCCGTCCAGCTCCAGCACCAGCCGCAGCACGCCGTGCGCCGCGGGATGCTGCGGGCCGAAGTTGAGCGTGTAGTTGCGGATCTCGGCCATCGATCAGCGCTTGGTTCCCAGGTCGCCGTACTCGTCCTCGCGGATGATGCGCGGCGTGATCTCGCGCGGCTCGATCGTCACCGGCTGGTAGATGACGCGCTTCTGCTCCGGGTCGTAGCGCATCTCGACGTTGCCCGAGAGCGGAAAATCCTTGCGGAACGGGTGGCCGACGAAGCCGTAGTCGGTCAGGATGCGGCGCAGGTCGGCGTGGCCGGTGAAGACGATCCCAAACAGGTCGAACGCCTCGCGCTCGTACCAGCTCGTGTTGGGCCAGACCGCGGTGAGGGAATCGACGATCGGAAACGCGTCGTCGGGCGCGAACACGCGGAGCCGCAGGCGCCAGTTGTGAGTGAGCGAGAGCAGATGCGACACCACGGCGAAGCGGCGCCCCTCCCAACCGCGCTCGCCGTAGCCCGAATAGTCCACCCCGCACAGATCGATCAGCTCCTCGAACCGGATCGCCGGATCGTCGCGCAGCCGCTGCGCCGTGTCGGAATAATCCTTCGCATCGACGACCAACGTCAGCTCGCCGAGAGCTTCGGTGAGGCCGACGATCGTCCCGCCCAGCGCCGAGGTGAGCGCGCTCTTCAGACGTTCCAGCTTCGCCGCCATCCTTATCGTGCGATCGTATTCGTGCGCTTGATCTTGTTCTGGAGCTGCACGATGCCGTAGAGCAGCGCTTCGGCGGTCGGCGGGCAGCCGGGGACGTAGATGTCCACCGGAACGATGCGGTCGCAGCCGCGCACCACCGAATACGAATAGTGGTAGTAGCCGCCGCCGTTGGCGCAGGAGCCCATCGAGATCACCCAGCGCGGCTCGGCCATCTGGTCGTAGACCTTGCGCAGCGCCGGCGCCATCTTGTTGCACAAGGTGCCCGCCACGATCATGACATCGGATTGTCTCGGGCTTGCCCGGAATACGACGCCGAAGCGGTCGAGGTCGTAGCGCGCGGCGCCCGCGTGCATCATCTCGACCGCGCAGCACGCGAGGCCGAACGTCATCGGCCACAACGATCCGGTGCGCGTCCAGTTGATGAGCTTGTCAGCGGTAGTTGTGACGAACCCTTCCTGGAATACGCCTTCTATTCCCATTCCAGCGCCCCTTTCATCCACTCGTAGACGAAGCCCACGACGAGGATGAACAGGAAAATCATCATCGACCAGAATCCGAGCGCCCCGATCTCGTTCAGCGTCACCGCCCAGGGAAAAAGGAACGCGATCTCCAGGTCGAACAGGATGAACAGGATCGCGACCAGGTAGTAACGCACGTCGAACTTCATGCGCGCGTCCTCGAAGGCCTCGAAACCGCATTCGTACGGGGACAGCTTCTCGCTGTCGGGGCGATGCGGCGCCAGAACCGCGCCCGCCCCGACCATGATGCCCCCGAAAACGAGCGCGATCACGATGAACAGCAGGATCGGGAAATAGTTTTCGAGCACGGTCGTAAGACAGAATCCTGCGCGTTTGGTGCCGACGGAGAGACTCGAACTCTCACGGCTTACGCCACCGCCCCCTCAAGACGGCGTGTCTACCAATTTCACCACGTCGGCATGATTGGACTTGATGCTTCGCCGCTTGGGAACGAGCCGGTTTCAAACCGCTCGATTTTACTACTTCGGCACCTCGTTTGCTTTGGACTTCGCCGCGTCGCCCGCTTTCGCCGGGTCGGGCGCGGTCTGGGGTGCGGGGACGGGCTGCTGCGGCGCTTGTTCCTTGACCGTGTCCATCACGCCTCCGCCGGCGCGCGGCCGGTGCGTGACGAAGTAGGCGAGAAGGAACGTCGTGAGGAAGAAAATCGCCGCCAGGACCGCCGTGGTGCGCGAAAGAAAATTGGCCGAGCCGCTCGCGCCGAACAGGCTTCCCGAGGAGCCGCTGCCGAAAGCAGCGCCCACGTCCGCCCCCTTGCCGTGCTGGAGCAGAACCAGGCCGATGATGCAGAGCGCGATGATGACGTCGACGATGAGTGTCAATGTAAACCAGAAATCCATGTTGTTTCCTTCAGAATTATCCCTGCGCTGCGGCGCAGATCGCGATGAAGTCCTCCGCCGCGAGCGACGCCCCGCCGATCAGCCCGCCGTCAATATCGGGCATCGCAAACAGCTCCGCTGCATTGCCGGGCTTGACGCTGCCCCCGTACATGATCGTTACGCGCTGCGCCTGCCCCTTATCGCGCGCCGCGAGCCGCGCGCGAATGAACGCGTGCACGTCCTGGGCCTCGCGCGGCGTCGCGTTTCTGCCGGTGCCGATCGCCCAGACCGGTTCGTACGCGAGCGCCGCATCGGCGAGCGCAGCCGGCCCAGCGGAGGCGAGCACCGCATCGAGCTGGCGCCCGACCACGCTTTCGGTCTCGCCGCGCTCGCGCTGCTCCCGCGTCTCGCCCATGCATAGAATCGGAGTCAAGCCGGCGCGCTGGGCCGCGATGAACTTGGCGGCGACTCGGCTATCGTCCTCTGCGTACAGGCCGCGGCGCTCCGAATGGCCGACGATCGCGAAGCGGCAGCCGAACTCCTTCAGCATCGCCCCCGACACTTCGCCCGTATAGGCGCCGGCGTCGTGCTCGCAGACGTCTTGCGCACCCCAGGCGATCCTGCTGCCCGAAAGCGCCGCCGAGACCTGTGCGAGATACGGAAACGGCGCGCACACCGCGCAATCCACGCCTTCGGCGTGCTTCAGCCCGGCCTTGAGAGCGTCGAGCAGCCGTGCGTTGGAGGCGAGGCTGCCGTGCATCTTCCAGTTGCCTGCTACGAGCCTCGCGCGCATCGAATCCCGGGCGGGCAAAAGGGTGTGATTTTACCGCCGGATGAGCGCGAGGGTCAACCGAAAACGCCGGAAAATTCAGGATCTTGCTGCAGCAGCGCGATTCAATCGGCCGGGCTCGCGCCTAGGCGGCCTCTTGCACGGTTTCGGCGATCCTTCGGGCAAGCCGCCGCACTTCCGCGTCGTCCTTGCCCTCCACCATGACGCGCAGCACGGGCTCGGTTCCCGAGGGGCGCAGCAGCACCCGGCCGTCGGAGCCGAGGGCGCGCTCGGCCTCGAGCTTCGCCTTCGCGACCGCGGGCTCTTTCTGCCAGTCGAAGCCCTTGCGCACGCGCACGTTGACGAGCTCCTGAGGGTAAAGCGCAAGTTCCCGGCACAATTCCGCGAGCGTGGCCGGGCTCGAGCGCATTGCGCAGAGCACCTGCAAAGCCGAGACGATGCCGTCGCCGGTGGTGTGGGTATCGAGGCAGATGATGTGCCCTGAGTTTTCCCCTCCCAGCTCCCAGTTCTTTTCCTTGAGCATTTCCATCACGTAGCGATCGCCGACCTTGGCGCGCGCGAACGGAATTCGCAATTTTTCCAGCGCGCGCTCGAGCGCGAGATTGGTCATCAAGGTCCCCACCACTCCTCTCAGGCCCCTGTTTTTTGCGCGCTCGCGGGCGATCACGTACAGCAGCTGATCGCCGTCGTAGAGCGCGCCCTCGCCGTCGGTCATGAGCACCCGGTCCCCGTCCCCGTCGAGCGCGATGCCGAGGTCCGCCTTGTGCTCTCTCACCGCGCCCTGCAGGGACGAGGGGTGAGCCGTGCCGGACCGGTCGTTGATGTTGAAGCCGTCGGGGCTTACCCCGACGGGAACGACATCGGCGCCCAGCTCGTGGAACACGTGCGGCGCGACATGGTAAGTGGCGCCGTGGGCGCAGTCGACGACGATCTTCAGCCCGCGCAGGTCGAGCGCGGAAGGGAAGGTGCTCTTGCAGAATTCGATGTAGCGGCCCGCGGCGTCGTCCATCCGCCGCGCCTTGCCGAGCTCGGCCGATTTCTTGCACTGGATCTCGCGACCGAGGCGCTGTTCGATCTCCGCTTCCACTTCGTCCGGCAGCTTGCTGCCGTCGGCGGAAAAAAACTTGATGCCGTTGTCCTGATAGGCGTTGTGCGAGGCGCTGATGACGACTCCGGCCTGCAGCCGCAATGCACGGGTCAGGTAGGCGATCGCCGGGGTCGGCAGCGGACCGGTGAGCATCACATCCACGCCGGCGGCGGAGAATCCCGCCTCGAGCGAGGCCTCCAGCATGTAGCCGGAGACGCGCGTGTCCTTGCCGATCAGGACGGCGGGGTGCTCGCCCTTGGGCATCGCCGAGCGTCGCACCAGCACCTCGCCCGCGGCAAAACCGAGCCGCAATACGAAGTCCGGCGTGATGGGCGGATCGCCCACTTCGCCCCGCACACCGTCCGTTCCGAAATACTTTCTGATCATCGTTTTCCGCCTGGCCCGCCCATCGCGGCGAGGACGGCGAGCGCATCTCGCGTCGCCGCCACGTCGTGGACGCGCACGATTTTAGCTCCGTGCTGCACCGCCAGCAAAGCGGCGGCGACGCTTGCCGCGAGCCGCTCGGCGGGCCCGCGGCCGGTGACGGCGCCCAGCGTCGACTTGCGCGACCAGCCCGCCATCACCGGCAAGCCGGTCTCCGCGAGCCGGCCGAGATTGCGCAGCAGCTCGAAATTGTGCTCGAGGGTCTTGCCGAAACCGAAGCCGGGATCGATGACGATGCGCTCGCGCGCGATGCCGCGCGCCTCGGCCGCGGCAACGCGCTCGGCGAGAAATGCCTTGACCTCGGCGACCACGTCGCCGTAGCGCGGCTCGCGCTGCATCGTGCGCGGCTCGCCTTGCATGTGCATAAGGCATACGCCGACCTGCGCGGAGGCGACGGCTTCGAGCGCGCCCGGCGCTCTCAGCGCGTTGATGTCGTTCACCATCGAAGCGCCTTCGGCGATCGCCGCGCGCATCACCTCGGGCTTTACCGTGTCCACCGAAACGGGAACCGGAAGGTCGCGCAGACCTTTGAGCACCGGCAGCAGCCGGCGCAATTCTTCCTCGGGCGTGACTGCGACGTCGGCGCCCGGCCGGCTGGATTCCGCGCCGACGTCGACGATATCCGCGCCCTCCTCGGCAAGGCGGCGCGCGTGGTCGACCGCCGCCCCCGCCTCGAGAAAGCGCCCGCCGTCGGAAAAGGAATCGCGCGTGACGTTTACGACGCCCATGACGAGCGCGCGGTCGAGCCGCAGCCGGAACCGGCCGCAAGCGAGAAAGGAATGAGGATTAAGTGCTGACGATGGGGACGAAAGCGGGAGCGCAGACGTGTTGTCCCTCCTCGCTCCCAAATCCCCGACCCTGCTAGGCCGCCGGCGCAGGCTCGGGCGCGCCGGCAGCGCCCTGCTGCGGCGGCGGCTGCGGAGCCTGCGTGGGCTTGGGCGGGCGCGGCGGCCTGCCGGCCATGATGTCGTTGATCTGGTCGGCGTCGATGGTTTCCCACTCGAGCAGCGTCTTCGCCATCGCTTCGACCTTGTCGCGGTTGTCGAGAATGAGCTTCTTCGCCAGGGCGTACTGCTGATCGATGATTTTCCGGATCTCGGCGTCGACCTTCTGCATGGTCACCTCGGACACGTTCTTGTGCGTGGTGATCGAGCGGCCGAGAAACACCTCACCCTCGTTCTCGCCGTACACCATCGGTCCCATCGCGTCCGACATTCCCCACTGGGTCACCATGCTGCGGGCGATGGCGGTGGCGCGCTCGAAATCGTTCGAGGCGCCGGTGGTCATCTGGTGCATGAACGCTTCCTCGGCGATGCGGCCGCCGAACAGCACCGCGATGGTCGAAAGCAGCCGATCCCGGTCCATGCTGTAGCGGTCCTGCTCGGGCAGCTGCATGGTCACTCCCAGCGCCCGCCCGCGCGGAATGATGGTGACCTTGTGCACGGGGTCGGTCTTGGGCAGCAGCTTTGCCACCACCGCGTGACCCGACTCATGATAGGCCGTGTTTCTCCGTTCCTCCTCGGGCATCACCATCGAGCGGCGCTCGGCGCCCATCAGAATCTTGTCCTTGGCGCGCTCGAAGTCCTCCATATCGACCAGGCGCTTGTTCTTGCGCGCGGCGAACAGGGCCGCCTCGTTCACGAGGTTGGCGAGATCGGCGCCCGACATGCCCGGCGTCCCGCGCGCGATGATGTCGGCCTTGACGTCGGGCGCCATCGGCACCTTGCGCATGTGCACGAGCAGGATCTGCTCGCGGCCGCGGATGTCGGGGAGCGGCACGACCACCTGGCGGTCGAAGCGCCCGGGGCGCAGGAGCGCCGGGTCGAGGACGTCGGGCCTGTTGGTCGCGGCGATGACGATCACGCCGGTCGTTCCCTCGAATCCGTCCATTTCGACGAGCAATTGGTTGAGCGTCTGCTCGCGCTCGTCGTTGCCGCCGCCCAGGCCCGCGCCGCGCTGGCGGCCCACGGCGTCGATCTCGTCGATGAACACGATGCACGGCGCGTGCTTCTTCGCCTGGTCGAACATGTCGCGCACCCGCGCCGCGCCGACGCCGACGAACATCTCGACGAAGTCGGAACCGGAGATGGAGAAGAACGGCACTTTCGCCTCGCCGGCGATCGCGCGCGCGAGCAGCGTCTTCCCCGTGCCGGGGTTGCCCACCATCAGCACGCCCTTCGGGATGCGGCCACCGAGCTTCTGGAACTTGGCGGGGTCGCGCAGGAAATCGACCAGCTCCGAGACTTCCTCCTTCGCCTCCTCGCAGCCGGCGACGTCGGCGAAGGTGATGGTGTTGTTCGACTCGTCGATCATCCTCGCGCGCGATTTCCCGAACGAGAACGCGCCGCCCCGCCCGCCGCCCTGCATCTGGCGCATGAAGAAGATCCACACGCCTATCAGGAGCAGCATCGGGAACCAGGACACGAAGATGTTCATGAGGAGCGAGGGTTCCTCCTCGGGCTTCGCCTCGATCTTGACGCCGTACTTGAGCAGGTCGGAGACGAGCCAGATGTCGCCCGGCGAGTAGCTGGTGACGCGCTTGCCGTCGTTGGTGGTCGCCTTCAGCACCCGGCCCTCGATCAGCACCTTGGCGATTCGCCCGGACTTCACTTCCTCGATGAACTGCGAATACTCCATCGGCGCCTGGGTGACCTGGCGCGTATTGAACTGGTTGAACACCGTCATCAGCACCAGGCCGATGACCAGCCAGATCACCATGTTCTTGAAAAGATTATTCAACGTCTTTCCTTTGCCTTGAACGATTGCGTGTCGATCATTCTATGCTTAAGCGGGCACGGGGACTAGTGTCCGCCCTTCAGCCTTTTTCCCAATAGATACATCTCGCTGGAGCCGGCCCTCGAGGCTCCGGGCTTGCGCGAAGCGACTTCGACGAAGGCTTCGCGCATCGCGGCGAGGAACTCCGGATAACCCGTTCCCTGAAATACCTTGACCAGAAACGCGCCGTCCGGTTTCAGATGGCTCCTCGCGAATTCGAGCGCCAATTCACACAAGTGGATGCTGCGGGCCTGGTCGGTCGCGCTCACCCCGCTCAAGTTGGGGGCCATATCCGAAACTACAAGGTCGAGCCTTCGCCCCTCCAAGGCGGCCTCGACCCGTTTGAGCACTTCCTCGTCGCGGAAATCTCCGCGGACGACGGCAACCCCGGGTATCGGCGCAATTTCCAGAAGATCGCCCGCGATGATGCGTCCGGACCGCCCGACGCGCTCCGCGAGCGCCTGCGCCCAGCCCCCGGGCGCGGCCCCGAGATCGACCACATTGTCCCCGGGACGCACGAGCTTGTCCCGTTTCGCGATCTCGATCAGCTTGTACGCCGAGCGCGAGCGGTAGCCGTGCGCTTTTGCGCGGTGAACGTAGGGATCGTTGACGTGGCGCCTGAGCCAAGCCTTGCTGGATTTGCTGCGGGCCATT
>WNGE01005349.1_pt1 | contig 14543 bp, 15 predicted proteins | sample 5400651 | NCBI WGS metagenome assembly WNGE01 (sample SAMN13153370, study PRJNA577476) | soil metagenome | isolation source: 60 cm soil or saprolite under grassland replicate 2 | place: USA:California | collected 2016-06-15 | reverse complement strand
GTACTTCTCGGCGGTCTCCTGCGCCATCGCCAGCACCTTGACGACCTGGTTCTCGTCGATCCGGGACTGCACCGGCGGCGGCGGGGGCGGCATCTGCTCCGGCGGCGGCACCGGCCGCCCCGGCCCGGGAGGCCCGCGCCGCTGCATGTCCTCGACCTGCGCCTTAAGGTCGTTGTTCTCCTCGATCAGCCGCGTCAGCTCGGCTTCGACCAGGTCGAGGAAGGCGTCCACCTCGTCCTCGTCGTACCCACGCTTGCCTATCGAGGGTTTCTTGAAGGCGACGTTGTGGACGTCGGCTGGGGTCAGGGCCATCGGATCACCTCGGATCGACCAGACCGGGGCAGCGTACTGGCCTGGCGCCTCCACCATGCCAGCAACTGGACTAGCACAACCGGCTACAGTCATTGCCGCAGGTCGCGGTCACGTTCCGCCCGAGTACCCCACTGGCTTACCCGATCTGATCTTGGTTCTGCCCCACGGTCCGTGGCGCGCGGGAAGCGGCGTGCGACCGTGCCGGCTGTCCCGGGGAAGGACCGCCCAGCGCGCGAACACGATCTCCACCCGACGCGGCGGCGGTACTAGTGCCGCTTCCACCAAGGTTCGCCCCGGTTGCGCGACTCGCCGACCAAGGTGCGTTATCCGACGCTCGGATGATCACAGGGTTGTTCCGTCGCGTCTGTGCTTCCCCAGGAGGAGCGGGTGGCGGATCGTGTGCGGGTGCGTGAGATCAGCGATGAGGAGGGCAACCGGCTGGGGGTGGTCGAGGACATCAGCCACGAGGGTCTGCGCCTGCCGCTGCGCAAGGAAGGGTGTCCTTTCAACGGCTGAAGACCTGGAAGGCCTCCACCGACCCGGACTACGAGGCCAAGAAGAACCGGGTCCTGCAGCTCTACGCGATCGCCTACGGCACGACCGCACCCGGCCCGGCCGACCCCACGGTGATCTTCAGCGTGGACGAGTTCGGGCCGCTGAACCTGCAGCCCCACCCCGGCCGGCAGTGGGCAGCCCGCGGCGGCCGGCACACCGATCCCGACCGGGCCCCCCGACGCCGCCGCCGCGCCACCTACAAGCGCACCGCCGGCCTGCGTCACCTGTTCGCCGGCACGACCTGGGCCGGGACCGGATCTACGGGCACATCAAGCCGGTCAAGAACCGGACAGCCTTCCTCACCTTCTGCCGCTACCTGCGCTCGCTGTACCCAGCCGACGTCCGCATCGCGATCGTGTGCGACAACTTCAGCCCGCACCTGTCCACCAAGCTCGACACCCGGGTCGGGGACTGGGCCCGGGACAACAACGTCGAACTCGCCCACACACCGACCAACTGCAGTTGGCTCAACCGCATCGAGGCCAGTTCCAGGCGCTGCGCTACTTCACCCTCGACGGTACCGACCACGCCTCACACCACGAGCAGGCCAGCATGATCCGCCGCGGGGCTGTTGCATTGAGCCACCCCCGCGTGATCTTGACGGAAGATCTTCGGTCAAGATCACCCGGAATCGCTCAATGCAACGGTGCCCACTCAGGTCCGCCTCCTCCGGGGTCACCATCGGCCCAGCACCTCGGCGCACCGCCGGCGCAGCAGGCCTGGCTCCATGCCGACCGGGCGGCTGCTATCCCGACCAGTCGTCAGCGCGTTAACCAGTGCGGCCGCCACGCCGACCACGCGATCCGTATAGCTGTCGAAGTTCATCGGCGGGCGCCACTCTCCGGTACCCGGCAAGGGTACGGACCCGCGACCCGCGGTCGGTACGCCGCTAACCGACCCGGTTGCCGGCGTCATGCCCGCCCGGGTTGATCGTCTCCAGGTACGCGGGGGCAGAGCGAAGGGCTTCAGATGGCGGCGATGCGGAGCTCGGTGGCGGTCCTCGTCCCGGTGCTGCTGTCGATCGTCGGTCCAGCCGTGGCGGGCGTCGGCGCCTCCGCCCAGGCGGCCAAGCCTGCCTCGGGCGCCGACATGCTCGTGGGGAGCGTCGGCGGCAGTCCGAACCCGGTCTTCGTCAACCAGCCGGTGACCTTCTCGGTCACCGTAGGGAACCTGGGGCCAGCACCCGCCACCGACGTCCGGATGACCACCCAACTGCCCGCCGGTGTGCGCTTCGAGCCGACCCTGTCCAGCTCGACCTGTGCCGAGTCGGGCGGAGTTGTCGCCTGCAGCTACCCGACCTGGGACGTCAACGCCTTCGGCATCGTCAGGATCGCCGTGACCTCAAGCATAGTGGGCACCCTCCAGCTCACCGTTACCGTGACCGCCGCCCAGCGGGATCCGGACCCCTCGAACAACTCCCAGACCGGCGCGGTCGCGGTCGTGCAGCCGGTCGAGGCGGATGTCTCGATCAACCTCCCGACCACCGTGCAGGGTTACGCCGGCCAACCCATGTTCTATTTCGTCGAGGTAGCGAACGCCGGGCCCGCGCCCGCCACCCAGGTCACCGTCACCTTGGGCTTCCCAGCCGGTCTGGGACCGGCCGACCCGACCGGATGCACCACCACCGACACCGGCCTGACCTGCTCGTACTCGTTCGGAGACCTGCCGGCGCAGAGTGCCAGCATCAGGCCGCTGCTGCTCGAGCCGGTTGCGGCCGGCTCGTACGCCGTGACTGGCCGGGTCGGCGCGGATCAGCCTGACCCGGACGGCTCGAACAACACCGACACCGGCGCGGTCGAGATCAGCGCCGCCGCCGACCTCTCCGTCCGGATTGCCGAGTCGGCCGATCCAACCACGCCCGGGAAGCCGCTGACATACACCGTGACGGTCAGCAACGCGGGTCCGTCACCCGCCTCGGCGGTCGCGCTCGTCGACGCGGTGACCTCGACGACGCGCCGGTTAGAGTTGCTGTCCGTCACCACCTCGCAGGGCCAGTGCTCGGCGGCGGCGAGCCTGTCGATCGACTGTCAGCTGGGAACAGTGGCGAGCGCCGGCAGCGTGGTAGTTGCTGTGACGGTACGGCCGAGCGGGCTCGGGACCGTCAGCGACGAGGCCCGGGTGGCCGCCGCCGAGTTCGACCCGAACGCCGCCGACAACGCGGTCAGCGAGTCGACGGTGGTCGGATCGGGTTAGCGCCGATTTCACGCAGCGAATCAGCCCTCAACTTTCGGGGTCAGGCGTACTCGTAGCGCGGGTGCGTCCGTCGAGCCAGGGGACGGTGATGGCCGGGGGCAGGTCGGCTTGGCGCAGGACGGGTGAGTAGGCGCGTCGGTCGAGGCGGACGATGAGCTGGTTGCGGCGGGTCAGGATGTGCCGGCCGGTGGTGAGGAACCGGCGTTGCAGGGTGTCCGGGGTGGCGGTGGCGTAGCCCGGGAGACGTCGACGTAGGGCAGCGCAGACGGTGTGGGCGAGAACGGATAGCACGACGTCTAGGGCCGTTAGGGCTGGTCAAGGCCGCGGAGCGTAGTCCGGCGCGGACCAAGGCCACCGCTCGCGCAGCCATCCGGTGACGGTCTGCCAGAGCGGGACATCGAGGTCGGCGTGGTCGGCTCGTACCCAGGAGCGAACCTCGACGTCGGTGCCGGGCCGACGCGGCGGGTAAAGGTAGACGCAGCCGATGACCTGCCTGGTGTGCGGGTCGAGCACGGTGTAGGTGAAGCCGCGCCGGGTCAGGAAATCGTGGTAGTGGCGGGTCAGGTCGTCGGCGTTCTGCTGCAGGCTCATCTCGGCCGGCCACGATAGGCCGGCGAAGCCCGGCGTCGCCCGGATGTGCTCGATGCTGGCGGTCCAGGCGGCGTAGTCGGCCTCGTTGTGCTGCGGGCTGAGCGGCTCGAGCACGAACGTATCGGTGACCAGCCCGTCGGGAACCATGAACTCGTCAGGAACGAAGCTACCGCCTGTCATCTGCACGCGATCCGATCTCGTGTACGGCTGACCCTCTCTTGCCGTGACGGTCTCGGGCATCTCGATGCCGGCACGGAGCAGCCTGCGGGCCCTCAGGGACAGTTTCGGCCCTCGACCCAACCGGCCCCGGGTAGCCACGCCACAACCCGGGTCTCGGCCGCGAAACTCGCCAGCCACACTCCGTCAATCGGCGCCGGCAGACGCGGCGGCTCCGACGGCAAGTCCCGCCGCGCCCACTGCATTAGCTGCCAGCCCTCAACGTGTTCCCAGCCGACCAACAGGAAGGCGTGCCGCTCGTCCACGTCCTGGGCGGCGCCGAGTTGGCGGCGGAGATCCTGGACCAGTTGGCTGCCTGCGTCCCCGAGGAGGTTGCTGACGAACGTGGACAGGTCCGGGATCGCTGCCTCCCATGCCCCCACCGGTTCGGGATGCAGGACGAACCCGGCCGGGTGTTTCTCGGTCGGCGGCTGACTCCACATGTGGGTGGGGCTGGGTGTTCACCGTCGCGGGCGGCTGCGGGGAGTCGCCGACGTGTCGATGAGCCGCAGTATGGCGGCGGCGAGGTCGCCCGGGAGCCGGTCGCGGTTCCTGCCGGTGACCGTGATGAGCTCGATGTCGGGTCGGACCTTGAGCGCCGTGGTCAGCGGGTGCGGCCGAACCTGGACAGTGGCGACCACGATCCGATCGGTATCGAAGACGCGTTCGGCGGCCGCGCGGAATGCCGGCGAGCAGAGTTCCATCGGTCCCAGTTCGTCGAGCACCAGCACGTCCCCCGACCCGGCGAGCGCGGGCACCGCGATGGGTTCGAACCCGGCCAGGTCGATCCCGTAGCGGCCGATGTTCGGCGGGCCAGGCAGGTCCACGTGCGCCAGCACCGCGCGCCTGCCGCTCATGTCCTCCACCGCGAAGCCCACCCGCTCGCCGGCCACCCGCAGTTCCTCGGTGGTGATGCCGGCCAGCGCAACCCCAGCCGATTGCAGTAGCCCGACAAGACGCCGAACGACGGTCGTCTTGCCTGCTCCTGGCCGCCCCTCCAGCAACACACGTCGCGCGCTCACCACTCTTCAAGCCGATCACGGGACCAGCCGTACGTCGAGCAGCAACACGCGGCGGCGGCGCGATCCGGCTGTGCCGGGCTTGTTGTCGGCCCCGCCGACGATCGACCGGCCCGGCTGCCCGCGTGCCGGCCTGTCGAGACGGCATCGCCATGTTCCCCAGAGGACGTCCACGCGGAGCCGCCAGGTGGACTGGTCGGTGCTGCCCCGGTTCGTCCGGTGTCCCGGTCGACCGTGCCGCCGTCGAATGCCCGGAGACGATCCACCGCTGATCGGAGACGTCAGCAGGTTGAATGGAAGAGGCCGGCGACAGGAACGGTGTCAGCGAGCTTGTTGTAGATCCTGACGGCTTCGCGGGTCTCGGCGACGTGCGCCTCGACGGACGGCTCTTCCAGGTAGGTCAGCGTGGCGGGATCTACATGCAGCTGCAGATCCATGCCGCAAGAGAGCACGACCACGGTGGCGCCGTGCGCTACAAGCTTTTCCACGTCGGCGGGCTGAGTACCTGGCCGGTGTTGTGTGCCGGTCTCGGACCAGTCCCATGCACGTCCACCTCCGGGATAGAGCTTGAAATCCTTGCCCACGCCAAGCCCATCCACGTCAATACGACCCCACGACAGATCCAGGATCTTCGGCGAACACGCTTCCTCGGTCATGCGACCGCTCACCTCCAAATCCGGGCATAGTGACGCTACCCGGGCCGGCCGCTGTCGCGACAATCGCAGCTCCGGCCTCGGCGATCGGCCGGCTTGGTGACACTCGCTCATGCCGCCGCGAGGTCGTGGTGGGAGAGCAGGTCCCAGCGCAGCTGTGACACATCCGCTACCTGCAGTGAAGGAGGCGCCACGGCGCAGGGTCACCTTGTGGTTGCTTCCGCTCGATCGCGCCATTTCGTCACGGCAGGCGGCGTCTTCCGCCAAGATGTCGGGCGCTCTGCTCCGCAGTGGCCCGGCCGTCGGCCGGGTGACCCTGTCAGCATCCGCAGCGAAGGACCAACGACTGCCCATGAAGCGCAAGCTGCCTGCCGCCGTTGCCCTGCTCGGGCTCCTGGTGGTGCTCCCGCTTAGCCGCGCCGGCGCGGCCGCGGCCAGCCGCAGCACCGAGCCGGTGACCCTGAAGTCGGACGCATCGGTCGTGCTGGGCTCCTCGACGCTCACCCGCACGCATGGCGGTGTCTCGTTCTCCATGCAGAGCACGCGTCTGTCGCCCGGCCACGCGGTGACCGTCTGGTGGATGGTCGTCAACCCCGACGGCGGGATGGCTGTGCTGTACGCCGCCGGCCATGTCATCGACGAGTCCGGTACGGCCGAGTTCGGCGGCTCGCTGAAGGTCGGCGACAGCGCCGGCCTGGTCATGGGCGACGACGCCAGCATCGAGGACGCGCTCGGTGCCACCGTCTATCTGGTCGTCCGCGACCACGGTGCGGCGGACTGGCGGAACAGTCAACGACCAGGTGCATACGTTCGCAGCCTGCAACTCGGTTTGCGAGGATCTTCAGCTGTCGGTCCACTCGCCGAGCTGAGACACCGCAGACCGGACCGATCTTCAGAAACTCTTCATGAAGCGGTGGGCGGCTGCTTCATCCGGCGCCGTCAGCCTGGGTGCCCGGAGTGCGGCCGGCTGCTTGGGGCGGGCCGACCGGAGCGGGCAGACTCGGTGGTGAGTGCCTGGAGGACGGATGCCGAACGGCGCACCGCGGGTGCTGGTTGTCGACGACGATGTCCGGCTGGTCGGGTTGCTGGAGCGCAGCCTGCGCTTCGAGGGTTTCGAGGTGAGCTGCGTGCACTCCGGCGACCGGGCGCTGGCGGTGCTGCGGGAGAGTGCGCCGGACCTGGTGCTGCTGGACATCGGTATGTCCGAGCGGGACGGCTTCGCGGTGTTGCGGGAGACCCGGCTATTCAGTGATGTGCCGGTGGTCATGTTGACCGCCCGCGACGAGGTCCGCGACAAGGTCGGTGCGCTGGACCTGGGCGCCGACGACTACGTGGCCAAGCCGTTCGACTTCGACGAACTGCTCGCTCGGATTCGGGCGGTGCTGCGCCGGCGCGGAAACGCCGTCCTGGACCGACTGTCCTACCGCGACTTGATGATGGACCTGGGCCGCCGGGAGGCGACCCGGACCGGCCGGCCGGTGCCGCTGACCGCCACCGAGTTCGACCTGCTGGCCCAGCTGCTGCGCTACCCCCGCCAGGTCCACACGCGGCGGGCTCTGCACCGCGCCGTGTGGGGCTACCACAGGGGTGCGGACAGCAACGTCGTCGACGTGCACGTCGGGCACCTGCGTCGCAAGCTCGGCGACCCGCCGCTGATCCACACCGTCCGCGGAGTCGGCTTCACCCTGCGCAGCCTGCAGTGAAACTGCCGATCCAGCTACGGCTGGCCGCGTTCTTCACCGTCGCTGTCGCGCTGATCCTCGGCGGGGCGGGCGTGGTCACCTACAAGCTGCTGCGGCACAGCCTGCTCGCCGAGATACAGCGGGACGTGGCCAGCCGGGTGCACGCACTGCGGGCCAGCCAGCCCGCACCCCCGTACGACCTGGACACCTTCAGCGCCCCGGACGTGTTCATCCAGATCCAGGCCGCCGACGGCACCGTCACCGCCCGCTCGGCCAACCTGGCCGGGCGCAGCCTGCCGCTGCCGGCCGCCGCCCTGCGCGGCCAGGTCGCCGAGGTGCGGCTGTCCGGGCGGCCGCTGTTCCTGGCCGCCGCCGCGCTCCCCGACCGCGGGCACGTCCTGGTGGCCCGCTCGCCGGTCAGCACGTACCGGGCGCTGGCCACCCTGCGGCGGCTGCTCACGGCGGTGGTCGCCGCGGCGATGCTGCTGACCGCGGTGGTCAGCTGGGGTTACGCCCGGGCAGCGCTGCGCCCGATCGACCGGGTCGTCGACGCCGCCCGCGCGGTCCGGGACAGCCGCGACCTGACCCGCCGGGTCGCCCGCACCGGGCCCGACGACCAGATCGGCCGGCTGGTCGACACGTTCAACGCGATGCTCGCCGAGCTGGACGCCGGCCAGCGGGCCCTGGACGACTCCAACCAGCAGCTGCGCCGGTTCCTTGCCGACTGCTCCCATGAGCTGCGCGCTCCGCTGGCCCGCATCCGGGCCTCCGCCGACCTGCTCACCCGCCTCGACAGTGCGCGGCACGGCGAGGATGGCGACGCGGCGTTCCGCTCCCAGGCACTGGCCGACATCGCCGACGACACCGATCGGATGGCCCGCCGGGTACGCGAACTGCTCACCCTGGCCCGGGCCGACGCCGGTGCCACCATCCAGCCCCGGCCGGTGTGCCTCGGCGATGTGCTGGCCGCCGCGTGCCGCAACGCCGAGCGGATGGCCGGCCCGGTACGGCTGGTCATCGAACCCGGCGCGGAACAGGCGCTCGAGCACACCACCGTGGCCGGCGACCCCGACTACCTGCAGCAGGTCCTGCTCATCCTGCTCGACAACGCCTTCAAGTACACACCACCGCCCGGCCAGGTCACCATCACCGCCCAGGTGGCGGACGGCTACGCCGAGATCGGCGTCGCCGACACCGGCATGGGCATCTCGCCGGAGGACACCGAACGCATCTTCGAGCGCTTCTACCGTGGCCGCAACGCGGCCGCCGCCACCGGCACCGGGCTCGGCCTGGCCATCGCCTCCTGGGTCATCGCCCAACACGCCGGTCACATCGCGGTCACCAGCGCCCCCGGAGTCGGCGCCCGATTCACCGTCCGACTCCCGCTGGCCGCCTTCAGCGGATCTTCAAGGTGACGGCGGGGAAGGCTTCATAGACCGCGGTGAGGATGGCATCGGATGGTTCCCGTCTGGGAGGGAGCTCGGGATGCTCAACGGCAGGCGTGGTCTGGTCGGGCTGGTCGTGGTCGGCGCAGCACTGGTCGGCGCCTCGGCGCCGGCGCCGGCCGTCCCAGCGACTAGCAACACGTGGACGGTGACCGGTGACAACGTCGCCGCGCCGGGCTACCAGCGGGCCGTGCGCCTGTCGAACGGCCGGGTCCTGGCGTTGGGTGGGCAGGGTGTGCTCGCGGAGCTGTACGACCCGGCCACCGGAACCTGGAGCCGGGCGGCGAGCATGAACCGCTCCCGCACCTGGCCGACGGCCACCGTGCTGACCGACGGGCGGGTGCTGGTGGCCGGCGGCGCCTCGCCGGACGCGTCGACGGTCGAGGCATCCGCGGAGATCTACGACCCGGCGGCCAACCGGTGGACGCTCACCGGCTCGATGACCGTCGGCCGGCTGGCGCACACCGCCACGCTGCTGCGCAGCGGCAAGGTCCTGGTCGCCGGGGGCGAGGCGCGGGTGCTCACCCCGTACGGCTCCTACGAGCTGATCGGCACGGCCACCGCCGAGCTGTACGACCCGGCCACCGGCCGATGGCAGGCCACCGGATCGATGAGCGAAGCGCGGTACTGGTTCACCGCCACGCTGCTGGCCGACGGCACGGTGCTGGCGGCCAGCGCCGGACCGACCGATGTGTACGACCCGAGAACCGGGGCCTGGACGCCGACCGCGCCGCTGCCCCGGGACATCGACTCGATCGCCGCGGTACGGCTGCGGGACGGGCGGGTGCTGAGCATCGGCGGCGTCCGCGGCTCCACCACCGCGGCCGAGATCTACGACCCGGCCAGCCGCACCTGGCAGACCGCAGCCAGCCTCAACTACGACCGCTACTACAACCCGTTCCCCGCGGTGCTGCTGGCCGACGGCCGGGTGCTGGTCGCCGGCGGGGTCAGCTCCTACGACTACGGCGCCCGGGCCGCCGAGATCTGGGATCCGGCCGTCGGGTTCTGGACGCTGACCCCGCCGATGTTCAACGCCCGGCAGAACCCGGCCGCGGTGCTGCTGGCCGACGGGCGGGTGCTCGTGGAGGGCAGCGCGGAGGCCGACGTGTACTGCGACAACGAGGGCGGCGGCTGCGAGTTCGGGCCGACGCATTCCACCGAGCTGTACACGCCGTGACCGGAGCCCGGTCATCGCCGGGCTCCGCCTGGGTCATCGCCGACCCGGCCGGCCGATGTCGGCCTCGCCGGCCGGTGAGGTCTGGGCGAGCCGCTCGAGCTGGGTGAGCATCGTGCGGCGGGACCGGCGCAGCCGGCGGGCCAGGACGAGCCTGTTCGCCACCCGTCCGAGCACCCCGCGGGGCTGGTAGTAGGAGGCCAGCGACACCGTGGTCGAGCCGGTGTCGATCGGCTGCAGCGCGATCGAGAAGCCGAACCCGGACACCAGACGAGCGAACCCGAGGGGTCTCCGCGTCGACGACGTAGTAGAGCCACTCCTGCGGCACCATCTCGGCGCACCGCTCGGTGATCTGACCGCGTCTGCCCATCAGCTGGACATCGCAGGTCCGGGTCGCGCCGACGCGTTCTCGGCGGCCCACCGGCGCATGCACCCGGTGCACCATCGGCACACCCAGTCGGGAAGCCGCGCGGTGTCCTCGAGCAGGGCCCAGATGGGTGCCGGCCGGTGCGTCGACGGTCAGCTCGTCGCGGCCCTGCAGCGGTGGTCATGATCGTCCTCCGGGTCTCGCTGCGGGCGATCGCCCCCGGGCAGGCGAGCCGCTTCGGTCGCGACGTTCCCACGCAGGTACGACAACACCCGGCCGGCGCGTGCTGCCGCGGCGCTGTGCAATCACCCGGGCGGCGGCGACGTCCTGTCAGGTGGATGTCCGATCGAGCGGAGGTGGTAGGCGGTGTCTTCGACGCTGGCTGATGTGGCGCCCGAGCCGCTGGCCGGCCGGGTGGTGCGCGGGGTGGTCGGCGGGATCGTGTCCGGGGTGGTGTTCGCCGCGGCGACGATGTGGTATGTCGCCTCGACCGGTGGTCCGGCGGCGCTGCCGCTGCGGATGATCTCCACGATCGTGCTGGGCGACGCGGCGATGGGCAAGGGCACCACCAGCCCGGCGCTGGGCGCGGTGGTGCACCTGGTGCTGTCCGCGGCGTTCGGGGTGGCGTTCGGCCTGGTGGTGCGCTGGCTGCGGACCAACGGGACGGTCGCGCTGGCCGGCGTGCTGTACGGGCTGCTGCTGTACCTGGTGAACTTCCAGGTGCTGGCCCGGCTGTTGTTCACCACGTTCAAGATGGCCAACCAGCCGTTCGAGGTGGTCGTGCACGTGGTGTTCGGCATCCTGCTGGCGTTCGCGTTCTTCGGCTCCGGACTGCGCCGCGGGGAGCCGGCGGTGGCGGTCACGCACCGGGCGGCCGGCGGGCACGCATCCGGAACCCGGCTGCGCACCGGGTGAGCCGGCGGCGCTCGGCGGACGCGGGAGAGGTCGGCTGTGTCGGATGACGCGGAGTTCCTGCGGGCGACCATGCCGGCCGCCGACGCGGTGTACAACCTGGCCCGCCGGCTGACCCGGGATACCGCTGACGCCGAGGACCTGGTGCAGGAGACCTACCTGCGGGCCTGGCAGGCCTGGCGGGCGCGCCGCCGGCCGCGGCGGGCCGGGCCGTGGCTGGCGGCAATCTGCCTGAACCTGGCCCGGGACGCCGCCCGGCGGCAGGCCCGACACCCGGCCGTTGTGCCGGACGATGACCTGGCCGGGCGGCCGGCGCCGGTCGACGTGGCCGAGCAGGCGGTCCGGCGGGTGCTGCGCGCCGACGCCGAGGCCGCCCTGGCGGCGCTGCCGGACCAGCAGCGGGTCGCGATCGTGCTGACCGACCTGTGCGGGCTGACCGCGACCGAAGCGGCTGCCGTGTTGAGGATCCCGCGCGGAACCGTGCTGGCCAGGGTGCACCGCGGCCGCAAGGCGTTGGCCCGGCTGATCGGCGGGCGGGAGGAGGAACCGCATGCGACACGACCCTGACCGGCTGGCCGCGGAGTTCCTCTCCGGCGACCTGGCCGGGGCACGCCGGCGGCTGGTGGAGCGCCACCTGCTCGACTGCGACGAGTGCTGGTGGGAGGTCGCCCAGGCGCGGCAGGGCCGGCACGCGGCCGAGGCGCTGCGGCTGGTGACCCCACCCCAGGTGCGGGATCGGATCCGGGCGGTGGTCGACCTGGACTCCCCGATACCGCGATCCGGCCGCACCAGCGGGACCGTCCCCAGCGCCGCCGCGAGGCGGGTGCTGGCCCGGCCACACCTGCGATGGTTGCCGCGGCCGGCCCTGGCCGCGGCCCTGCTGACCCTCAGCACGGCCGTAGTGGCGGCGATGGTGGTGTTCACCCGGCCCGGGCCGGACCAGCCCGGGCGGCAACCCGCCGTGGTCGCCGCGCTCGTGCAGGCCTACCGGCACGACCAACCGCAAGGCGACCCGACCGCCGCCGCCCCGCCTGCGCGACAAGCCAACGGGTTCGTCTGGACCCAGGCCCGGCGCATCGTTCTCGTCGGCCAACCGATCATCCTGCACGAGTACCGCCGCGCCAACGGCACCCGGATCCTGCTGGCTCGCGCGCAGGTCGAGTTCCCCCGCGCCACCGGCGCGCACAACCTGCCGGGCGGGGAATGGCAGGCCGACATCGGCGGAATCCGGGTCTACTGCACCGCCAGACCCGGACCGACCCTCGTCCTCGGCAACAACCCCGACGCGGTGGCAGCGCTCGCCCACGCGTCCCAGTAGGACGGGTGCGTCCAGCACCGCGGCCACCGCCACCGATCCCCGGCAGCCGGGTGTGGGTCTCCTCCGCGATCACCCAGGAGCATGCGGCGCTTGAGTAGCTGAACGCCAACACCCGCGCCCGTGTCGGTTTCTTCGGTGTTGAAGCCCGACCCCCACAGCCTCCCTCCACTTCCTCCGCCTCGCCGGACCCGTTGCCGAACCCGATGCCCTCGCTGAACTCACCACCCGGGAGCGAGAGGTCCTGATCCTCATCGCCCACGGTCTGTCCAACACCGAGACTGCCGACAGGCTCCACCTCAGCGGAGCAACGATCAAAACCCATGTGGCGCATCTGTACCGGAAACCCCAAGCGCGCGACCGGGCCCAAGCCGCGATTATCGCCCACCAAGCCGGCCTGGTCACCCCAATCCCTCGCTGAGAACCTCTCCAGCACGGCCGATCTCCTCGATATTCCGACGTGGCACAGCAGTGCTGCCGGCGCCAACTGCTCGCCGGAGATCCCGGCACACCCCAACAGCAACTGATGCCACGCGGAAGTCGTACATACGGCTCCGAGGCCCGCGAACTGTACGTGCACGGCGCCTACCTGTCGCACATCCGGTCCGGGAGGAATTGTCAAGACTTGTGGATCGTGATCGTTAGGCGGCCGTCTGGGCGGGGTTGCTGTTGTCGTCGGGTCGTTCGACGAGTTGTCCGTTGGTGAATGTCGCGCCGTTGCGGACGAGGGCGACGAGGTGGGGTGCGTTGACTGCGCGCCAGCGGTCCTGGGCGGCTTCGATCAGCTTGAACGCCATGGCCAGGCCGGCGGCCCGGGAGCCGGGGCCCTTGGTGACCCGGGTTCGGTGTCGCACGGTGGCGAAGGTCGATAACGATCGGGTTCGTGGTCCGCAGGTGGACCCAGTGCTCGGCGGGGTAGTCGTAGAAGGCCACCAGCTGGTCGAGGTCGTCGGTGACCTTGCCGACGGCCTGGGGGAACTTCGCGCCGTAGGTGGCCGCGAACCGGGCCGCGGCGGCGCGGGCGTGGTCCTTGTCCTCGGCACCCCAGATCTCGGCGAGGGCCTTCTTCGCGCCCGGGTGCGCGGACTTCGGCAGGGCGGAAAGGACATTCCCGACTTTATGGAACCAGCAGCGCTGCCCGGCGGCGGCCGGGAACACCTCGCGCAGCGCGGCCCAGAACCCCAACGCGCCGTCCCCGACCGCGAGCACAGGTGCGCGCATCCCCCGGCGGGCGCAGTCGCGCAGCAGGTCCGCCCACGACCCTTCCGACTCCCGGTACCCGTCGGCCAGGGCGACGAGTTCCTTGCGGCCGTCGGCGCGCACACCGACGAGGACCAGCAGGGATAGCTTGGCCTCCTCCAGCCGGATGTTGACATGGATTCCATCGGCCCACAGATACACGTAGTCCACTGTGGACAGATCCCGGCCGCAGAACGTCTTGTACTCCGCCTGCCACTGCTCGGTCAGCCTGCTCACCGTGGCCGCCGACAGCCCCGCCGACGTGCCCAGGAACTGCTCCAGCGCGGGCACGAAGTCCCCGCTGGACAGTCCGTGCAGGTACAGCAGCGGCAGCACCTCGCTGATCTTCGGAGTCTTCCGGCACCACGGCGGCAGGATCGCCGAGGCGAACCGCTTCCGCTCGCCGGTGACCGGGTCGACCCGCTTGTCGTTGACCCGCGGCGCGATCACCCCCACCGCGCCGGCGGCCGTGGTCACCTGCCGCGGCCGGGCGTGGCCGTTGCGCACCACCAGCCGCCGACCGGCATCGTCCCGCTCGCCGGCGAACTCGGCCAGGTACGCGTCGACCTCCGCCTCCAGCGCCGCAGCCAGCATCCGCCGGGCGCCATCGCGCACGATCTCGTCGATCAGCGACGACGAACCACCGTCAACCGAACCATCCTCGGGGACTACTTTCCCTTGGTCGCGACGAAGTTCACGGTCAGACCAAGTTCCGTGCTCAGGCTGCGGCAACCCCGTGCTGGATGAACTTGTCGAGGGCGTGGTCGAGGCTTCGCCAGGCAGTGGCCAGTGGGCTGCGACGAACCAGGTCTGCGGGTAGTTGGGGGTCGAGTGTGGACAGTCCAGGTGCGAGGATCCGGTTGTAGGTTT
>WNGE01007155.1_pt1 | contig 14544 bp, 7 predicted proteins | sample 5400651 | NCBI WGS metagenome assembly WNGE01 (sample SAMN13153370, study PRJNA577476) | soil metagenome | isolation source: 60 cm soil or saprolite under grassland replicate 2 | place: USA:California | collected 2016-06-15 | reverse complement strand
CCAAAACTCGCGGATTCGTGCCTCATTTGGAACACTGAGGGCGCTCACAGTTCTGTAGTGCCACGGTTGTCCCTTCTCGCCTTTTTGATTTTCTCGATTTCCAGTTTGTGCGCCGCGCAAAGCGCTGAGGCTCGCTCTCATGCCGATCGCGGGCTCGAGCTTGCACAATCCGGAGATCTCGCCTCCGCCGAAAGCGAGCTTCGCCAGGCATTGAAGCTCGAACCGAACAACCCCGAATTCCTTAGCACTCTCGGTACGCTGCTCGCGATGGAGAAGAAGTTGGACGAATCCACCGCAGCCTTGCGCAAGGCCGTCCAGTTGGCGCCGGCGGAGTTCACGTCGCGAAGATACCTCGCCGCCAATCTATGGCAGTTGCATCGCTACGGCGAGGCGAAGCACGAACTCGAAATCATTTTGCGCCAGCGCCCCGACGATGCACAGTCGCGCCTGCTGATGGGAATGGTCAGCGAGAACTCCGGCGACTATGCGACTGCTGCAAAGATGCTCAGTTCTGTGCCGGATGAAGTCGCTAAGCGGCCGGAATCCCTTGCAGCTCTTGCACTTTCCTACTACCGCCTGCACGAGCAAACAAACGCGCGTACGACATTGCAAAGGCTGTCATCACTAAGCACGCTTAAAGCCATCTTGCTCGGCGCTGAGATCGCAGATCAGGCCGGCGACTATGAAGAGGCGGAGCAGCTGCTCAATTCCATCAGCAGCGCCGCGGCCAATGCGCCAGACATTCAATTCCGAACAGCCACCGTCCAGTATCACGCTGGCCATTTCGCCGAATGCCAGAACATCCTACAGCCGATCGTAGCCACACCCGGCGCAACTGCTCAGATTTACAACCTGCTGGGCTGGTGCTACCACCGGCTCAACAAACCCAAGGAAGCGACCGAGTCGTTTGAGCACGCAATCGCGCTGACCCCGGCCGATGAGTCGAATTACGTTGATCTCATCAAAGTGCTTGAGGCGCACAATTTTCTCCGCGTAGCGTTCGATGCGGCAAAACGCGCGGCTGCTCTGTTCCCCAAATCCGCGGCAGTTTTCAATCTGAAAGGCTCGGTCGAAAGCCGATTGTTGCAGTTTACAGACGCCGTCGCATCTTACAGCCATGCTTTGCAGGTGGACCGCACGAATGCCGATAGCATACTTGGATTGGCGCGTGCGCAGGCATCAGCGGGCCAGACCAGCGATGCGACTTCCACATTCCACACCGCGATCCAACGATTTCCGAAAGATGCTCGCATCAAGGTTGCCTATGCTGAGATTCTCTTAAAGCAAATGGAAACAGGCGACAGCGACGCAAAGTCGCGAGCTGAGCAATTGCTGCGATCTGCAATCGCGATTGATGCTTTGAACGGTGAAGCCTTGTACCAATTGGGCAATGTCGAGCTGAATGACGGTCGTTCGGAGGAAGCGCTAAGGCATCTCGAGCAGGCGGTCAAACTGCTGCCACAGAGTAGTCAGCCGCATTTTGCATTGGCTCGCGCGTATCGAAGGCTGAAACGTTCGAACGATGCCGAGCGCGAAATGGATTTGTACAACAAGCTGAAAGCTTCAGAGCCGCAGAGGGCTGAATCAAGCGGGACTGGGGATGACGCTCGGAATTGATTCGCATCGAATGTCGAGTTCACGAATTTTACTATTCCTCCTTTTGCTGATAGGCATATCCGGCGAGATTCTCCAGCACCGGCTGCTGGCTGCATCGCCTAAGGAAATCTTCACCGACATTACACAAGAGGCCGAAATCACTTGGCAGCAATTCGGCGGCGAATCGCCAGACCGCTTTCTCATAGAAACGATGGGAGGCGGCGTTGCATTTGTGGACTTCGACAACGATGGTATGCTCGACATTTTTTTCGTCAATGGCGGCGAAACCCCTCGTGGCAAGAGCCCACTGCCACTCAGTAACGCTTTGTATCGCAACCTGGGCAACGGCAAGTTTGAAAACGTCGCCGCGAAAACCGGTCTCGACAAGCTGAACTTCTACGGCATGGGAGTGGCTGCGGCGGATTTCGACAACGACGGTTATCAGGATCTCTACGTCACGGGCTATCCGGCGAGCGCTCTTCATCACAATAATCGCAACGGGACCTTTACAAACGTCACCGACAAAGCCGGCGTAAAGAATGCGGGAAAGTGGGCTGCTGGTGCGGCGTGGTTTGACTACGATCGGGATGGTCTCTTGGACCTCATCGTCACAAACTATGCCCAATTCTCCTTCGATGATCCCAAGAAGTGCGAAGTGAATGGCGTGCGGGCGTACTGTGCGCAAACCGCTTATACAGGCTTGCCACTCACGCTCTATCACAATAACGGCGATGGCACCTTTACTGATGTGAGCACGCGTGCCGGATTCGACAAACTCATCGGTCGCGGCCTCGGCGTGGTTGCAATTGACGTCAACGATGATGGTTGGCCCGACCTCTTCATCGCCCGCGACGCCTCACCCAACCTCCTGCTGATCAACAAACACGATGGAACATTTGAAGACGTCGCATTGGAAGCCGAGGTCGCCTACGACCAGAATGGTGCTGCAAAAGCAGGCATGGGTGTGGATGCGGGTGACGTCAATGGTGATGGTATCCCGGACTTCGTCCTAACCAACTTCAACGACCAATATCATTCGCTATTTTTGGGATCGAAGTCGCTGGCGTTTTCCGATCACACCAGTGCCTCGCATTTGGCAAGCTTGACAAGATTATTCGTCGGTTGGGGGGCGAAGTTTCTTGATTACGACAACGATGGCAATCTGGATGTAATGCTGGTAAACGGCCACATCAATCAGGTGATCGAATCCATGCGCGTCGATGTCAAATACAAAGAGCCCGCGCTACTTCTGCGGAACAACGGCGCTGGCGTTTTCGACGACATGCGCGAACTCGTAGGCCCGGCCTTTCGGCGTTCTTATGTCGGGCGCTCCCTCGCCATCGGCGACTTCGACAACGACGGCGACGCCGATGCGGTCTTCACGACCCTTAACGGCCCCGCTGTGCTGTTGCGCAACAACGTCGGCCAGGATAGTTCCTGGATCGGGTTCTCGCTTCAAGGAACAACCAGTAACCGTGACGCGATCGGCGCCAAGATCACCGTTACGTCTTTCGGGCGAACGCTCACGCGTTGGATCGCGGGCGGTGGCAGCTATCTTGCGTCACACGACACGCGTGTGCTCGTCGGGTTGGGGCCGAGTGCGAAGCCGGTCAATGTGGAGATCCGGTGGCCAGGCGGAATGGTTCAGCACCTGTCGGGTTTACAGCCACGTCAATACCACCGTCTCGTTGAACCCGCTTCCCCAGTCTCCTCGAAGAAACCCTAAAACTGAATCGTTATTGCGGTCACGTTTCTGGTCAGGTTGTGACGATTATTTAACTAGGTACCCTGCCAGCCTTTCTGGGCGTGGTTCGTCTATAAAGTGGTTCGTCTATAAAGATGAGACGAGCAGATTTGTCTTGACAACCGTTCTCAAGACAGTTAATAAACCCAAGGTAGTGAAACGTTTTAATGCTGGGAATAGGGCGCATCTCCTGTCCCCACCATCGACCCCGCTCGAAACTACAACTCGGAGCGTCGTATGAAAATGAATTCCAATCCACGGCACCATCTGCAATCGACTTTTCAAGTCCCAATCCAGAGCCTGCGCGGAGCGGTTCTCGCAATTTGCGCTCTGCTGTGCCTCCCCGCAGCTCACGCCCAGCTCTATACCGGCTCGATTGCCGGTACCGTAAAGGACCCTTCCGGCGCTATCCTCTCCGGCGCGCAGATCAAGGCGACCGATGCTGATAAAGGTTTTGAATTTAGCGCTACCAGTGATTCCAGTGGGCGATACGTCATTCGAGAGCTGCCTCCTTCGAATTACGTCGTGTCGGCAAGCGCGTCTGGATTTAAAACTCAGCGCCAGGACAACGTCAGAATCGACGTTAATCAGAACGCCTCGGTGGACTTTTCGATGGCCATTGGTGCTTTTGCCGAAATCGTGGATGTACATGCTGGTGCTGTCGAGTTACAGACCGAGGACGCGGAAACTGGGCAGGTGGTGAACCGCAGGTTCATCAATAATCTGCCTCTGCTTGACCGCGACGTCAGATCACTCACCGCATTGGCGCCGGGCGTCACCGAAATGAACGATGCATGCCAGGAGCCCTGTATAGGTACGAACTTTGTTTCGAACGGCAGCCGTGGGGCCACATCTGACATTCTGCTGGATGGCGCTTCCACCACAAACTCCGAACCCAACGGTGGAATCACATCCGTAACTTATCTGCCTTCCCCGGAGGCAGTGGACGAATTCAAGGTTCAGCAGACGAATTTCAGCGCGGAATACGGGTTTTCGGGCGCCTCGGTGGTCAATGTGATCTCGCGCTCCGGCACGAACAGCTTTCACGGCAGTGTGTACGAGTTTTTCCGCGACGCTAGCCTCGATGCGAACAACTGGTTCGCAAACCGCAATGGAGATCCCATCCCTCCGCTGCGCCGCCACAATTATGGCGGCACTATCGGCGGCCCCATCGTCAAAAACAAGACTTTTTTCTTTTTCGACTACGACGGTTTGAGTCGAACCGGATTGAGCACAGCTAATGCAGGCGTTCCCACCGACGCCATGCGGGCAGGTGATTTTGGCGAACTTTGCGCCGCAAATGGAGGCACGTTTAATGGCTCCGGGCGATGCAGTGCGGACGGTGGTCAGATTTGGGACCCATACTCCGGAACGTTTAATGGCACCATAACCCGCACCACCTTCATTCCGTTCAACAACATCGCCACCTATGCAACCCCGGGCGGCCCCAACCCCAATGTGCCCGGCAATCTGATTGACCCTGTGGCTCAAAAGATGATGAGCTACTTTCCAGAGCCCAACGTCAGCGGCGGAAGCCTTCAACAAAACTGGTTTGGGTCTGGTTCGAGCCACAGCTCTAATAAGCAGTTCGACATTAAGATTGACCATCGCTTCACGCAAAATAATCTGATGAGCGCGAAGTTTGCTTATCAATACAGCCCCTCAGGCACGGGGCTGGATTGTTTCAAGAACTTTACCGATCCCTGTCAGGGTGGCCCGGGTTGGACTAATGCTCACTCGTTCGCGATCAATGACACCCATACTTTCAGCTCGACATTATTGCTGACTACGACATTGGGGTTCACTCGTGGAGTCTGGAAGATCGATGCCTACAACCCCCATGGCGAGAATGATCCGCTCGGAACTTTGGGATTCCCGTCCTATCTGGAGGCCAACGGCTTCAAGGGAGTGCCTGCGATCTTTATCGACCAGTACACCCCTGCGGGATACCCCAATATCGGCACCGATCCCTATGGCAATTACCGACTGGGCCAGGACACAGGACAACTGTCCGCCACGCTCGACAAGATACACGGCCCGCACGACATTAAGTTCGGGTTTGACGGCCGTATCCACCAGATTAACTATATCCAAACCAACGCCCCCGTCGGATTCTTCAGCTTCAACACCGATGCCACCAATGCCTGCCCTGACGGGCAGGACCTCTGCGGCGGAGATTCCATGGCGAGCTTTATGATGGGTCAGATGACGCAGGGCTGTGCGAGTAATGGTTGTGGGTCCTACGAAGAAATCCAGTTCCGTCCAGCCACTACGAATTACCAATACGGATTCTTTGCGCAAGATAACTGGAAAGCAACGCCCAAACTGACATTGAATCTGGGCCTACGCTACGACGTTACGTTGCCTCGAACAGACCGCTATAACCACCAGGATTACTTTGATCCGAATGCCACCAATCCGTTGAATGGTGGAAGCCTGAGCTATACCGACCCCGTTACCGGCCAACCCGTGAACCTTGCCTTGAAGGGGGGGGAAGTCTTCGCCTCTTCGAAACAACGCACTAACTACGTAACCGACTGGAGCAATTTCCAGCCGCGCTTCGGCTTCGCCTATCAGGTCGTTCCAAACACAGTCGTACGCGGAGGCTACGGCCTTTACTACGGGCAGTCGCGCTCCGGGGTCACTGGTGTTGTCCCTTACGGCAGTGCGGGATTCAACCAGTACACAAATGTGATCACGGTCAATCCAAATGACCTTGCAACTCCTTTTGTGAACCTGAACAATCCGTTTAAGTTCGGGTTGATTCAACCGGCAGGGAATTCGCTCGGGCTGTTGAACGATGTCGGTTTCAGTGCCAACGGTCCGATTCGTACGCCGGGCTGGAACCAAACACCTTATGAGCAGAGCTGGAGCTTCGGGATCGAGCGCGAATTGCCGAGCCATATCTTGATCAACGCAGAATATATCGGCAAGAAAGGCACGCACCTGCCGTTCAGCGGCTCGACCGAGCGAAACTTTTTGGGGCCCTCGGTGGAGAGTCTGCCGATCGGGGATTTCACCGCAGCCACCCCATGCCAGGCCGGCCTGTCAATCGCATGTCTCAGCTCCGCAGTAACCAATCCGTTCGCCGGACTTATCAGCGACCCGAACAGCAGCATAGGCAGCAGCTTTCCGCAAATTCAGTACTATCAGTTGTTGCGGCCGTTTCCTCAATTCACTGGTGTTTCGACGGAACCTCAGTTGATCGCGAATTCCATTTACCACGGACTGCAGTTGACGGCCGAGAAGAGGTACTCTAACGGCTTACAATTACTGGCAACGTTCGTCTGGTCGAAGTCGATCGACAACTCTTCTGCGGCCGACACCAATGTGTCGTGGGCTGGTAGCTTCGACAGCTTGCAGGATCCCAACAGGCCGGAACTGGAGCGAAGTCTGTCAACATTCGACATTCCCTACGTAATACAGTTCAGCTACAGCTACGATCTGCCCGTCGGGCATGGGCGGACATTCCTGGGGAATATGCCGCGCTGGGCGGATATGATCATCGGGGGATGGAAGACCAACGGCATCTGGCGCATCGCTGACGGACGCCCGCTGCCGTTCTTCCTCGACGACGGCGGGCAGCCTCTACCGACATATGGCTCACAGCGGCCCAATATTGTTGGAACTCCGAAGCGTAACCACGGTTCAGATTCGGATTGGGTAGACCAGTACTTTGCAGGCAACACTCCTGACGATCACCCCAATTTCCAGCGTCCCGCCTCTTATACGCTGGGTAATGCTCCGCGAACAGTGGGCAGCGTTCGTTCACCGTGGTCGTTCACGGCCGATCTGTCGGTTGGTAAGCAATTCCGGATACGTGAGGAGATGAACTTCGAATTCCGGGTCGAGGCCAAAAATGCCCTTAATCATCCGGTGTTCGGCACACCGGACACTAACGTCGGAGATGATACCTTCGGGACCATAGGCTACACAGCAATCGGACCGCGCGAGGTGCAGTTGGGCTTCAAGTTTAATTTCTAAAGCGCACGAAGCGGCAGTGTTGAGCGGCGACTATTTCTGGCAGGCCAGGACGAGAGGTTGTCCCGGCCATCCTTAGCGTGCTGAAGTTCGTTCGTCGCGCTTAAGTCCGCTTCTAAATTTGCTAGATTGCTTTCTGTAATTCCTCGACCAAGAAATGACGCTCAGATTGAAGCGAATAGTGTTTGCCCGTAATGCACTCGTCCTTGCTCTGGCGCATCGCTGACCGCAACCGCATGGCTGCGACGCTGGCGGACCACATGAGGACTTTGGGAGTACGACGAAAGGTGCCGAGATTATGAGGAACCCCTTGGTTCGCAAAGCTGATGCGGAAGCTCCAGCTACGCCTTCAGACCAGCCAGAAGCGAACCTGCTTCGCTGCCATCGATTCTGAGAGCGAAGCTGGTCTCGCTTGCGGAATCTGGTGATGTTTCCGCAATCAAGCTGCTCCTCGAAAAAGAGCACCTCTCGGCGGAGAAACCAGAGCCAGTTTTAACGCTCGAAGAAGCGCAATCTCAGCTCCGGCAACAGCTGTGTTAATTACGTGATGATCTGCGCGCTGGGACAAACCTGCTCGGCTATAATGCACCCGCTGATCTCTGTCGGCTGGAGGATTTGAGAATGAGATGCATTCGTCTCGGAGTGTTCGTCATGGTGCTTGTGGCATTAACTCAGCCATCGTCTGCTCAGAATGAGCAATCAGCAAAACCGCCGGCGCAATTAGCTCCAAGGACTGTCCCCAGTCAGGTGCAGTTGTTCATCCCTTATAAGCAATATTCACAGGAAGAGAACCAGCGCATTTTGAAACTGTTTGAGCCTTTGCGAGTCTCTGATGTTTCTGATGGCATGGACACTGTCGGTTTGCAGGACATCGGCATTGTTGATGAATCGATCAGGCCGCTTTGGAAAGACACCGAAAACTTCACTCATCGCATCGTCGGCATCGCGGTCACTGCCCGCTACGTTCCCACGAACAAGCGCCTGGCAAAAACCAGCGATAAGGACGTTGAATATTGGTACGACAACATCACGGGGGAGCCTTATATGGATGCCTTGTTCCCGGGGTCCGTACTGGTGATTGACGCCGAGGGAGACAACGACACTCGCAGTATTGGCTCCACCAACATTCTTGATTGGCAAAAGCTAGGGATGCGCGGCGTCATCACTAGCGGCGGTCTGGCGGACAGCGATGAAATTATCTTTCACAAGGTTCCGGCATATCACAAAAGGATGGGTCGAGGCTTCCGCCCAGGACGTAATGAAATCGAGTCTGTCAACCGGCCGATTACTTTGGGAGGTGTGCTCGTCCGCCCCGGCGACATTGTAATGGCCGATGGCGACGGAGTCATCGTGGTTCCTCGGGAGCATGCCGAGGAAGTCGCAAAGGCGGCAATGCAGTACCTCGACAATATTGGACTGGAGCGGTATCAAAAAACTCAACAAGGCAAGAAACCGTAAGCAGGTACTGAACTACGCTTCTTGCAAATTACTTCTGGATGTTGAAGTGAAGTCGGGCGCCGTATTTGCCTTGCTCGTTTTCCCTCGAATAAAAGGAAGCATCGATTGCGCCAAGTGCTTTAATGGCAATGCCGTGAGTTTTTCCGTCAATCATTCGCTGCAAGACCGTTTTTGAAATAGTCAGATAAGTCTTCACCCCGTCTCCTGGAGTTACCGGCCAATCGATGATCATTTGTGTATTCAGCACACGATTGAGGGGTTCATAATTACAAAAACTGTCGGTCGTTACCGTCTTTTGGTTCCAAGTTGGGTCGCCACCAAGAATCTCGACAACACGAATTAGACCAAAGTCCTTCACGTATTCGGCTTTACGCTGAACCGAGTAGGTCGTTAGTTCCAGCAGGCCATTATCGGCGACCTTCTTTCCAGCGAAGCGGCTCAAGTCCCAGCGCAGAATTCCATGGTGGCTCTCGTCCACGGCAAGGAGGTTGATTTTGCCGCGAGACTTATCCTGAACAGACCAGTCATTCTCGTTGACGTCCGTGTCGACAAGATCGATCATGCTGTCTTGTGCCACGTTGAGATGCTCGGAAAATTTGTTCGGGTCCGCCACCGGCGGATGGTACGGAATCGGATCTCCTTTGTCCGGTCCGGCAGTCACGGGATCGACCATATCCACCTTGATGTAATCCACATCTACGCGGTACTTCTCCAGCCCCCAATCCATCAGAGCCATGTGCCCGAACACAGTGTCTCCAGGCCGGGCATCAAATCCGTGCGTCGTCATGCTGATGACGTGCCAGTTCGTCGTGTCCGGAATATCGTATTCCATCAGGTTGGCGTCATAGTCGGTGACGCGTTGAGTCGCGACTTGCAGGTTCACCCTCCGTGGGGCGTGGCTCACCCGGATTCGCGCCTCGATACGAAATTCATGCCCGGGCTTCTGCATCAAACTCAGATCCATGCGATCGGAAACCTTGCGCTCGATCAACGCCCACCAGATCCCACGTTTGTCAGTAGTAGCATCCACAACGATTGATGCATAGCCGTCGCCTCCCTGACGAAAATCCATTGTGGCAGTACCGTCGCCAGGACGAAATAACCAGCCCTTGATGCCTTCGGGGTCGAGTTGCACCGTGGGACCATCGAAATTGTCAATGAATTGAGCCTGGGCCAGCACCACGGATAACACGAACATTGATAGCGAAAAAGAGCAAGTCCGCAACATTCGCACAAACGCCATTGTCCGACGCTGAGTGAAAGCAACTACAAGGCCCATAAGTTACCTCCCGCCCAGATGCACTCGGTCGCAATTGTAGTGCGATGCAGCGCGAAAGAGGAAGCAGTTAAACGGCAGTTGCCAACGGCCTCCAATGTCGCAGCATGGGACTATGGCAGAACCTCGGAGCAAAGGGGTTTTGAGTGAAATCGCCTGGTTACAACATTTACGCCGTGTCGTAAGGTCTCGACGCAGTCGTTCGAGTGTAGACTGACCGCGTCCGGCGATTCACCAGTCGACAGCGCGAGACAACGTAATGACAAGATGGATCGAAGCTTCAAGGCAAGATGTCCGCTATGCGTTTCGTGGTTTGCGCAAGACCGCAGGGTTTACTCTGGTCGCAGTTCTTACCCTCGCGATCGGAATCGGTGGTACGACTGCGGTTTTTAGCGTTATCAACGGAATCCTTTTGCGTCCGCTCCCTTACCCAGATCAGGATCGGCTCGTAGCTTTGTCCAATGTCTACGCTAGTCGCCCGGAGAATTCGGCGATGGTGTCGGGCACCGACGTCTCTCACTGGAAAGTCGATAACCAGACCTTCGAGAATCTAGAGTTTGTTTCCCATCCCGACATTGTTGCGATGTCGAGCGCGGGATCTGGCGAACGCGTTGCTGTACAACACATGAGCGCGCAGTTATTGCCCCTACTTGGAATCAAATCATTCTTAGGGACGATTCCTACAGACGATACCAGTGAAAAAAAAGGATCCTTGGGGGTCCTCATCAGCTACGAGTTCTGGAAACGCCATTTTGGCGGCGATCCCAACGTGCTGGGCAAGAGGATGTTTGTCGACACTTGGTCAAGTACGATTGTGGCCGTATTGGAGCCTGGGTTTGATCTATTCGGCACCGGCACTCCAGAGGTTTACGAAATTGATGGGATGGCAAATGCGACGGAGTCTGGCATTGATGATGTGCGATGGCTTGTAGCAGTGGGAAAGCTGAAGCGAGGCGTTTCGATTCAGCAGGCGCAGGCAGCTATGGACGTGAAGACTCGTCAGTTGGCGCAGGCTTTTCCGGAGATGTACAAAGACGTAGGGGTCAGGATCGAGCCATTGCAAAAACGGTTGTTTGGCAATTGGGCGCGGGTTTACTACACACTGTTCGCCGTTGTGGGATTGGTTCTGCTGATTGCGTGCACTAACGTCGCGAACTTGCTACTGGTTCGGGGAGATGGACGCAGGAAAGAAATCGGTGTTCGGGTTGCGCTAGGAGCGAGCCAAGTAACCCTGACACGACAAGTTCTAACCGAGAGCGTTCTTCTTTCGCTGATCGGAGGAGCGATCGGACTGGTCTTGGCGTTTTCAGGCGTCAGAATTTTCAATCTGTGGGCTCCCTTTTGGCTTCCGCATGAATCGAGCGTTCTCGTCGATGGACGGGTTCTGTTATTTACCTTCAGCACCTGCGTTATCACGGGTATAGCGTTCGGTGTAATTCCTGCCCTTCGCGCCGTAAGAATTGACGTGAATGAATGCTTGCGAGAAGGAGGACACAGTACTCCGAGTATCTCCCGTCATCGTACTCGAAACACTTTGGTGATCACTGAGATCGCGCTGGCCCTCGTGGTGCTAATCTGCGCCGGACTAATGATCAACACTCTGACGCACATCTTACGTACGAGTCCGGGGTTCAATCCGGAGCATCTCCTGACCGCCGAGGTCCGTTTGACAGGAGACAAATACATCGACTCAACACAGGTGCACGTATATGGCGCCGATCTGAATGTGATCCGCCCCGCAGTCGGAGAGTTCTGTCGACAAGTGCTGGACCGCATCGGCGGTTTACCAGGCGTAGAAGACGTTGCTTTAATTGACTGGCTCCCGCTGCTGGAAACTACGCAATACGCTTCGCCCGGATTCACGATCGCGGGGCGGAGTGTATCGAACAGTGCGGAGAAGCCCAACGTTCTTCGGCAAGGTGTCAGTTCAGACTATTTTCGAATGATGGCCGTTCCGGTGGTGCGAGGCCGCGCCATTACCGAGCAGGACACTCGCCAGACGAAAAGCCGCGACAAATTGTTGGTATTGTTGGAAACGTACACCAGTTTTCGCTAACGAGGGCTTCCGAACCCGAGGTCTACGTCTCTTATCAGCAGATGCCAACGCGCATATATCCAGGGTGGACGGAAGCACGAGTTCACAAAAGCTTGATTCTGCGGACGCATTCCCCATCGAAGGCGCTGATGCAGGACATTCGCCGGACGATCTCAGAACTTGCCCCGAATTCAGCTGTTTTTGGAATCACAATGGTAGAGCAGACGGTCTCGAAGTCGGCGACTCCATGGCGTTTTTTGTGCGAGGTATTGGAACTCTTTGCAGCAATCGCACTGATGCTGGCCGTGATCGGAATCTATGCAGTGACTTCGTACTCCGTCGGCGAGCGCGCTCACGAAATCGGCCTGCGGATGGCGTTAGGAGCACCGCCGGCGCAAGTGATCGGATTAGTTTTGCGTCAGGCAATGGTGCTTTCGTTCATCGGGATAGGGAGTGGCGTCGCTAGCTCGTTCGCCGCCACGCCGTTACTGGCCGAATTTCTGTACGGTGTGAAAGCTCACGATGTGTTGACTGTCGTTCTGGTGTCGTTGCTCCTGGTGGCCGTCACATTCGTCGCCAGCTACGTCCCTGCCCGCCAAGCGACGAAGATCGATCCCATGCGGACCCTTCGACACGAATAGCCTGGTGATTCGACGTAATGTCAGCCTCTGAAACGAAACTAACTTCTGTCTGTGTTGAACTCGTCCTCCCACATTTCTGCACAACGCCCACGTATAATCCGAAGACTTACAGGTTCAGTCACATGGATTTGTTTACTCGACGTGAATTCCTGGAAAAGTCATCCGCTCCTAACGGCTGGCGGAGTGATCGCGTGCGGGGTGAAGGGCGCCTTCGGAGCTGGCCGAGCAGATAAGTCAGCTCAACCACACATATCTTTCCCGCGCGCGCCGCGGGATCGCATCTCCGTTGCGTCGTATCCGTTTCGGGCTTACATTGAAAGTCCGACCAACCACGCGCGCGACCCCCGTTTGCCTGGAATGGACCTCAAGGATTTCGCGGGCGAGGTGGTGAAAAAATTCAACGTTCACAATATCGAGCCTCACAACCGCCATTTTCGTTTGCTTGACCCCGCTTATCTCGCCAGTTTCCGAGAAGAATTAGAAAAAACGAGCGTGAAGGTTGTGGATATCGCCGTCGATGGCCAGGACAGTTTTTATGATGCAGACCCTTCCACTCGCAAGACGGCAATCGCTCATGCAAAGAAGTGGGTGGACATAGCCATCGAGATCGGCTGCCCTGGCATCCGTACGCACATTCAGCGACCATCCAACTCAGCCCTACATGTGCAGCGCACAGCGGAGAGCCTGCGGGAAGTGGCTGAGTATGGTGCCGGCAAGAATGTCGTCGTTAATCTGGAGAATGACGATCTCGTCAGCGAGGACGCGTTCTTCCTAGTGAAAGTGATCGAGGCCGTCAACCATCCCTATCTTCACTCCTTGCCCGATTTCGCGAATTCCATGATGACCGGCAATGCTGATTTCAACTACCGGGTACTCGAAGCGATGTTTCAGCACGCCTACTGCATTTGTCATGTGAAAGACGGCGAAGCCGACGGTCACGGCAAGCTGTTAAGTATTGACATGAAAAAATCGTTCGACATCGTGAAGGCCAGCGGTTATCTAGGCTACTGCTCGATGGAGTTCGACGCGCCGGGCGAGCCATACACGCCAACGACACGACTGATCGAACAGACTCTCCAATATCTCGAATAACGCTTTTCGGTTCACCCAGAAGTTGCTTGACTATCAGATGCCCGGTCCCGAATCGTCTCAGTGGCAGCATCCCAATACTGTTTCTTACCTGAAGAGTAAGCCTCCGCCGACATCATGCAGGCTACGGAGTGAGCGAATCCATCCTGCACCGTGCAATGAGGCTGCTGCCGCGAGCGCATGCATTCAAACCAATTGGCCATGTGCCCTAGCGATAGGTCATCGATGCCCATGGGTGGAAGCTTCGTCTCGCCTGGGAGAAGGACGTATTTCGCCGCTCTTGTCTCGTCGATGTTGGCGTTGTCCTCATGATTACCTTTTTCTTCGACCAGTTGATATCGTGGACTGCCTTCGCCTCCGATGTTCGTCAGGGTTGCTTTTTTCCCCATGTAGCGGGTGAAGCCTGGGGAGTCGTTGCCGAAGCTGGTTGAGTAGCTCACGAGAAAACCTTTCGGATATTCCAGCAAGGCTTGAAATGTATCGGCATTCTCTCGGCCATCACGCCACGCAAAAATGCCGCCATGAGCCACCACCGAGCGAGGGAAACTATCGTTCATGAACCAATGCACAAGGTCGATCGCGTGGCTCATCCACTGATCGGGAATGCCGCTTGAGAATTCCTTGTACAAGCGGAATTCACAATAGACTTGGGGATCAAACGGGCGATTGGGCTTTGTGAGGAGCCATTTCCGCCAATCCGTATCCTGTTCTCGAATTAGCTTTG
>WNGE01005346.1_pt1 | contig 14549 bp, 18 predicted proteins | sample 5400651 | NCBI WGS metagenome assembly WNGE01 (sample SAMN13153370, study PRJNA577476) | soil metagenome | isolation source: 60 cm soil or saprolite under grassland replicate 2 | place: USA:California | collected 2016-06-15 | reverse complement strand
GTTCGCCCTGCGCGGACTGCACCTGGCGGAACAGGGAGGCTACAATCTCGTCTATCTCGGCAGAGGCTACCAGGCGCTGGTGCGCACCTATCTGTCCCAGGGTCAACTGGGAGCGGCCCAGGCATCTCTAGAGGAGATGCTCCAACTCCCCTCGCTCGTGCAGAATCCCTACCAGCAGGCCGTCCTGGCCTCTGTAGAACAGGTGCGACTGTGGATCGCGGGTGGGCAGGGGGAACGGGCCGTGCACTGGGCGATGGGACTTTCACACAGGGAGCGCACCCGCGCTCCCCTCGCCTCTGAGCGGGAGGAGGTCGCCCTGGCTCGTGTCTGCCTGCTCCAGGAGCGGCCGGCAGAGGCCCTCACACGGCTCGAGCGCGTGTTGGAACGAGCCACAGCGCAGCAGCGTTGGGGCCAGGTGATCGAGGCTCGGCTGTTACAAGCGCTGGCCTACCAGGTGAACCAGCAGGCACACGAGGCCCTCTGCACCCTGGCTTCGGCAGTGCGTCTGGCCGAACCAGAAGGCTACATCCGCTCCTTTGTTGACGAAGGCACTCCCATGGAGACGCTGCTTTCCTCACTGCGAGCACAGGAACAGAAGCAGGGGCCAACTCCCTATCTTGATACCGTGCTTGCCTCGTTCTCCTCTCCAGCTCTCTGTAGGGAGCAGCCGCATCCTGAGTTCCAGACAAGCACATCGAGTCCACGCCTTCCGCATGAGCAAGCGTATCCGCCGCTTGACCCGTTGAGTGAGCGAGAACAAGAGGTGCTCCGTTTGCTGGCGCAAGGAGCTTCGAACCAGGAGATTGCTGAACAACTGGTGGTGACAGCCGCGACCGTCAAGTTTCATGTGAGTAATATCCTCTCCAAGCTCCAGGCGCGCAACCGCACGCAAGCTGTGGCACGAGCACGTGGCCTTGGTCTGCTCTCCGCAGAACCATAAAGTGCTCCCTTTGTTTCGCACGCGCTCACGCACCTTCCCTCTTCATCTCCTGTTTGCACACAAGCGTGCTCTCGCATGAGAGCGCTTCTTGCCGCGTAGTGGGATGCCTTCTGGTCTCATCTCGACTTTTGGCGAGGATGGATGAGCGGCCCCCTCCAAAAGTCGAGGCCGTCGTCCTGCTCTCCTCCTCTCCTTTTGGGGCGTGCCTTTTCCCCTCTCCGCGTCTATACTTCCCCTGTGGAAGAAACCGGGAGAAACACCTGGAAGCAGAGAAAGCGAGTACGTCCGTGAGCGAGAGCGAGCGATACTATGTGCAACAGCGAGAGATGCAGGTATTTCTTGTGCGCGAGCTTGCCGAGCCTTCGCAGGAACCAGGCGAGGAAGATCGCATTGTGCGGATGTTTCCCGATCGAGAGAGCGCCTATCATTTTGCGGATGCGGCCAATGGCATCCAGCACAAGCTGGATGTGCACACTGCTACGCCTTGGAGCGTACGAGCTGTCTAGAGAAAAGAGTCGGCCCGCTTTTACCGTGAGGTGTTCGTCCGTTTCCTCAAGGTGAAGCGGACGAACACCGGGCCTGGTTTTGGACAGCCCGGTTGGCGTGGCCCAACGGGTCACCCTCCACAAGGGATCGTCGGTGTTTGAAGGACAATCCCCAGGGCCTTTCGGGGAACACTGGGACAGGTCCATTACAAGGATCGTCGTCGAAAGATAAGTAGAAATGTTGACATTTGCTCGTGTTGGGAGTCGGGCTTCTGGTCGGCCAAGCCACCTGATCTCCACACAAGCCAGGATCATGGTCCAGGAGGAAACAGGAGGAACTATGAGAGATATGAATGACTATAACCGCCGCACCATTGAGGAATTCCGTGCCAACGGGGGCAAGGTCAGTGGGCACACGCTCTTGCTCCTGTTCACGACCACCGGTGCCAAGAGTGGAGAGCGCCGCACGACGCCGATGGGATATACACCCGACGGCGATCGTCTGGTCGTGATCGCCTCCAACTTCGGCGCCCCGACGCATCCTAACTGGTACCACAACCTGGTGGCTCACCCAGACGTCACCGTCGAGGTCGGAACCGAGACGTTCGCCGCCACCGCCGTCGTTACAGAGGGCTCGGAGCGTGATCGACTGTGGGCCAAGGCGGTGGAGTTCCATCCCTTTCTCGCCCAGCAGCAGGCGAACACGCCCCGCCAGCTTCCGGTGATCGCGCTCTCCCGACGAGAAGACTGAATCACAAACAAAGAAAGAGGCATCTTATGTTTTCCGAACAAGAGCTGGCGTTCCTTCAGACGCAACGCGTTGCCAGGATTGCCACCGTCGCCCCGGATGGACAACCAACGGTGGACGCCGTTGGCTTCTCCTTTGATGGGACGCACTTCTACGTTGGCGGCTTCAACATCGCCACCACGCGCAAGTACAAAAATGTGGTGGCAGGCAATAAGAAGGTCTCGCTGGTCATTGACGAACTCAAGTCGGTTCAACCCTGGCAGGCTCTGGCAATCAGGGTCGAAGGCTCGGCCGAGGCCGTTGAAAGTCAGGCACACTTTGGCCCAGGCATCTATCTCGTGATTACCCCGAAGGTTTCCTGGAGCTGGGGAATCGAGGAGCAGCAGGGGCAGGCGGGCGTGAAGAAAACAGTCTGGGAATGAGGCGTCCTACGCACGCCGATTCACGAAAAGGAGGCACTCCTGTCTCCAGCACCCCGTTCAGAGCTAGCCAGCGACTCATCGCAGGGTGCTCACATCAGGAAAACCAGAAAGGAGTCGATGCATGTCTCCCGAAACGAAGTCAACCCTTCTCGACCCGGTGACACCGCAGAACGCGGTGCTGCTGCTCGTCGATCAGCAAGAGGGGTGGTTCAGCAGAATCCACGAGCCACTGCAAATGCGGCACCAGTTGCTCGCACTCGCCCGCTCAGCCCGGTTGTTGGGAGTGCCAACGGTCCTGACCACCAATCTCGCTGCGGGCCCCAATGGGCCGATGCTTCAGGCGCTGAGCGAGCTCTTCGAAGGCGCGGAAGTGATCGACCGCTCGCTCATCAATGCCTGGCAGGATCCACGTGTCCACGAGGCCATCACACACACCGCGCGCAAGCAGGTGATCATCGCGGGCACCGGCTTTGACCTCTGCGCTGTCCTGCCCGCGCTTTCTGCCGTGGCCGAGGGCTACGCCGCATATGTCGTCGTCGATGCCTCTGGCCGCTTTGATCCGTTGCCCGTGCCCGCGATGACCCGACTGGCTCAGGCGGGAGTGGTTCTCGTGACCACTGGACCCCTCGTCCTTGAGATGATGGCGGACAACACCCATCCCAAGGCCAACGCGATCTACACCGCCCTATTCAGCCAGCCATCGAACCAGCAAGGAGAAGAACAATGAGCCCTCGCTTACAACACGCAGGAATCGCTGGAGTGTTGGCTGGACTGGGATTGGTTCTGGAATTTACTTTCTTCACCCTCGGTGGCTACTCACCGGAGAACTTTGGCACTGCTACAGCTGCCCTGGCTTTTTTGCAGCACCAGGGCGACCTCTTCTTGAGGCTAGCAGTGGTTTTTGGGATAGCAGGCGCTCTCGTCAGAATCGTCTATGTGGCGGGTTTAGCGGCTGTGCTGCGCGAAAAAACCCCCACACAAGCCGTGGCAACCTTGTACTTTGGGGTCCTTGGGAGTCTTGGTCACGGATTGGTGGCACTCACTTTCTATAGTGGGCTGCCTATGCTCGTTGCTCTTGCCGCACAGGATCACGTAGCAGCAGAACAGACGTGGAATGCGTTTGCGCTCATGACGAGTGGATACCAAGCACTGGGGAATGCATTGCTCGGCTTTATGCTGTTGGTAGCTGGATGGGCGATCATCTCGCGAAAAGCACTGCCGGTAGCAGTGGGTTGGATCGGATTGCTCGCTGGCATAGTAACGATCGTGGAAGTCTTGACGAGCGGAACGCCGCTTGCTGTCGTGGGTGCTCTTGCCTACCTGCCCACCTTCATCTTAGCGATCGCCTTTGACATCTGGGCAGGATTGGTCCTCTGGAAGAGCAAAAGTGTTCCGATTGTGAAGGAGCATCAACATGGGTGATCTCTGGCGCGCGCTTGGATACTTGCTCACGTACTGGCGGTTCACGCTGGGTGCGTTTGTCAGCCTGCTCCTCGTCACTTTCACGAACCTGGTGAACCCGCAGATTCTGCGCCGGGTGATTGACCATGGCAATCAGCGCCAGGAATCTGGGGGCGATCCTCTCCGGCTCGTTAGCGCTGCTGGCTGTGGCTGGCCTGCGCGACCTGTTCACCTTCACACAGAGCTACTGGAGTGAGCGAGCAAGCCAGGGCGCAGCCTTCGATATGCGCAACGCCGTCTTCACCCGGCTGGAAACCCTCAGCTTCAGCTATCACGATAGGGCGCAGACGGGGCAACTCATGACGCGGGTGACCAGCGACGTGGACACCGTGCGTACCTTTATCGGGAATGGCGTTCTGCAACTGCTCAACGCCATCATCATGCTCGTTGGCATCACCGCTATTTTGCTCGTCACGAATTGGAAGCTGGCTTTGATTGCGCTGGCAATGGTGCCAACGGTCATGGCGGTGTTCATATCCTTCTTGCAGCGCATCGGGCCGCGCTTCCGCGTCGTGCAGCAGAAGCTGGGCAATCTCAATACGATTTTGCAGGAGAATATCGCTGGCATACGGGTGGTCAAGGCGTTCGTGCGTGAGCCCTACGAGGTGAGGCGCTACCGCACGGCCAACGATGACCTGTTGCATAAGAACATGACGATTACACGTGCCAGTTCGCTCACCTTTCCCTTGATCTTCCTGATCGCCAACCTGGCGACGATGTGCATCATCTGGGTTGGTGGGAGACAAGTCATCGGCGGCACGCTGAGCGTGGGTGAACTGGTGGCCTTCAATCTGTATTTGAGCTTCCTGCTGCTGCCGGTCTTCATCTTAGGTAGCTCGCGCACTTCGCTCACGCAGTCGGCGGCCTCGGCCCATCGCGTGTTCGAGGTGATCGATGCGCCGATCGAGGTGGTGGACAAGCCCGGCGCCATTCCGCTGCCGCCGGTCACCGGGCGCGTGGTGTTTGAAGACGTGGCCTTCCAATATGTCGGTAGCGAGGTCCATGCACTCAATGCTATCTCCTTCGTCGCCGAACCGGGGCAGACGGTGGCAATCCTCGGGCGAACAGGCTCAGGTAAATCCACCATGATTGATTTGATCCCGCGCTTTTACGACGTGCATGAAGGCAGAGTGACCGTTGATGGGTATGATGTGCGCGACGTGACCTTGGCCAGCCTGCGTTCGCAGGTGGGGATCATGCTCCAGGAGACGGTGCTCTTCAGTGGCACCATTCGCGAAAATATCACCTATGGTCGGCCGACCGCGAGCGACGCCGAGGTCGAGGAGGTTGCGCGCATGGCCCAGGCGCACGAGTTTATTATGAGCTTGCCAGATGGCTACGGGACGCTTGTGGGGGAGCATGGCGTCGGGCTCAGCGGCGGTCAACGGCAGCGTATCGCTATTGCCCGCGCCCTGTTACTGAACCCGGCTATTTTGATCCTGGACGACAGCACGTCGGCGGTCGATGCCGAGACCGAGTACCAGATTCAGCAGGCATTGCAGCGCCTGATGGTCAATCGTACCTCGTTTCTCATTGCCCAGCGTCTCAGTACGGTACGCCATGCCGGTCTCATTCTGTTGATAGATGGCGGGCAGCTGGTCGCACAGGGGAAACACGAAGACCTGCTGTGCAATGGATTGTACTGCGAACTGGTCGAATCGCAGCTCAGAGGCGACCAGCAGCCCGTGGCGGCGTAGGAGGCGAGTATGCAAGGTCCAAGAAGGGGAGCAGGCGCTCCCGGCGCTGAAGAGCGTATCGGTAATACCGGGGCGGTCTTGCGACGGCTGCTGCCCAATCTCGGCCCTTTCCGTGTCCGGTTGCTGGGTGTGCTTGTGCTGGTGATCGTCTATGCCCTGGTGCAAGCGGCAGGGCCGGCGCTGATTGGGCAAGCGATTGACGTGTACATCATCAGGAAAGATGCTGTTGGCCTGGGTCAGACCATGTTGCTCTTGCTGGGTGTCTATCTTGTCGGCTACGTAGCGCAGTCCGGCCAGGCGTACCTGGTGGGCTCGGTTGGTCAACGTTTCTTAGCACATCTGCGCACGCAGGTCTTCGATAAAGTGCAGGCGCTCTCGCTCGCCTTTTTCGATTCGAGCAAGGCTGGTGATCTGATGTCGCGCCTAGTGAACGACATCTCGACGATCAATCAACTCTTCAGTCAAGGGATCACGCAGGTAATCGGCGGCGTGTTCTCACTCGTTGGCATTGTCATCGCCATGATCGTACTGAGTCCGCTTCTGGCGCTGGTAAGCTTTGTGGTCCTACCCGTCATGATCTGGACGACTGTTTTATTCGCGCACCGCTCGCGCGTGGCATTTCGCGAGACACGTACTGCCATCGGTGAACTCTCCTCCACGCTCGAAGAGGAAATCGTGGGCGTGCGCGTGGCCCAGGCCTTCAACCGCGTCGAGGCAAACATCCGGCATTTCACCGAGCACAACGCCGCCAATCGTGACGCGAACGTGCATGCGGTGGTCGTGACCTCGGCCTTCACCCCGGCCATCGACCTGCTCAGTACGGTGGCCACGGCGGTCGTTGCCAGCTTTGGTGGCTGGCTGGCCCTCAACCACCAGATCGCCGTTGGGACGGTGGTCGCCTTCTTTTTATATGTGCAGCAGTTCTTCCGGCCCATCCAGATCATCAGCACTTTCTCGACGCAAATGCAGGCGGCTCTTGCCGGGGCGGAGCGCATCCTCGACCTGGTGGGCGAACCAGCGGAGCAGCAAGACACGCCAGGAGCCAAGGAGCTGCCGCCTGCCGTTGGCGCGTTGCCTTCGAGCACGTCAATTTCACCTATGGCCAGACAGCAAAAGACGTGGCGCTTGTGCTGCACAACATCAACCTGGAGGCTCGGCCGGGGCAAACGGTGGCGCTGGTGGGGCAGACGGGTGCGGGCAAGTCGACGCTGGTGAACCTGATCCCCCGCTTCTATGAGGTCACAAGCGGCAGGGTGACGATTGATGGGCACGATGTACGCGAGGTGACGCTGGCGAGCCTCCGCGAACAGATCGGGTTCATGCTCCAGGACACCTATCTCTTCTCGGGCACGATAGCCGACAACATCCGGTATGGGCGCCTGGATGCCAGCGATACCGAAGTCGAGGAGGCGGCAAAGGCAGCCAGCATCCACGATGTGATTCTGTCGCAGCCCCAGGGCTACCAGACCAGACTTGGTGAGCGTGGCAGCGGCTTGAGCCAGGGTCAGCGCCAATTGATCGCCTTCGCCCGCACCCTACTGGCCGACCCACGTATCCTCATCCTCGATGAAGCCACCTCCAACGTCGATACGCGCACAGAAGAGCTGATCCAGCGGGCGCTTCAGCGCCTCCTCAAGGACCGCACCGCGTTTGTCATCGCGCATCGCCTCTCGACGGTGCGCGATGCGAATATGGTGCTGGTGATCGAGGGCGGGCAGATTGTGGAGCGTGGCACCCATGCTGAGTTGTTGGCCGAGAGGGGCCGTTACGCAGAGCTGTATGAGCGGCAGTTCCGGCAGAGCAATTCCTAGGCCTCTGGCCAATTCTACTGATCTCGGCAAGGGCAAGTAAAGGATGATACGATAGGAGGCATGGGGGCACCAAGAAAAGCCGACTGGCGAGAAGAACGGCGCAAACGCGCTTGGAACCTGAAAGAACGAGGTTGGCAACAATAAGAGATCGCGGAAGCATTAGGAGTAAACGAAGGAGCGGTGAGTCAATGGCTCAAACGAGGGCGAGAAGGAGGCGTAGAAGCTCTCAACGCTCATCCACCAAAGGGAATGACCCCCTGGTTAACCGAAGAACAAAAAGCCCAGATTCCAACGTTGTTAGGCAGGGGAGCCGAAGCCTATGGCTTTGGAGGCGATGTATGGACTGCAAACCGTGTGGCCGAGGTCATCTCTCAAACCTTCCGCACGACCTCCAACTCCCGCTTGAGACGGCGAATCTCCTCTTCCTGGGCGGTTTGATGTCCACTCCCTGGAAAGGCCTGGTCCCCCTGCTGGGCAAACAGCTTACACCAATGGTGCAGAGTACTATCGGCAATCCCGAGATCACGCGCGACCCGGGTGATGCTCTTGCCGCTCGTCTGCGCTAGGCGCACGGCTTCCAGTTTGAACTCTTTGCTAAATGTTCGTTGTTCCTTTGGCATGCTGACTTTCCCCTTCTGTGGACGAGTATAGTCCAAGTTCCTCGACTCCACAATACCGGGGCTAGCTCACATTCGGAGAGGGGAGGTCGAAAAAGGGTGACGCTAAGATACCATCTGAGGGGATATCTGTCAGATAGGTCAAAGCCCAAATTGAGTTGAACAGTGTTTCTTCTCATTGCAATCATACCTCGTCGGCCTCCTACTCTACCACGCCCTAACGTTGTCTGAGTGAGTCAGCAGCTCAACCGCTGCTCGTGGAGCAGGTCTCTTCGGAGACAGGCCACACTGCCGATGGTGCTCAGAAGCCCGTCTGCTGATCACGGCGACGGGAGTGTCACTCAAGTACAGATGAGTCATGGTTGTCTTTGTTCCTCTCCCTCTGAAGTCTCTTTGATCGTTTCTTTGTCTCTCTCTTTCCACACCTCAGTATCAAGTACCCTGGGGCACAATGGAACCTCACTTTCCTCAGGAGGAAAGCGAGCGGGGGAATTCACACGGCCTGAGGAGGAGTAGAGCAGATCGCGAGCGCATCCACGAGCAGCCATCTGATCGTTTTCGCACGTTTCGGCCCGATTCTCGACCACTTGGTCGGCTTCGTTCGAACCTTGAGCCCATTGACCAAGCATGCGTTTGCCCACGAAATGGATGTTGGCGTTGACACCTTTGACCACTGACCATCGTGATAGAAGGAAGATCATTCTCTCGTTATGAGAGTAATCACAACAGGAGAAGGAAGCATGCTATCAGCTCGCAACCAGGCAGGCGCTTTATCTGAGGAAGTGAGCTAGCACCATGACGGAACCAGTGGTTGTTTCTCGACGGACATCGGCGAGCGCGCCGGGCGACGCTCTTACCTCACCGCTCCTCTCCCTCTCCAGCGAGGAAGCCGGCTGGGAAGACCTGGTCGTGCAGGCCTTTCACGAGCCCGTAGAGATCGAGGGTTGGATGAGGCCTGCCACCCCAAACATTACCCTGATCTTGTTTGCTGGTGGAGCCATGCGTCTGGAGCAGCGGCACGTGCATGGCCCCTGGAAAAGGCTGTCCATCCACCAGGGAGATCTGATCCTGAGACCGGGCATGTCCTATGAAGTGCGCTGGAAGAGCCTCTCTTCCGTCCTCACACAAACCCTTCATGTGCGGTTGAGCAGGGACCTGCTGGCTCGCACTGCCCAGGAGGTGGCAGGCTGCGATCCCGCGCGCCATCCTGTGGAAGAGCACGTTGGCTTTCAGGACCCGCTGCTGACGCAGATCGGATTCGCACTGTGGCGAGAACTGGAACAGCCTGCTCCTGCCGGAAACCTGTACGCGCAAACCGCGGCCCATATGCTCGCCATGCACCTCTTACGCTCTTATACTTCCGGCGCAAGCGTCATCGAGGAACCTTCAGGGGGATTGACGCCTCAGCAGATGGGCCGCGTGCTGGACTTCGTCCAGGCTCAACTCGATCACGATCTCTCGCTTGAGGCCTTGGCTCAGCAGGCTGGCTTCAGCCCCTATCACTTTGCCCGCTTGTTCCGTCAGACGACGGGAGAAAGCCCGCATCAGTTTGTGCTGCGTCGGCGCATCGAGCGAGCGCAACGTCTGCTCAAAGAGCGGGATGTGCCTCTTGCCTGCGTGGCAAGAGCGTGCGGGTTTGCGGATCAGAGCCACTTGACGCAGACCTTCAAACGATACCTCGGCCTGACCCCACGCGCCTATCGGCAGATGTGCTCACTTTGAGCAGATTTTTAATAAAATCGCACGAATCTCCAAGATTGCCTCCTTCCTTCCACCCTATCATAGAAGGATAACGTTGACAGCAGAGAGGCATTGAACGCTCTTGCATTCACGTGAAGTGAAAGGAGATCATGTGATAACCAACCCGACGCCAACGCTCGAACGCTTTGCTCGCCAGAAGTACGCGCTGCTCACGAGCTATCGCAAGAGTGGCGCAGCGGTGAGCACGCCCGTGCATATTGCCGTCGAGGGAGACCTTGCCTTTGTCCGTACCTGGAGTACGTCGGGCAAGTACAAACGCATGGTTCGCAACCCGGCGGTCGAGATTGCTCCGTCGACGTGGCGTGGCCGGCTAACCGGCCCGGCGATCGGTGCACGTGCGCGCGTGCTCGGCGACGTTGAGGCGGTCCATGCCGGTCACGCACTGGCTCAGAAGTATCCTCTGCTGCAGGGCATCCTCGTTCCGCTCTACCACCGCCTGCGCGGCTATCGGACCGTGCATGTCGAACTGACTCCAACCGACCGCTAGCCCTACGCAGCCGTGCTCCCGCCTGTGGCCAGATGGCGGGTTGCGTATCGGGAGCGCGGCTGGTCAGCCAGGATGGGAGTGTCGTCGGAGGGAGGTGGTGCTGCTCCGGCCTGATGGCTTTGTGGCCTGCTGCAGCAGGCCACCCACGACCACGGCAGCGGTCTACACGAGAGATATCGCGAGGGAGGAGAGGTCCCCCTCCCCTTCAAACAATGAGTTGCTCAATCGCTGAGGAGATACACGGAATGAATCAAGCTAGAATACCATCGCTGCAGCAACGGAATTTCACTGCTCGCTGGTTGGCGTTGGCTGGAGTCGTGGGTCCCATTGTGTTTGTCGGAGTGTTCACGCTCGCTGGTTTCCTGCGTCCCGGCTACTCGCCGATTCATCAGGCGATCAGCGATCTGGGCGTTGGCCCCAACGGTTGGCTGCTGGACGGAAGTCTCGTCATCACTTGCCTGCTGCTGATCGCCTTCACAGTGGGCTTTGCCTGGTGCATGCGTCCGGTGCTGAGTCGGGGCTGGCGATGGTCTAGCGCCGCGCTCCTCGCCCTGCACGGACTCGGACTGGCCGTCGCGGGCCTGTTTACCGAGGCCCCCTCGACGCTGGCTATCCACTGGATGGTAGGCGCCCCCCTCGCTTTCTTCGGCCCGGTGGTCGCGTTCCTGATCACCGGACTCGCGCTCCGCCACGACCCTCGGTGGCACAGGTGGGGGATCGGCTTGCTCGTTGCCAGCCTGGCGACCCTGGTACTGCTCCTGGTCACGTTTTGGGTCTTCACGCCGGGCACGCCGCTGGCGTCGCTGCGGCTGGGTGGCCTGATGGAACGCGCGCTCATGATCGAGATCGAGGCCTGGTACGTCGCCTTTGGTTGGCGACTGTTTGCCCCGGCGGGATCACAAAAGCCTGGAGGCTCGCCACACGAGCAAAAGCGTGAGCCTGAACTGTCCACGCAAGGAAGTGAGCGACTAAACCTGCAGGGCAAGAAAGAAGGAGCGCAACGACGGTGATGCGGTAGAACAGTCACTCAAGCACAGCCATGTTGACTGGATGGACACCGCTTGCTCTTCAAAATATGAAGAAGAAAGGCAGTAGCACCAGAGGGTGACCCCTCCAGGCTGTAACCCTTTGGCCACTGATCATTGTGAGAGAAGGAACGTCATGCTCTCGTTCCGAGAGTAATCGTAACAGAAGAAAGAATCATGGCATCAGCTCGCAATCAGGCAGGCGCTTCATCTTCGCAGACAGAATCTTCCTCCAAGCAGGGAAGACCCCTCACGCGCGGTCTGCGCCCTCTGATTTACGAGTTGTTCGTGCTTGGCGAACTCATGGTCCAGCCAATGTACGACTCGTTTCTCCATGAGACTGCCCGGCGCATCCTGGGGCCCTTTCATCCCTTGAGTTGGGGCATCATCTCCCCCTTGATTCGCCGGTTGGAACAGCAGGGGCTGGTGACTTCGGTCGCCGAAAAGCGCCGGGGAGGTTGGCCACCGCTGGGACGTGGCCAGCCTCCGCGCATCTATGCGATTACCCCGGCTGGCCACCACATCGAGCGCCCCCCTCAATCTGCCGCAGAGTCTCAGACGCCCACACCCGCCAATCCTGATTGCCGGCGGTGGAGAGCAAAAGACCCTGCGCTTAGTCGCCCGCTACGCTGATGCCTGCAACCTGCGCCCTGGGCCGGAGATCCCCAAGAAACTGGACTCGCGGCTCTGTTGCACCTGGGGTCCCGCTGGGATTCTCGGAACCCCGCATCATTCCTGCCGCCATCGTCGAAGGACTGTGCGGGCTGTTGCTGGCCGGGAGTACCTACGCAGTGTTCGCCCGCACGCGCCTTGCCTGGGGGATCGCTCTGGCCGCCCACCTCTTTGCCATAGCGGGCGTCCTGCTGGGGATCATTGCGCTCGCCGTCGGCGCCGGCCTCAGCACGGTGGCCAACACCATCTACCATCGGGTAACCCTGGGGGTCCTCGTCGTCGTCCTGGTGCTGCTGGCGACACCCACTGCACGAGCAGCACTGGGGCGCCGCACGTCGGCTTGACGAGAAAAATGAGAAGGAGCATGTTCCAATGACTCTTCAGAACAAAGAACGTACACACACTCGCGAGAGGGATGTTCAACTGAACGCGACGACCACGCTTGCGCGCCGCGCCGCGCCCTCCCTCGGCATAGCGGCGGTGGTCTACGCGGTCTTGCATCTCGCCAGCATTGTCCTGGTGAGCAATTTCAACCCGTTCTTACGGCCGTCCTTTCCCGCGCCGGATGCGGCGACCTCGGCCATCGTGGCGTTTTTCCAGGCGCATTCCGATCTGGTTCGCACCGCGACCTTCTTCCAGTTCGGGGCCGGCATCGCGCTCGGCATCTTCGCCGTCGGCGGAGCATTCCGCCTGCGCGGGCTTGGCGCGTCTGCCGTCTGGGCGAGCATCGCGCTCTTCAGCGGCCTGATGACGGCGCTGGACATCGCCGCTGCCTCTCACGTCCTGTGGGCGATGACCTGGCCCGGCATCGCGCAAAACACTCCGCTCACACTGGCGCTCTATTACCTGCAATACGCCTTCGGCGGACTGGGCTTCTCGCTGCCGATGGGACTGCTTGTGGCTGGGGTATCCATCGCGGCCAGCTCCATGAACCTCTTGCCAAAATGGATCAGCTGGTCTGGCTTCTTGATTGGGGTGATTGGGGTGGTGAGCTGTCTGAACGTCCTGCTGCCCGTGACGAACCCCATACCGCTGCTCATTCCGCTTACCAGGTTCCCGGCCTTCGTCTGGCTCATCGCCGCGGGATTTGCGCTGCCGAAAACCGGTGGGTCGAGCAACCAGTAACGCTCTAGCGGCCCGTCTCCGGTTGCTCCTCCACTCCAAGACTGTGGGGGAGGTGAGACGAACCTCTCCCATCAGCAGAAAGGAAGCTATACTATGCAAGAAAACGTACCACATACCTCATTGAAGCCGCGGTGGAATCATATGGCTCGCTGGCTTGCTCTCATTGGTGGGGTGATCAATCCGATCGCGTTCGTGCTGGCCTATACGGTGGCAGGCATCCTGCGTCCTGGGTACTCACCGATTCACCAGGCGATTAGCGACCTGGGCGTTGGGCCCAACGGATCGCTGCTGGACGCCATCGCCGTGCTGCATGCTCTGCTGCTGATTGCCTTTGCCGTGGGGTTCGCCTTGCTCATGCGGCGGGTACTGACCGAGGGGTGGCGGTGGTCCGGTGTCGCGTTGCTCGTGCTGCGCGGGCTGGCGCAGGTCACCACGGGCATCTTCACCGACGCGCCCGCGACTGTCCGCATCCATTCGCTGGCGACCATCGTCGCTCTCGTCAGCATGATAGGCGCGTTCCTCGTGATCGGGCTTGGGCTTCGCCGCACCTCCCAGTGGCGTGGGTGGGGGACCTACTCGCTCGTCGCCGCGCTGGTGACGCTGGTGCTGGTCGCGGTCGAGTTCTGGGCGTTCAGGCCGGGCACCCCGCTGGCCCCGGCGCAGGTGGGCGGGCTGCTGGAACGGGTGCTGTCTGTGGAGACGCTTGCCTGGTATGTCGTCTTCGGATGGCGACTGTTTGTCCTGGCCGGTTCGCAGCAGCAGGACCAGGGGCAAGCACCACCGGTGCAGACGAGGGAGCACGAGCGTGTGTAGTGTGGCAGTTTACCCGAGGGCAAGGAGAGAGAGAACACCTATGGCAAAAACACATCAGGCCCCACGGTTGGTCCGGTGGCTAATGTGCTGACCACGACCCTGCTGCGCGCCGGCGTGCCGCTCGTCGGACCCGGCCGGGTGATTGGACACTACCCCATGTACCTGCTCACGGTGCGTGGGCGCACAAGCAGGCAGCCGCACACGGTCCCGGTCGCGATGATTGAGCGCAACGGGAAGCGCTATGTGGGCTCCCCGTATGGCATCGTGGATTGGGTGCGCAATCTGCGGGCAGCGGGTGAGGCCATCCTCACACGGAGGCGTCGTTCTGAAACGATCAGCGCAAGAGAATTGCCCACAGGCGAGGCGGCCCTCCTTTTGCAAGAAGACACCAAAGGTGGCAACCCTTTCGCTCGCAACTATGGTGTCACCGCGGACTCTTCCCTTGAGGAGTTTGAGCAGGCGGTGATCCGCCATCCGCTGTTTCT